>Ga0207691_10000240_pt1 | contig 53770 bp, 40 predicted proteins | sample KBSM13metaG_FD_184327 | JGI IMG/M metagenome (GOLD analysis project Ga0207691, IMG submission 184327) | Miscanthus rhizosphere microbial communities from Kellogg Biological Station, Michigan, USA - KBS M1-3 metaG (SPAdes) (version 2) | ecosystem: Host-associated > Plants > Roots > Rhizosphere >...
GAACCAGCCGTCGTCGAGGACGAAGCGTTCCACGCCGAGCCCGGCGGCCGCTTCGGCGAGTTCGAGCAGGGGCTCGAGGCGGTGGTCGAAGTAGACCGCTTCCCAGACGTTGAGCACCACGGGACGGGCCTTGCCGGACCGCACGCCGGGATGGTGCGGGCGCCCGCGGAACCAGCTGTAGAAGGCATCGCTGATGCCGTCCAGGCCCGCGGCGGAGTAGGCAGCGTACAGCCACGGGGTCTCGTAGCTGGCGTTCGCTGCCACGCTGATCTCGCCGGCGCCGAGCAGTTCCGAGGCGCCCAGGACGGTCCGGCCGTCCGCGGCGGCGTCAACGAAGCTCTCGTGGTTGCCGCTCCAGCCCAGATGCACGGCCCAGACCTGCCCGTGGCGGTTCCCGAATCCGGGGGTGCCGGCCGCCAGCAGGAGCGAGGCGTCGTGGCCGGTCCGGCCGTGCCGGCCCGAGCGGACCCATGTGCCTTGGCGCAGCGGCAGGCGCTGGGGGTGGGACTCCCGGCACCAGCGGCCGGTCAGGTCCAGGATTTCTGTAGCGGCGCGGCCAACGGGCAGCACGGCGGCGAGTTCGTCGACGCTGTAGGGGCCGGCGCCGTCGTTGTCGAGCCGGTGCCGGAGCTGGAGCAGGCCGCCGTCGTTGATCCTGATCTCCGTGCGGACGCTGACACCGGCCTCGGGGTCGGCCTGGGTGATGACGGCCGAGCAGTCCGCCCCGCGGGACCGGCCGCCGCTGGACAGCTCAGCACTGGACCGTTCAACACTGACAACACGCAGACGGGCCGAGAACGCCTGGCCGTTCCGGTGGCCGCGGAGGCCGGGGCGCCCCCGCCAGCCGGAGGACGCCTGCGGGATCACGCCCAGCGTCACCGGGACGTCGAGGGCCGAGTGCGGCACGGCCTGGCCCAGCAGCGAAAGATCCGGCAGGACCGGACCGAGGTCGGCGCCGAAGTGCAGCATGGCGGCCTCGCCCGTGCTGAAGTCGATCAGCAGGGACGTTCCGGAGCGGCGCAGGTACAACGGCTCCAGATTCTGCGGCAACAGGTCCGGGACGCCCACGGGGGAGCGGGTCTCGGCGGCAAGGGTGAGGTCCGGGTTGTTCACGGCAGCTCCAGGCGTAGTGGTTTGGGTGGGCGGGGGCCGGGCGGTCAGCCTGTGGCTGCTGCGGGGCTGGCTGCGCTGATGCTCCGGGCGTCGCCGGTATGGGCCAGGCGGAGCCGGCCGACGCGCTCGCCGAGGATGCGCCGGGCCTCGCTGCCCAGAAGGTCATCGCTGATGAGTTCGTCAGCGTCCTCCAGGCCGGCGATCGTGCTGATGCCAAGGGTGCCCCACTTGGTGTGGTCCGCCAGCACCACCACCCGCCGGGCCGCGGTGACGAAGGCCCGGTCGGTTTCGGCCTCGAGCACGTTGGGGGTGGTGAAGCCGGCATCGGCGTCGACACCGTGGACGCCGAGGAACAATACGTCAAGGTGCAGCTGTTTGAGCGAGGAAGTGGCCAGCGGCCCGACGAGGGCGTCCGAGGGTGTGCGCTCGCCGCCGGTCAGGATCACGGTGGACGGGGAGGCGCTCTGGTGGAAGACGTCCGCGATCCGCACCGAGTTGGTGACCACCGTGATCCGCGGGCCGGCGGACAGCAGCTGGGCCAGCGCCCACGTGGTGGTGCCGGCGCTGAGCCCCACCGCCATGCCCTCGCGCACCTGTGCGGCCGCCTCCTGCGCAATCGCCATCTTCTCGTCCTTGAGCTGGGTCACCTTCAGCTCGAAGCCTGGCTCGTGGGTGCCGGCGCCGCCGGGCAACTTGGCCCCGCCGTGGATCTTCTCCACGGCGCCCGCCGCGTCGAGGGCCTCGATGTCCCGCCGCACGGTCATCAGCGAGACGCCGAGCATCTTGGCGAGGTCCGCGACACGGACGATCCGTTCACGCTGGACCTCCGCGAGGATGGCGGAATGGCGGGCTGCGGCTAGCATGTGGAGTCCTTACAGGTTTGAGTGGCTTGACTGGTTTGAGTGGCTGGCGGAGGTGCCGACCAATCGGGCGGCAGCCGAACGGACGACGGCGACACCGCCGGCCGCGAGGCCGAGTCCGCCGTCGAGTTCGGCGCCGGTGAGCAGGTCCACGCCTTCCAGCGGCAGCCGGACGTCGTGGGCGCCGTGGTTGATGCAGAACGTCCAGTCCGTCCCGTCCTTGCTGCGCCGGACCACTTCGACGTCGGCCGGCAGGTCCGGGACGAGCGGCTGCACCCTGGCATCGGCGCAGACGACGGCGAGCAGTTCGCCCAGGCCCTCCGGCGCGAGTGACGTGGCGACATAGTAGGAGCGGCCGCTTCCGGCACGGTTACGGGTCACTGCGGGAGAACCGGCGGCCGGTCCCTCTTCCACGGCCGCGAGGACCTCGGCGGTGGTGGCATGCCCCGATTCGTTCCAGCAGGTACCCGCCCCGAAGCTGCTGAGCCGGATGCTTTCGCCGCCGCGCAGCGGGAAAAACTCTTCCATCTTCACGCCCAGCAGTCCGCTGAACGCGCCGGGGTAGCTGCCAAGCCTGATGTGGTCATTTTCGTCCACGATACCGGAGAAATAGGTCACCACGAGGTGGCCGCCGGAGCGCACGTACGCGTCAAGTTTCGTGGCCCCGGCATCGCTCACGAGGTACTGCATCGGCGCGACGACGAGCCGGTAGCCGGACAGGTCATCGGTACTCTGGCGGAAGTCGGTGGGGATGCCGGCGCGGTAGAAGGCATCGTGCCAGCGCCGGGTTTCGGCGATGTTGGAGGCGTCCACGCTCGGGTGCGAGTCCAGTTCCGAGGCCCAGCGGGCGTCAGTGTCGTGGAGGATCGCGACGTCCACCCGGCCGGACGCGCCCGTGACCACCGAGCCGCTGACTTCGGCCAGGCTGCGCAGCGCCTGGCCCAGCTGCACCACTTCGCGCCAAACCTTGGTGTCCGTGCCGGCGTGCGGCAGCAGCCCGGAATGGAACTTTTCGGCGCCGGCCCGCGAGGCCCGCCACTGGAAGAAGAGCGCGCCGTCGGCGCCGCGGGCTACATGCTGCAGGGAATTGCGCAGCATCTCGCCGGGCGCTTTGGCGATGTTGCGCGGCTGCCAGTTCACGGCAGAGGTCGAATGCTCCATGAGCAGCCACGGCTTGCCCTTGGCCCAGCCGCGGGTGAGGTCCGCGGTTGCCGCCAGTTCCTGGAAGTTCCGCGGATCCTCGGCAATCAGGTAGTGGTCGTTGGAGACCACATCCATCTCTTCGGACCAGCGCCAGTAGTCCACGGGCTGGTGCAGGCCCATGTTGAAACCCATGAAGTTGGTGGTCACGGGATGTCCCGAGTGCGTGCGGATGATCGCGGCCTCGGCTTTGTAGCATTCGAGCAGCTCATCGGAGGAGTAGCGGGCGAAGTCCAGCTGCTGGGTCGGGTTCACCCAGGTCCCGGAGGTGCGCGGCGGCAGGATCTGCTCCCAGGCCGAGTAGCGCTGGGACCAGAAGGCGGTGCCCCACGCGGCATTGAGGGCCTCCAGGCTGCCGTACCGGCGTTCGAGCCAGCGCCGGAAACCTGCGGCGGCACCGTCCGAGAAATCAGGCTGGTTGTGGCAGCCGTACTCGTTGTGGACATGCCACATCACGACGGCGGGGTGGTCCTTGTACCGGGTGGCGATCTGCTCGGTCAGGGCCGCGGCGGCCCGGCGGTAATCGGCACTCGACGCCGCGAAGGCCTGCCGGGAACCGTAGCTGTGCCGCACGCCGTCGGCCGTCACGGGCAGGGACTCGGGGTACTTGTGGCTGAACCAGGGCGGCGGCGACGCCGTGGCGTTCGCCAGGTCCACCCGGATGCCGTTGGCGTGCAGCAGGTCCAGGACCCGGTCCAGCCAGCCGAACTCGTAGACGCCCTCGGACGGCTCAAGCAGGGACCAGCTGAAGATGCCCACGCTGACCAGGTTGACGCCGGCCTCGCGCATCAGCCGGACGTCCTCGTCCCAGGTCTCCTCGGGCCACTGCTCCGGGTTGTAGTCTCCGCCGAATGCCAGCATCGGGGAGCCTTCGGAGCCGAGGCGGGCGGTGATGTAGTCCATGGCGTTGTTGTGGTTGGAGCTGTTGTCCACGTTTATCCTTTGCTGGAGCCGAGGGTCAGGCCCGCCACGAAGTGGCGCTGCAGGAGCAGGTAGATGATCAGGGCCGGAACAGCCGTGATCATGGCGCCGGCGGCGATCAGGTTGTAGTTGGAGAGGAACTGGCCCTGGAGGTTGTTGATCGCGGTGGTGACCGGAAGCCGGTCTCCGCTTTGGATGAAGAGCAGGGGCCAGAAGAAGTCGTTGTAAATGAAGATCACCTCGAGCGTGCCCATGGCGGCCAGGGCCGGGCGGCACAGCGGCAGGATGATGTCCCAGTACTGGCGCCAGACGCCGGCACCGTCAACCAGGGCCGCCTCGGTCAGCTCGGGCGACAGGGCCTTCATGTAGTTCGAGAGGACGAACGTCACGAAGCCGATCTGGAAGGCGGTGTCCACGGCGATCACGCTGATGTAGGTGTTGAGCAGGTTCCCTGAATCGCTGACGGCGTAGGGAAGCTCGAAGTGTTTGAACATTTCAAAGAGCGGCGCCGCGAGCACCTGCGGCGGCAGCAGGTTTCCGGCGGTGAACATGATCAGCAGGGTGATGTTGAACTTCCAGCTCACCCGGCTCACGGCGAACGCCATCATGGAGGCGAAGAAGAGGATCAGGAACACCGAGGGGACCGTGATGAGCACGGAGTTCCAGAACAGCTGGGAAAAGCCGCCCTGTGTCCAGGCCTGGGCGAAGTTGTCGAAGTTGAAGGCGCCGCCGGTGCTGAAGTAGCCGTATTTGTCGGTGTCAGCTTTGGGCCGCAGGGCAGTGAAAATGGCCCAGGCCAGGGGTACGAGCCAGATCGCCGCCATGACGATGAGGAAGACGTGGGTGCCGTAGTGCTTCTTGCCCTGCTTGTTGTTGGCCGGGCGGCCGGGGCGGGGGCCGGTCCTGCCTGGGCCGGAGCTGCGCTGCCGGGCGTCTGCCGGGCTGCCGGCCGCGGCGGCATCGGTTGGATGGGCGATGCTCATGCCTCTTTGTCCTTTCCGAATGCGCGGGAGAGATAAAACGTGATGGGGATCAGCGAGATGACGAGCAGGATGACGGCCAGCGCCGAGCCGATGCCGATCACCTGCCCTTCGCCCACCAGGTTCTGGATGACCAGGGCGCTGATCAGTTCCAGCCCGTTGGTGCCGCGGTTGATCACGTAGACGATGTCGAACGCCCGGAGGGATTCGATGACGGTGATGACGATGATGATGACGTTCACCGGGCGCATGGCCGGGAAGACCACCTGGAAGAAGGTCTGGACCGCGTTGGCGCCGTCGATCTGGGCCGCCTCGCGCAGGGTCGGATCCACGCCCTTGAGCCCGGCCAGGTACAGGATCATGACGTAGCCGGCGTGCCGCCAGGTGGCGGCGAAGAGGGCTGCCCAGATGTTGACGCTGGAATCCCCGAACCAGTCGACGGCCTGGGGCGTGCCGGCGGTGCCAAGCAGGAAGTTCAGGAGGCCGCTGTCCCGGTTGTAGAACAGCTGCCAGATGATCCCGATCAGGGCAAGGGAGAGCATCACCGGGGCGAAGAAGATGCTCTGGTAGATCCGCGTGCCGCGGATGTTCTGGTCCAGGAGCACGGCCAGGAGCAGCCCCAGCGGGGTGGCGACGAGTGCCAGGAACGCCAGCCACAGCACGTTGTGCTGCATGGCCGGCCAAAACGGCGGGTAATCCTGGGCGATGAACTGGTAGTTCTCGACGCCGGCGGGCTTGATGTCGGTCAGCTCCAGCCCGTTCCAGCGGGTGAAGGACAGTCCGACCGACATGAGGGTGGGGATCCAGACCAGTACGAGCTGGATCAGCGTGGGGATGCCCACCATCAAGCCGAGCACCACTTTGTCGCGGCCGGACAGCCGCCGAACCCGCCGCGCGGGGGCTGCGGCTGCTTTGCGCCCCCGCGCCGACGGGTTGGTAGAGACACTCATGGAGATTCCTTGCCTTGTGAAATGCAGAGTGAAATGCAGAGGAAAAGAGCCGTGCTGACCGCGCGGTCACCCGCGCGGTCAGCACGCCGCTACTGGGCGGCGTACAGGGACTTGGCCTGGGCTTCCAGGTTCTTCACATCGACGTTGCCGTCCTTGATAAACGACTGGAGCGCCGGGATCATCACGTTGTTGGCCATGGCGGGCAGGGCATCGCGGTCGAAGAACTGGCTGATGTTCTTGGCGCCGCTGATGGCCTCGGCCAGCTTCTTGTTCAGCGGAGTGAACTTGGAGGTATCGGCGCCCTTGGCGGTGGCGATGTTGGACGAGTCGACCGAGGCGTACACATCCTGTCCTTCCGGGGTGCCGACGTAGGCCAGGAAGTCCCGGGCGGCCTGGTTCTGGCCGCCCTTCTTGGAGAGCAGCAGGCCGTCGATGGGTGCCTCGATGGCGTCCTGGCCTTCCACCGCGACCTCGGGGAACGGGAAGAAGTCGATGTCGTCGGCGATTGCCTTGTCCGTGTACTGCTGGGTGAGGAAGGAGCCGAGCAGGTACATGCCGGATTTCTTGTCCGCGAGGGACTTCGCCGAGTCCTGCCAGGTCATGCCCAGGGCGTTCGGGTTCTGGAACGGGAGCAGGGCCTTCCAGGTGTCGAAGACGTCGCTGACCTTCTTCTGGTCCCAGCTTTCCCGGTGCGCGGTGAGGTCCATGTGGAACTGGTAGCCGTTCAGGCGCATGTTCAGGTAGTCGAACGTGCCCATGGCGGGCCAGCCGTCCTTGTCCGCGAATTCAATCGGGATCAGGCCGTCGGCCTTCATCTTGGTGGCGAGGGCCTTCAGCTCATCGAACGTCGTGGGGACGGTGTACCCCTTTTCCGTCCAGAGGCTCTTGCGGTAGAAGAAGCCCCAGGGGTAGTTGTAGTTCGGGATCAGGTACATCTTGCCGTCGGCGCCGGTCGAGGCCTTTTTCAGGGCATCGGAGTAGTTTCCGCCGACCTTTTCCCAGACGTCATCGATCGGGGCGAGCAGCCCCTTACCGGCGTAGTACTGCATGCGGTACCCGGCGAACCAGGTGAACGAATCGTCTGGGCTGCCCTGGAGGTAGGTGTTGATCTTGTTCTGGAAGTCGTTGTGCGCCACCACGTTGGTGGTGACCGCGATGCCGGACTTCTTCTGGAAAGCGTCGGTCACCGCCTTGTAGGCAGCCTTGGGGACCTCGTCGGAGGACCCGGAACCGAACGTGGCCGTCTTGGCGCCGCCGCTGGCAGGTGCGCTGCCGCCCGTGCAGGCCGAGAGCAGGGGAATGCCGGCCATCGCGACTGCTCCGGCGCCGAAGGTCTTCAGCAGCGTCCTCCGGTCCCACCCGCCTCGGCTGGAGGCCCGGAGCAGTGCGTCTTCATGCATGGTCATAATTTCTCCTTTGAAATAACGCGGGTGGAGTGAAGCGGCTCACATCATTAGCTATCATAATCGCACAATAAGGAACGTCAAGTAGCAAAAAAGAACATTTTGCTGCGCGTGACCGGATTCGTCCGTTGACTTAGGGCGGGGCCGCTCTTAGCGTTAAGCCCCTCAGGGTGCCGATGTGGTCCGCCGGTTGGCGGTGGCGCCCGGAACCGCGGATACATGGCGAAAACCCAGGTGCACCCATGAAGATCAAGTCCACAGCCGCCGCCACGCTGCTCGTCCTGCTGTTCCTGGGAGGATTGCTCGGCGGCCCGCCCGCGTCCGCGCCGGCGTCGTCCGAGGGCGCCACGTATTACGTGAGCGCCGACGGCAGTGACGCCAACGGCGGGACGTCGCCGCAATCAGCCTGGGCGACGCTCGACAAGGTCAATGCCACTGCACTTCGGCCCGGGGATTCGGTCAGCTTTCGCCGCGGAGACATCTTCTCCGGTGGCCTTGTGGTCGGCCAGAGCGGCACCAGCCGGCTCAAGGTCACGCTGAATGCCTATGGAAGTGGCGATCCGCCCGTCCTTACGGGCGGACTGGCAGGAACGTGCATCAGGCTCGACGGCGACTACATCGCCGTTGACGGCCTGCGGGCGGAGTCGTGCGGCTATGCGGGCTTCAGTATCTACGGCGACCACGGCTCCGTGCGGAACTCCGCCGCCAGGAACAATGCCGCGGGCATCAAAGTGAGCGAGGGCTCCGACTTCGGCACCTATACCAACAACACGCTTGCCGACAACAACATCATGAACGTCAATACGCCGGGGGAGCTGTGCGGCACCGCCACGTCCCTGAAGTGCGATGACGACTCGGGCGCTTTTGGCTTCCTGATCAACGGCAGCGACAACGAGTTCAACGGCAATACCGTCACCGGCTCCACCGCGGTGTCCTACGACTTTGGCCACGACGGCAGCGCGTTCGAAATATTCAACGGCAACCGGAACAGAATCCACCACAACGTGGCCGTGGATAACAACGTCTTCTCCGAGCTGGGGCGCGGGAAGGGCGGAACTGCCGATGGCAACACGTACAGCTACAACCTGGTCCGGTCCACCTGCGGCCCCAACTGCTCCCAGGCCATGGGGCTGATCGCGCGCGGCAGGACGTCCTCCTTCGGCCCGACCAACGGCACCACCTTCGAATACAACACCGTGTGGCTGGACGGCGCGGACTCCCAGGCCCTGGTCTGCCACGCGTCGTGCCCGGCCTCCACCGTCGTCAGGGGAAACATCCTGGTGGCCGCCCGCAACGCGCTGTGGATGGACGGCGCCGGCTGGACGGAGCAGGAAAACGTCCTCAACGGCCCCACGAACATCAGTCCCAATGCCACCTCCACCACCGAGCCGGCCGACTTTGTCAACGCACCCGCCGATCTCCACCTCTCCGGCGCGAGCCCGGCCATTGACCGGGCCGGGGTCAGCCCCTTCCCCCTGGATCTGGACGGGCGGCCGGCCAACCAGAAGGGCGACTGCCAGGGCGGCGGCGCGGCCGATGCGGGGACCTACGAATACAGGCCAGCCGGCTGCTGAAACGCAAGGGCATGGGGGCGCAGCAAGGAACCAGCACTGGTGCCATCGCTGGTCCCAGGGTGTTCGGGGCGGCCCGGCGGATGTTACATAGTTGCAACTGCCGGGACACCCATGCGAAATCGTCCCGGGAGGATACTTGAAGTGCGTCCTCCCGGGGACGATTCGCATGCAGGCATTGGGGACTACTCGAAGGACCGCGCCGATGCCCACACCGTTCAACCAGGCCCTGGCCGACTCTGCGCTTCTCACCAAATCCCTCCCACTGGGCCTGCTCCGCGCTTTCGTGCAGACCAACGCGGCCGACGACGGGCTGACGCCGCAACTGCTGGCTGAGCTCAAGATCCTGGCCCGCACTCCCGGACTGCTCGTGGCCTGCAACTACGGCGGCACGCTGTGCGCAGCAGAAGGCATTTCCACCGAGACCCTGCCGCTGGGCAGCGCGGCGATCGCGCTGAGGGCGCTGGCAGCCCTCCCGAACACCCACGCGGCCGTCATCTCCGGGCGGTCGCTGCGGGATCTGGCCGCCGTCTCACGGCTCCCCGCGGAGGTGCACCTGGTCGGCTCGCACGGCGCGGAGTTCGACATGGGCTACGCCCACGGGCTGTCCCTCGCCACCGAATCAGTGCTGCAGCAGGCCAGCCAGGCACTCGCCGAAACCATCGGCGCCTACCGGGGCATCAGCATTGAGCGCAAGCCGGTCGCCGTGTCGGTGCATACCCGCCCGGCCGCCCCCGACGTCGTCGCACTGGCCGCCACGAAGGCAGAGGAGATCGCCCGGGCGCACGGGTTGCACTTCATTGTGGACGGCTCGGTGCTGGATCTCTCCGTTGTGGAGCCGTCCAAGGCCTCCGCGCTGGAGCACCTGCGCTCCATACTCGGCGTGAGCGCCGCCCTTTACGCCGGCGACGCCTTCAGCGATGAGCTGGCCATGGCGACGCTGCGCGGGCCGGACATGGCGCTGCGCGTGGGGGAGGGGCCCACCGTGGCGGCCCATACGCTCCGGGACCCGGAGTCGTTCGCCCGCGTCCTGGCGATCCTGTTCGAACTGCGGCGGGCGTGGCTGTTCGGCGAGGACGCCGTGGGGCTGGAGCGGCATTCCATGATCGGCAACGGCTCGTCCACCGCCCTGATCACCCCGGACGCGAAGATCTGCTGGATGAGCCACCCGCTGCCGGACAGCGGGTCGCTGTTTGCCCATCTGCTCGGCGGCGATGCGGCGGGGCACTTCTCCGTGGAACCGGCGAAGTCCTCGCAGGTCCTGGGCCAGCGCTACGTTGACAGCACCATGATCGTCGAAACCCGGTGGGCCGATGTCACCGTGACGGACTACCTGGAGCCGGCCCCGGACGGCATCACCAGCCTGGTCCGGGTGCTGTCCGGCACCGGCACGGCGAGAATCGTCTTCGCTCCGCGGCCGGACTACGCGAATGCGCCGTTCAGCATGGAGGCGCGCGGAACGGAACTGCACGTCGTGGGAACCGCGGACCCCATCATACTTCGGGCGCCCGGAGTGGCCTTTTCCATCACCTCGGACGGCCGGCACGGCACCGCCACCGGCGACGTCGACTTGCGGGACGGGCCGGTGGTCCTCAACCTGCGCTGCGGCGACACGGAACCGCAGCCAGCGGTGCCCGGGGACGAGACTGATGATGAGACCGGGCGCCGCGCCGCCGTCGCCCATCACTCCCGGCGCTGGGTCAACGAACTGCAACTGCCCGGCGTGAAGCCGTCGCTGGTCCGTCGGTCCGCGCTGGTGCTCCGGGCGCTGGTCCATGAACCCACCGGCGCTGTGCTGGCCGCGCCCACCACTTCACTGCCGGAGGGAATCGGCGGCACCCGCAACTGGGACTACCGGTACTGCTGGCTGCGGGACGGGTCCATGACCGTCAACGCGCTCGTGGACCTGGGCTCCACGGCCGAGGCCGAGGGATTCCTGGCGTGGCTGGGCCGGATACTGGCCCACGCCCCGGGTCCGGAGTGGCTCCATCCGCTCTACTCCGTGACCGGGGCGCCGCTGTCCACCGAGGCCATCATCGAGAGCCTGCCCGGCTACGCGGGATCCCGCCCGGTGCGGATCGGGAACGCCGCCGACCACCAGGTGCAACTGGACGTGTTCGGCCCGATCGCCGAGCTGATCCACGGACTCAGCGCCCGTCAGGGCATGCTCTCCGACGGGCACTGGGACCTCCTGGTCCAGATGGCCGCAGCCGTGCTGGCCCGCTGGCACGAGGCCGACCATGGCATCTGGGAGGCCAGGCGGGCGCCGCGGCACCATGTCTACACGAAGGTGATGTGCTGGGTGGCGCTCGACCGGGCGCTGCGCACGGCCGTCCGGCATGGCCGGGAACCGCTGCCGGCCTGGGAGCCCACTGCGGCGAAGATCCGCGAGGAAGTCCTGCGCGAGGGCTGGGACGAGTCGGCGTCCTCCTACACCGTGGCGTACGACAGTCCTGACCTGGACGCAGCCGTGCTGCACATCGGTCTCTCCGGCCTGCTGGACGTCAACGACCCCCGGTTCCTGGCCACCGTCACGGCGGTGGAGCGGGAACTGCGGGTGGGGCCCACCGTTTTCCGCTACAGGTACGACGACGGCCTGCCGGGCCTGGAGGGCGGTTTCCACATCTGCACCACCTGGCTGATCGAGGCCTACATCGCAGTCGGCCGGATCGAGGAGGCCTGGGACCTCTTTGACCAGTTGGTGAACCTGTTCGGTCCCACGGGGCTGCTGCCCGAGGAATACGACCCCGGCACGGAAACCCACCTGGGCAACCATCCCCAGGCGTATTCGCACCTGGGCTTCATCCGCTGCGCCCGGCTCCTGCACGAGCACCAGAAGAACTGACCACCCGGCCCGCGGACGGTCCGGCCGCCGCTACTCGCAGCCGACGCCGTCCCCGTCCCGGTCCAGTCTGCGGCTGTACCCGGGCTGGCCGACGCGGATGGGCGCCGCGCCGGCCGCACGGACCGCGGCGCAGTTCGCGTAAGCCACCCCGGCCGCCGGCGCTGGCACGGGCGCGGGTGCTGGCGCAGGAGCGCGCGCGGGTGCCGGCGCGGCTTGGGCTGGAGCGGCGGCCGGCTGGGTGTCGGGGGCCAGGGCGTCCGGGCAGTTCGACAGGACCCGGGCCATGGCGTCGTGCTCGGCCTGGGTCACCCAGAGCCCATAGCTGGATTTCACCGAAATCTGCCGGGCGACGTAGTTGCAGCGGTAGGACTTGTTCGGCGGCAGCCAGGTGGCGGCGTCGCCGTCGCTCTTGCTCTGATTGGCCGGGCCGTCCACCGCCAGCAGGTTCAGGGGATCGTTGGCGAAGGCCAGCCGCCGTGCCGGGCTGAGCTGCTGCGCGCCCTTCTGCCAGGCGTCGCTGAGGGCCACGACGTGGTCGATCTGGACGGCGGTGCTGGTGGCATTGCCGCGCAGGAAGTGGATGGCGACGGCCGTGTAGGGGTCGGCCAGGACGCCGGAGAGCACCACGCAGTCCCGCGTCCCGGGCCGGAACGCGACGGAAGTGAGGTCGCGGCGGAGCACGTCATTGCGGGTATCGCAGCCGTTGTGATCAACGTCGGACCAGGCCGGGCCGAACTGGTCGCGGGAATAGCCCGTCTTGGGGGCGCGGCCCTTGACGGGCAGCGTGGCCAGCACCGCGAGGGCCTTGCCCGCCGAGGCCGGCTGCCGGGTCGCGGCGGCCGCAACATCGGCGCCGGCAACTTCGACACTGGGAACTTCGACGCCGGGGGTGGCGTCCGGATCCAGCGGAGCGCTGTCCGTGCCGGCTGACGCAGTGGAGGGGGAGGCCGTGACGACGGGGAGGACGCCGGTTCCGGCGGCCGGGGGAACAGCACCCGGGCCGGAGCACGCTGACGTCGCCACCAGCAGCAGGCCCGCCACCCCGCGCACGATCCAGTCGACTGCACCGATCCTCGGGCTGCGGGCATCCATTGCTTGGGCGCTGCTGGACTGGATGTCGCTGGACTGGATGCTGCCTGACCGCGTGCTGAGCAATTTTCCCCCACCTCATGCTGGCGCCCCGGGTTCCGCGGGCGCTTAAGACCGGCCCCAGCCTACCCGTTGCACCGACGGAGTCAGCGGACCCCGGGGCGGGAGGCCGAGAAGATGGCCGGCGCTCCGCCGTCCCCGGTCGCGAGGTCGGCCAGGATCCTGCCCACGACCGGCGTGAACTTGAAGCCGTGCCCGGAGAAGCCGGCGCCGATGACAACCGGCCCGATCCGGTCCAGGACAAAGTCTTCATCCACGGTGGTCGTGTAGGTGCAGCTGATGTCGGTGAGGGAGTCGGCGTCGACCCCGGGCAGCCAGTCCCGGGCGTAGCGCTGCAGGGCCGCCCGCTGCTCGGGCTCCGGCGCGAAGCTCCGCCGGTCCGGGTCCACCACCGGGCCCACCCCGTGCCATCCGGCCTTGATCCCCTCGCCCGGTGTTTGCATGCCGTAAACCGGCGAACGCCAGTACGCGTACGCGTCGCCGTGGCCGGGCATGTGGTTGAACCCCGGCCACTGGGCGCCCTCATCGGTGATGGCGAAGTGTGCGGGCTGTTCCTGGGTGACCGTCAGCCGGGGCAGGGGCGCCACCCCGGCGAGCAGTTTCGTGGTCCAGCCGCCGGCGGTGACCACTGCCTGCCTCGCGGCGAGGACCTCGGTGCGGCCGCCGGCCTCGAGGGTGAGCCGGACGCCGTCGTCGAGGACTTTCAACTCGAGGACCTTCACATGATGGCGGATCTCGGCGCCGAGTCCGGCGGCGAGCCGCTGCAGCGCCGGCAGTGCGGCGTCGGGGTTCAACTGGCCGCCATCCGCCATGTGCAGCACGCGCGTATCGAAACGGATGCCCCGCCAACGCTCGGCGGCTTCCCCGGCGGAGAGGAACTCCGCCCGGAGCCCGGCCGCAAGCAGCGCGTTCCGGACCTCGGGCAACCGCGGATCGGGGCCGTGGTTTACGACGCCGGTGCGCGCCAGCAGGCGCTCGCCGGCGTCCGTTTCGAGCTCGCTCCACAGCCTGGCCGCCTCTGCCAGCATGGCGACGTAGTCCGGATCCGCGTAGCCGGGGTTGAAGTTCCGGGTTGTGCCGTGGGAGGCGCCGTTGCGGTGGCCGGGACCGAACTGCTCGAGCAGGGTCACCTCCCGGCCGCGCCGGGCCAGCGCCCACGCGGCTGCCGAGCCCATCGCGCCGCCGCCGATGACCACAGTGTCCTGGGTTGTTTTCAAGGGTCCTCCTCCGGGTTTGGTGCCGGTCCGCCGATCCCGTTCAGCCGGGCCCGGCTGCCCGGCGAGGTCAGGCCAGCAGCAGGGCCACGCCGATCATGGCGGGCACAGCTACCACCGTAGTGATCAGCACGGTGTCCCGGGCTACCGTTACGCCGGTGCGGTAACGGCTGGCCGCGACAAACACGTTCTGGGCGGTGGGCAGGGCGGCCGTGACGACGGCGGCAAAGAGCGCCTGTTCCTGCATGCCGAGGACAAAATGGGCAAACAGGTAGGCCACCAGCGGGTGGACAACGAGCTTGAAGAAGCTCGCCAGCAGGGCGTCCAGCCGGCGTCCGGCGGCCGCCTGCAGCGGCTTGGAACCGTTCAGGCTCATGCCGAAGGCGATCAGCATGGCCGGGATCGCGGCCCCGCCGATCAAATGGATGGGCTCCAGGATCAGCGGCGGCACCGTCCAGCCGGTGGCGGCCACCAGGAGCCCGAGTCCTGTGCCCACGATCATCGGGTTGCGCAGGATCATGAGCACGAAACTCAGGGGCGTGGTGCGGTGCGAGCTGGTGGTGGCGTCCAACGCCATGAGGAACAAGGGGGTGAAGAAAGCCAGCTGGAAGATCAGCAGGGGTGCCACATAGCTGGCATCGCCGAGCACGAAGACGGCGATGGGAATGCCGAGGTTGGCCGAGTTGGCCAGCGACGAGCTCATGGAGGAGATGAGGGCTTCCGGCAGGGACCGCTTGAGCGCGAAGCGCACGATGCCAAAGAACAGGACCGCTGTGGTCACCGCCCCGACTGCCGTCACGAGCAGCGGTGCGGCAAAGACGTCGTGGAGTTTCGCCTTGCTGAGGGTCTCGAACAGCAGGGCGGGGCTGGCCACAAAAAACGTCAGGGCGCTCAGGACGGGGCGGGCGTTCTCGCCCAGGATATTGCGCCGGCCCACGAACATGCCGACCAGGATGATGGCCCAGACGACGAAGAATCCCGCCAGTACCCCTAGCACGCGGCTCTCCGCAGCGGGGCGGGTGGGCGGCGGGTGAGGGTCACCAGTCCAGAGTAATCAGCTTTATTCCGCGGGCTGTCCTATTACGCCCGACGGCGCGCTGTTGCTAGTTGAGCGCGGCGTTGTTCAGCGAGTGCGGCGGACGCATGAGCCCGGGTGTCATGCCCTCCGCGGGGTCGTTGCCGATCTGGACAATCTTGTTGTCCTGGTCAACGTGGACCACCTTGGGGTTGTACGCCTTGGCCTCTTCCGTGGTCATCTGGGCGTAGGTGATGAGGATGACGATGTCGTTCTCGTGCATCAGGTGGGCGGCGGCGCCGTTGATGCCGATCACGCCGGAACCGCGTTCGCCGGCAATCGTGTAGGTCTCGAGCCGGGCGCCGTTCGTGACGTCGACAATCGCCACGAGCTCCCCGGGCAGGATGTCGGCCGCCTCCAGCAGATCCAGGTCCACGGTGACGGATCCGACATAGTGAAGGTCCGCGTGCGTGACCGTCGCGCGGTGGATCTTGGATTTGAATATTGTGCGATTCATAACGACATCAGTCTAACGCGGGGCCACCGCCCGCGCTGTGGCCCACTGCACATGCCGCGGGCCGTTACGCGCCGTTCCACACATGCTGGAAGTCACGCGGGCCGGTCCACGGGGGCCGGGCCGAGGAGGCCCGCGGCCGCCGCCGGCACGATGGATGCCGCCGTCACCGCCAGGATTTCCCGGGCCGCCAGCAGCGCGGGCCGCCTGGCGCTCGAGCGCCGCACCGAGGTGAACACCGTACGGTGCGGATCCCCGGGCAGGTCCAGGAGTTGCGCGCTGGTGCCGCGGCCGGTCCACACGAGGTCGGGCATCAGGGCCACCGCATTTCCGGATTCGATCAGCCGGATCTGGGCCTGCAGGTCGGCGGTTTCAAAGCGGACGTCGGGCTCAAACCCGGCGCTCCGGCAGGCCTGCTCGGCCCAGTGCCGGGAGGCCGCTCCGCGGGGTTCCATCACCCAGGCCAGCCCCGCGGTATCGGCCAGCGTCCTGATGGGGTCGCGGTCGGGCGAGGGCGGCGGAACGGCGAGCCGGATGGCGTCGCGGGTCAGGGCCACGCGGTCCAGTTCGGCGTAGTGCGGGGCGGCGTGGCCCGGGTACTGCTCGGCGATCACGAGGTCGAAGTCGCGGGCCCACGTCTCGTGAAGGGCCGTCTCCGGTTCCCGCTGGGTCATTTCGACCCTGACTTCCGGGTAGCTGGCGGTCATTCTGGTCAGGGTGTCCGGCATGAGCGCCAGCGCGGCAGACTGGAACACCGCAATCCGCACGGTGCCGGTGACCGTGGTCAGCGACGCGGCCAGGTCCGCCTCCGCCTGCTCGAGGGTCTCCAGGAGTTGGGAGGTGTGGGCCACCAGGACTTCGGCCTGCGGGGTCAGCTGCACCCGGCGCCCGGTCTTGCGGAGGAGCTCCACCCCGGCCTCCTTCTCAAGGAGGGCCAGTTGCTGCGAAACTGACGACGGGCTGTACTGAAGCGCTTCGGCCACTTCGGCCAAAGTGCCCCGGATCTTCAGTTCGCGCAACAGTCGCAAACGCCGGACGTCGAGCATCGCTATTCCTTTGTGAATCCTGACGGTTATTCATTAAGAGAATTCACTTTATCTAATGCAACCGGGCTTGCATACTGTTCTCACTCGATATGCCCCATCACAGGGTGGAGTGATGGGCACCGCACCTAAGCAGGAGGCCCTCATGGCTACACGGGATTTGTCACAGTCGATCATGCGGCGCAAGCCCATCGACGACATCGAGGAAGAAAACAAACACAGCGGTCTGCACAGGAGCCTGGGGCTCTGGCAGTTGACGGCCATCGGCGTCGGCGGCATTATCGGCGTCGGCATCTTCTCCCTGGCGGGCCTTGTGGCCCACGGCAGCGAGTCCGAGCCCGGAGTCGGGCCGGCCGTGCTCGTCTCCTTCCTGATCGCCGGCCTGGCATCCGCCGCCGCGGCGCTGTCCTACGCGGAGTTCGCAGGAATGATCCCGCGGGCAGGCTCGGCCTACACCTACGGCTACGTCGCCCTCGGCGAGATCATCGGCTGGTTCATCGGGTGGGACCTGCTGCTGGAGTACATCGCCATCGTCGCCGTGGTGGCCATCGGCATCTCGGGCTATTTCGACGCGTTCCTCTCCGGTATCGGCATCCATATGCCCGCCTGGATGACCGCGACGCCGGATGAAGGCACCGGCGGCATCATCAACCTTCCCGCGATCCTCGTCTGCCTGCTCGTGACCTGGATCCTCTCCCGCGGCACCAAGACCTTCGGCCGCTTCGAACTGATCGCCGTCGGCATCAAGGTGCTGCTGATCCTGTTCATCATCGGCTTGGGCATTTTCTACGTGAACACCAACAACTACAACCCGTTCTTCCCCAGCGGTTTCGGGCCCGTGGTGGCCGGCTCCGCTACGGTGTTCTTCGCGGTGTTCGGCTACGACGCCATGAGTACTGCGGCGGAGGAAGCCACCGACGGCAAGAAGCACATGCCCAAGGCGATCATCCTCTCGCTGGTCATCGCCATGCTGCTCTATGTCGCCGCCACCCTGGTGCTCACCGGCATGCAGAACTTCACGGAGATCGACCCCAAGGCCGGCTTCGCCTCCGCCTTCAACAGCGTTGGCCTTCCGGTGATCGCGACGATCATCTCCGTGTTCGCCGTCCTGTCCATCCTTACCGTGATGCTGACCTTCCTCCTCGGCGTCACCCGCGTCTGGTTCTCGATGAGCCGCGACGGCCTGCTGCCCGGCTGGTTCTCAAAGACGGACCGGCACGGCACGCCCCAGCGCGTGACCTGGATCGCCGGTGTCGGGGCCGCAATCCTGGCCGGCGTCCTCCCGATCAAGGCCGTCGCGGACCTGACCAACATCGGCATCCTGGCCGCGTTCGTCGTCGTCTGTGTGTCGGTGATCGTGTTCCGCTACAAGAAGCCGGACGCCCCGCGGACGTTCCGCCTGCCGCTGATGCCCCTGGTTCCGGCGTTCGGCGTGTTTGCCTCGCTCTTCCTGATGTTCCAGCTGCACTGGGAGACCTGGCTGCGGTTCGTCGTCTGGCTCATCGTCGGCCTGATCATCTACTTCACGTACGGCCGCAGGCACTCGCTGATGAACCCGGACAGCCCGCGGCACGAGGAGATCGTGGAGATGCACCGCCCCCTGACCTAGCCGCCCCACCCCCACCCAACGCTCCCTCACTTCCCGCAGAAAATATTCGGACGCTCCCTCAGGTCCGGTGCAATATCGGCGAACCCTCTCTCACCTCTTGGGAGAGGGTTCGCCGGTTCGGTGCGGGAAGTGCGGGAGCGTCGCTTGAATAAGTGCCAGAAGTGCGGGAGGGTCCGGGGCGGTTGCCGAACGTTCGGACGGGGACCGGAAGCATCGGTTTTTCTAACCGGTATTGCTCAGAAAACTTCGCTTTATCTTATGAAAATCCGGTCGCATACTGTTTCGTAAGAGGTCCACATTTTGAGAAAGAACGTGTTTCAGCCATGACCAACATCTCCACGGAGCCCGGCGCCACCACCGGAAACGCCGCAGGCAACGACGCCACGCACGCCGCCGTTTCGGAAGGCTCCACGGTCCTTGAGGCCGCAGCCCTCGCCGAGGACACCATCGCGCTCGTGCGCCACTGGCTCACCGAGGCCGCAAAGGTGCCCGTCGACGCCTCGGCCGAGCAGCTCGCCGGGGTCCTGAAGGACCCCAACGGCCTGGACTTCACGGTCGGGTTCGTCGACGGCGTCGTCCGTCCCGAAGACCTGCAGGTCGCCGCCCGCAACCTCGCCGCACTGGCCCCCAAGGTCCCGGCCTTCCTGCCCTGGTACATGCGCAGCGCGGTCCGCCTCGGCGGCACCATGGCCCCGGTCCTGCCCCAGGTGGTCATCCCGGTCGCCCGCCGGGTGCTGCGTGAAATGGTCGGCCACCTCATTGTCGACGCCACCGACGCCAAGCTCGGCCCGGCCATCGCCAAGATCCGCAAAGACGGCATCAAGCTCAACGTCAACCTCCTCGGCGAGGCCGTGCTCGGCGAACACGAGGCCTCCCGCCGGCTCGAGGGCACGCACACCCTGCTGTCCCGGCCCGACGTCGACTACGTCTCGATCAAGGTCTCCTCCACCGTGGCCCCGCACTCCGCCTGGGCCTTCGACGAGGCCGTCGAGCATGTCGTGGAGAAGCTCACCCCGCTCTTCGCCCGCGCCGCCTCCTACGCGTCCACTGGCCAGAAAGCCAAGTTCATCAACCTGGACATGGAGGAATACAAGGACCTGGACATGACCATCGCGGTCTTCACCCGGATCCTGGACAAGCCCGAGTTCAAGAACCTGGAGGCCGGCATCGTGCTCCAGGCCTACCTCCCGGATGCCCTGTCCGCCATGATCCGCCTGCAGGACTGGGCCGCCGCCCGCCGCGCCGACGGCGGCGCCGCCATCAAGGTCCGCGTCGTCAAGGGCGCCAACCTGCCGATGGAGCAGGTCGAGGCTTCCCTGCATGACTGGCCGCTCGCCACCTGGGGCACCAAGCAGGACTCGGACACCAACTACAAGCGGGTCATCAACTACTCGCTGCACCCGGACCGGATCCGCAACATCCGGATCGGCGTCGCCGGCCACAACCTCTTCGACATCGCCTTCGCCTGGCTCCTGGCCAAGCAGCGCGGCATCGCGGATAGCGCACAGCAGAGTATCGAATTCGAGATGCTGCTCGGCATGGCACAGGGCCAGGCCGAAGCCGTCAGACAAGATGTCGGCTCCCTCCTGCTCTACACGCCCGTGGTCCACCCTGCCGAGTTCGACGTCGCGATCGCCTACCTGATCCGCCGCCTCGAAGAGGGCGCCAGCCAGGACAACTTCATGTCCGCCGTGTTCGAACTCAGTGAAAACGAAACGTTGTTTGAGCGCGAGAAGCAGCGCTTCCTCGCCTCGCTCGCCAAGCTCGACGACGAGGTCCCGGGCCCCAACCGGCTGCAGAACCGTGCCCTTCCGGCCGCGCCGCTGCCGCACGACTCGTTCGAGAACACTGCCGACACGGATCCGTCGCTGCCCGCGAACCGCGACTGGGGCCGCGCCATCCTGGGCCGCGTGACGACGTCGACACTGGGCAACGCCTCCGTCGAGGCCGCCACGATCAACGATGCCGCGACCCTGAATGCCGTGATCGATACCGCCGTCGAGAAGGGCAAGGCCTGGGGTGCACTCTCCGGCGCCGAGCGCGCCGAAATCCTGCACCGCGCCGGCGACGTCCTCGAGGCCCGCCGCGCGGACCTTCTTGAGGTTATGGCCTCCGAGACCGGCAAGACGATCGACCAGGGCGATCCGGAGATCAGCGAGGCGGTCGACTTCGCGCACTACTACGCCGAGTCCGCCCGCAAGCTCGACGACGTCGACGGCGCCACCTTCCTCCCGGCCAGGCTCACCGTCGTGACGCCGCCGTGGAACTTCCCGGTCGCCATCCCGGCCGGCTCCACCCTTGCGGCCCTCGCCGCCGGCTCCGCCGTCGTGGTCAAGCCCGCCAAGCAGGCCCGCCGCAGCGGCGCCGTCATGATCGAGGCCCTCTGGGAGGCCGGCGTTCCGCGCGACGTGCTCACCATGGTCCAGTTGGGCGAGCGGGAACTCGGCCAACAGCTCATTTCCCACCCGGCCGTGGACCGCGTCATCCTGACCGGCGGCTACGAGACCGCCGAGCTGTTCCGCTCGTTCCGCAAGGACCTGCCCCTGCTGGCCGAGACCAGCGGCAAGAACGCCATTATCGTCACCCCGAGCGCGGACCTGGACCTCGCGGCCAAGGACGTCGCGTACTCCGCGTTCGGCCACGCCGGCCAGAAGTGCTCCGCCGCCTCGCTGGTGATCCTCGTCGGTTCCGTGGCGAAGTCGAAGCGCTTCCACAACCAGCTGATCGACGCCGTCACCTCGCTCAAGGTCGGCTACCCCCAGGATCCGGCGAGCCAGATGGGCCCGATCATCGAGCCCGCCAACGGCAAGCTCCTGAACGCCCTCACCACCCTCGGCGAGGGCGAGACCTGGGCCGTCGAGCCGCGGAAGCTCGATGATTCGGGCAAGCTCTGGAGCCCCGGCGTGCGCTCCGGTGTCCGCCGCGGATCCTACTTCCACCTCACCGAGTTCTTCGGCCCGGTCCTGGGCGTTATGACCGCAGAGACCCTCGAGGAGGCCATCGCGATCCAGAACCAGATCGAATACGGCCTCACCGCGGGCCTGCACTCGCTGAACAGCGAGGAGCTGGGGATCTGGCTGGACAGCATCCAGGCCGGCAACCTCTACGTCAACCGCGGCATCACCGGCGCGATTGTCCAGCGCCAGCCCTTCGGCGGCTGGAAGAAATCCGCCGTCGGCGCCGGCACCAAGGCCGGCGGCCCGAACTACCTCGTCGGCCTCGGCGAATGGGTCAGCAAGCCCAGCACCGCCGCCGGCACCCCGGGCGCTGCTCCCGCCCACGCCGGCGTCCGCCGGATCGAGGACGCCGCCAAGGGCTTCCTGACCGCCGACGAACTCGCGCCGCTGCAGCGCGCGCTCGCCTCCGACGCCCGCGCCTGGGCCGAAGAGTTCGGCACCGCGAAGGACGTCTCCGGCCTGAGCGCGGAACGCAACGTCTTCCGCTACCGTGCCCTGCCCGTCACTGTCCGCCTCGCGGAAGGCGAGCCGCTTGCCGGCCTCGTCCGGACCGTCGCCGCCGGCGTCCTGGCCGGGTCCGTCCTGACGGTCTCCACCGCCGTCGAACTGCCCGCCCAGCTGCGCGCCGTCCTGTCCGGGCTTGGCATCGCCGCGACTGTTGAGAACGACGCCGAATGGCTCGCTTCCGCCGGCACCCTCGCCGCGGCGGGCAAGCTTTCCGGCGCCCGGATCCGGCTGATTGGCGGGGACGCCAAGGCGCTGGCCGAGGCCACGGGCGGACGCCCGGACCTGGCGGTGTATGTCCACCCCGTCACGGAGGCCGGACGCGTGGAACTGCTGCCGTTCCTGCACGAGCAGGCCATCAGCATCACGGCCCACCGCTTCGGCACGCCCAACCACATCTCGGACGCCCTGATCTAGCCCGGGGCTGCTAAAACCCCGGCTCGGGCGTGCTGGAACCCTGAAACCCAAAAAACGCCGCCGCCGTGCAGGCACCATATGGTGCGGCACGGCGGCGGCGTTTAACGGCGAAGGCGCTAAGCGGAGTCGGGGCTAGCCGAAGTACCAGCCCGGCGGGACCCAGGAAGCGGGGACCGCGTGGGCGGAGAAATCGTCGCAGCCCGAGCAGAAGTAGGTGACCTCGCCGAGCTTGCTGACCGAGCCGTCCCTGCGGTGCGTGGCCGGGACGAAGGTCTCAAGGTAAATGAACTCGTCCGTGCCGCAGCGTTCGCAGTACGGGCTGGCCACATAATCGGACTCTGCGAGGGTAGTCGGGCGGATTCCCCGTTGGCCCGGGGTGGCCGCGTGCTGGACCGCGGCCGAGTGCTGCATTCCGGCGGTCGAGTGGTGCATGGCCGCTGCGGGGTGGGCCGGCGCGGTTACCTGACGGGAGGATTTTGTCGCGTGGGCGGCGGGGGCGGGCAATCGGGGGTGATTAATGGCTGGCATCAATGGCGGCCTATCCCGAACGCTCCGACGCCAGCCACAGGGCGTCAGCGACGGACAGCGTTCGTTATTCGAATCGTTGTCGTGGGCCACTGCTTGACCTCGAACGGTGAATCTTAAGTAGTGTCAGGATAGATGAAGTACGTGCACCGTTCAATGGTCAAGTAAGTACTGCCCGGGTCCGGGTAGTCCGCCCCGTAGGTACCGTGGCAGGATCAGCGCTGGCTGCGGGACCGCCCGCGCGTCAGGACGGTCGCTTCAGGGTCCGGCCCACGATCGCCTGCGTGAGGGCATCGATCACCTCGGTATTGGCCAGCGGATTGCGGATGAGCGTGAAATCGACGTCGCCCACCGGCGGCAGATCGAAGCGGCGGGTGATGATTTTCAGGTCCTCCGGCACCAGGGAGGAAGGCATCACCGCCACACCGATGCCGGCCCGGACGGCGGCCAGTACGCCGCTGATTTGGCGTGTGGTGCAGGTGATCCGCCAGGTGCGCCCGGTGGCCTCCAGGGCGTCGATCGCAAGCTTCCGGCTCAGGCTGGGGGAGGGGTAGGCGATCAGCGGGACAGGATCAGCCGGTTCCAGCACGGTCTGCTCCAGACCGACCCAGGCGAAGGCGTCCTGCTGGACCACGGTCCCGTCCTTGGCCCCGGCCACCCATTTCACAAAGACCAGATCCAGCTGCCCGGCATTCAGGCGCTTGTAGAGCTGGTCGCTCTGCCCGACCGTCAGCTCGAGGTTGATCTGGGGATAGATCTGCCGGAACTCCCGGAGGATGCGTGGCAGCCCGGTGATGGCGAGATCATCGGCCGTGCCGAAGCGCAGGCGGCCGCGCATGGCGGAGCCGGAGAAATAGCGGGCGGCGGAGTCGTGCGCGGCGAGGATGCTGCGGGCGAACCCGGCCATGGCATCGCCGTTGTCGGTCAGGCGTACATCCCGGGTATCCCGGGCAATCAGCACCCGCTTGGCGGCGGTCTCCAGCTTGCGGACGTGCTGGCTGACGGTGGGTTGGGCCAGGCCGAGGCGCTCGGCGGCCTTGGTGAAACTCAAGGTTTCGGCCACGGCCAGGAACGAGCGGAGCTGGGCGGGTTCGAACATGGCGGTCTCCGGATCGGTGCCGCATACCCTGCATTGCGTTTTGTAATGCGAGTTATGCGTGGAATAGGCTTCCATAATCTCTTGGGGCCAGCCTAGCGTTAAGTCCATCCCACTCACCCGCTCTTTTGAGGACTTTTCCGTGGCACCCCCTCCGCCGCTAGAGGCGAACGCAGCTTCCCTGCCGGACACCATCACCCAACCACTCGCCGTCGTCAACGAGCCTCTGCCTTGGCGCCACACTTTCATTTCGCTCAAGGTCCGCAACTTCCGCGTCTTCGCGATCGGGCACTTCGTCGCCGTCATCGCGCTCTGGATGCAGCGGATCGCCCAGGACTGGCTGGTGCTCCAGCTCTCCGGTTCCGTCACCGCCGTCGGCATCACCGTGGCCCTGCAGTTCCTGCCGTCGCTGTTCCTCGGCCCGTGGGCCGGCATGATGGCGGACCGCTTCGCGAAGCGGAAGATCCTCATGCTGTGCCAGTCGGTGGCCGCCGCGTTGGCCGCGGTCCTTGCCGTCCTGGCGCTCAGCCACCGGATTGAGGTGGGGCACGTCTACGCGATCGCGCTGGTTCTGGGCCTCGTGACCGTGCTGGACCAGCCGGCCCGCCAGGTGTTCGTCAACGAGCTCGTGGGCCCCGGCTATCTGCGAAACGCGATCAGCGTGAACTCCACGATTTTCCAGCTGGGCGGGCTGATCGGTCCTGCGATCGCCGGGATCCTGCTGACCGCCGTGGGGGCCGGCTGGGCCTTTGCCGCCAATGCGGTGGCGTGCTGTTTCACGGTGGCCATGCTCCTGAGCCTGCGCAAGGACCAGCTGCATGTCAGCACCCCGGCCGCCAAGCGCCCGGGCATGCTGCGGGAGGGGCTGGACTATGCGCTCAGCAAGCCCACCATCTACTGGCCCTGGCTGATGGCCGGGTTCATCGCGGTGTTCGCGATGAGTCTGCCGGTGCTGCTGGCCGCGTTCGCGGACCACGTGTACGACGCCGGTGCCGGCGGCTATGGGCTGCTCAACACGCTCGTGGCCCTCGGCGCCCTGGCCGGCGCGATCACCTCGGCCCGGCGGCGCGCCCTGCGGCTGCGCTCCGTGGTGCTCGGCGCCGGAATGTACGGGCTCATGCTGTGCCTGGCTTCCCTGGCGCCGTCCATGGCGTGGTTCGGCGTGGCCATGGTGCTGGCCGGATTCTGGTGCCTGATGTTCCTGACCGCCGCGAACCAGCTGGTCCAGGTCAGCGCGAACCTGGCCATCCGCGGGCGGGTCATGAGCCTGTACATCATGGTGCTGATCGGCGGCCAGGCGATCGGCGGCCCGATGATGGGCTGGCTGGCCGAGCACGCGGACCCGCACACCGCCGTCCTCGTCTCCGGCGGCGTCCCGGTGCTGGCTGCCGCGACCGTCGCCGTCGTCCTCGCCCGGCGCGGGCAGCTCATGCTCAAAGTGGACCTGAAGGACCGGCGCCGGCTGCTGCGGATCGTCCGGACCGATTTCCGCACCGAAAAAGGACAGCCGCTACGCGGATCCACGCAGCGGCCGTCCTAATTCGTCGCGGAAAACCGGGAGGCGTGCAATAACCCCTTAGAGCGCCAAGGGGCGGTGCGGGAACTCGGCCTCCCGCTGCTGGAACTGCAGCACATCCGGGTTCAGGACCACGCCGTCGCGGATTTCGATCGCGCGGCGGATGGTCTCGTTTCCCGCCCAGGCCTCGGGGCCGGACACCACGGTCTCGAGGAACGGCAGCAGCGCCTCGCTGATTTCCCAGCTGGCGGAATTCCACAGATAGGACGGGCTGTGGTCCACGGCGTAGTAGTCGATGTGGTCACCCACTTTGAACATCGGCTCGGCGAAGGTGGTGGTTTTCGCCCAGCTGAAGCCCATGCCCTCGTCGCAGGAAACGTCCACGATCAGGCTGCCGGGCCGGAAGGCGGCCAGGTCCCCGGTGCGCAGGTAGGTCAGCGGCGCGTTGGGGTCCTGCAGCGTGCAGTTGACCACGATGTCGCTCGCGGCCAGGAACGGCGCCAGCGGCACGCGCCCGCGCTCGGTGATGACCTCGCTCAGGAACGGCGCCTCGCTGTCATGGTCGAACTGCGCGATGCGGACCGAGTGGATGGGAGAGCCAACAGCGGCAACACCGCGGTTGGTCAGCACCTGCACGTCATGGACACCGTGGGCATTCAGCGCCGTCACGGCGCCGCGGGCGGTGGCCCCGAAGCCGATCACGACGGCGCTCAGCCGGCGGCCGTAGTCTCCGGTGGAACCGGTCAGCGCCAGGGCATGCAGCACGGAACAGTAGCCGGCGAGCTCGTTGTTCTTGTGGAAGACATGCAGGCCGAAGCCGCCGTCGCTGGCCCAGTGGTTCATGGCCTCGAAGGCGATCAGCGTGAGTTTCTTGTCGATCGCCAGCTGGGTGATGGCCCGGTCCTGGACGCAGTGCGGCCAGCCCCACAGGACCTGCCCGTCCCGGAGCTCGGCCAGGTCCTCGGGCTGAGGCTTGGGCAGGAGGACGACGTCGGCTTCCGCCAGCAGCTGCTGTCGGGGCGCGATGCGCCCCACGAGGGGTGCAAGATCGGCGTCGGACCGGCCGAAGCGCTCGCCGTAGCCTTCCTCGAGGATCAACCGGTCCCGGATCTCCGGCGCGATGCGGTCCAGGTGCAGGGGGTGGATCGGGAGGCGCCGCTCGTCCGGTTTGCGTGTGCCGGCGAGGATACCGAGCGTGAGGTAATTCGGTGAACGGGTCACTTCTTTTTGGGGCTCGCCGTCTTTGCGGCGGTCACTTTATCGAGGGAGCTGGCCGGCGCTGAAGCGGCCCTCTTGTCAGCGCGCTTTTCCTTAATGGATTTGCCGGATTTTTTGGATGCTGCTTGACGGGGGGATTTGTCAGCCATGATTGCTCCTGTAGCGGAACCGAAGAGGTTCCTGACTTCCGACGATACAGGTAGCAACCTAATAAGAGCCCGGGATCCTGTGGGGGCATGTGGAGCGGCTGACGGGAATCGAACCCGCGTATCAAGCTTGGGAAGCTAGCGCTCTACCATTGAGCTACAGCCGCAGAGGGACCGGCCTGAATTCCAGCCGTGAGTCCCGATCAACGAGGATTACATTACCTCAGTCTGAGTTCAAGGTTGTACACCCCGCGCTCGCCTGGCCGGTACCGCGCCAGGGTTGCGCGATTGTGACCGGATGGCGCGCCTGCGGTGTCCCTCGCTCTGAAGATCGCTGATCCCGGCATCCGGGCCCGTCATTTCCCCGAAACGCTGTGGGAACGCCTCGTTCATGTGCACAGAAAGCGAGCCGAAACCGCACCCCGAAATGGGTAGTGCTGTCTCGAATCCGGGTAATGAGCGCAAGTAGTCCGCCGGTGGCGGCGAATTTGACGAGTGGTCCACCAACTCAAGAGGGGTAGGCCACACTCGTGTGCAGCAGAAAGCCATCGAATTTACTGGAGGAGACCACAGCCAACCGAGTCGCTAGAAGGTCTCACATGTACGACCAAAAGTGGATGGTGGCCCGTCCTTTGTTGCCAACGGGTGGGTTTGCCCAGCCAAACGTGCCGGATCAAGGCCACCCGCGGGCCAGGCAATTGGCGCGGCATCAGGGCCGCCGGACGGCCGGGTTCAGCGGTCCGGTTGGCGCCATTGGCGGCAAGCATGAGTGAGCTCAAGCAGCGCGTTCCGGTCCATACGGGGTATCGATCCCCGGATCATGTCCGGGTCACCCCACGAACGCAAGATTCACCGAGGTCTGCTGCCGGCGCGGCCGCTTTAGCCCCGCCCATCCCATTTCCCGACTTCAGGTCGGCGAAACTCCGGCTTGCGAGCAGCTCCCGTCACGAGGGCATTCGTTGGGCAAACCGTTATCGGCATCTGCTGATAGCCGCAGACGCCCTGGTCATTGCGGCGGTGACCGCGGCGGCCCACATCACCCGGTTCGGGTTGAGCACAGTGAGTTCGGTGCAAGTGGGCGAGCTCCGAGTGGATTACCTCTACATTTCCGTGGTCATCGCGGCCGCCTGGATGCTTGCGTTGGGGCTGTACAAGAGCAGGGACACGCGGATCGTCGGAATCGGAATCGACGAATACAGGCGGGTCGTCAGCGCAAGCGCAATGCTTCTGGGCCTCATCGCTCTGGTTTGCTTTGTCCTGAATATCGACGTGGCCCGGGGATTCTTCGCGCTGGCCCTGCCCGCCGGGCTGACCGGCCTGCTCGCGGCACGCTGGAGCATGCGTCAGTGGCTGTCCAGGCAGCGGGTTCACGGCCATTACCTTTCGCGCGTGATCGTGTTGGGCCGGCCGAATGACGTCCGGTACGTCGTCAGCCAGATCGAAAAGAAGTCCGGTGCGGCGTACAAGGTCGTGGGTGTCGCACTTTCCGGGTCCACCGGCGCCGGCACCTTCACCCAGGGCAGCCATGTCCTCAACGTCATTGGAGACGAGCGGAGCGTCGTGGAAGCAGTGGCTTCCGTGGACGCCGATGCTGTCATCGTGGCCGGACCCATGAAGGGCGGCAGCCGTTACATACAACGACTCGGATGGAAGCTGGAACAGTCGTCCACCCAGTTGATCCTCACCACCGGACTGACCAACGTCGCCGGTCCCCGGATCCACTCCCGTCCCGTGGAGGGTCTGCCCCTCATGCACGTGGAACTGCCGCAGTACGCCGGCGCCAAGCATGCTCTGAAGAGGCTGTTCGACATCACGTTGGCCGCCGCGGCCCTGGTGGCGCTCATCCCTGTGTTTCTGGTCCTCGGGGTGATGATCAAGCGGGACAGCCCCGGGCCCGTGATCTTCAGGCAGGAACGGGTAGGTCGCGGCGGTGAGAAATTCAACATGCTGAAATTTCGGTCGATGGTCGAAACCGCGGAGGACGATCTCGCCGGGCTCCTGGAACACAACGAGGGCGCGGGTGTGCTCTTCAAGATGCACAACGATCCGCGGGTCACCGGGGTCGGCCGCTGGATGCGCAAGCACTCCCTCGACGAACTGCCGCAGTTCTGGAACGTCCTTAAGGGCGACATGAGCCTGGTCGGTCCACGGCCCCCGCTGCAGCGCGAGGTCGACAACTACCACCACAAGGTGCTCCGGCGGCTCTACATCAAACCGGGCCTGACAGGCATGTGGCAGATCAATGGGAGATCGGAGCTGAACTGGCGTGACAGCGTCCGACTGGATTTGTACTACGTCGAAAACTGGTCGCTGGCCGGAGACCTGATCATCCTTTGGCGCACAGCAAAGATGCTCATCAATCCGGTCGGGGCCTACTGACAAACCGAGGTTTTCTGTTCTACAAAATTGAGAAAGGCAAGGCAATGACCACACTTGTTTCGGGGGCTGGTGGATTCATCGGAGGCCATTTGGTGGCCCAACTCCTCAAAGAGGGACAATCAGTCCGGGCAGTAGACCGCAAGCCTTTTGCAGAGTGGTACCAGGTGCACCCGGAGGCGGAGAACATCCAGGGCGACTGCTCGCTGCTGGAGACGGCCCGCGAGGTTAACCGGGGCGTGCAGTACGTCTACAACCTCGCCGCCGACATGGGCGGCATGGGCTTCATTGAAAACAACAAGGCGGCCTGCATGCTGACTGTGCTCACCAGCACTCACATGCTCATGGCAGCGCAGGAAGCAGGCGTTGAGCGGTTCTTCTACAGCAGCTCTGCCTGCGTTTATGCTGCCGGACATCAAACGTCGTCTAACGTCATCGCACTGCGTGAAGAAGACGCGTACCCCGCACAGCCGGAAGACGGCTACGGATGGGAGAAGCTCTTTACCGAGCGTATGGCCCGGCATTACCGCGAGGACTTCGGGCTGCAGACCAGGATCGCCCGGTATCACAACGTCTATGGCCCGCACGGCACTTGGGACGGTGGGCGGGAGAAGGCGCCGGCCGCACTCTCGCGCAAGTTCGCACGGGCGGCACTGACAGGCGACACCAATCTTGAGATCTGGGGCGACGGGGAACAGACCCGCAGCTTCATGTACATTGACGACTGCATCCAGGGCACTAAAGACGTCCTGCACGGCGATTTGACCGAGCCCGTCAACCTCGGATCCTCTGAGCTGGTCTCGATCAACCAGATGGTGGATCTCCTCGAGCAGATCTCCGGCACCGTGGTGACCAGGCACTACAAGCTCGACGCCCCGCAGGGAGTCCGCGGGCGGAACAGCGACAACACTCTCTTCCATGCCACGTACGGCTGGGAGCCGTCCATCACGCTCAGGACGGGACTGGAAAAGACCTACGAGTGGATCTTCGACCAGCTCAAGGCGCAGGGGTGAACCCCCGTGCGCATCCATATTCACGACTTCGCCGGGCACCCGTTCCAGGCGGAGCTCTCCCGGGAACTCGCCGCGCGGGGACACGACGTCGAACACGCCTACGCGACCCAGTACCCCAGTGGCAAGGGAAAGCTGGAGCGCCTGGACGGTGACCCGGACGCGCTGACTTTCCGCGGAATCACCGCCGTGAGGACCTTCGAGAAGTATTCGCCGCTGGGACGGATGCGGTTCGAGAAGTCATTTGCCCAAGCTTGGGTCAGCCACCTCGAGCAGGCCCGTCCCGATTGCGTCGTGGCATGCAACGTTCCGTTGTTCGTCCTGAACAGATTCAGCTCAACGATGGCCAAGTCGGGGCAGCCCTGGGTGTTGTGGCATCAGGACCTCTTCAGCAGAGCCATCGGAGAAGAGATCAGGAAGCGGCTGCCTGCGGCTGTCGGTCCGGCAGCGCAGCGATGGGTCACCAGCACGGAGAAGAACCTGGTCCGCAGTGCCAGCCAGGTCGTCGCAATCGGCGAGGAATTCCGCCGGGCGTACCGGCGCTGGGGCCTCGATGTGCGCCACGTTTCTGTCATTCCAAACTGGGCGCCGCTCGGTGAGATCCTGCCCGGGCCAAGGGACAACGGGTGGGCGCGCTCCCATCTCCCGCAGGGCCGGGAGATACGTCTGCTCTATGCCGGAACGCTCGGCCGGAAGCACAACCCGCTGCTGTTGATTGACCTCCTGCGCGCCGCCCTGGGCAAGGGCATCCCGGCGCGCCTCGTGGTCGCCTCGGAGGGGGAAGGGATTGAAGCCGTGCGCCAGATCGCTGAACGGCAGCCGGAATTGCCGATCACCCTGCTGCCGTTCCAGCCTGCTTCCGAACTCTCTGAAATGCTCAGCTCCGCTGATGTGCTCCTGGCCCTCCTTGAGCCCGGGGCGTCAAAGTTTTCGATACCCAGCAAGGTGCTCTCGTCCCTGGCGGCCGGCCGTCCCGTCCTGGGACTCATGCCGCGGGACAATCCAGCGGCCGTGGACATCGGGGCGGCCGGCGGGTATGTCGGGACTCCGGACGCTCAGGGTGTGGTGGGTGCCTCCGATTGGCTCCAGGGGATGGTCCAGTCGCCAGGGGCACTTGTCTCCGCCGGAGAGCGAAGCCGCCAGCTTTCCGTCGAGCGGTTTGGTATTGGTCCGATCGCCACCCGATTCGAAGAAGTGCTGGCCAAAGCCGTTGCGGACCGCCGTCTGGCACCACAAGGGTCCGCGCAGACTGCCGAGGCGGTGTCCTGATGCCAGCACAATCATCGCCCGACGCCGGACCAGGGCGGCAGACGCCTGTCATTGACCTGGCTCAGGCGCCGGGCGCCGGTGAAGCCTGGGACCGGCCACGGGCGATTGTCTATCTGTGGGGGGCCTGCGAGCTATTGTTCGTGAGCAACCCTTGGCAGATAAGTTCACGGCTTCGGGTCGCCGTGCTGCGGGCTTTCGGCGCCGAGATCGGTCCGGGCGTCACATTCCGGCCCCGCACCCGCGTCAAGTTTCCGTGGAAGCTGCACATCGGGGCCGGCTGCTGGATTGGTGAGGGCGTCTGGTTCCACAACCAGGACGATGTCTACATCGGCGCCAACGCTGTGGTTTCACAGGAATGCTTCATCACCACGGGAAGCCACCGGGCCCGCAGCGACATGGGCCTGATAACCAGCCCCGTTTACATTGACGATGGTGCATGGGTCACCTCGCGTTGCATGGTGCTCGGCGGAGCCCACATTGGCCAGTCAGCCGTCGTGGAGCCGCTCACCGTGGTCCGAGGTGACATCCCGCCGAATGCTGTCTACGGGCGGGTGCCGGGCCCCTCAGTGATCAGGGAACGGTTCCGGGGAAATGATGTCCTGTGATGGCACAATGCATCCTAGGGGGTAGCCATGGTGGCCAGGGTCTTGGAAATCAACGCATACATCTTGTCGGCGAGGTACTGATGGCCGGCGTCGGTCGGGTGGACGCCGTCGGCGCCGATGAGCTTGGAATCGGCGCCGAAGAACCAGCGCTCGCTCAACGGGTCGACGAACTGAATGCCTCCGGCAGACGCTGCCCCGGCGATCGCCTTGCTGTCACTGGTGATGAAGTCCGGCACCCGCTCGTTGACCCAGGCCGGCCCGACGACGATCAGCTTCGCGTGGGGCGCCCGCTCGTGGATCTTTGTGTAGAGGTCCGTCGCAGCCGCGGCCATTGTTGCAGGGTCCTGCTTACCGTCGTTCCTGCTCCCGAAGACGAGAACCAGATCTGCCGTCGAGCGCAGGCTGGTGGTGGCGGCTTCGGCGAACGTGACTTTCTCGGTTCCCCTGACGATGTACCCGGCGCCGGGATGGCCGATGACGTTCATGTCGACCGGGTGGGATTCCGAGTAAAAGCGGGACCCGACGATCTTTGCCCAGTTGGCTGCTCCGTAGCCACCCTGGTCGGAGCCAACAACGTAGGAGTCGCCGATGATGTCAACGTTCGGTACCGCGGCACGGCTCGATTCCGGCGTGCTGGCAGCTGGAGCCGGCGAGGGACCGGCCCCGTTGCCCCGCGCGGTGAATGCCAGCACAGCAATCATGACCGCCACGACGGCCAGCAGGCCAAATCCAACTTCTTTCACGTGACGGAACCGGAAGGATGATCTGGTCCTGTTTGTGCTCTTCAGAAAATCCATTCGCAAAGACTATCGGCAATCCACTCTCGAGGGGGAAGTGAATGCAGAAGATACCAGCTTCGGTCCTGATTCAGACGAAAAATGAAGAGGCGAGCATCGAGAGGTGCCTGGCGGCACTGAGCGACTTCGACGAGGTCATCGTGGTCGATTCAAACAGCGCCGATCGGACCGCGGAACTTGCCGCCGCCGGCGGTGCGACCGTTATCAACTTCACCTGGAACGGAGCCTACCCGCAGAAGAAGCAGTGGCAGCTTGAACATGCGCCGACGCGCCACCCCTGGATCCTGTTTCTTGACGCCGACGAATTTCCGAGCCGGGAATTGATCGAGGAAATCGCCGTCATCGTCTCGGATCCACTGGAACGCCGTGTGGCTTTCGACATCCCCATCTCCTATCACTTCGCCGGCAAGGTTCTCAAACACGGCCACCGGGTGGTCAAGCGTTCGCTGTTAAAGCGGGGCTTCAACCGCTATGAGGACACTGGTTTGGTGAATCTCCCGGTGATGACAGAGCTGGAAGTGCACTACCAGCCAGAGGCGACGGGTGAGGTGGGACGCACAGCGGGCCTGCTGGCACACCACGATCTGGATCCGGTCCGCACCTGGTTCGACAGGCACAACAAGTACTCCGACTGGGAGGCCTACATCCATGCCGACCCGGCCATGCGGCGCTCGGTGCGCTCGTCGAAAAGCCAGCAAGGCCAGCGCTTTGATGTCGTCCCGTTCAAACCAGTTGCCTTCTGGGTCTACAGCTACATCGTCCGGGGCGGCTTCCTGGACGGACGGGCCGGCCTGGACTACGCCGTCGCCCTGGCTACGTACTACTGGCAGATCGGCCTGAAAACCCGCGAACTACAGCAAAACGGCAATCGGTTGGCTGAGCATGTCTGAAAATCGCGCATCGTCGAGGCCGCCCCTGAGCGTGCTGCAGATCGGCGGCCTGGCCGGCCCGGGGGCCGTCGCGGGCGGCGTCTGGGCGGTCGCGCGCATGCAGAGTGCAGCGCTGGTGCGCCACGGTGCCGCTGTTGAACTCGTCGGCGGCTGGCTCGGCGGCCGGCCGGCCACTCGACCGGAACCGCATGAAAGAATCTTTCGCGTCCGGCGCCCTTTCCGGGGCGCGCGTCTCAGGGGCCTGATTGGGGTTGGCCTCGTCAGGCATGTTTGGGACCGGAGACGCCAGGTCGACGTCGTCCAGGTGCACCTCTGCCGCGACTTCATCACGACCTTCAGCGCCCTGGTGCTCCGCGGTGCTGCCATTCCCGTCATCGCGCAGGCCCACGGCATGCTTGCAGCGCCGCGTTCGCGCGGGTTGCGGGTGTTCGATGCGCTGATCTTCCGGCGGGCGATGCGAACGCCGCAAATATGGCTGACCCTGACGGAGGCCGAAGAAAAGAACCTTGAGTCCCTCGGCGTGCCGAGGACGAAGATGCGCAGGGTGGTGAACGCTACAGCCGACCCCGGCACCGTGTGGGAAGACCCGCAGACCCCCACCTTTCTGTTTGTTTCGCGGCTGGCGGCGCGCAAGCAGCCCACGGTGTTCGTCGAGGCAGCAATTGCCCTCCTGCGGGAGGGATCGGAAGCCCGGTTCGTGGTTGCCGGACCTGATCAAGGCGAACTGGAGAGCGTGCACCGTTTGATCGATGCATCAGGCTTCCGGGACCGGTTCGATCTTCCGGGGGAGTTGACGGAACCTCAGGTGCTGGAGGCGCTGTCCCATGCGACCGCCGTCGTTTTGCCCGCCCGCCACGAGCCTTACCCGATGGTGATCATCGAGGCGGCGGCTGTGGGTACGCCCATCATCCTGACCTCGGAATGTGGACTGGCCGCGCCCTTGCAGAAAGCGGGAGCGGCGGTTGTCGCCGCCCCCACGGCCGGGGCCTTCCAGGCAGCCATGGCCACGGTGGCGGCCAGCCAGGATCTGCGGCTCCGGCTGAGTGCGCGGGCCCGTGAGCTGCACCTGGGTCTCTGGTCTGCCGAATCCCTCGCGGAAAGTCTCCTGGGATTGTATGCGGAGGCGATAGATGCTGGCCGGCAGTGACCTCCGGAGCCCGGTCAGCCTGCCGGGCGAGAGGAAGTCAGGAATCGGCGCGGCGCTGGCGATCCTGACTTTCTTGTGTTTTGCCGTCGCCATACCGCTCATCCTGCGGTCGACGTCGGAAGCCACCTACAGCGATACTGACTTCCTCATCCGATATTCGGTGCTCCTCTATGCGGCTTTCCGCATGAGTGCCATTCTGTGGAAAGACCAGGTGCGCCCGGTAGCCGGTGTCTTCTGGATGTTCGTCTACATCTGCCTGGGCGTGGTTCCACTGGCCCAATTGTCAACCGGTGCGTCAACCATCCTTGCCGTCCAGGTCGACGACTCGACCTTGTACGCGGCAACCGCCATCACTCTTCTTGGCTGCGTCAGCTTCGACCTGGCCTATCACCTCAGACTCTTCAAGAACTTGGGCGGCCCGGCGCCCGTGCGCAAGCTGCGGAGCATGGAAACCCTGAGGATCTTTGCGGCAGCCGCGATCCTGGGCGGGTTGATATACGTGGCTCAGGTCGGCGGAATCAGCGTGTTCTTTGCCAGCCGGCAGGAGGCGAGCCAGGCCCTGGACCAGGTGAGCCCCGACAGCGGGCAAGCCGCCCGGGCGATTATCTCCGCCTTCGGCTCCGTAACCTGCCTGGTGGCGCTCATTTTCTACATCCACATATTCCGGGTCCTCCGAAGTTCCCTCAACCTGCTTGACTCCGTATTAATAGTCGGCCTGGTGGTGCTCAACGTCGTCGTCAACAATCCGATCTCCAACTCCCGTTACTGGACGCTGGCCGTGCTTTTCGGCTTGGTCATGCCGCTCATCGGGTCACGCAAAGCCCTCTTCAACGTGGCGATCGTCGGCGGGGTGGTAGCGGCGATCTTCCTTTTTCCGCTAAGCGACATCACCCGCCGGGCAGCGGGGACCGGCGTCATGCTCCAGACGGACTCGGTGTGGCGGATGATCTCGACCAAGGACTATGACCAGTTCAGCATGCTCGCGAATACCCTTGGGTTCACCCGGGATGAGGGACTGACCTGGGGGTACCAGTTCCTCGGCGCCGTGCTGTTTTGGGTGCCGCGCGTCGTCTGGCCGACCAAACCGCTCGACAGCGGTGTTGAGGTCGGCCAGTGGATGAGCAGTGCCAACGTCAACCTGTCGTCCCCGCTGTGGGCAGAGGCCTGGATCAATTTCGGAGTCCTCGGGGTGGCGGTCACATTCGCCCTGCTGGGACTGCTGAGCAGAAGGCTCGACGTCGGCTTCGGCGCGGGTGCCTTGTCCGCCGGATCGGTGGGCTATCTGGGCGTCGCCATCTTCTCCGGGTACATGTTTATCCTGCTCCGCGGCTCTTTGCTGCAGTCGATGGGGAGGCTGCTGATCCTCGCCCTGGCCATTGCTGTTCTGAGCGTGAGTGCCAAACGAAAGCCAGGTGACACGAAATGAGTACGGACAAGCTCGAGCGTCCACATGCCGCAGGGCCCGGTTTTGCCCAGTCCTTCAGGGAGCTCAGCCTGGCGCAGAAGGGCAAGAAAGGGGTGCCCCTGTACTGCCTGTACGTCAACCGGCCGGCCGGCCGGGTGGTCGCAGCCGCGCTCAGGAACACCCGGTTCGGGCCAAACCAGGTGACTTTCGCGGGGGCGTTCCTTACTTACGGGGCGTTGCTGTGGCTGGCCCTCGGGGCAGGAACCGGGGCTGGTTCCGCCCTGGTGGGAGTAGTGCTCGCCGCCGGGTTTGTCCTCGACTCCGCAGACGGGCAGCTGGCAAGGCTCCAGGGACGGAGCTCAAAATTGGGTGAGTGGCTCGACCATGTGCTGGACAGCGGGCGGATCGTCGTTCTGCACGGAGCCGTTTTCTGCTTCCTCCTGCGCACAACTTCCATTCCGGCGCTGCAGCTGGCCGCGCTGTGCGGCGTGTTCCTTTTCGCCAACTCCACAATCTTCTTCGCCGGCGCACTGTTCGATCAGCTGACCCGTCAGGCGGGGCAGCGCCCGTCACCTCCCGGCCACGATGGCTGGGCTTCGATAAAGCGATCAATCCTCACGTTGCCAGTCGACTACGGCGTGACGTGCCTGGCCCTGATGACGGTGCCGTGGAGCGGCATATTCCTGCCCAGCTACGCGGCATTGGCGATCTTCCATTGCGTCTTCTGCGCCGCCTATGTGGCGAAGTTTTCCCGTGCCCTGGCAAGGATGGACTAGATGGCCCGCCTGAGCAGGTATGTCGCCTTCGGCGATCAGGCCGTATCCAGCATCTCGAACTTCGTCGCGGTAGCCATTACGGCCAATGTTGCGACCCCCGGCCAGTTCGGTCAGTTCTCCCTGGGCTATGCGGGTTTGCTCCTGTTCCTGGGCGCCCAGCGTGCGCTTATCGGAGAGACAATGCTGGTCAAATACTCCGCCGCGGGCTCCCTGAAAGCCCCGGTGAGAAGAGGCGTTTTGGGTGCCAGCGTACTGGTAGCAGCCGCCACCGTTCCGTTGCTGCTGGCCGGCGCCTTCGTGGCTGACCAATCGGCCCGCCTCATCTGGTTTGTCATTGCCGCGAGCCTGCCCTTCGTGCTCCTCCAAGACACGCTCCGGTATTTGTTTATCTGCGAGCACCGTCCATGGCGGGCGCTGCTCATCGACGCTGTGTGGGCCGTCTTGTCGATCACGTCCATGGTGGCTGTCGCGTCCACCACTGGAGCCGTGTGGGCCGTCGTTCTGTGCTGGGGCGGCGGCGCAGCGGCAGCATTGGTCCTGGGACTCCTGCTGGGGCGGGTGCTGCCTTCGCTGCGCGACGGCAGGCGCTGGCTGGGCGTCAACCGCAACCCCGGGCTTCGCTATCTCGGGGAGTTTTCAGCGCTCAATGCGTCCAACTTCGTCGTGCTGTATCTCTTGGCGCTGCCTCTGGGTGCTGCTGGCGTGGGTGCGCTGCGGGCGGCGCAATTGCTGTTCTCGCCGCTCAACACCGCCTTTTCCGCTATCAAGATGGCTGTCATTCCCGAGCTCGTGCGCTCCAAGGGCACTGCGGTCTTTCGAATGCGGCTGATCGAAACGGCTGTGGTCGTGGCAGCCATGGCCGGGCTGTGGGGCGCGGCCGTCATGCTGCTGCCGGGCTCCATAGGGGCCCTCGTGCTCGGCGCATCCTGGGAGGCTGCGTCCGGGCTGCGACTTCCTTACTTGGTGCAATACGTCGCGATGGTTCCCTACACCGTCTTGCTGGCCTACTACAGGTCCGTCCAGGCGAACAGGCTGTCGACGCTCATGCGGGCAGTTCTGGCCCTTCTGACGCTTGTGCTGCCTCTTGCCCTGGCGTATGCAGGCGGCACCGTTGGCGCCGCCTGGGCGTTTGCGCTGGCAGTCGCGGCCGCGGTTGTCGTCGGGGGGACCGCCACCGTTGTGTCGAGATCCCGTTCCCGTTCCCGGACAGAATCGTCGTTGCATCGGCCCGATGCGGCGGAAGTCGAGCTCCGGCGGGCTGCTGACGCCCGGTGAGCGCGGCAGAAACACGGCGGGTGGCCGGCCCTGCCCGGCATCTGGTCTAGGTGACCGTGACACCCCTGAACTGGACGGGGACCGGGGCAGGGTAATCCTTGCAGAGACTGATGTAGCCCCCGCGATACTGCCGGTCCATCGTCTCTCCTGACCAGCCGGCGCCGTCTACCCTCGAGAACCGGATGGAGGACGGCGTAACGTCGATTTTGAAGTGCATCCATTCCCCGGGCTTCACGGGTGACGTCGCGATCGTCTGTAGCCGTGTGCCGGCGGGATTGCCTGGGTCGCGCCGGTACAGGACCAGCTCTCCGGCCGGCCGAATGATCAGGTGATATCCCCCGACGCTGCTTGGCACCAACACCCGGTAGGGGGTGTCATCCTGTTGCCCGAAAGCTATTCCGGCGTGCTGAAGGTTCGACGGAAGTTCCTGGGGCCAACACATTTCGAACGTAATGCTGTGGATCTCTTTCGTGACAGGACCCATTGAACCCAGCCGGTAGCTGAAGTTCTCGCTCTTATCCAGCACTACTGATGCCGACGCCGCGTCGATCACCGGTTGGGCTCCCCAGCCTTGGTCAACAGTCCAAGGAAGGTCGCCGGCGGCCCGGGAACCGGTCGAGAACGTGTCCTGAGGTTCCGCGGTCGCCGACGTCACGTAGGGGATGTTTGAGCACATCAGGCCTTGAACGCCCAGGCTGGTCACGCGGTTGGCAGCGGAACGAGTATGGACTTCCCAGCAAATGACGGGCTTGCCGTAGGCCACGACCTTACGGACCGTCGCGTCATCGGCGGTGTGGTAAACGCCAAGATAATCGAATCCGGCGGCGAGCTCGTCCAAACGGGGAATGGCATCCGGCATGAAGTACCCCCACGTTTTGTAGCCGCGCTTGGCGGCTGCCGCAACCTGGAGGGCGGGGGCCGGTTGCTTCCAGATGAAATGCCCGGTGGAATTCGGGTAGCTGTCCATCAGGTCAAGAAGCGTTCTTGTGTTCGTGCCTTGTTTGTCTTCGATGAAAATGACATGCGAAGCCGCGAACCGGTCAAGGACGTCCCGTAGCTTCGGAATAGGCTCAAGAGCCGTCGACGGGCCAAGCCAAGCGCGGGCATCGACCCGGAGGCCGCTGAGTTCGGCATAGGTAAGTTCCGCGACCTTGCGGTCTTGCCCGGTCACTCTGAGCGCACTTTGGTCGTGATGGCACACCAGCACGCCGTCCTTGGTGGCGTTCACCGAAACTTCGAGCGCCGGAACACCGGAATTTACCGACTGCTCATAGGCGTGCATAGTGTGTTCCGGCCAGTTATCTCCTGAGCCGCGGTGAGCCACAATAAAACGATCATTTTCGAATAGCGTGGCTACCGTGTGAATTGGTGGAGCTTGAACAGTCGGACGGGCCGGCGTGCATCCGGCCAGAAATAATCCCGATGCTCCAAGGAAGATGGCCTGGCGCCGGGAGAGCGCTCTGCGATCATCCGGAATATTCCCGGTGCCGGTTCCGGATTTCCCTGCACTTCGATTTGCATGCATTTCACGCCTTCAATGACTCGTTGTCTTCAAGGCCGCTATCAAGCAGGTTCAGCGCGCGCCGCAGCAGGGTGCTGGAGGTGTGAACGGTGTAGGGAAAATACACGACCTCGACGCCGAGCGCCAGCATGCCGGCTTCGAGGCGGTTTCCCTTTTCTGTTCCGCGCCAATCATCGCCTTTGAAGATTACATGGAAGCCAACGGCATGCCAGGCGTCTACTTTGTCCGGGTAGTTGTCGACCACCACCTCGTCGACAAGCCGGATATTCCGGACGATCTCAAGCCGTTCATGAAGAGGCACGACAGGCTCTCTGTTCTTCATGAGCAGTGTCGCTTCAGTGGAAACCACTCCCGCGACCAGATAGTCGCAGTGCAACCGTGCATGTTTGAGCAGGTTGAGGTGCCCGACATGGAAAAGATCGTAGACACCGGATGCATAGCCGATACGAACAGTCACAACGAACTCGATTCTTCACGAATGCCGAATAAGTCATAGGCACCGGCCGGCCGTCGAGGCGCTGGGCTGGTCCCCCCAATTCCATGCTGAGGGTGTTATTGCCTGACGGAAAGCACTTTGGGGAGAAACGCGTGGGCGGGCGGCTAAAGCAGGTAGCGGGACTAGTAAGACAAGTAGGAGGGGTGGAAAAGCTAGTAGGAGCAACCGTTCCCGCCCTTGGTCTTTGCTGATTTGATCTTGGTAGCTTCAGCCCTGAAGTTCATGATTACGTAACCGGGGGGGACTCCATGCGTCAAAAAATCCCAGCTGTTCTAGCGGGCATAGCGCTGGCGGTGGCGCCGTTAATTGCCACCAGCAGCTCCGCGCTCGCTCTATCTCCGGGAGTTGCGTTTTCCGCCAACGCCCTCCCGACTTGGCAGACAAACGGCGTTGCCTGGACCATGGCCCAGTCAAACGGAGTTGTCTACGCCGGCGGAACTTTCACCCAGATCCGGCCTCCTGGCACCGCCGCCGGCAGCGCCCAGTCAAGAAATGCGGTGAACTTCGCGGCCTTCGACGCGTTCACCGGCAACCCGACTTCCTGCGCCTTGTCCGTGACGGGCGGCACAGGTACAACCGTTCGTGCCCTGGCGGTAACTCCGGACGGCAGCCGGCTCTATGTGGGCGGTCTGTTTGGGGCCATCAACGGCGTCAACACCACCCGCATCGCTGCCGTCAAGCTTCCTGGCTGCACGGTAGACACGACCTTCCGACCGGCAATCGTCTCGGCCACGGTCCGGACAATCGCCGCCACGAACACCGCCGTCTATTTCGGTGGCGACTTCCAAACGGTCGGGACCGAGGCCCGCAGCCGCTACGCGGCCATGGACTCAAACGGCGCGCTCCTTCCATGGGCACCGGCCGTCAACGCGTCAGCCCGCGCGCTGGACATCCCCGCCGGCCGCAACGTGGCCGTCCTCGGTGGCGATTTCGCAACTGTGAACGGCGTGGCATCCCAGTCGATCGCCGTCGTCGATACGAACACCGGGGCGAACGTAAGGGCATACGGCGCAACGTTCATCTCGCGCACGTCATTTACAAAGTCCATCGTTGACGACGGGCAAAACTTCTACATCGGCAACGAGGGCACCGGAGGCGGCGTCTTCGACGGACGGGCACGATTCAGCCTTGACACCTACGACCAGGTGTGGAGGGACACCTGCCTCGGAGCCACCCAGGCGGTGGACGTCTACAGCGGTGTCCTCTACGCCGCCAGCCACGAGCACGACTGCTCGACCATGAATGAAATGGCAGACGGCGTCCGACAGCACCTGACGGCACAGAGCATCAACGCCCCGGCGCCCCAATTGGGGTGGAGCCCTGATACCAACGACGGGATTGGTGAGGGCATTGGTCCCAGGGCCATCGTCCACACGAACCGGGGTTCGGGCGACATGCTCTGGGTCGCCGGCGAATTCACCACCACCAACGGCGCCGCCCAGCAGGGCCTGACCAGGTTCGGCCCCGGCCCGGGGACTGTGGCACCTTCCTCGCCCAGCAACGTCAGCGCGGAAAGCGTCAAGGCCGGCGAAAACCAGATCCGGTGGCGGGCCAGCCTCGACAACGATGACTCGGAGCTGAGCTACAGCGTCTACCGGAACGGCTCGACGACGCCGCTGGGAACTGTTAACGCCAGCTCGCTGTGGTGGTCGACCGGCCAGGTGTCCTTCACGGACAAGACAGCCGTACCCGGAACGCAGTACAGCTACCGCGTCCGGGCGACTGACGGCACCAACACCGGTCCGCTCTCGGCCTCGGTGGCCGTCACAACAGCACGGAACACCGCAGCCTATCCGGCCGCTGTCCTTGGGGCAGGTGCCAGTACGTACTGGCGGCTTGACGGCAACGGTCCGACGGTCGGCGCCGACAGCTCTGCGGGCAACAACCTGGAACTGAGCTATGGCGGACCGGCATTTGCCGGCGACACCGGAGCCATTGCCAATGACACCAGCCGCTCGACGACGTTCAACGGCACGAGCGCATTCGCCTACGGCCAGAACCGGGGCAATGCACCCACCGTCTACAGCGCGGAGGTGTGGTTCAAGACGAACACGACCCGGGGCGGGAAGATCTTCGGCTTCGGCAGTGGCCAGCCCAACCGGCACGGTACCAATCCCGGACTCAGCAGCAGTTACGACCGGAACCTCTACATGACGAACGCGGGCACGCTGATCTACGGTGTCTACGTCAACGGCACAAGGACGGTTAGCTCGGTTCTGCCCTACAACGACAACGCCTGGCACCACGCCGTGGCGACGCAGGGCAGCGACGGCATGCGGCTTTACGTCGATGGAACCCAGATCGGCGTGCTGCCGAACCAGACTGCAGCGCAAAGCTACTGGGGTTCGTGGAAGATTGGCGGAGACCAGCTGAACAGCTGGCCGCTGCGGCCCTCGAGCAACTACTTCGCCGGCTCCATCGACGAGTTCGCCGTGTACCCGACGGTACTTTCGGCGGCGCAGGTCACCGACCACTTCAACATCGGCAAGGGAATCGGACAGCCGGTCCCCGACACACAAGCTCCCGCGGCCGTGACAGGAGTTGCGGCCGCGGTAACTGCCAGTGATGTGGCCGTTTCCTGGAACGAAACCACCGACAACGTCGGGGTTACGGAATACCAGGTCCACCGTTCCGATACCAGCGGGTTCACCCCGTCAGCAGCCAGCCTCGTCGCCACGGTGAACGGGAGCACGCTCAGCTGGACTGACGCGGGCCGTCCGGCCGGAACGTCCTACTATCAGGTTCTCGCCGCCGACGAGGCCGGCAACGTCAGCGGTCCGTCCAACGAAGCGTCCGCAACGGTGGTTCCGCTCCCGCAGCCGGTCACACTCACGCTGACACCGACCGCCGACACCTACGTGAACGCGGGAGCGCCGAATACCGCAACAGGGTCCTTCACGACCCTGGCCACCAGGGGTACGTCGGCTTACATCACCTACATGAGGTTCAATGCGTCCGCGCAGGTTCCTGCGGGCCAGCACCTCGTGTCGGCGACCTTGAAGTTCTCAACTACCGCGGATTCCTTTGCCGGGTCCGCCGATCCGCAGCAGACGGTGGCGATGGCCGGTGACTGGTCCGAGGCGACGACGACCTACAACAACCGCCCGCAAACCAGCAGCACCTTGCTGGGAACGCTGACCGGTCCGACGGCACCGAACGCGTCGTACTCAATTTCGCTCGACGCGGCCGCAATCTCGGCAGCGCTCGCAGGTGACATCAACTTCTCGATGCAGAGCGCTGGAACCGACAACATGTGGTTCTTCTCGCGGGAAGCCACTGCTGCCAAACGCCCGGCCCTGGTCCTGAACTTCGAGCCGAATCCCTAGGTAAAAATAGCTCTCGAAAGAAAACATCCCATGTATAACGGTCTCTCGAAATCCCTGGGAATGGTGCTCCTGGCGGCTGCGGTCCTCGCAGCCGCCGGTTGCACCTCCCCCGGAAATCCCAACGCCACGTCCACGTCCGCCAACTCATCCTCCCCGTCCGCCTCAGCTTCTGAGGCTCCGGCCGCTCCTCCGGGGGCTTCCCCCTCGGCTCCCGCCGCGGGAGCCAAGACAGCGGCACCTGCTAACACCCCCACCTCCTCCGGCGAGGCGCAAGCCCCGCAGGCTGCACCCAAGCCCACCTTTGCGCCTCCCGAGCAGCGGTATCTCGTTTCACGGGTCCCCCAGGGCACCGACCCGAACGCTGTCCTCCAAGTCGGACAGGAAAGCTGCGCCCAACTGGAAAATGTGAAGGCCACGGACCAGAAGGCCGTGGTGTCCCACTTGATCGAGAAGGTGGACGCGGAGGTGGTCGCTGCCATTAATGATCTCTGTCCCGGGCTCCAGCCCGAGCTCGATGCCGCGCGCCGCGGCTTCACCGACGGCGACTTCACCATCGGTGCGGCAGCGCCCAAGGAAGGTGGTGGTTCAATCTCCGCCGGTAAATACGAGGCATGGAATCCCTCTCCGAACTGCACACTGGTGGCCTACGATGCAGCAGGCGGGTCGATTGCGCAATCGAACGGTACGTCGGCCTTCACCATCCCGGCCGGCACCGCCCGCGTCGTGTCGGATGGATGCTACACCTGGCTGGCCGCATGAAACCGCGCCGCTTCGCCTGGAATGCAGCAACCACCGCCTGTGAAAGGACCCGCAATGGACGTCCGTGAACAATTGCTTATATTGCGCCGAAGCTGGCGCCTGATCACTGTCCTGGCGTTGCTGGGAACGATACTCGCGGGCGTGGCATCCCTGCTTACTCCCACGTCCTACACGGCATCGACGAGCCTTTTCGTTTCGACGCAGAACTCGGAAACATCCGCGGAACTGCAACAGGGCAGCGTCTTCGCACTGGCGCGCGTCCAATCATATGTGGACGTCACCTCGAAACCGACCGTGCTCCAACCCGTCATCGACAAGCTCAAGCTCGGCATGACCCCGGAAGCCTTGGCCGCCAAGATCAAGACATCCACCGCGCGCAATACGGTGATCATCGAAATCGAAGCCAGGGACGGCTCCGCCCAGCGGAGCGCCGACATCGCCAACGCCGTCGCTGCCAGCCTCATCACGGCTGTCGCTGACCTGGAGCGGCCCACGAACGGAACGCCGACACCGGTCCGGCTCAGCCCGGTGGACCACGCCACCACGCCGACCGAGCCGTCGAGCCCCAACGCGAAGCTGGACCTCGGCCTGGGCCTTTTGTACGGGCTCGCAGCCGGAATCGCGGCGGCCGTATTGCGCCATGTCCTGGACCGCAACATCCGGACGGAATCGGATTTGCGCAAGATGACTGATCTGCCGCTCTTGGCAGGAATCACTGAACAGACTGCCGGCCGTCTGCCAGGGGCCCCTCCCGCGGTCCTGGGCGGTTCGGGCGCGGAGGCGTTCCGCAAGCTTCGAACGAACCTCCAGTTCGCAGGCGTGAACCGGCCGATGCGCTCGATCGTTGTTACTTCCGCGTCAGCGGGGGAGGGGAAGAGCACGGTCGCGCTGAACCTTGCCGTCACTATCGCCAAGGGCGGCCAGAAGGTCATCCTCGTGGATGCGGATCTTCGTCTTCCTTCAGTTGCTTCAGCGACTGGAATCGAGGGGGGAATCGGACTCACCACTGTCCTTGTCGGAACGTCCAGCCTCGACGACAGCATCCAGTACTGGTCCGACGACGGGTTGGCGCTGCTGGCCTCGGGTCCTCTGCCGCCCAATCCCAGTGAACTGCTCGGTTCAGCAGCCATGAGCCGTCTCCTGGAGGAGTTGCAGAAAAAGTTCGACGTGATCATCGTCGATTCCCCGCCCATCCTCCCCGTCACGGACGCCAGTGTGCTGACCAAAAGCACCGACAGCGTGTTGCTGGTGGTCGGAACGAAGAGGGTGAGCCAACACAGCCTGGCCAAGGCAATCGACCAGCTCAATTTTGTCGACGCCAACATTCTCGGCGTCGTCCAAAACAGGATCCCCCGTCGGGGCCCCGACGCCAACACGGCGTACGTTGCCGGATACGGCGCCGAACATCCCGATCGCATCCCTCCGGTCGAGAACCGCGACGACGGTTCCTTCCGGCCCGCCCACGTTCGCCGCGGCAAGTTCGCGAGTGTGGAAACCTGATGATGACTGCCCCGTAACTCTTCGGTAAAGGACCTGGAGCCGCCGCGGCACTGACGGCCCGGGCGAATATCCTGAATTGGTTAGCTGCACTGTGGGGGAAGCGGGCTACGCCCATTGCCGTCCGCCAAGCAAGGATTTTCGTGGCATTCGCAGAGTACGACGTCGTCATCCACCGTGACGCCATGAGCGTGTACAACTTCCTCCTGGACCCGGGCCACCTGCCACTCTGGCGGGAGGGGGTCCGGAGCGTGGAACTACACACCGGTGCCGCCGGTGCCAAAGGTGCCGTGTACCGGCAGACGGTCGCCGGACCGGGCGGACGACCCGTGGCCGCGGACTTCGAAATCGTCGAAGCCCGGACGGGGGCGGAGATCCAGTACCAGGTCATCGTCGGGCCGGCCCGGCCGCACGGCGGCTACTACCTGAGCACCGAGGGTCCCAGCACCCGCGTCCGATTCGCCCTGAACTACGAGCCCCGGGGGTTCATGGTCCGCCTGACTAACCCCTTCCGCCGGCGGATGAAGGCCGAGGTCGGCCAACTCGAGCGGCTCAAGTCCCTCCTCGAAGATATGCCCGCCACGGAATAGACGGTCCGGTGGAGTAACACTTGGCGGCTGCACCCGTCCGTGAAGCCGGGCAGGGCGCCGTGCGGTATTTTTGAACCTGTGCTGATCTCTGACCGCGACATTCGAACCGAAATTGACTCCCAGCGGATTGTCCTCGAACCCTTCGACCCCGACATGGTCCAGCCGTCCTCGGTGGACGTCAGGATCGACAAGTTCTTCCGGCTGTTCGACAACCACAAATACGCCCACATTGACCCGGCCGAGGAGCAGCCCGAGCTGACCCGCCTGGTGGAAGTTGAGTCCGGCGAGCCGTTCATCCTGCACCCGGGGGAGTTCGTCCTTGGCTCCACGTACGAGACCGTGACGCTGCCGGATGACATCGCGGCCCGCCTCGAGGGCAAGTCCTCGCTCGGCCGGCTCGGCCTGCTGACGCACTCGACGGCGGGTTTCATCGATCCCGGATTCTCCGGCCACGTCACGCTGGAACTGTCCAACATGGCCACGCTGCCCATCAAGCTCTGGCCCGGCATGAAGATCGGCCAGCTGTGCTTCTTCCGGCTGTCCTCGGCCGCGGAGCACCCGTACGGTTCGGGGGAATACGGCAACCGCTACCAGGGCCAGCGCGGGCCCACGGCCAGCCGCAGCCACCTGAATTTCCACCTCACCAACATCTAGGCGGGACGGCTGCCATCCAGGCCGGACGGCCGCGCCAGGCAGCCAAGCCAGCCTCCCGGCCACGCAGCAAGCGCCGTGTCGCAGGGCGGCAGCTTTACGCCGGGCCCGAGGTCCGGAACGCGGGCCGCCGTGCGGGGCGGCGCAGGAGCCGGACCAGCGGCTCCACAAAGCGGGCGGCCAGCGGCCCCACGATCGCCATGATCAGAACGTAGGCGGTGGCGAGGGCTGCCAGATCGGCGGGCACCACGCCGGAGGCAACGGCCAGGCCGGCGATGACAATCGAGAACTCGCCGCGTGCGATCAGGGCCGCGCCCGCGCGGTAGCGGCCGGGAATGCCAATCCCGGCCCGCTTGGCCGCCCAGTACCCGGTGACCACCTTAGTGGCTGCCGTCACCAGGGCCAGCAGCAGGGCCCAGCCCAGGACCGGGGGGATGGACCGGGGGTCGGTGTTGAGGCCAAAAACCACAAAGAAGATGGCCGCGAAGAGGTCACGGAGCGGTTCCAGGACGCGGGTGGCGCTGTGGGCCGTGGCGCCGGAAATCGCGATGCCGAGCATGAAGGCGCCCACCGCCGCGGAAACCTGCATGGCGGCCGCGAGCCCCGCGACCAGAAGTGCCGCGCCCAGCAGGTTGAGCAGGAAAACCTCGGAGTTTTCGCTGTGCACGGCCTTGGACACGTGGTGTCCGTGCCGCAGGGCCACCACCAGGACCAGGCTGACGACGGCCAGGGAGATCCCCACCGTCTGCAGCCCCAGCAGGATGCTGACGCCGGCCAGCGTGGCGGTCAGGACCGGCAGGTACACGGCCATGGCGAGGTCCTCGAACACCAGGATGGACAGGACAACCGGGGTTTCCCGGTTGCCGATGCGGCCGAGATCCGTGATGACCTTGGCGGCGATCCCGGAGGATGAAATGTAGGTGACGCCGCCCATCACCATGGCCCCCACGACGCCCCATCCCAGCATCACCGCGAGCCCGGCACCGGGCAGGAAATTGAGCAGCAGGTCCAGGACGCCGGCCTGCCAGGACCGCCGCAGGCCGGTGACGAGCTCGGACGCCGTATATTCCAGCCCAAGCATAAGCAGCAGGAGAATCACGCCGATCTCGCCGGAAAGGTGCGCGAACTCGTGCATGCCTTCGAGCTTGACCAGGCCCCCGGCCCCGAAGAACAGCCCGCCCACCAGATAGAGCGGGATGGGGGACATGCCGATCCGCCCGGCCAATCTGGCCAGCAGGCCGAGGCAGAAGACGACGGCCCCCAGCTCGATCAGGGTCAGCGCGAGCGGATCCATCCGGCTTATCCGTTGCGCAGGATGCCGGCCGCCGTGTCCAGGCCTTCTTGCGTACCCACCGCAACGAGGAGGTCACCGGGGTGAAGGACGACGTCGGGTCCCGGGGAGGGCAGGACCTCGCCTTCGCGCATGATGGCCACGATCGAGACCCCGCTGCGGGTCCGGATGCACGCCTTCCCCATCGGCTGGTTCTGGAAGGGTGACTCAGCGCTGATCGAAAACTGGCGCGTGACAATACCCGGGATTTCCCGGTGCGCTTCCGAGAGCTGCATGGCGATGCGCTGGCCGCCCAGGAGGTTGCCCAGGGCGGCGGCCTCATCCGCAGTCAGCGGGACAGAGGCCTGGCAGGTATCAGGATCGTCCCAGGTCGAGACGATGAGTTCCGTCTGGCCCTCGCGGTATTCGACAACGCCGATCCGGCGTCCGGAGGCAGTCATGAAGTCCTTGCGCCGGCCGAGGCCGGGGAGGTCCGTCTCATCCACGTTCATACCCTCAGCCTAGTGCGCGAACCGGTGATTCGGCCGCCTCAGGACTCGGGGACCACCGCGATTTCGGTCTGGTCGGGGGCCTTGACCGGCAGGAGCACGAGCAGGCCCACGAGCAGCACCACCATGATGCCGAGGATGCCCCAGCGCTGGGCCTGGCCCTCCGCTACGAAGGGTGCGGCGACGGCGATGCACAGCGTGAAGAGCGCGGGGGCTAGGAAGCTTACGGCCCGGCCCGTGGTGGCGTAGAGGCCGAAGAGCTCGCCGGATTCGCCGTGCGGGGCGAGCCTGGCGAGGTAGGCGCGGGAGGACGACTGGGCCGGCCCCACGAAGAGGCACAGCAGCAGGCCGAAGACCCAGAACGTGGTGGTCCCGGCCCAGGCCATGCCAAAGAACGTGTAACTGCCGTTGCCGAGGACCAGGATCGCGGTACCCGCGACCAGCAGGCCGGCGAGGGACGCGATAATCACGGTCTTCGGCCCGATCCTGTCATCCAGGAAGCCGCCGAGGATGGCGCCGGCGGCCGCCACGACATTTCCGAAGATCGCGAAGAAGATGACGTCCTTGAGCTCGAAGCCAAAGGTGCCGGCCGCGATCACCCCGCCGAAGGTGAAGACAGCTGCCAGCCCGTCCCGGAAGATGGCGCTCGCGAGGAGGAAGTAGATAGTGTGCGGGCTGGTCCGGTAGATCGCCTTGATGCGCCGGACGAGCAGGCCGTAGGAGGCGAGGAACCCCAGTCCGGCGCCCCGGTCAGAGCGCGGCAGCTCCGGGACTGCGAACAGCACGGGCAGGGCAAAGACGAGGAACCACAGGGCGGAAAACACCGCCACCAGCCGTATGTTGAGGCTGTCCGCGGTGGAGGCGCCAAACCAGTGCACGCTGGGCTGGACAAAAAGCTGGAGCACAATCAGCAGCGCCACGATGCCGCCGAGATACCCCATGCCCCAGCCGAAGCCGCTCACTTTGCCGATGTTCCGCGGGGTGGAGATCTGGGTGAGCATGGCGTTGTAGTTGACCCCGGCAAACTCGAAGAAGACGTTGCCCAGCGCTATGAGCGTGACGCCCAGGATCAGGTAGTCCGGCCGCGGGAAGACAAAGAAGCAGAGCCCGGTCAGGACGACGACGGCGGCCGTGTTGACCCCCAGCCACAGCTTCCGCCGGCCGCCCGTGTCCGAGCGCTGCCCGGTGACCGGGGCCAGGAGGGCAACGGCCACGCCGGCGACGGCCAGCGCGGCGCCCAGGACTGCCGAGGCCTGGTCCTCCCCGCCGAATGCCCTGGAGGTCAGGTAGACGGTGAAAACGAATGTTGTCATGACGGCGTTGAAGGCTGACGAACCCCAGTCCCACGAGGCCCACGCGAGGATCCGGCCCCGGTGCGGGACGGGACTTCCCGATTCCAGTTCCGAGGGGCGCATGGCCTCTGGGGCGGCGGCAGTGTTCATAGCCAGAATCGTAGCCGCCCAGGGCGTCCTCCGAGGGGGAGCGGGAGGGGGTTTTGCCAGCCGGGGTTTAACCCCGGCTTCACATTTGCGTCGAATTGTTCAGCGGCCGGTGTCCCGGCCAAAAGAATTTGTACACGCTTGGTAAACTGACGGCACCGAACCTAACAAATGACCCGCCTGCTCCAACTTGCTGACAATCGACTTTCTGACGTTGCGGAGATACCAGTGATCACAGTCCTTGCCGTGCACTTTGCGGTGGCTGCTGTGGCCCCGCTGCTGTTCCGAAAGTTTGGCAGGAATTCGTTCTTTGCCCTGGCCGCGGTCCCCGCGGCCTCCTTTATCTGGCTGCTGCTGCAGCACGACGAAGTCTATTCAGGCACAGTCTATTCAGGTTCTGACGGGGCGATTACCGAAGTCATCCCCTGGATTCCCGGCTTGCAGCTCGAACTCGCGTTCCGGATGGATGCCCTGGCCTGGATCATGTCCCTGCTGGTGCTGGGGGTGGGTGCGCTGGTGCTGGTCTATTGCGCCCGCTACTTCAAGGACAAGGACGACTACCTCGGCGGTTTCGGCGCCCAGCTCCTGGCCTTTGCCGGGGCGATGTTCGGCCTCGTTACCGCTGATGACCTTCTGCTGCTGTTCATCTTCTGGGAACTGACCACGGTGCTGTCCTACCTGCTGATCGGCTACGCCCGCACCCGGCTGTCCGCGCGGCGCTCGGCGTTGCAGGCACTCGTGGTGACCACCGCCGGCGGCCTGGCCATGCTCGTGGGGCTCATCATGCTCGGTTCGACGGCCGGAACCTACCGGATCCAGGCCATCATGGACCTGGCTCCCGCCCTGGTCGCCGGCCCCGCAGGCGGGGTCGTGAACGCCGCCGTCGTCCTCATCCTGATCGGTGCGATCACCAAATCCGCCCTGGTGCCGTTCCACTTCTGGCTCCCCGGCGCAATGGCTGCCCCCACCCCCGTGAGCGCCTACCTGCACGCCGCGGCCATGGTGAAGGCCGGGATCTACCTTGTGGCCCGGCTGGCCCCCGGATTCGCGGACACCGCGGCGTGGCTGCCGATCGTGCTCGGCCTGGGCCTGGCCACCATGCTGGTGGGCGGCTACCGGGCCCTCCGGCAGACAGACATCAAGCTCATCCTCGCCTATGGCACCGTGAGCCAGCTGGGCTTCATGACCATGGTGGTGGGCCTCGGCACCCCCGACGCGGCACTCGCCGGAATAGCCCTGCTCCTGGCGCACGGGCTGTTCAAGGCCACGCTCTTCCTGGTGGTGGGCATCATCGACCACCAGTCCGGGACCCGGGACATCCGCGAGCTCTCCGGCGTCTACGGATCGGCCAGGGCACTGGCGGTCGTCGCGGCGATCGGCGCGGCCTCGATGGCGGGCGTGCCCCCGCTGGCCGGCTTCGTCGCCAAGGAATCGGTGTTCGAGGCCTTCCTCCAGTACAAGTCGGAGACCGGGACCGGACCCTGGCTCCTGGCCGGTGTGGTCCTGGGCTCCATCCTGACCTTCGCCTACAGCGCCCGGTTCATGTGGGGAGCCTTCGCCCTCAAACCCGGCGTGGAGCCCACGGCCTTCAAGCCGGTCAAACCGGCGTTCCTCGCCGCACCGGCGATCCTGAGCCTCCTCACAATCCTTTACGGGCTGTGGCCTGCCCCCGTTGACGCCTGGATCCAGCCCTACGCGGAGCTTTTTGTGCACGGCTCCGAGGCCCCGCCCGGGCACCTGGCGCTGTGGCACGGCATCACCCCGGCCCTGGGCCTGACCGCAGTGACGTTCGTCCTGGGCCTGGCGATGTTCTACGGCCGCAACGCCGTGGCCCGGCTGCAGGCGCTGGTGCCGGGCTGGATCGACAGCGACCGTGCCTACCAGCAGACGATCGGCGCCCTGGACGACACCGCGGTATGGATCACCGGCCGGACCCAGCGAGGTTCGCTCTTCTTCTACCTGTCCGTCATCCTGACCGTGGCGTTCGTCCTGCCGCTGACGGCGCTGCTGCTGGCCAACAAACCGCTGCCGCCCGGTCTCTATGTCATCGATCCCGGCTCGCCGCTGCAGTTGGTGGCCGGCGCCGGAATCGTGATCGGGGCGCTGGCCGCGGTGCGCGCCAACAAACGGTTCCTGGCCGTCCTGATGGTGTCCGTCACCGGCTACGGGATTGCCATGATGTTCGCCCTGCAGGGAGCCCCGGACCTCGCCCTGACCCAGATGCTGGTCGAAACCATGATCCTGGTGGCGTTCGTGCTGGCCATGCGGAGCCTTCCGCCGGGGCTGCGGGACCGCACCGGCGGCAAGTACAGGGTCATCCGCGTGGTGATCGGCCTGGCATTCGGCGTCACCATGATTTTCGTGGCCATCCACGCCCTCGGCGCCCGGGTGGCGCCGCCGGTCTCCCTGCAGTTCCCGCAACTGGCCTATGAGGGCGGCGGCGGCCTCAACGTCGTCAACGTGACCCTGGTGGACATCCGGGCCTGGGACACCTTTGGCGAGATCTCTGTCCTGGCCCTGGCCGCCACCGGCGTGGCAAGCCTCATCTTCGTTCGCGGCCGCGGCGACCGCATCCGGACATCCGCGAGCGTCGCGGAAGGGACCGTGGGCCGGCGGACCGGGGCCAGGGGCAGCACCAGGGAAGACGCCGCCCTGGCGATGAACCGGCGGTTCGCTGCCGCCACTCGCGACGCCTGGCTGGTGGCCGGCCGGACCCTGGCACCCGAACGCCGCTCGATCATTTTCGAGGTGGTCACCCGCCTCATCTTCCACTCGATGATCGTGTTCTCCATCTATCTGCTCCTCGCCGGCCACAACCTGCCCGGCGGCGGCTTCGCCGGCGGCCTCACGGCCGGCCTCGCCCTGACCATCCGCTACCTGGCCGGCGGCCGCTTCGAACTGCGCGAAGCGACACCCGTCGGCGCCGGCACCCTGCTGGGGATCGGACTGGCCACGGCGGCTGCCGCCGGAATGACGCCGCTGCTGCTGGGCGGCGAAGTGTTCCAGAGCGCCATCGTGGAGCTGTGGCTGCCCGTCTTCGGCGACATCAAGTTCGTCACCTCGACCATTTTCGACATCGGTGTCTACGTCGTTGTCGTCGGACTGGCCCTGGATGTGCTGCGCAGCCTCGGCGCGGAGATCGACGAGCACTTCGAAGAGCAACCCGAGACGACCGAAGAGGGGGCCGCCGAAGACCAGGACAGCGGAGGATTCCCGGGCGGGGTCCCCGCCGGGTCCGCCGCCGGGTCCGCCGACGCGGAAACCACTGCCAAGGGGAGAACATGAGCGTCAACCTGACCCTGCTGACGGTCATGGGCGCCCTTTACGCCTGTGGCATCTACCTGCTCCTCGAACGCAGCCTCACCGGGGTCCTGCTGGGCCTCATGCTGCTGGCC
>Ga0207691_10000241_pt1 | contig 53739 bp, 33 predicted proteins | sample KBSM13metaG_FD_184327 | JGI IMG/M metagenome (GOLD analysis project Ga0207691, IMG submission 184327) | Miscanthus rhizosphere microbial communities from Kellogg Biological Station, Michigan, USA - KBS M1-3 metaG (SPAdes) (version 2) | ecosystem: Host-associated > Plants > Roots > Rhizosphere >...
GGCGCCGGGCTCGAGGCGCACCTGGATGGCGATCGGCGGCACCGTCATGATCATCGGTCCGGCCGAGGAAGCGCCGATCAGATCGAGCGAGGCTTTCACATCGCACAGACGCTTCCAGTGCGAATGGCGAACGGCCTTCGCCGCCGCGATCGTCGTGACGGCGACGATGGCCAGTAAGGCGATCGTCCCGAACGGCGGGCGTCCGTTCGTTCCGCCGAAGAGCGGCGGCTGACGCGTCGGCCCGTTGGACACCTGAAGAAAGATCTCCTTCACCCCAGCCAGGTCGGTATCGGGAGGAGGCCTCTGCCCATAGATCCGTCCCCTGGCAATCTTCGAAGCGCCCCAGTCAACATGCGGCTTGCGGCGAAGGCTTCGCAGCGTTTCGACCGCTTCGGTCAGGGAGTGATTGTAAAAGTCCGGCATCGGCACCGGCGGCAGGGCGGTCGGTCCCGAGATCTCCGGAGGTTTATCCAGCATCGGCACAGCGGTAGGTCCCGAGGGCTCCGGAGGTCTCGACCCGTCGGAGACCTGGAGGACGATCGCCGAATCCGGCCTGAGCTCGGTGCCGGGAGATGGTTCCTGGTCGTAGACAACGCCTCGAGCAAGCTCCGAGGGTCCGCCTTGCACTTGCGGAACGCGGTGAAAGTCGCGGAGAGTGCGGCTCGCCTCCTCGATCTCGAGGCCTCGCAGGTCCGGCATGCGCAGAGGAACGCTGCTGACGAAAATGACGACCTGTCCCGAATTGTCCTCGTAGGTGCCGGGCACGTCGTTCATCCCCAGAAACAGGCGACCGGTTTCGGGCGCCGGTTCGGCGTTGTCGAGGGGGGCGAGAAACATGGATCTTTGAACGCGGCCGATCAACGCCCCGAGTGGCGCCTTGTCAAGCTGCGTGCCTTGCCACAGACTGCCCGACCCTTTCGGGCCGAACGATCCCGAAAGGACATTGGACCAGCTCCCGCCGCGTTCCCTGAACACGAGGCGATCGCCCTGCACCACTTCCAGGCGGGTATCGACCCACTCCTGCTTCGCGGGAACGGAAACCGTCACCTGGGCGAGAAGCAATGTGTCGGGGAGCAGACGTCCGAGGATGGCGATAGCGCTCACCACAAGCCAGCGGGCGGCACCTGGCCGGGAACGACTCAGCTGATCGGCCACCGCTTCCTCCACGTCAAGGAGGATCGAGACGAGAAATCTACATGAAAACCCGACGAGCCAAGGCCAGTATCCCGAATCGGCGCCGATACTCCCAGCACCAGGTTCCGCGCGAGCCCGGCCCCTAAGGGATCTCCGCTCGAGTCTGCGCTTTGCACTCCCCGATCGAGGGCGATAGGCTTTGATCGGTAGCTGTCCTCATGGCTCTCGCCCTCTCGTCCGTGTCCATCCCGGGTACCCGCGGACGAAGCCCTCCCCGCCGGCGAGCTCCGATTCGAATGAACGTCCGTCAACTCGGTTCCAGGAGGTTGCCATGAAACGCATTCTGATCGCTTCCCTGGTCGTCCTCGGAGTCGCCGCATTCGCCTCGGCCGCCGACGAGGCCTCGCTGGTCCAGACGCTCGCCTCGCAGCTCGGCGTCACCGACGCGCAGGCTGGCGGAGGCGCCGGCGCGATTCTCAACTACGCGAAGAGCGCGCTTCCGACCAACGAGTACGCGAAGGTCGAGAGCGCGGTTCCCGAGGCTGCCGAGCTCGTGAAGCAGGCCCCCGCCGTCGATTCGGCGACGTCGGCCGCCGGCAGCGCCCTCGGCAAAGCCGGTGGAACCGCTGCGGGCGTCGCGAGCCTCGGCTCGAGTTTTGAGAAGCTGGGCCTGTCGAGCGACATGGTCGGGCAGTTCGTCCCCGTCGTCGTGGGCTACGTCGACAAGAAGGGTGGGTCGGAGGTCGGAGGCATCCTGAAGAAGGTGCTCGTTCCCGAGTCGAAGTAGTCGCTCGCCGGCACGAACGCGGCGTCCCCTCTCTTCCCGCCATACGCGCCGCGGCGGGGACGGAAGGGACGCCGCCTCACGCGGCTCGAGCGGGCGCCTCGACGTCCCGGCCTCGCCGCCGCGGGCCCCGGAGCAGCAACCACAGCGCGATCGCGGCGGAGACGACGCTGATCGCGGCGCCGGCCACCACAGCGCGGGGCATGTAGCGGAGTGAAATCCGGTGCGTGCCCACAGGCACGCGGAAGCCGATGAACCCGTGGTTGTAGATGACCTGGGGCATCACGGCACCGTCCAGCGAGATCCGCCAGCCCGGCCAGGCCGGGATCGACGTGGCGATCAGCGCGGGTTCGCGGGCGCGAACTTCGAGATCCAGCCGGTCGGTCGCGTAGCGGGCGATCGTCACGTCGGCGTCTCCGTTGCGCGCCCACTCACCCGCCGCAGGCTCGGACACGACACCCTGATTCGCGAAATCCCGGATCGATGCCAGCACGGCCAGGCGGCGTTTCGGGTCCGGCTCCGAAAGCACGGATCGCGGGACGAAAGCTCGCGGGAGGGCCTTGCGATTCTCGTACAGCTTCATTCCCTGTCCCTGCGCGATGGGATCCCACCCGGCCGGCAGGACGTCTCCGGTCTGCGCGAGCACCCAGCGCGCGTTCAGAAAGGCCAGGAACGGCGTCGTCGCGTCGGTGACCCGGTTGAACCACACCGGCTGGTGGGTGCACCAGATCGGGTACGTGTCGAACATCGGCCAGAACGTCATCGCCTCGTACCCACGGACGTCTTCGAGGCCGTAGAGCGCCGCCGCGTTAGGGATCAACGTGAAGCCGAGCGAGACGAAGCGCCAGGGCTCGCCGCGCGGAATCGCGTCGAGGACCGAGAGAGGCGGATAGAACGCCCGCGACGGAATCGTCGGATACACCCGGCCGATCTCGAGCCGGCGCGCGACGACCAGAAGAGTCACGAGCGTCAGGGCCGCGAGTGCCGGCCTCGATCGCGCCCAGAGGGCCACGGCGGCTGCCGCCGCCACCAGGGGAACGACCTGCATCAGGAAGTGGTCTCGCCCGTCCGCGTCGGAGAGTCTGTATTCCACCGTCTTCGCGCGGTATCGGACGAAGAGCACGCTCAGTCCGACCAGCGTGGCCGCGGTCGAGGCCATGAACGTCCCGATCCCGCGGCCCTCGAGAAGGCGGTTCGCTCCGAACGCGGCCAGCACGCACACGGAAAACGTGGTCACGAAAATGAAGCGATCGTTGATCGCGATGTCGAAGAGTGGAAGTCTGGCCAGGGCGTCGGCGGCGGGCGTGAACACCGCGACCGACAAGGCGAGAAGGCCCAATCCCGCCCAGAACCAGCGATCGCGGCCGGAGCCGCACAGGCCGGTCAGGGCGAGCGGCAGCAGCAAAGCGCCCGCATAGCCGGATGAGTCGGGAAGGACGTCGTTCCACTGACGCGGCAGGCCCACGCTGGCTCCGAGCGGGGACACCTCGAACGCCGTTCGGGCCGCCACCTCCTTCCCGGGCCGGGCGCGCGCCTGATGCGCATAGATGGCGGTCCGGTTGTACTGCTCGATGGTGTGAGGAAGCGCCTCGGCGAGAGGAAGCAGGAGCACGGCCGACAGGCCCAGCGTCAAGGCGCCTGCGCCCATCGACAACAGAACCGCGCGGCCCGCCTCGCGGCGCGTCGCACGGAGAAGCTCCCAAAGGAAATACAGGCCGGCCGCGCCGACCGCGTGCAGCAGCGTTTCCGGGTGCCCCGAAGTGATCGTGAGGACGAGCGCGGCCACGACGATTCCGACAGCACCGCGGCGAGGTCCTCGCGCCAGGCGGCGCAGGCCCAGCAGCAGAAGCGGAAACGGGGCGACGGCCGGCGAAAGCGGGTAGCCGAGGAAGAAGACGAAGTAGCTCGAGAACGCCCAGCCGACCGCGCCGAGCAGCGCCGGTCCCACTCTCAGGGAAAGCTCCCGCAGGAAGACGTAACCGCAAGCGAGAGCCAGCAGGAGCCGGAGCGACATCTCGAAAGTCCAGGCCTGCGCGAGAGGAAGGAGAAAGCCGATCCAGGTTCCGGGATGGAAGACCGCCGGCTGCTGTACGGCCATGAGCGGCTCGCCCGAGAGGATGTGCGGATTCCAGAGCGGCAGCTCGCCGCGTTTCACGGCCGCGCGCACGGCCTTTCGCCACGGGATCTCCTGAGAGACCACATCCCCCAGCGTGGGGACGGGCAGTTCGCGGACTCCCATCTCCGCGCGGAGCGCCCGAAGCGGGTACGCGTCGTACGCGATGTCGAGGGGCGCGTAGATGGCTCCCGTGAACGTGGCCGGCCCGGTGAACACCAGGGGAAGGACGGCCAGAGCGAGGGCCGCGCCGCGCTCGAGAGGCCGGACGAACCGATGCGCCAGCCACAGAGCGACGCCCGCGGTGGCGGCGTAGACGGCGATCGAACGCAGGATGAGCAACAACACGGAGGCGCGCCGCAGTCTATCGGTTGCGGCGGCTCCAAAAAAAACCGCCGCCCCGAAGGGCGGCGGTTACCGAAGGGACTTATGGGTTCGGGTTCGGGACGCCTACTGGCAGACGAGGTCCGTGATGAATATGTCCCCGGAGCCGGTCGATCCGTCGTTGTATTGCACGCGCAGGAGGAAGACGTCGCCGGCGCTCATCGGAACCGCGTCGGTGTCGCTGCAGAACGTGGCGACCGAAGTGACTCCGCACGAGAGAGCCGTAGCGGCCAGCCCGGCGAGCGAGGGGCCCTTGCGAAGCGAGAAGGTCACCGTGAGGCCAGGCTCCAGATTGCCGCCCGTCTTGACTGCGAGGTTGGTCATCGTGCAAGCCACCGGAATCACACCGACCAGGTCCATGGTCTGCGCGCTCCCTGTGTCGGTGTGGATCGGGCTGAAGTTGACCGTTTCGCCGTCGTGATCGAGGTTGTAACTGTGCTTCGCGGCGAAATTCAGTCCTTTGCCCGAGCCGGCCGGGCCCTGGGGACCCGGGACGCCCTGCGGACCAGGGTTGCCCTGCGGACCGGGGTTGCCCTGCGCACCCGGGTTGCCCTGCGCACCGGGAGTGCCCTGCGGACCCGGGTCGCCCTGCACACCCTGCACACCCTGATCTCCCTGAGGACCCTGGTCTCCGGTGTCGCCCTTCTGGGCGATGAGCGCCCACTCGGCGCTGGAGTCGGGCTGGTTGCCCGTGTTGTCGTCGGCCAGCGACACGTAGCTCGAGCCACCGAAGGTCACGACCTGGAGCGCGGCGTACGTGGTGCCGCCGGCCCAGTCGCCGGAGAAGCTCATCGACGCACCCTGGACGCCCTGCGTACCCTGATCACCCTGAACACCCTGGACGCCCTGCGGACCGATCGGGCCCTGAGGACCGATGTCGCCTTGTGGGCCCTGAGGACCCTGGATGCCCTGCGGACCCTGCGCACCCGTGGCGCCGGTGTCGCCCTGCGGACCCTGCGCACCCGTCGCGCCGGTGGCGCCCTGCGGACCCTGCGCACCCGTGGCGCCGGTGTCGCCTTGCGGACCCTGCGGACCCTGCGCACCCGTGGCGCCGGTGGCACCCTGATCGCCATCGGTTCCGTCGTCACCTCTCTGGGCCACGAGCGCCCAATCGGCGGGACTCGTGTCGGGCTGGTTGCCCGTGTTTCCGTCGACCAGCGAGAGCCAGCCCGAGCCGCCGAACGTCACCCACTCGAGGAGGTCGTACGACGCGGCGTTATCCCAGGCGCCGGCGAAGGTGATCGAGAGTCCCTGCGGACCCTGCGTACCCTGAGGACCGAGATCGCCCTGAGGACCCTGCGGGCCGATCGGACCGATCGGGCCCTGCGCACCCTGGACACCCTGGGCGCCCTGAGCACCCTGCACGCCCTGGGGTCCTTGCGGACCGTCGGGGCCCGCGGGGCCCGCCGGACCGGCCGGGCCCGCCGGACCCTGCGCGACCGTGGCCGCCACCGTGAGCGTGTTCCCGCTCGGCGTGATCGTGATGTTGTCGCCCGGAGTAATGACGACGTCGCCCGACAGGGTGTTGATGCTCGTGACGAGGTCGCCGCCGTAGTAACCGTTGATGTCGATGATGAGGTCGGCCTGCGCGCCCGAGACGAAGGCCGTGATGCCGCCGTTCGTGCCGAGCGGAACGATCGCAGCGTTCGCGACAATCTGGTTGGCGAGGTAGTTCAACGTCGAGGTGCCGCCCCAGACTCCGCCTTCCGGAAAGAGCGCGAGGTAGCCGAGGCCCTGCGTGCGCACGACCGTGAAGTTGAAGGACACGGCCGACGCTCCGACCGGCACGCCGCACTCACCCTCGACCGTGAAGTCGCGGTTGACCAGGGGCGACATCGCCGGCGGACCGTAGGGCGACGGGAATCCGTTCTCCGGTCGCGTGTCCGCGAGACGGCACGGAGCGAGCGAGACGAACGGAACCGGATTCGGATTCACGCTTCCTTCGGCCGACTTCGCGGCGAAGGAGCTTCCGGTCTCGGCCGTCGCGGCCTGCGCCTGCCAGTACGGCGGAGCGGCCCAGTTCTCCAGGAACACGTCGTCGTTCGTCTGTCCGAGCAGGAGGCTCGGCAAGGCAAGAGCCAGAGCCAGGATCTGTTTCATCGGCACACCCCTCACGGTCATCGACTCTCCTTCACTTTTTCGAGGCGCCGGGACGCTCGAAGCACACTTCGACCGCACAAGCGCCAATGAATTCAATGCGGACGTGCGTAAGTGCAACGCACGGGCCACACATGAGATCGAGGAAATCCCTCGATTTTTCGCGGAAAGTCGCGACACGCTGACGGAAACTGCGCGGCGCCGTACGACGATGCGCCACTTTTTTGCGCGCGCGCTCGCGCGCGCCGCGCGTCTACGTCATGTGCGTTCGATCACACGCACACCACCGACGGCGCTCGCCGCAGCAGCAAACCCGAGCGACAGGTAGAAGTAATTCTCGAGGAATGGACTGAGCATTACGACCGCGGCCCACACGAGCCATCCCGTCGCGATCGCCGCGCCCGGACGTCGAAGCGCTCTTCCGAATCCTGCAACACAGACGACGGCTTGCAGGAGCGGGAGGAGGCGCGCGATGCCGAGCGCCGCCGCGAGCCCCGCGACTCCGAGGCAAGCCTCGCTGAAGTTCTCGCCGACGAAGGCGAACAAGGCCCTCCGGAACGCGGGCGGATCCTGAAGGAAGAAGGGGACGGCGATCGCCGCCGCAACCAGCGCGGCGATCCCTGCCGCGACCCCGAGTCTTCCGGAAAGCCCGCGACGACTCGCCGGCGCCGCCGCCACGGCGAGCAGCGCGAAAGGTCCGTAGACCCACGCCCACTGCCGCGTCGCCAGAGCGAGCCCGACGAGGACTCCCATCGAGACGAGGCCGAGTCGAGTCGGAACGCCGCGCGCCGCGAGGAAAAACACGGCGGCGGTGAGTGCGAGAAACGCGTCGAAATAGAGGTCGTGGCGAAACGCGTGGTACGGGTTGAGCAGGACCAGCATCGTGAGGAGCTCGGCGAGCGAGGCCTGCCCGAGCCTGGGAGCGGCGGCGCGGCGCAGGGAGCGCGCGAGCGCGAGACCGATTCCCAGAAGGATCAGCGCCCCTGGAATCCGCGGATCGATGCCCAACAGAACTGCCGGAACGTGTGAAAGAAAAGTCCCGGGAAGGTACTTGAGCCCCTGCGACAGCGTGTCGACATAGGGCTCTCCTCCCGCCGCGAAAACGCGGGCCGCCTTCTCGATCACCTCGAACATGTCGGAACGGCGCGGGTCGAGCGGATACAGGAGCACGGAGCCGAGTCGATGCGCGGCCGCGGCGAGGGCGGCGAACATGACGCCCTGGCCTGCCGGGGGGATCGGGGGGCGCCAGGCGCCCCCCGCCTGGAAGACTTCGCCCGGCGATCGGACCCACAACGCGAGACCGAGGAGGACGGCCGCATCGAGCGCGAGCAGGGGCCCGGGCGGCGCGTATCCGAAGCGGGCGAAGTGGCGGCTCGAGAAGAAGTCGAACGCCGCCGTCAGCAGCGGGCAGAGCAAGACGAGGATCACGGCATACCGCCGAAGCGCCTCTCGCCGCTCCGCCGTCGTGCGGAGCCAGCGCGCGGCCGGCATCGCGAAGACGAGGACCAGCACGGCGACGATCCCCCAGCCGATCCGGGCCTCAGCCTCGAGGCCGATCAACGCCCAGGGGAATCGCCGTCCGATCCCCGCCCAGATGAGCGGCTGCGCCAGGACGGCGAGAGTTTCGATGCGGGCGATGTCTTCGCCGGCCGGGTTGGGGTCGCCGCCGCCGGCCGCGCCCATCAGGTGCTTCGGCGGGGCTCCGGAGAATCCGAAGTCATCGCAACCCGCCCGGCCACCAGTTCCAGCGGCCCGCGAGCCGCAGAAGCGCCGGACCGATGACCATGCGCACCGCGACCGCGTCGACGAGGACGGCGACCGACAGCGCGAAGCCCACCATCTTGATGGGCAGGAACGCGCCGAGCGTGAAGCCGGCAAAGACCACGATCATGATCGCCGCGGCATTGGTGATCACGGTGGCGCTGCGCGCGAGGCCCTCGGCGATCGCGTTCGACTCGTCGAAGCCGGCGCGCCGCGCCTCGGCCACGCGGGCCACGAGAATCACCTCGTAGTCCATGGAGAGGCCGAACACGATGCAGAACACGATCACAGGGATGATCGGGAACACGCTTCCCGTCGGCGCGCTCAAGCCGAGCAGGCTCGCGCCCCAGCCCTCCTGGAACACGAGGACGAGCGCGCCGAACGCCGCCGCGACCGACAGCAGGTTGAGCAGGACGGCCTTGATCGCAATCATGAGCGAACGGAATCCGACGAAGAGCGAAATGAAAGTGCAGCCCACGACGAGCCCGATGACCATGCGGAAGTGCTCCGAAACCACGTCCTCGTAGTCGGCATCGAAAGCGGGCTGTCCCCCGACGCGCATCGTGGTGCCCGGAAGCCCGGTCACGACCGGAACATTCCAGGTCCGAATGACTCGCGCGAACGCGACCTGCTCGGCAGGAGCCAGGCCGGCCGCCGGGATCACCTCGAAGAGAGCGGCCCGTCCGTCGACCGACATGAGGCTTCCACGCACACCTGGAGGAACGAGCGCGAGGTACTTGGGGTCGCGCCCGCGCACGAGCGATACGAGGCATTCCACGCGCTCCACGTTCTTGTCGGCGGTGAGCTTGTCGTAGAGCCGCGTCGCCGCCGACCAGCCCTCCGGGCTCTCGATCGTGACGCCCGGGGGCAGGTCCAGGATGACGCGGATCGCGTGAATGAGATTGGCCCGGCCCATGTCCTTGAGGCGGTGGTAGGCCTCGACGGCCTCGGTGCCCCGGGGCAGCCAGTCTCCGCGAGGCATCGTCGTGTCCAGCCGGCGCCCCTGCCATGCCAGCAGGAGAAGCGGAGCGCTCGTCACGATGAGAAACAGGAGGGGCCGCGACGTCACGCGGTGTCCCCATCGGCGCCAGCCTTCCGAGCCCTCGGCCGCCCGGCCCTTCCGGTTGGGACGGATGCGGAGGCGATCCACGTTCCGGCCCAGAAGCGAGAGCACCGCCGGCAGGAGCGTCACCGAGAGGGCCCAGGCGAACAACGTGACGAGAAGCCCCGCCACGCCGATGGATCGCTGCTCGGAGAGGGGAATCATCAGGAGCGCGGCGAAGCTGATCGACACCGGGAACGCGGAGAGAAAAATCGTCCAGCCCGCGCGCCGCGCAGCCTCCTCGGCCGCCGCCGCCGTGGTCATCCCCGAGGAGAGGGCCTCGCGGAACCGGCTCACCATCAGGAGGGCATAGTCGATCCCGAGGCCCAGGCCGATCATGGATGCCAGCGTCTGGATGAGGATCGAGATCGTGAAAAACTGGGCGAGCCACGCGGCCACGCCGATCGAAAACGCGATCGCGAGGATGCCGACCGAGATCGGCAGGACCGACGCGATCACGGTTCCGAAGGCGAAGAGGAGCAGCACCAGGGAGAGCGGAAGCACCCGCGCCTCGGCGAGCCGGGCGTCCGCGGCGCTCGCGATGCGCAGGTCCGCGTTGAGGGGCGCTTCGCCCGTCCAGCCCAGCCAGATGTCGGGATACTTCTTCTTGAGCTGGGCGGCGAGCTCGGCCGTGCGCTGGCGCAGTCCCGGCAACAGTGACTCGACCGGCGCCGAGCCGGCGTCGAGACCCACGATGACGAGGCTGCCGCCGTTCTTGCCGACGAACAGAGGATTGTTCGTGTCCAGCGAAGACAGCGCGCCCGCGACGCCCGGAAGGTTGCGGATGCCTCCGACGATGGCCTCCAGCGCGGCGCGTCCCTCGCGCGTCTTCGGTCCGGGGATGCCCTGCGCGACCAGAAGAACGCGGTCGGTGAACGGAGACCGGAAGCGCCCCTCGAGCTCGGCTCTCACCGCCGACGCCTGGCGCGCGGGCATGCGGGCGGCGACTTCCAGCCGGTTCTCGATGTTGCGCGAGATCGGAATGATCACCGCCGCCAGGACGCACCATGCGGCGATGATCACCCAGCGATAACGGACGACCGCGGCGGGCAACCGACCGAGCCAGGCCCGGCGGGAGCTCCCGGTGGGGGACGTCGGCGTCACGCGACGGTAACGCGCGGGCCGGGAAGCGCCCGGTTCCCGGTGATGTTCGACGACATTGCCGGGGATCATGACACGCTCCGCCGCGTTCCCGTTGATACATTCCGCTCATGGCCTCGCGCCGGACGACCGCGCTCGCGGTCGCTCTATTCGTCTTCGGATTCGGCGAAGAACTGTGGTTCCGATACCTTCCCGAGTACCTGCGGTCGTTCGGAATGACCGCCTTCGGACTCGGACTGTTCGGAACACTGAAAGATTTCCTCGACGCGGCCTATGCGTACCCGGGCGGCGTCCTCTCCGACCGGCTCGGCACTCGGAATGCGCTGCTGCTCTTCGGCGGACTGACGGCGGCCGGCTTCCTGGTGTTGTTTCTGTGGGTCTCGCCCGCGGCCGTCTTCGTCGGGCTCTTCTTCGTGATGGCGTGGGCCTCCCTCGGATTGCCGGCGACGTTTTCGCTGGTGGGAGAAGAGCTCGCCGGTTCGCGCCGCGTCGTCGGGTTCACGGTGCAGTCCATCCTCAAACGCGTGCCGATCGTGCTGGCGCCGCCTCTCGGCGGGCTTCTTCTCGAGCGCTTCGGGCTCGAAGGAGGAATGCGGATCGGGTTCGCGGTGTCGATCGTGCTCTCCATCGGCATGCTGATCTTTCTCGCGCGCGCCTTGCGGAGGGACGTCCTGGAAGAGGGCGCCGGGATACCCGGATCCCCCACTCCGGCACGGGACGGCGTGAGGCTGAGGCCGGCACTTCGCCAGCTCCTCGTCGCCGACTGCCTGATTCGGCTGTGCGAAGGGCTTCCCGACGTCTTTCTCGTGGTCTGGGCGATCGAGATCGTGAAAGTGTCCCCGGCGCGATTCGGCCTGCTCACGTCCGTGCTCATGGCGACGGCGATCGCGTCCTACGTGCCGGCGGCGAGCCTCGCCGGGCGGGCGGAAAAGAAGCCGTTCGTGATCCTGACCTACGTCTTCTTCACGCTCTTCCCGCTCGCCGTCCTGGTCTCGAAATCCTTCGTTGCGCTCGTCGCGGCGTTTGTGATCGGCGGGCTCCGCGAGATCGGCGAGCCCGCCCGCAAGGCTCTCATCGTGGACCTGGCCAGCCCGGCGGCGCGCGGGAGGACGGTCGGGACCTACTACGCGATCCGCGGCTTCGCGGTCGCGGGGGCGGCGGCCGTCGGCGGCTTTCTCTGGACGATCCGTCCGGCCTGGACGTTCCTCGCCGCCGGCGCTCTCGGAGTCGCCGGAACCTTGTGGGCGCTCATCTTTCTACCGGCCTCGCCGCCGGCCGCGGAGGACACCGCATGAAATGGGTGACACGGAAGCGAATCCACGTCAATCGCACCGCGACGGGATGGCTCATCCGGAGGTTCCTCGATCCCTCCGGCGAGATCCTGTTCGTCGAGCCGGAGGAAGTCGCCTCGATCCAGGAGACGCGGGGCGCCGTCGGCTTCGATGCGCCGGGCGCCCGCCATCCCCACAAGGACGCCGCCGGCCGCTGCTCCTTCGAGCAGCTCGTCGATGCCATGCGGCCCGACGACGCGGCGCTCGCAGAGCTGGCCCGGATCGTCCACGGCGCCGACTTTCCCGAAGAGATCGACGCCACGCCCGAATCGGCGGGCCTCTGGGCGATCAGTCAGGGATTTACGGACGTCTCGTCGGACGATGCGGAGATCCTCGAGCGCGCGAGCTTTCTCTATGACTCTCTCTATGCGCACCTCCGAAGGCGCGCGGCGTCTCCGGGAAACGAGGGGACTAGCCGGAGTCGGCCGAGAGCGTGAGCGTGGGATTCCGGACGGGATCGTTGTAGGCGTCCAGCGCCGCGAAGACGATCCCGTTGTGGAAGAAAGTCCTTTCGCTCGCGGGAAGCTCGAGAGCGAGCAGCCCCGGTCCGGCGACGAGAAAGCGGCCGGCGAGGTCGTTCTCGCGGAGAAGGAGCCCGGCGATGCGCGCCACGCGCTCGAGGCTCTCTACGGAGGCGGGCAAGTCCGGCTCCGTCACGTGGAAGACACTTCGCGTCGCCTCTTCCGAGTCGATCTTCCGGCAACGGAGCATCGGTCGCGGGGCGGACTCGACTATGGCCGTCGGCCTCCGCCGCCGGAGGTCCGCGCGGACGGGATCGGGCTCATGCGTGCCGACGCGGACGCCGTCGTACCCGGATCCCGCGTCACGACCTGCGTGCCGCCCCGCCCCGTCGCGGTCGTGACCTCCGCGCGGCCGGTCGGGGTCACTCCGGGCGTGCGAAGGTACAGCCGCTGCAGACCGCTGTCGTCGTAGTCGGCGCAGTAGTCGGTGAAGCAGTCCGTGTAGGCCGCACCGCCTCCCCCGCCCCCGCCACCCGTTGCGCAGGCGGCAAAAGCGAGGACAGCGGAGAGGGGCAGCAGAAGACGCTTCATGTCCCGACTACTTTCCGAGCCCCTCGGGAACCGAAGGGACCATTCCTCGAAGCGCGGCAACGTACCAGCGGTCCCCTTTCTTGACGGCGACGACGGTCGAGAGACCGCTCCGCGTGCCGACCGACTTGCCCGAGGGGTTCTTCATGCCCGTGACGTCGAAGGCTCCGTCGGCGATCGCCACGTCCGGGCGAATGAAATGCACGGTCGTCGTCGCCACCGTGATCCGTGTGCCCTTGTAGATCCCCGCCCATTGCGCGGCGAAGGCCTTCTCGACTTCCGGCCGGCCCCGCGCCGTCCTGCCGGTCGAGCTCACGTAGTCGCCGTCGGTCAGGAAGAGATCCGCGAGCATCTTCGAGTCTGCCTTGTTCCATGCCTCCTGGAGCTGCGCGGCGATGGCGCGGACGTCCTTCTCGTCGGCCGCGGAAGACTGCGCGAGCACCGGAACGGCGGCCAGACACAGCACCAGAACGATCGAGGGCTTCGGCAAGGTCCTCATGGCTCGCCTCCCTTGGAAAGAGGGCCGGGTCGCTTCGCCTACGTTTCAGTTCTACGCTCCTGAGACAGCCAGGTCAACTCAGGCTTCCTCTGAGGGGGAGGCTCGAACCTGCGAATTGGCCTGCCCGGGCAGATGACCGCCGGCCTCCGGCCGGCGTTGCCTACCGCTTCGAAGTCTTCCTTCGGGGGTCGGCTCGAACTGCTGACGAAATGGTCTGCCCGGCAGGATTCGAACCTGCGACCCTCAGCTTAGAAGGCTGATGCTCTATCCGGGCTGAGCTACGGGCAGCCATGGGGATTATCGGGCAAAATGCGCTTCCACCTCTTGATCGCGAGCCGTGACGACCTGACCGCCGCCCCCACCCCTGCGCCGGGCTTTCTGCGAGCCGTGTCCCGCTGGGAGATCGTTGCGCTCTCGATCAACGGCGTGGTCGGAAGCGGGGTGTATCTCGTCCTGCCCGTGGCGACCGCGCAGCTGCTGGGGCCGGCGAGCGTATGGGCCATTCCGGCCGGCGGACTGGTCGTGCTCCTCATCGTCCTCTGCTTTGCGGAAGCGGGGAGCCGTTTCGACCAGCCCGGCGGCGCCTATCTCTACGCCCGCGCCGCGTTCGGAGACTTCGCGGGCTTCCAGGTCGGCTGGATGACGTGGCTCGCCCGCGTTGCCGCCGTGGCGAGCCTGACCGTCTTCTTCGGCCGCGTTCTGGCGTATTTCTGGCCGGCCGCGGGCAGCGGACCGGGGCTCGCTCTGACGATCCTGCTCCAGCTCGGACTCCTCACATGGATCAACGTCGTCGGGGTCAAAGCCGGTGCGCGCACCACCGTCGTCCTCACGATCGGAAAGCTCCTGCCGCTCCTCGCGCTGGTCGCGGCCGGCCTTCTGGAAGTCTCGTGGGACGGCGTCTTCCCGGTGCCCGCTCCGGACTCCCGCAACTTCGGACAGGCGGCTCTCCTCGTCCTCTATGCCTATTCCGGCTTCGAGACCGTCTCCGCCCCGGCCGGCGAGTTCCAGGACCCGCAGCGCAATCTCCCCTTCGCGCTGATGATCCAGCTCGTCACGGTGACGGCCCTCTATACGCTCGTGCAGCTCGTCGCCATCGGCACGGTGCCCGCTCTCGGCCTGGCGAAGACGCCGCTCTCCGACGCGGGGCGCATTCTGATGGGCCCGACGGGAGGCGTGCTCCTGACGCTGGGCGCCGCGATCTCCGTGCTCGGCACGAACAACGGAATGATCCTCTCGGGGCCGCGATTCCTGTACGCCCTCGCCGAGGGCGGCGGGCTCCCTCGGATCTTCGCGAGGATCCATCCTCGCTTCCGGACACCCTACGTCGCGATCCTGACGCAGGGCGCTCTGGCGCTGGGCCTCATCGCGGCCGACGCCGTGGTCCATGCAGTCACGCCGGGAGCCTTCGGTGTGGCCGAGGAGCTCGCCCTCATCTCCATCATCGCGCGGCTCGTGTCCTATCTGGGCACGTGTCTCGCCGTGCCCGTCCTGCGCCGCCGGCTGCCCTCGACTCCGAAGACGCTGCGCCTGCCCGGCGGACCGGTCATTCCCGTCGCGGCCTCGCTGGTCTGCATCTTCCTGGTGGCCGCGGTGGAGCGACGAGTCTTCGTCGCGGGCGGAATCGCGCTCGCGGCCGGGACCCTGATCTACGCCTATGGGCGAACGCAGGCGCCCCGCGCGAGCACGAGCTCGAGCTAGCTCTTGTCCGCGAGTGGCCGCACCCAGCCGTACTGGGTGTGACTCGGAACGGCGAGACCGGACTCCTCGTATGTCTTCCGGAGGCGATCGACGTAGTCCGAGGGCACGGGCTTGACGAGGGCCGCAGGGTCGACACCGTAGACGCGCGCGGCGTTGAGGCCCAGGATCCGGCGCTTCACGTCGACCGTCAGCGGCGCGTACCCGAACCGCTTCGCGAGCGGCTCGGGCATCTCGAGACGCTTGAAGGCCTCGATCTGCCACTGAGGCGAGCCCCACCAGATGGAGTCCGTGCCCCAGAGAACGTGGTCAGCGCCGAATGCGCGGATCATCATGCCGAGCATGTGGGCGGTCAGCAGCGGGAACGTGATCACGGTCATGCCGAACGTCGCGCCGAGCTCCATGTAGACGTTCTGCACTTTCGGGTTCTTCTTCTTCCACTCGCAGAGCTCCGTCACCCAGGGCACCGCGGCCGAAGTGGTGAACCCGGATTCCATCGCCTTCAGCAGCTCCTCGTCGATGCCCCGGAATCCCGCGTGATAGACGAGGAAGTTCAGGTCCGGGAAGTCGATCGCCGCCTTCATGATGTCCTTCGGGTGGCAGTGCTCGGCCGAAAAGCCCGGCGCCGGCAGGCCCTTGTGCGCGCAGATGTTCCTGATCTTCAGCTTGCGCGAGAGCTCGAGGGCCGGGTAGCCGACTTTCTCGTCGTCCATCCACCAGCCTGCTCCGTTCGGTCCGAGCGGCTGGCCGGGATATCCCTTCCACGCCTCGATCTTGAGCGTCTCGGCCTGGGCGCGCATCGCGTCGATGCCCTGGGCGCCGAGCTCCGGCGACATCGTGCCGTGCGCGATGACGCGGCGCGAACCCGACAGCTCGTTGACCTCCATCCGTGTCTTGACGATCTCTTCCGGGCGAATGATGTACGTCTCGCGGGTCATCTGCGGGAGGCCGCTCACGACCGCCACCGCCGTTTCGCTGTCGAGGAAGACCTCTTTGATGTAGTTGAGGCGGTAGAGCTCTTCGATGGAGGCCTTCTTGCCGGCGAGCCTGGGGTTGAACTTTCCTCCGTACTCGCGCACGGCCACGAGGTAGTCGAGAAAATCCTGATCCGGCGTCGGCGCGTTCCGGCGCGGATCGACGTGGTGCGTCTGGACGTCGAAGACGAAGTACTTCGTCGGGTCTGCGGCCGCGGCCCCGGCCTCCGTCAATTCCGCGGCCTCGACGGTAAAGTATCGGCCGAAGACCGTATTCATCGCTGCGAACGCGGCCGCCATGCCGCAGGAGGTGCGGAGGAACTCGCGCCTTCCCATGCCCAGGCGTTTCCCGAGCGCGCCCGCCGTCTCGAGCAGAAGACTCTCGACGCGCCGCTGCGCGGGCGTCTGCGCCGGCGGATCGTATTCCTCGTTCGACACGATGCGCGTCGGAACAGGTAGGTGCCGGCCGAGGTAGTCGTCCTCGTCGCACTTGCGAATGAATCCGGCGTGATGCCGGGGCGGCGGAGGCGCGTGCGGAGTCGTCTTGCGGTTCGCCATGAGGGGCCCTCGCCTGCCTCTTACGGCGAAACGCGCGAGAGGTTAAGGCTCGGTCACACCCGAATCCTCGGAAAGTTCTAAGTCCCTTGCGGATTTGCCGGCGAGCAACCGATCGAGATCCGCTCGCAGCCGGGCGTAGGCCTCGGTCTGGATGGAGGTCGGCGCCGCGTCGGCGCCATCGAGAGAGTTGAGAATCGTGCCCAGCTTCTCGTTCACCGCCCCGAACGCCCTGGAGGACGCGGGCTTGCCGGCGGTCTTCTCCATTGCCGCGAACGATTCCGCCATGGCCGCGACCAGCTTCTGCTGCAGGGCGAGCTGCGCCTCGAGCGCCGCCAACTCGACCTTCACCCGGGGATCCATCTTCAAGACGAGCGGTTGCTCGTGGACCACGCCGTCGACGGTCAGCCGCACCGTGTAGCGGCCGGGAAGCGCCAACGGCCCCCGCGGATCGACGGGCGTGTTCTCACCCGCCACCGCCGAGATCGTGTATTCGTACTTTTCGGACTTCGGCCTCGGATAGCGGAGGTCCCAGACGAAACGGTGATGCCCGGGGGCCGCCGAGGGCGGCGCCGGCGGGTGCAGATAGAGATCCGTGAAGTAGCGGCGCGCGTTCAGCGTCACCGGCGGATCGTTGCTCGAGAACTCGCGCACGGTCGCTCCCTGGGCGTCGAGAATCTGGAGACGCACCGTCTTTGCCGGAGAGCCGAGCGCATAGTCGATGACCGCGCCCGGAGGCGGATTGTGGGCGAAGGGAAATTCCGGCGGCAGCGGCGTGTCGCGGTACTGGTTCGCACGTACCCGGATCGTCTCGGCCGGCGCGACGAGAGTCGCGGTCGTCGAAGATGCCTCCGGCGTCAGCTGCCGCAGCGGGGTCACGTCGTCGAGAACCCACAGGCCCCGGCCCTGCGTCGAGATCACGAGATCGCTCCCATGGACTTTGATGTCCGAGACCCATGCGACGGGGAGGTTCGCCTGGAGGGACTGCCATCGGTTGCCGTCGTCGAACGACACGAACATGCCCGCGTCGGTCCCGGCATAGAGGAGGCCGCGGCGAACCGTGTCGGCGCGCACGGCCATGACGAAGCCGGAAGGCGGCAGCCCGGCCGTGATCTCCTGCCAGCTTTCGCCGCCGTCCCGCGTCCGGTATGCGTGCGGAGTGAAGTCGTCCAGCCGGTGCGCGTCGACCGCGGCATAGACGACGCCGGGCTCGAGCGGCGAGACGTCGAGCGTCGAGATCTTGCTCCAGGCGGGCAGGCCCTTCGGCGTCACGTTCTTCCAGCTCTTGCCGCCGTCGAGTGTGCGCTGCACGAGGCCATCGTCGGTGCCGATCCAGATCTCGTCGGGATCGCGTGGCGAGAGCTCGATCGTGAAGATCGTGCCGAACCCGCAGGGCCGCGCGGTTGCAATCGTGACGTCGCCTTCGCAGCCCTTCGTGCCCGTAACGGCTCCCGACAGATCGGGACTGACCTTCTCCCAGCTCGCGCCCTCGTCGAGTGAGCGCAGGAGATATTGCGACCCTGCGTAGAGCGCATGGGGAGGCTTCGGCGAGATCGCAAGCGGAAAGACCCAGGCCCAGCGATACGCCCCGGCCACCGGCCGACGGCCGTACGTACTCTCCGCCGCCGGCGAGACGTGGCGGACCTGGCTCGTCCTCGCGTCGAAGCGCGTGATCGTCCCGCCGAGCCCGGTGCCGTAGACGATGTCCGGATCCCTCGGGTCCGGAACGTCCCAACCCCTCTCTTCCCCTCCGACGGGCCGCCAGTCGCGATAGGTGAGGACGCCGTCGTCGCTGCGAGAGGCGGCGCCGACGGTCCCGGAGTCCTGCTGGCCGCTGTAGATCCTGTACGGAAATCGGTTGTCGGTTTCGACGTGGTAGAACTGCCCGGTCGGCTGGTTGTACCAGTCGCTCCACGACTTCCCGCCGTTCACCGTCACGATCGTCCCCTGGTCCGCAGCCGTGACCATGTCATCGGGATTCTTCGGATTGATCCAGAGAAAGTGGTAGTCGTCGCCGCCGGGCGCGCCGCGGAAGAAGGTCAACGTCTTTCCCGCATCCTCGGACCGCCGGATGGACTGTCCCGTCACGTAGACCGCGTCGCGATTGCGCGGATCCGCAGTGACGCGATTCATGTAGCTCGAGCCCAGGCCGGGCGTCGCGTTGGCGCGCGTCCACGTGGCTCCGGCGTCGTCCGAGCGCCAGAGGCCGGCGGCGGCGGACGGCTTGCCCGGCGCGTCGACGGCATCCACGAGCGCCCATACGCGCCCGCCGGAAGAGGCCCCGAGACCGATCCGCCCGAGGCTCTCCGCCGGCCAGCCTCCGCCCGAGAGGCGCTTCCAGCTGCGGCCCGCATCCGTCGACTTGTAGACCCCGCTGCCCGGACCGACCATCGGCTTGAAGTAAGAGAGCCAGGGATAGTTGCGCGCCTGCCACAGCGAGGCGTAGACGGTCGAAGGATTATCCGGGTCGGCCGCGAGGTCCGCGCCTCCGGTGTTCTCGTCGAGAAAGAGGACCTGCTTCCAGCTCTTCCCGCCGTCCTCGGTACGAAAGATGCCCCGCTCCCTGTTCGGACCAAACATGTGGCCGAGTGCCGCGACGAGCGCCACGTTCGCGTCTTTGGGGTCGACGAGGATCCGTCCGATCGCCCGCGAGTCCGCGAGTCCGATGCGCCGCCATGTGCCGCCGGCGTCGTCCGAGCGATACATGCCGTCGCCCGAGCCGATGTCGTATCGCGCCTGGATCTGGCCGGTACCGGCGTAGATCACTCCGGGGTTCGATGGAGCCACCGCGAGCGCTCCGACCGAAGCCGAGCCCGCGCGGTCGAAGATCGGCGACCACGTGCGGCCCGCGTCTTCCGTCTTCCACACGCCGCCGGCCGCGTTGCCGAAATAGTAGGTGGCGGGATCGTCCGGAACACCTTCGGCCACCGTTCCCCAGCCGCCGCGAAATGGACCGACGAGTCGCCACCGAAGATCGGCGTAGAAAGACGGATCCACGGACTGAGCGGCCGCGGCCGCGCAGATCCACGCGGCGGCCAGTCCGCAAATGCTTGCTCTCTTCACGCGCACCCCCGGCGCGGATTCTAGATCCGTCTGTCCAGCTGAGATCTGCCAATGGGACAAGGACTTACAGAGCAGCCCAAATCTCACTTGACAGTCATTTCTGTTAATACTGAAATGTCTGCATGAAGATCAGTCCTTCCACGCAGCAGTTCGTCCTGCAGTGGGGCGAGCTCGGGTCCAGCTGGGGGATCAATCGCACCGTCGCCCAGATCCACGCTCTCCTCTATCTCTCGGCGGAGCCGCTCCACGCCGAGCAGATCGCCGAGACACTCTCGGTTGCGCGATCCAACGTGTCGGCGAGCCTCAAGGAGCTCCAGGGCTGGGGAATCGTCAAGCGCGTCCACCGTCTGGGCGATCGCCGCGACCATTTCGAAGCGCTCGCAGACGTCTGGGAGATGGCGCGCGTGATCGCCGAGGAGCGCAAGCGGCGCGAGATCGATCCGACGCTCACGGCCGTCCGCGTATGTCTCGATGCCGCCGGGAGCGAGAAGGACGAATTCGTCCGTGACCGGCTGGCGCGTCTGCTCGAGCTGATGGAGTCGCTCTCCAGCCTCTCCGACCGCCTCAACCGCGTGCCGACGCCCCTCCTTCGCGGCTCCCTTCGGGGAGGAGACGCGCTCCTGAAGCGACTCGGGCTCGCGGGGCGGGCGAAATCGCCCGAGCGGTCCGGTGACCCGAGGAAACCGTCGTGAGGCTTCGGTCGTGGTTGCGTGTGGACGCGCGGCTCAACCGCGGACGTTACTTCGCCTGGGGCGTGATTCTGTTCGCCGTCAAATCCAACATCGATCGCGTGCTCACGCGCGAGATCTTCCACTGGACGTGGGAACCGTGGAGCTATCTGCTGCCGGTGACCGGCGTGCCGGGCAAGTGGAGCGCCCTGGAGGTCTACGGCTGGCTCCTCCTGATTTCGCTCCCCTTCATCGCCGTCGGCGTCTTCCTCACGCTGCGGCGCCTGCGGGACGCCGGGCTCCCTCTCGTCCTGGTCTCGCTGATCTTCCTCCCGTACGTGAAGCTCCTCCTCTTCCTCTTTCTCTCCGTCGCTCCCTCCCGGGAAGAGCGCGTCGTGTCCCCGCGGTGGCCCGTCCATCGCAACCCCTGGCTGCCGAAGTCGGCCTTCGGCAACGCGCTCTTCGGGATTCTGGTGACCGTGCTCTTCGCCGTCGCGCTCGTCGCCTTCGGCACGAAGGTGCTCGGCAGCTACGGCTGGGGGCTCTTCGTCGGGCTGCCTTTCTTGCAAGGCCTGGCCACCGTCGTCTTCGCATCGCGTCTCGAGCCGCTGAAGAAGGGACAGGCCATCGGGCTCGCCAATCTCTCCATCCTCGTGACCGGAGGTGTACTGATCGCGATCGCGATCGAGGGGCTGATCTGTCTCGCAATGGCGATTCCTCTGGCCGTTCCTCTGGCCTCGCTCGGCGGCTACGTCGGATACCTGATCCAGCGGCGGCGGCCGCCCCTTCGTCCGATCTACGCGGGCGGCCTGTGCCTCCTGATGCCGTTGCTGATGGGCGGAGAGCGGGTGGCGGCTCCCGACCCTCCCGTCTATGCGGTGACCACACGTGTCGACGTGGCGGCGTCTCCGGCGGCCGTTTGGAAACAGGTCGTCGAGTTCTCGGAGATCCCGCCGCCAACCGAGCTCCTCTTTCGCGCCGGTATCGCCTATCCGATGCGGGCGCGCATCGACGGCAGAGGCCCGGGTGCAATTCGGTACTGCGAGTTCTCGACCGGCCCATTCGTCGAGCCCATTCGGACCTGGGACGAGCCGCGCCTCCTGGCGTTCGACGTCACGGAGAACCCGGCGCCGATGGAGGAGTGGACGCCCTACCGACGGATCGAGCCGCCGCACCTTCGGAAGTTCCTGGTGTCCCGGCGGGGGCAGTTTCGTCTGACGGCGCTGCCCGGAGGGGGAACGCGGCTGGAAGGAACGACCTGGTACCGTCATTCCCTCTGGCCGGCCGGCTACTGGAAGCTCTGGTCGGACTTCACCATTCACCGAATTCACCGCCGCGTCCTCGATCACATCCGCGTCGAAGCCGAACGGCATTCGTGACGCCCGACCCGCGTGCCGTCGGTATAGATTGCCGGGCATGACGCTGCCCACGGAACCCGTCGGAAGTATTCCGCGACCCAAGGAGCTGATCGAAGGCATGGGTGCGTTCGGCGCGGGTCGGATCACCCGCGATGCGCTCGAGGCGCTCTTCGACGGCGCGGTGCGCGACACGCTTCGCCGCTTCGAGGAGACGGGCTCTCCCGTCGTCACCGACGGCGAGCAGAGGAAGCCGAGCTTCGCGACATACCCGATCCACGGGGCGCCGAACCTCGCGCCCGGCGGCGTCACGATCCCGTTCCGGGACGGCCACACCCGGCAGCTTCCCGTTCTGACTTCCGGGCCCTTTCGCTACGCGACCTACGCGGCGAGCTACCTGGAGGGCGCGCAGAAGTACGCGACCCGGCCGATGAAGGAGGCCGTGATCGCCGCGTCGGCGCTGTCGCTGCTGTATCCCGGCGGCGGCATTCCCGGGTATTCGCGCGAACAGTTCCTCGACGACCTCGTCCGCGAGGCTCAGATCGACATCCGCCGCTGCCTCGCGGCGGGCGCCTCGGTGCAGATCGACTTCACCGAGGGGCGCCTCTGCATCAAGCTCGATCCTTCGAAGAAGCTGCTCGATTCCTTCGTCGATCTGAACAACCGCGTGCTCGACGGCTTCAGCGCCGAGGAGAAGAAGCACATCGGCATCCACACCTGCCCGGGCGGCGACCAGGACTCGACGCACAGTGCGGATGTCGACTACGCCGAGCTGTTGCCGGCCCTCTTTCGGATCGACGTCGGGAGCTTCTTCGTGCAGCTCGCCAGCGAGAGCGACCGGCCGCGCGTGCTGAAAATCCTGGGCGCGCACGCGAAGAACGGCCGCCGGGTCTTCGTCGGCGTCACGGACCCGATCTCGCCGCGTGTCGAGACGCCGGCGGAGGTGCGCGACCGGATCCTCGAGGCGGCGAAATACATCGACCCGGCAAATCTCGGCTCGACGGACGACTGCGGCTTCTCCCCGTTCGGCGACGACACGTCGACCTCGCGCGACACCGCGTTCGCCAAGATCAAAGCGCGCGTCGAAGGCAACGCGATGGCGTCGCAGGAGCTGCGGGTCTAGCGTCTCGCGTCTGGCGTCTGGCGAACGGGCCCTTCTCGGACCGGGCCTCCTACAAATCCTCCAGCCGCACCTGGGTGTCGGCGTCTTTCCATGCCGTCTCGAACTGGGCCCGGGTGAAAGCGGCGTCGACGTCTTTCTTCTGGGCTTCGAGACTCTTCGAAAGACCGTAGAGCGAGCGGCCGTTGCGCGGATGCTGCTCGAGGTCCGCGCGGAAGATCGCCTCGGCGTCCGCGGCCTGGCCGGCGCGGAGGAGCGCCGCGCCGAGCGATTCGCGCGTCGGGTAGTACCAGGCGGGCGGCTCGTCGTAAGCCAGACGATCCTGGGCCTCGACGGCCTTTCGCCAGCTTGCGATCGCGTCCGCCGAGTCGCCCTTCGCTTCGGCGATACGGGCGTCGAGAACGTCGGCCGCCACCGCGAGGACGGCCTCGGCGGAGTTCTGCGGACCGGCCATGCTCTTTTCGGGAATGGCCTCGAGCGCGATGACGAAGGCTTCGCGCAGCGTCGAAGCGCGCGGGACGTCCCCCTGCGCCGCGGCAGCCATCGCGCGCGCCCAGAGCCATCCCGCTCTCAGGAGCGGCAGTGTCGGCCCGGGGTCCGGCATCTTCCGGACGTCGTCCCACTTCCGGAAGCGCACCGCGACGAACGCCGGCTGGAGAAGGAAGCCCTCGAGCATCTGGTCCATCGAGACGACCGGAAGGACCTCGTCGAACAGGCGATCTCCGGAACGTTTCGCGGCGGCGTATCGCCCCGCCATCGAAGCGGCGTACGACTCGAAGTGGACGTTGTGGTTGTAGTACATGACGGGATACATCCCCTGCGCTCCCGTCTCCCGGATGTACGCGCGATCCACTTCGGCGGCGACGGTGTTGGATTTCTCCGCGGCCACGTAGTCCCCCGTGCGGACGTAGACGTGCGCGGGCATGTGCACGAGGTGGCCGGCCGCCGGAACCAGCGTCTCCAGGCGCTTGGCCGAGGGAAGGGCACGCTCGGGGTTCTTCGAGGCCTCGGTCGCGTGGATGTAGAAGTGGTTCGCGCCCGGGTGGTCGGGGTTCCGCTTCAGCACCGACTCGAGCACGGCGACGATCTCGAGAGTGTTCGGACCGGGGTCTCCCGCCGGCGTCCAGAGCTTCCAGGGCGTCAGGTTCATCAGGCTCTCGGCATAGAGCGTCGCGGCGTCGAGATCGTCCGGATAGCGGGCGGAGAGCGCCTTCATCGCGGCCGCGTAATCGTTCGCGATCTTCGCCTGGTCCGCCGCCGAGGGATCCGCCGGATACCGGATCGCGAGCGCTTCGACGTAGGCGCGCTCGTTCTCGGGGCCGGCGGCTGAGAGCGCGAGGGCCCGCTCGACCTCGCTTCGCGCCTTGCGGAGCCTTTCGTCGACCGGCGCGGGATCGTTGTAGTTGGACCCCAGCACGAACGCCATGCCCCAGTGCGGCATGGCCGCTTTCGCATCGAGCTCCGTCGCCTTCGCGAACGAACGGTAGGCTTCCTCGTGGTTGAAGCCGTAGGCCATCGTCATGCCCTGGTCGAAGAACTTCTGGGATTCGGGGCTTGCGGTCGCGATGGGATGCCGATGCGAGCCCGTGCCGGAAATAAGCGTCGCCGGCGTTTTGGGCGGAGACATCCCGGGCATGTCCGCGTGCGGATCCTGAGCGGCCAGTGCGGCCGGCAGTGCCGCCGCGAGGGCCACGAGCCACCTCTTCATGGAAACCTCCCCCCGTTTTCGGGTGATTCTAGTTCGCGCGGCCCGAAGTCCCCGGCGCGGGAATCCGCCGATCGTGGTATTCGTTCCGCTCTTCCCGGTCCTTCCGGCCGGGCCGCAGGAGGAACCGCATGCCCATCGGATCGCCGCGGCGGGGCGTCCTCGCCCTCGCCCTTCTCATCCTCGCTGCCGGCAATCTCGCGGCACAGGCCGCGAAGCCCGCGCCTCCTCCGGCGGCCGCCAAGGCCGCCCCCGGCTCGCTCAAGGTCAGCCCCGGCCCCATTAAGGTCGCTTCCGTCGAAGGCATCACCGAGTACCGTCTCGCGAACGGACTCTCCGTCCTGCTCTTTCCGGATCCGACCAAGCCGACCGTCACGGTCAACGTCACCTACCGCGTCGGCTCCCGCCAAGAGAACTACGGCGAGACCGGCATGGCGCACCTGCTCGAGCACCTCCTCTTCAAGGGGTCGAAGAACCATCCTCAGATCAACCAGGAACTGACCGCGCACGGCGCCCGTTCCAACGCGTCGACCTGGTACGACCGGACGAACTACTACGAAACCCTCCAGGCCACCGACGAGAACCTGAAGTGGGCGCTCGAGATGGAAGCGGACCGGATGATCCATTCCTTCGTCGCGAAGAAGGACCTGGACACCGAGATGACCGTCGTGCGCAACGAGTTCGAGATGGGCGAGAACGACCCGGGCTCGATCCTCCAGGAGCGTGTCCTCTCGACCGCGTTCCTCTGGCACAACTACGGCAAGTCCACGATCGGCGCGAAGGCCGACCTCGAGAACGTCCCGATCGACCGGCTGCAGGCGTTCTACCGGACCTATTACCAGCCCGACAACGCGGTCCTGCTGGTCGCCGGGCGGTTCGACGAGGCGAAGACGCTGGCGCTCATCCAGCGCATCTTCGGAGCGATTCCGAAGCCGACGCGGAAGCTTCCCGGGATCTACACGCTCGATCCGGCGCAGGACGGCGAGCGACAGGTCACGCTCGAGCGCGTGGGCGACGTGCAGGCGATCGCCGCCGCATACCACGTCCCCGCGGGATCGAGCCCGGAGTCGGGAGCGATCGACCTGCTCACCGAGATCCTGACGGACACGCCTTCCGGCCGGCTTTACAAGGCTCTCGTCGAGACGAAGAAAGCGACGTCGGTCGGCGGCTACTTCATGGCCCTGCACGACCCGGGCTTCGTGATGTTCGACGCCGAAGTTCGACAGGACCAGTCTCTCGCCGACGCCCGCTCGGCGATGCTCACGGCGCTCGATGCCGCGGCGGGACAGGAGCCGATCACCGAGGAAGAAGTCCAGCGCGCCCGGGCGTCGATCCTGAAGAACATCGAGCTGACGCTCAACAACGCCGAACGCGTCGGGATGCTGCTCTCGGAGTACATCGGTCAGGGCGATTGGCGTCTCTTTTTCCTCAATCGCGACCGCGTGAGGCAGGCCAGCGTCGAGGACGTGCGCAAGGCCGCGGCGTCATATTTGAAGGCGTCCAACCGCACGGTCGGGGTCTTCCTGCCGACTGCGAAACCGGATCGCGCCGAGGTCGCGCCGCCGCCCGACGTCGCCGCGATCGTCAAGGACTACAAGGGCGACGCCGCGATCGCGGCCGGCGAAGCGTTCGACCCCTCGCCCGCCAACCTGGAGTCCCGCACGAAGCGCTCGACGCTTCCGGGCGGCATGAAGATGGCGCTTCTCCCGAAGAAGACCCGGGGCGCCACGGCCGTCGGCGTCGTCACGCTCCGCTTCGGCGATCCGGCGAGCCTCGCGGGCAAGGCCGTCTCGGCCGATCTCGCGGCCGACATGCTCATGCGGGGAACGCAGAAACGGACCCGCCAGCAGATCCAGGACGAGCTCGACCGCCTCAAGGCGCGCATGAGCGTGGGCGGGCGCGTCGGGCAGGCGACGCTGACCTTCGAGACGATTCGAGCGAACCTGCCCGCCGTGATGCGCCTCGCGGCCGAGATCCTGCGGGAACCCGCCTTCCCCGACAAGGAGTTCGAGGAGCTCCGCCAGCAGAACCTGGCGGCGATCGAGGCGCAGCGCAGCGAGCCCGACGCCGTCGGCTCGAACGCCTACGACCGCCACATGAATCCCTACCCGAAAGGCGACGTGCGGTACGTCGAAACGTTCGAGGAGTCCTTCGAAAGCTACAAGACGGCAACCCTCGCCGACGCCCGGACGTTCTACAGCGACTACTTCGGGGGCTCGAACGGTCAGCTCGCGATCGTCGGCGACTTCGACGAAGCCGAGGTCGCGAAGCTCTCGGCCGAGCTCTTCGGCGACTGGAAGAGCCCCGCGACCTACGCGCGCATTCCTCAACAATTTCAGGACGTCGCCCCGACGAAAGAGTCGCTCGAGACGCCGGACAAGGCCAACGCCTACTTCGTCGCCGGCCAGAACCTCAAGCTCCGCGACGACGACCCGGACTACCCCGCCCTCATCTTCGGCAATTTCATGCTCGGAGTCTCGGACACCGCGCGGCTCTACGTCCGGATCCGCGAGAAGGAGGGGCTCTCCTACGGCGTGGGATCGCAGCTTTCGGCTTCGCCGCTCGACGCCTCCGGCGCGTTCACCGCGTTCGCCATCTACGCGCCGCAGAACGCGGCCCGGCTCGAAGCGGCGTTTGGCGAAGAGCTGGCGCGCGTGCTCGGGGAAGTCTTCCCGGCAAAAGAGGTCGCGGAAGCCAGGTCGGGCTGGCTCCAGTCCCGGCAGATCACGCGCTCCCAGGACGCCTCCGTCGCTCGCATGCTCGCGGTGCAGCTCTATCTCGGCCGCAACTTCGAGTGGGACGCGCAGCTCGACGCCAAGATCCAGGCGTTGACCGGGGAACAGGTCCTCGCCGCGATGCGCCGCCACATCGACCCCGCGAAACTGACCATGGTCAAGGCCGGCGACTTCGCGAAGGCGAAGGCTTCCCCGTGACCCGACCAGCGACCCGGCCACCGACGGAAAGCCCCCGGCAGTAGGGAACGCTGCGCGAAGCACGGCGATAACCGGCACGATAGAATTCGCTCCCTGCATAGGAGCGCTCGATGAAATCGAGGACTGTCGTCGTGACCTGGATGCTTTCGGCCGCGCTGCCCCTGTGGGGCGCCGGCCCCGAATCGGCCCAGGCCCCGGCGCCGACGGCAAAGAAGGTGCCCCACATGCAAAAGCTGCACGGCGACGAGCTCGTCGACCCCTACTTCTGGATGCGCGAGCGGGAGAACCCCGAGGTCCGGGCGTATCTCGAGAAGGAGAACGCCTACGCCGAGGCGTTCATGAAACCCACCGAGGCCTTGCAGAAGACCCTCTACGACGAGATGCTCGGTCGGATCAAGGAAACGGACCTCACCGTGCCCTATCGGGATCGCGGCTACTACTACTACTCGCGCACCGAGAAGGGAAAGCAGTATCCGATCTACTGCCGCAAGAAGGGCTCCGTCGAGGCCCCCGAGCAGGTCATCCTGGACGTCAACGAGCTCGCGAAGGGCCAGCGCTTCATGAGCGTCGCCGCGCGGCAGGTCTCCGACGACGGGAGCCTGCTCGCGTACACGACCGACAACACAGGCTTCCGCGACTACACGCTGCAGATCAAGGATCTGGAGACGGGCAAGCTTCTGCCCGAAAAGATGGAGCGCGTGACGAGCGTCGCCTGGGCGCCGGACAACAAGACGCTCTTCTACGCGACGACCGATCACGCGAAGCGGCCTCACAAGATCTGGCGCCACACCCTCGGAACGGACACGTCGGCCGACGCGCTCCTCTACGAGGAGAAGGACGAGCGCTTCCGCGTCGGCGCGTACCGCTCGCGGAGCGGCGCGTACCTCTTCTTTCCTTCGAGCAGCCACACCACGTCGGAATGGCGGTATGTGCCGGCGGCGACGCCGGCCGCCGAGATGAAGATGGTCGCGCCCCGCATCCAGGAGCAGGAGTACTCGGTCGACCACCGCGGTGATCTCTTCTACATCCTGACCAACGACCAGGGGCGCAACAACCGCCTGGTCACGGCCCCGGCCGCCGACCCCGTCCGCGAGAACTGGAAGGAGGTCGTGCCCCATCGCGACGACGTGATGCTCGAAGACTTCGATCTCTTCCGCGACTGGACGGTCCTGTACGAGCGCCAGGACGCCCTGCCCCGCATCCAGGTCTCGAACGCGTCTCTCGCCGGCGGCTACCGGATCGACTTCCCGGAGGCCATCTACTCCGTCGGCCCCCAGAACAACCGCGAGTTCGACACCGGCACGCTCCGCATCGAGTACGAGTCCTTCACGACGCCTCCCGCGGTCTACGACTTCGACATGGCCACGAAGGAGCGCAAGCTCCTCAAGCAGCGAGAAGTGCCCGGCTACGATCCCTCGCTCTACACCTCGGAGAGGCGCTACGCGGCGGCTTCCGACGGAACGAAGGTCCCGATCTCGCTCGTCTACAGGAAAGGGTTCGTCGCCGACGGCAAGGCGCCCGCGCTGCTGACGGCCTACGGCTCCTACGGCGCCTCGAACGACGCGGGATTCGACTCGACGCTCGTCAGCCTCCTCGACCGCGGCGTCGTCTATGCCGTCGGCCACATCCGCGGCGGCGGCGACCTCGGCAAAAAGTGGCATGACGAAGGGAAGATGCTCAAGAAGAAGAACTCCTTCACGGACTTCATCGCGGTCGCCGAAACTCTCATCGCCGACAAGTACACCTCGAAGGACCGCCTCGTCATCGAGGGCGGATCTGCCGGGGGGCTCCTCATGGGCGCCGTGGTGAACATGCGGCCCGACCTCTTCAAGGCCGTCGTCGCGCGCGTGCCGTTCGTCGACGTGATCAACTCGATGTACGACGAGTCGCTGCCCCTGACCGTGGGCGAGTTCGAGGAATGGGGCAATCCGAAGGTGCCCGAACAGTACGTCTACATGAGGTCGTACAGCCCCTACGACAACCTCGAGGCCAAGGCGTATCCGGCCATGCTCGTCAAAACGTCCTTCGACGACTCGCAAGTCATGTACTGGGAGCCCGCGAAGTACGTCGCGAAGCTGCGGACGCTCAAGACGGACACGAATCCGCTGATTTTCAAGATCAACATGGCCGGGGGCCACGGCGGCTCGTCGGGCCGGTACGACAAGCTCCGGGAAGTCGCCTACGACTATGCGTTCCAGTTGACGCAGATGGGGATCGCCAAATGAAAGTCGAGAGCCGAGGGTCGAGGGTCCGGGGGCGAATCCGATGATGCCGTTGGTCTTTGCCATTGTGGCCATGCTGGCGGGCGCTCCGGCTCCCGCGAAGCTCCAGGCGCAGTTCATCGGCAACATGGCCTTCGCGATCACGGACGGAAAGACGGCGCTCTACACGGATTTCCCGTACGAGTCCGGAGCGTTCGGTTACATGAGCTACGACTTCGCGAAGGTGCCCAAGGCCCCCGGGAGCCTTTGCCTGTTCACGCACGGCCATCGCGACCACTTCGATGCGGCTCTGTTCGCGAAGATGGACGCGAAGGCCATCGCTCCGCCGAAAGTCGCCGCGATGCTGCCGCCCGCGCGGGTGATTCCCTTCGCGCCGAAGATGACGTACCGGGACATCGCGATCGAGGCGTTTCCGACTCCGCACGGCGACGCGGACCACGCGTCCTATCTCGTCGAGTGGCACGGTGTCCGGCTCTATTTCACGGGGGACACGGACAGCGCGGATCAGCTCCTCGCGATGAAGAACCTCGACTACGCGTTCGTTTCGCCGTGGCTGATCGGAAAGATCGCCCAGCAGAAGGGGCGGATCGACGCGAAGACGATCATCTGCTACCACCACAAGTCCGGCGACAAGGTCCCGGAGCTCCAGGACCGGATCGTTCCGCAACCGGGCGCCACGCTGAGTCTCGTGGCGGCGGCGCCTAGCTCAGGGGCCGCCCCTCGCTGACGGAGCCTCCTCCGGCGCCCTTCTGCCGGAGGTACTCCTGGATCTCGACGATGCGCGTCTCGGGGAGCGGGTGCGAGGAGAGCCACTCGGGCTGCCTCGCTCCGCCGCTCGCCTGCTTGAGGATCTCCATGACCTCGAGCATCGCCTTGGGATCGTAGCCGGCTTCGGCCATCGCGTCGATGCCGTAGCGATCCGACTCGGACTCGTCGCCGCGGCCGTATTTCATCTGCACCATCTGGTTCACCATGGCCGCGATCATCGCGGCGTGCTGCCCGCCGTCGGAGCCGTCGGACGCCGCGACGCCGACCGCCTGGGACAGCACCGCGCCGAGCTGGCCTTTCGCCATCTGCTCGGCCGAATGACGATGGATGACGTGGCCGACCTCGTGCCCGAGCACGCCGGCGAGCTCCGCCTCATCCCGCAGCTTGTCGTAGAGACCGCGCGTGATGAAGATCTGCCCGCCGGGCAGCGCGAAGGCGTTGATGGTCTCGGGATCCGCGAGAAGATGAAACTGGAAGTTCCCGGCGTAGGGGCTCGAGGCGGCGTTGCTCTTCGCGACGACGCGCTGGCCGACCTCCTGGACCATCCGCGCCTTCGGATCGCTCGGGTCCACTTCGCCTCCCATCTTGCTCGCCATCTCGGGCGCCGCCTCGAGGCCGAGGACCTTTTCCTGATCGACCGAGAGGGCCACGTGCTGCTTCTCGCCCGTGACCGGGTTGACCTCGGTGCGGCTCATGTACGCGATGATCCCGACCACGGCGATCACGAGCGCGATCATCAACCGACTGCAGCCGCGATTGCGTAAGATGTTGCCGCCCCCGTCTTGCATGGCTCGACTCCTTCGTTGCGCGTGCGATCATCCCACTCCGGAGGGAGCCCGATGAGAATGCACGTTCCGTACCCGGCGGTACTCGCTCGCGCCCTCACCCTCGCCCTCGGCTTCGGCGGCTTCGGTGCGGGCGCCGCCGCTTCGCCTCCCTCGGGCGAGCTCCCGGTCTCGGAGTTCCGGGCCCGGCGCTCCGAGGCGATGCGGCGCATGCCGGACGGGATCCTGCTCCTGCCCTCCGTATCGTTCGAATTCGCCGGTGACCAGGTCTTTCTGCACGGCTTCCAGCAGAGGCCGAACTTCTACTACTTCACGGGCCTGGCGAGCGCCTCGGGCGCGGTCCTGGCGATCGACGGAGCGGCGAAGGAAACCTGGCTCTTCGTGCCGAAGGAGCTGCCCCGGTTCAATGCGCTTCTGGAGCGCGCGCGGATCGAGCCTGGGGCCAGTACGGCAGCCGCCCTCGGTCTCGATCGGGTCGTGGATCGGAAAGAGCTCTCGGCCTTCCTGCTCCGCCGCCAGGAGGCACCGGGCCTGCTGCTCTACACGGCCGGGTTGGCCGAGGGCGGGCACGGGTTTCCCCTCGACATCGCGCTCGACGATCCCCAGGCGGCCTGGAACCACGCGATGGAGGAGCTCTGGCCGACCGGACGCCTGAAATCCGCGGATCCGTTCCTCGGGCAGATGCGCCTCATCAAGAGCCCGGCCGAGATCGAGGTCATGCGGGTGACCGGAGCGGCGAGCGCGCGCGCTCTCCGGGCGGGACTCTCGGCCCTCCGCCCGGGGCGCACCCAGCGCGCCGCGGAAGGCGACGTCGTGTGCGCCTGCCTCGACGCCGGCGCCGAGGGGCCGTCGTTCTGGCCGTGGGTCATGACGGGCCCGTCGAGCGCGTTCCCGGCACCCTTCGAATCCCTCGTCGACTATCGGCATCTCAACCGCACGATGCGCGCCGGTGAGGTCGCGCGCGTCGACGTGGGCTGCGACGCGGACCATTACATGGGCGACGTCGGCCGCACGGCGCCGGTCTCCGGAAGTTTCGACGCCGGACAGCGCGAGACCTGGGAGCTTCTCGTCGCGGCCTATCGCGCGGGACTCCTGGCGATCCGGGACGGCGTGACGAGCGATGCGGTCTTCTCGGCGAGCCTGTCGGAAGTCCGCCGCCGACAGTCCGCGCTCGCGACGCCGCTCGGGAAGAAAGCGGCCGACGTCCTCCTCGGCGCGGACGGTCTCAAGTTCTGGGGAATCCACGGCGTCGGCCTCGAGGCGGGAGAGGGATCGCCGAAGACCCTCGCCGCCGGCATGGTCGTCGCGTTCGAACCGATCTTCTCGGTCGACGGCCAGGGCTTCTATCTCGAGGACATGATCCTGGTGACGAAGGAGGGTCACGAGATCCTGACTCCGGGACTGCCCTACACGGCCGGGGAGATCGAACGCTCGACGCGGCCGGGCCGCGACGAACGCGGCGACTGAGCGGGGAGCCGGCTCCTAGGAGCCAGCCTTCACGGCGCCGGGGCCCTTCAGTGCGCGGCCGGCGGGAGACCCGGTCGGCTCGCCGTCCTTCAGAACGTGAACACCATTGACGAAGACCTGTCGCACTCCGACCGCATACTGCTGGGGCTTCTCGTAGGTCGCGCGGTCGCCGATCGTGGCGGGATCGAACACGACGACGTCGGCGAACATCCCCGGCTTGAGGAAGCCGCGGCGGTCGAGGCCCAGGTTGGTGGCCGGCAGGCTCGACAGCTTGCGGATCGCCTCCGAGAGCGGGATCACCTTCTCGTCCCGGACGTACTTCCCGAGCACTCGCGCGAAGGTCCCGTAGGCGCGCGGATGCGGGTTGGACTTCAGGAACACGCCTTCGGGCGCCTCCGAGCCGGCATCCGAGCCGAACGATACCCACGGCAGCGCGATCTCCTTCTTGATGTTGTCCTCGGAGATCAGGAAAAAGATCGCGCCGACGCCGACGTCCGACTCGACGATCAGGTCGAGCGCGGTGTCGACCCAGTCCTTGTTCCGCATCTTCGCGACGTCGGCCAGTGTCTTGCCTTGCAGCGGCTTCATGGCGTCGGGCGCGAACTCCGCGAGCAGCACGTTCTCGGGCCCGCCGGTCAGGAGGCAGAGGTTCTCCCAGTCCTTGCCGGGCACCCTCATCTCGGCGGCGATCCTGGCCCGCGTGTCCGGATCCTTGAGGCGCTCGAGCAACTTTGCGTCTCCGCCGTCGTGCGCCCACGGCGCGACGCACGCGTCCAGCGACGTCCCGCCGGCGGTGTACGTGTACATGTTGGCGCGGATCTCGAGGCCCGCGCGCCGCGCGGCATCGACCTTCGCGATGACCTGTTCCATCTTGGGCCAGTTCGCTTTGCCGGCCGCCTTCAGATGGTAGATCTCCGCCGGCAGTCCCGCTTCGCGGCCGATCCGGATGAGCTCGTCCACGGCCTCCAGGAGCGCGTCCGCCTCGCTCCGCATGTGCGAGATGTACTTCCCCTTGTACTTCGCGGCCACCTTGCAGAGCTCGATGAGCTCCTCGGTCGACGCGTAGTTGCCGGGCGCGTAGATGAGCGCGGAGCCGATCCCGAGCGCGCCCGCTTCCATCTCCTTGCGGACGAGCTCGCGCATCGTGTCGAGCTCGGCCGCCGTCGGCGCGCGCTTGTCGAAGCCGATGACGTACGTCCGGAGCGTCGTCGCGCCCACGTAAGACGCGACGTTCTGCGAGATGCCTCTCTTCTCCAGGTAGGCGAGATACTCGGAGAGCGTCTTCCACGGCATCTCGTACTTGAAGTCCGTCTGCTGGGCCTCGAGGAACTTCCGGAGCGTGTCGTTCAGCGGCCCCATGGAGAAGCCCTCGCCGAAGATCTGCGTCGTCACTCCCTGGCGCAGCTCGCTCTGCGATTTCCCGTCGACGATCAGCGAGTCGGTCGACCAGGACAGCATGTTGACGAACCCGGGCGCCACGGCGAGGCCGGACGCATCCACGCTGCGGCGCGCATTGGCCTTCGAGAGGTCCCCGATCGCCGCGATCTTGTCGCCGACGATCCCGACGTCGGTACGGCGGCCATCTCCGCCCGAGCCGTCGTAGACGGTGCCGCCGCGGATCACGACGTCGAAGGTCACCTCTTCGACCGGCTCGTCGACCGGACCGACAGCCGCGAGCGAAGACGCGGCGGCGAGCGCAAGAAACGCCGCCGCCACCAGCGCGGTCCGGGTCCGCATCAGTAGCTCGGGCCGACGTGGAGGAGGCGACCCGCCAGGATGATCCACGCGACGCCGATGCACGAGAGCGCGATCAGCGTCTCTCCGAGCTTGCTCCACACGCCGCGCTGCCGGCTTCCCCACGCGCGCGCGGCATTCACGACCGCGATCAGCGTCCCGACGAGAGCCACCGCGGCGAGGACCTGCAGGATGCGGAGCCAGGGATCCGTCTTCGGCGTCAGCAGGTCGAGATCCTCGAGGCCCTTGATGATGAGCGTCGCGTAGCCCGCGACCATCACGACCTCGAGCAGGCACACCAGACGCGTCCAGAGCCGGAGGCGCCGCTCGCCGGGCGGCAGCTCGAGCCGCCTCGCGTAGTGCCTTCGCACCAGCGCGCCCATCGGCCACAGCACCAGGGCGAGCACGAGGACGCAGAGGCTCCCGATCGCTACGGGAAGGATGAGCTTCGCATCCAGGTAGGCGGGCGGGCGGAAGAAGTCGAAGAACGGATACTCCGTGACCAGCTCCGCGCGGCCGAGCGGATCCGTCTGGAAGACGACCTTCTCCTGGCCGTTCACGGCACGGAAGACGCCGCTGCCGATCGGCTCCCATGTCTTCGGCTTCTCGTTGTAGCCGGTCAGAGCCGAGATCTCGATCGCGCCCTCGTCCGTCGGGGACGGATAAACTTTGGTCTGCTCGAGCAGATAGAGCAGCCTAAGGAACTTGCTGTCCGAGCGGCGGCTCACCAGGTAGTTGCCCGCGACCTTCTGCGTCTGCTCCTTGGCGTCTGCGACACGCGGGGCGGCGGGCGCCGTCCAGGGGAAGTAGCGGTCGAGGAATTGCTCCCACAGGAGCGTGCGCCCGCTTCCCTTCCCGTTCCCGCCGCTGTTATAGGACACGAAGAATCCGACGTTCGCGTCGGGGATCAGGTGCAGGTCGCTGTGGAACCAGTTCGTGTCGCCGCCGTGCCCGATGATCCGGTGGCCGTTGCGCGACTCTTCGTAGAAACCGAGCGCCATCCCGTCGGTCTGGTCGGACTTGCCGCGCTGACGCGCGTGCATGAGCTTCGCGGTTTCCGGAGACAGGATCTGCGCGCCTTCGTATCTCCCGTCCTGCAGGTGCGCGATCATGAAGCGCGCCATGTCGGCGCCGGAGGCCGATAGTGCGCCCGCCGGCGAGGGGACGACGATCTCGAACGGCTTCGCCTTGTCCGAGGCGACCTTGTAACCCTTCGACATCTGGGGCTCGAGCGCCGCCGGGAGGGGCTGCTGGAACGTCGCGCGCGTCATGCCGAGCGGTCCGGTGATGAACTGCTCGACGTAGTCTGGAAACGGCTTTCCGGAGACGCGCTCCACGATGTACCCGGCCAGTGCGGTCGCGTAGTTGGAGTAGGCGGGCGTGGAGCCGGGCGGAAAGATGCGCCGCGGCTGGTGCGTCTTCAGGTGATCGCCCAGCGGCACGAGCATCTTGGCATCGCCGACGATCAGGTCCTTGGCGTAGTCCTCGTAGCCCGGCGTGTGCGTCATGATGTCGCGCAGCGTGATCGGCTTGCCGAACGCCTCGGGCACCTTGAAGTCGATATACGTGTTGACGTCGGCGTCGAGGTCGAGCTTGCCCTTCTCGACCAGCTGCATGACCGCCGTCCACGTGAAGAGCTTCGAGATCGAGCCGGGCCGGAAGAGCGTCGTCTGCCAGTCGACGGGGACCCGCTTCTCGACGTCGGCGAAACCGTAGCCTTTGCCGAAGAGGACCTTCCCGTCCTTGACCACGACGACGACGGCGCCCCCGACGTCCCCCGGGCCGAGCTGCGCCGGCATGACGCCGTCCAGAAAGGCCTCGACGTCGGCGGCCGTCATCTCCGCGGTCGCCGCGGGGGCCGCCGCCGGTGCGGATTCGGACTTCGCGGCCTTCGCGGCCGGCGACGGAGGCTTCGTCGGGAGGGGCACCACCGATTGGGCGGCCAGCGCGGCGGCGGAAAGAAGTCCGCCGAAGAGGATGGCCGGAGTGCGTCTTGTCATCGGATCTCCACGTTTCACAGATCAAACCTCAGGCCGAACTGTATCTGGCGCGGCCCGAACGATCCCGGCGCCACCCGCGTGGGTTCGCCGAAGTTCGGCGAGGTCAGGTTGCCGACGTAGCCCGTCGGGTTGGTGTGATTGAAGACATTGAAGGCCTCGACGATCAGCTGCAGGTTCGTTTCCCCGATCGGAATCTGCTCGGCCACGCGGAGGTTGACGGTCCAGAGCGACTCCCCGCGCCTGGAGTTGCGCTCGACGCCCGGCGGCCGCTCGTTGGGATTCAAGGGGTCCAGACCGGTCAACACGCTGTAGGGCGGCGCGGAAAGGAAGTTCACGGTCCCGCCGAGGATGAGGCCCCACGGCCCCCTCCAGTCGGCGGCGGCGTTCAAGGTGTTGCGAATGTCGTTCGAGCTCGGGCCGTAGTCGGCGTTGGCGTCGTAGCTGTTGCTGATCTGGTACTGGTGGCCGTCCGTGTTGTCTTTGGACGAGGCCAGCGTGTACGCGAGCTGGACGCCGAGATTCTGGCCGAAGCGTTTCTGGAATCCGACCTGCATCCCGAGGTACTTGGACTTGCCCTCCGTCTGGATGTCGTAGGCGAAGCCGACGTTCGGATCCGGCGGTACGCCGTCGATCGGCGCGTTGGCGTTGCGCAGGTACAGCAGGTGGTAGCCCCGCGCGTAGACGAAGTCGATGCTCGCCGCCATGTCGGGAGCCAGCTCCTGCTGGACGCCGAGGCTGCCGACGTTCTTGTACGGCGTGGTGTTCTTGGGGTCCTGGATGGCGATGTCCGGAGGCAGCGGGAAACCGCCCGTGCCGGGGTCCGGATAACCGGGAGCCAGCGTCGCCTGGATCTCGAACCGTCCCGGCTCGAAGAGCGAGCCGATGAGCGGCGCGTTCAGCAATATCTGGTCGTAGTACATGCCGAACCCGCCGCGGACCGACGTCTTTCCCTGACAAAACGGGTCCCACGCGAAATGGACGCGGGGCGCGAAGTTCTGCCAGTCGTTCTTGTTGTAGACCTGGTCCTCGTAGTCCCAGCGCAGCCCGAGGTTCAGCGTCAGGTTGCGCAGAACCTGCCACTGGTCCTGGACGAACAGCGCGACGATGTTGTTCGAGAGTTTGATGAACGGATCGCCCGTGCCGTGGAGATAGATCACGGGATGCGTCAGCGGGTCGTCCGGGTTGTACGGCTGGTCGCTGATGAACTGGAACAAGCCGTCGAAGTACTGGGGAACGAAGGCGTCGAGGTTGATGTGGTTGTAGTCGACGCCGGCCTTGAAGGCGTGCTCGCCGTTGTTGCCGAGCGTGAAGTTGACCGAGTCGATGAACTGGTACCGCTTCTCGGTGAAGGTCTGGGGCTGGTTCGGAAGCTTGCCCGACAGGAGCGTTGGGCGAATGATCGTCGGGCAGCCGGGACAGTTCTGCTGCGTCGCGTCGTTCGACTGGTCCGAGTACTGGAAGCGGGCCTCGTTCAGCAGCACCGGCGAGATGACCCACGAGTCCGACAGACCGTAGTCGTAGTTGTGGGTATCGAGGGTGAACCCCGCCTCCGACGTGACGATGACCCCGCCCCCAGCGTCCTGACCGACGAAGTCGTTCGTGGTTTCGGGATTGTCCATCCGGAACCGACCCGTCAGAGTGTTGCTGCTGGTCGTCAGAAAGTCGACCTTGGCGACCACCCGTGGCTCGCGCAGAGTTTGCGGAACGGACGTTTCGGTCGGTAGACCCAGCGACGCCAGCACGGTCGGATCCACCGCGACGACCGCCGTCGCATCCCGCCACGTCTGCTCGAAGGACCCGAAATAGAAGAGCTTGTCCTTTACGGCGGCTCCGCCCAGGAAGGTGCTGAAGATCCACTGATCGAACGGCGTCTCTTCCTTCTCGCCGGTGATGGGATTGGTCTGCGCGAAAGGGTCGCTCGCCGTCAGGGAGTCGGCGCGGTAGTAGCCGGACACCCGGGCGTGGAAATCGTTGGTGCCGGAGCGCGTCAGCACGTTGATGATGGCTCCCGAGGCCTGACCGTACTGGGCGTCGAACTGACTCGACATGACCTGGAACTCACCGATCGCATCCGGGGAATAGTCGCCGCGGGCTCCGCCGAGCGAATCCTGGTCGTTGCTCATGCCATCGATCAGGTACGTGTTGCTGGCCCCGTTGCTTCCGGCCGCCGAGACCGTCGTTCCCTCCCCGGTCACGTTCGTCGTGATTCCCGGGGTCAGGAAGATGAGGTCCTGGAAGTTGCGCCCCGAGAGCGGGAGCTCGTCGATCTGGCGGGTCGTGATGTTCGCGCCGATCGCGCTCTTGGTCGTCTCGATGATCGGCGCCGCGCCCTGCACGGTGACGGTCTCGGCCACGGCGGCGATCTTCAGGACGAAATCGATCGCCGACTGCTGGCCGATCTGCAGCTGGACGCCCGTCCGCACCTCCGTGGCGAAACCGGCCGAGCTCACCGTGAACTCGTACCTGCCGACGGGAAGCTCGACCAGACGGTAGGAACCGTCCGCGTCGGCCGTGACCGTACGGACCTGGGCGGTGGCCAGGTTGCGCGCCGCGACGGTTGCCCCGGCGAGCGGGCGGGCCGACGGATCCGACACGCGGCCGAAGACGGTGCCGCCGACGGCCTGCGCCCGGACGGATGAAGCCAGGAGAAAAACGGCCGCCGCTGCGACCCAGGGCTTCGGGGACAATTTCATGAGATCTCCTCCCTCACCGAGTCGCCGGAAAGGCTCCCGCCGATCGACGACCCCACCAATTTGTCCGGAGAATGCATCATTCGTTGCTACGTGTCAATACAGCGTGAGAAACCGCTGGTTGACCCCGGCAGTGGCGCAAGATCGAGCCTTCGTTGGAGCAAAACGCATCATGTATTGCAGGCCCGCCGGGCCGTGGAGCGCCCTCAGCGCTCGAAGACGTAGAGGGCCGTGTCGCCGCGCGCGACGAGGGCGGTGGCCTCGTAACCGCGCTCGAAGAGCGCTCCGGCCGTACGGCGGAGCGCCCGGCGCGCGCGAAGCGCTGCCGCCGGATCGGACGCATACAGAGCCGGAGCCCCGGAGGGGATCTCGACGGCGACCCGGGACGCGGTCGGCATGTGGCGCGGATCCGCGCGCGGCAGGTCCTCGGCCCGCCGAGGCTCGGGGGCCCGCCCCTGCGCGGCCCTTCCGACTTCGGGTCTCGCCAGGTTCCAGTGCACCTCGAACCGGTCGGTCGGAAGGCCGCCGTAGAGACCCCCGAGCTCGCCGTACACGTCGGGCAGGAACGCGCACGCGCGCGCCCGAAGCCGCACGAGGTTGAGGCGCGCATTCAGGACGAGGAGCGGGTCGTAGGTCCACGTGACGAGACGGATTCCGCGCTCGAGGCACCAGGACCGCTGGAAGAACTTCAGCCGGACGGAAACGCCGCGCCCGCGGAACTCCGGCCGGACCGCCAGCAGATGCGAATGATGGCAGGGCTGCCGAAGGTTGGTCCGCGCCAGTCCATGGACGAAGCCCACGAGCTCGCCTCCCGCGAAGGCGCCGGCGGTGAGGCCGCCGACGTGACCCACGACCTGGAGGTCGAACGTGGACGGCAATTGGCGATCCTCGAAGCCCCAGACGCGCCGCGCCACCTCCTGCGCCGCGACGAAGTCGGCGAGCGTGCGCAGCTCGCGGACGACGAGACGTCTCACGGGGCGTCAGCGTCCACAAGCGCGGCCAGCAAGGCCGCTCTTCGAGGAAGGTCCGAGAGCGACACGAACTCCTCCCGAGCGTGGGCGTGGCCTCCCCGCGGACCGAGTCCGTCGAGCGTCGGGATTCCGGCCGCCGCCGTCAGGTTGCCGTCGGAGGCGCCGCCGACGTGCGCCGCCCCGAGTGCGAAGCCCAACTCCTCGGCCAACCCTCGCGCGCGCTCGTACAGGGCCAGGGAGGCGGGCGTCGGCTCGAGCGGAGGCCGATCCACCCCTCCGTCCACCTCCACCTCCACTCGCGCGTCGGCCGGCCGGTAGTTCCGGATCGCCTCTTCGACGCGGCTCGCCTCCGCGACGGACCAGACCCGCACGTCCGCCGACAGCTCCCCGTGCTCCGGGATCACGTTGATCTTTTCTCCGCTCCGAGCCACCGTCGGGGCCACCGTCGTCTCGCTCGAGGGATCGGCCAGGGATTCCAGGAACATCACGCAACGCGCCAGCTCGGAGAGCGCCGATGCTCCTCGCTCGGGCTCGAGACCGGCGTGCGCGGCCCGGCCCCGAAAGCGCAGCCGGAAGACGCCGTGGCCCTTGCGCGCGACCTTGGCGGCGCCGTCGAGGGAGGGTTCGAGCACGAAGACGCTGCGATGCCGCAGGGCCAGCTCGACGGTCCGGGCGCGGGACGCCGCGCTTCCGACTTCTTCGTCCGGCACCAGCAGCAGCGTCGCTTTCCCGGACCCCTCCTCCGCCAGTCCGGCCAGGGCCGCCATGGCCACGACGATGCCCGCCTTCATGTCGAAGACGCCAGGGCCCGAGGCCCGGTCTCCGTCGATCCGATAGGGAAAATCGCGCAGGGTTCCGCACGCCCACACCGTGTCGAGGTGTCCGAGGATCAGGATTCCTCCGCCGCCGCCGACGCGGGCGGACACCGCGTCGCCCCGGCCCGCACACGGATGGGTCTCGGCGGCGACGCCCCGTTCGCGGAGCCGATCGCGGACCCAGCGTGCCAGAGATGTGACGCGCTCGGCATCCTCCGACGGGCTCTCTTGCGAAACGGCAGCTTCGAGATCCTCCGCCAGCCGTTCCCGACGCGCATCGAAGCGTGAGAACCAGTCGCGCGCCCTCACGTCAGGTCTTCCGCTTCCCCGCATTCCCGCCGATCGCATCGTCCGAGGGCGCCTGGGCGTACCAGCGCGGGCCCGAGAGGTATTCCTTCTCGGTCTGGCGGAGCAGGGCGAGCGAGCGCCTGGGCTTCAGTTGCGCGCACGCCACGAGCACCGCGTTCAACACGGCCATCGGAGCCACGTACGAGCCGGTAAACGTGGATGCGGAGATCGGCGCCAGCAGGTACGCGTCACAGATCCGCGCCATCGGCGTCGTGTCGCTGTCCGTGATCCCGAACGTGGGCACGCCGCGCGCCTTCGACTCCGTCACGGCATCCATCGTGACCCGGAGGCACCGCCCGAAACTGATCGCGACCACGAGGTCGCGCCGGCTCAGGGCCCGGACCTTGTGCTGGAGAATCCCGGCGCTGCCGACCGGAGCCTCGGCATTGAAGCCCAGCGCATCGAGCCCGTAGGAAAAGAACCAGGCCAGCGAGGCGGCGAGGTCCACGCCCACGACCAGGATCGAGCGCGCCCGGTGGATGCGGCGGGCGAGGTCGACGGCCCGTGTGGGGTCCAGGCCCGAACGCACCGCGTCGAGATTGTGCAGGTCTCGCTCGAGACTGTGCCGCACGTGGTCCGCGACGCTCCGCCGCTCGCGGGCGGTCGCTTCGACGATCCGGTAGGGCGTCACCCGCTGGATGAAGTGGTCGCGCAGGTCCTTGAGAAAGTCGGCGTATTGCCGGTAGCCCAGCACCTGGATCGTCCGGACGATGGTGGCCGGGTCGACGCGATAGCGGCGCGCGAGGGCCCGGGAGGACAGGAAGAACGTTTCGTCGGGGTTTTCGAGGGCCGCCTGGATGATGCGGCGGCGGCGCGGGTTCAGGCGAGACTGCGCGTCGGCCAGCCGCTGTTCAATCGCCGTGCGTGCAGGCATGTCGATCCCTTCCGCCGTGACGCCGGGAGGGCGTCCGTTCTCATTCCGGGTCCGGGAAGAATGTCACGACACCGAAACCGTCTTCCCGCGCAACGTGAACCGTTCGACGCTCTCGGTCATGGCGGCCACGTACTCCCGATCGATCTCGAATCCCAGGCCGGGAGCGAGCGGAACTTCCACCATTCCCTCGGGGCTCACCTCGACCTCCGGGACGATGATGTCGCGGGCGAAGTAGCGTCGGCTCGCCGAGATGTCGCCCGGCAGGGTGAAGCCGGGCAGGCTCGCGAGGGCGATGTTGTGGGCGCGCCCGACGCCCGACTCGAGCATGCCGCCGCACCAGAGGGGCACGCCGCTCGATCGGCAGATTTCGTGAATCGCGAGCGCCTGCGAGTAGCCACCGACCCGGCCCACCTTGAGATTGACGATGTCGCAACTCCCGAGCTCCAGGGCCTGGCGGGCGGCGCGAGCTCCCGTGATGCTCTCGTCGAGACAGATGGGAGTCGATAGTCCCCGCCGGAGCGCGGCATGGTCGATGAGATCGTCGTGCTCGAGCGGCTGCTCGAGCATGAGCAGTCCGAAGGCATCGAGTTTCTTCAGGTGCTCGCGGTCGGACAGTGCGTACGAGGCGTTGGCGTCCACGGACAGCGGGATGTCGGGATGCCGGCGCCGCACTTCCGCGAGAACCTCCACGTCCCAGCCGGGTTTGATCTTGATCTTGATTCTCCGGTAGCCGAGGCGAAGGGACCGTTCGATCCTCTCCAACACTCCGGCGACGTCGGCCTGGATCCCGAGGCTGACCCCGACCGGAATGCGCGCCTGAACGCCTCCGATAAAGCTCGAAATGGACTGTTCCTTCGACCTCGCGGCGAGGTCGACGAAAGCGAGCTCGAGACCGGCGCGGGCCATCGGGTGACCGCGGAACGGAGCCAGCCGCTCGGCGAGCTCGGCGAGGTCCTGCAACGGAGCACGGAGCATCGCCGGCGCGAAGTAGTCGCGCACCGCGTGCACCGCCGTCCCGACCGTCTCGTAACTGTAGAGGGGCTCGTCGCCCGCCACGATCTCCCCCCAGCCCTCGAGTCCCTCTCCCTCGATCCGGACGAGCACGATCCGCCTCGACCCGACCCGGCCGAAGCTCGTCTCGAACGGCTCGACGAGATCCATGCGCAGCAGCCGGAGCTCGACGGCGTCGATCCGCAACGGAGGGGTCCGCACCATTTGTTGCCGGAAGGTAGCAGAGCGTCTCTCGATGCGTCAAGACGTTCGGGCGCTCGCCCAATCAGGGCGGACCTTCTGGCCGACCTGCACCATGTGTTGCAGTATCGGCCCGCCGCCGTCGCCGTCAGCGCTTTTTGAGCGTCGTGTCGAAGAACTCGATCGTTTCTTTCCAGGTGCGGTTCCACTCGGCGCCCTGCCATCCGTGTTCCCCGCCGAGGATGAACTCGACGCGGCCGGGCACTCCGCCGGCCGAGAGCTTCTCCATGAGCTCCACGGCCTGGGACGGAGGCACCAGCGTGTCCTTCGATCCATGGAACGCCAGCACCGGCGCATCGCCGGCGCCCGCATAGGTGACCGGCGAGGCCTTCGCGGCGAGCTCGGGCTTCTCGGCCGCGGGCGCGCCGATCAGGCACTGGACGAAGCCGCGGGCGGTGTCCGAGAAATCCGTGGCGGCCAGATCCGCGGGACCGAAGAAGTCCACCACCGCCTGGACCCGTGCGCTGGGGACGCCTTTCGCGGCCGGACCGTCGAACCCGTCTTCGGGACCGGTCATGCCGAGGAGCAGCGCGAGATGCCCGCCGGCCGAGAATCCCATCGCTCCGATCTTCTCGGGATCGACCTTGAGCGATTTCGCGTTCGAGCGCAGGAAGCGCACCGCCGCCTTGACGTCTTCCAGCTGCGCGGGAAACGTGTCCTTCGGGCAGAAGCGATACTGCGGGGACGCCGCCACGTAGCCCCGGCGCGCGAGCTCGAGCAGGTACCGGTGGTTTTCCTCTCGCCCGCCTTCGTGCCAGGCGCCCCCGTGGATGACGAGGATCGCGGGAAACGGTCCGTCGCCCATGGCCGGCTGCGCGATGTCGATCCGCAGCTCGGCTCCGCCTGCGGTCGTGAACGGCACGTCGTAGCTCGTCGTCACGCTGGGGTCGGCGGCGAAGAGCGAGGCTGCGGACGCGAAGACGGCAAAACACGCGAACGGCCGGAAACGGCGCGTCATGGAGCCTCCGAGAGCTTCGGGCAGCGTATCAGACGCTCTCTCCCGAGGAGCACCGCGACGAGGGATCCCGGCCTCGCGGGCCCGCAGCGGCTGGCGGGTAGAATTCACCGCACGTGACCCTGTCCGGCGGATCCAGGCTCGGCCCCTACGAAATCCTCGGCCAGATCGGCGCCGGAGGAATGGGTGAGGTGTATCGGGCGAAGGATCCGCGCCTCGGGCGCGAGGTCGCGATCAAGGTGCTGCCCGCCTCGTTCTCGCAGGACGACGATCGCCTCCGCCGCTTCGAGCAGGAGGCCCGCGCCGCTGGAGTCCTGAACCATCCCAACATCACCGCGGTCTACGACATCGGAAGCCACGACGGCGCCCCCTACGTCGTCCAGGAGCTGCTCGAGGGCGAGACGCTGCGCGCCGCGCTCGCGGGCGGCCGGCTGGCCCAGCGCCGCACCCTCGACTACGCGACGCAGATCGCCCTCGGCCTCGCCGCGGCGCACGAGAAGGGCATCGTCCACCGGGACCTGAAGCCCGAGAACGTCTTCGTCACGAGGGACGGCCGCGTCAAGATCCTCGACTTCGGCCTCGCGAAACTGACGCAGAACGAGCGCGCGGATTCGAGCGCGACGAACCTGCCGACCGAGACCAGGGGCACCGAGCCGGGCGTCGTGCTCGGGACGCTCGGCTACATGTCGCCCGAGCAGGTGCGCGGCAAGCCCGCGGACGCGCGCAGCGACATCTTCTCCTTCGGCGCGATCCTCTACGAGATGCTCTCCGGCAAGAGAGCCTTCCACGGCGACTCCGCCGCGGACACGATGTCGGCCATCCTGCGGGAAGACCCGCCGGAGCTCTCGGTCACGAACCAGAACATCTCCCCTGCTCTCGAGCGCATCGTCCGGCATTCGCTCGAGAAGAGTCCGGAGCAGCGCTTCCAGTCGGCGCGCGACCTCGCGTTCAACCTCGAAGCGGTTTCCGGGACGTCCGTGCAAACCGCGGCGCCGGCTCTACGCCGCCGGCGGCTCCGGCTCATGCCCATCCTTCTGCTCGGCCTCGGCGCGCTCGCAGGCGCCGCCGCCGCGTACTTCGCCCTGCGAGGTTTGCGTGGCGCGCCGCAGCCCACCGGGAACGCGGGAGCGCAGTTCCGCCGTCTCACGAACCTTTCCGGCGCCGAGAACGCGCCCTCGCTCTCCCCCGACGGCCAGAACGTCGCCTTCGTGCATCGTTCCGGAGGCAGGACCGGCATCTGGCTTCAGCGCGCGGGCGGACGGAATCCGATCAACCTGACGCCCGACTGCGACCGCGACAGCTATACCCCTGCCTTCTCGCCGGACGGGAGCCTCATCGCGTACGGCTCGCAGTGCGGGGACGGTGGGCTCTACATGATGGGCGCCACAGGCGAGAACTCGCGGCGCTTGACGAACGTCGGCACTCATCCGGCGTGGTCACCCGACGGCCACGAGATTCTCTACTCGACGGAGCTCGTTCAGGCCCCTTACGGCCGCCTGGGGACGAGCGCCATCTGGGCGATCGACGTCGCCAGCGGCAAGACGCGAAAGCTCTCCGCGGACCTCGACGCCATTCAGCCCGACGTCTCTCCACACGGCCTGCGTGTCGCCTACTGGGGCCTGCCCAGCGGCTCGGGTCAGCGCGACATCTGGACGATGCCCTACAAGGGGCTCGCGGCAGGCGAAACGCCCGTACCGGTCACGAAGGACGAAGCCGTCGACTGGAACCCGGTCTGGGGGCCGGAGGGCAAGACGCTCTACTTCCTGTCCAATCGCGACGGAAGCATGAACCTCTGGCGGGTCCCGATCGACGAGGCGACGGGCCGGATCTTGGGCCCCGCCGAACCGCAAATCCTGCCGGCGCGGGAGGTGGGCGGCTTCGCGCTCTCCAGGAACGGGTCGCGCGCCGCATACGTCGTCCGGGAAAACACGTACTCGATCGACCGACTCGTCTTCGACGCCTCGTCCGGAACGCTGACCGGCAAGCCCGAGCAGATCCTTGGAAGCTCGCAGGAGATCGCGGATTGCGACGTCTCGCCGGACGGAAAGCTGATCGCGTTCGACTCTCGTGGGGGCGCCCGCGACGATCTCTTTCTCGTCGACACCGACGGCCGGAACATGCGCCAGCTCACCGACGATGCCCCGAAGGACCGCCACGCGAAGTTTTCGCCGGATGGAAAGCGCCTGGCTTTCCATTCCGACCGCGCCGGCGGCCACTATCAGATCTGGACGGTAGAGAGAGACGGCAGCGGCCTGAAGTCCCTGAGTCAGGCAAAGGACCTCATTATCGAGCCTCACTGGCGTCCCGACGGTCGCGCCATCGCCGCCAACAGCGGCCGCGGAAGCTCGATCCTCCAGCTCGACGAAACGGGCGCCGTCGTCCGCGTTGAGCCCATCCCGTCACCTTCGCCGGACACGTTCTTCTATCCGCTGGCGTGGCTTCCCGACGGGAAAACGCTCGCGGGATCCGTGATCCGCCTGCGCAACTCCATCGCGCAGTCTCTCGCGACCTATTCGCCCGGCGAGGGAGCCGCGGTGCGTCCGGTTCGCGGGACCGAGACGGTCACGCTCCCCCGCCGCGCGGGCGTTCTCGGAGATCGCTTTCTTCTCTACGTGGACCGCGACCTGAACCTGACGGACCTTTCTTCGGGCGAGACCCGCGTCATCATCGAGCGTCCGCCGAACGGGGACTTCCAGAGCGTCGCGTGCGTCCGGGCGGGAGGGACCTGCTACGTCGTGCGCAGGAGCGACAACGCCGACATCTGGCAGATGACGCTGCCGGACCCACCGACCAAGTGACCGTCGCGACGGGCTCGAAACTCGGCCCCTACGAGATCCTCGGCCAGATCGGCGCCGGGGGCATGGGAGAGGTCTACCGCGCGAAGGATCCGCGCCTCGGGCGCGACGTCGCGATCAAGGTCCTGCCGGCCTCGTTCTCGCAGGACGCGGATCGCCTGCGTCGCTTCGAGCAGGAGGCGAAAGCCGCCGGCGTCCTCAACCATCCCAACATCACCGCGGTCTATGACATCGGGCAGCATGAGGGCGCTCCCTACGTCGTCCAGGAGCTCCTCGAGGGCGAAACGCTCCGCAGCGAGCTCGCGGGCGGCCGATTCTCGCCGCGCAAGGCCATCGACACCGCGACGCAGATCGCGGAGGGCCTGGCGGCCGCGCACGAGAAGAGCATCGTCCACCGCGACCTGAAGCCCGAGAACGTCTTCGTCACCAAAGACGGACGGGTCAAGATCCTCGACTTCGGCCTTGCCAAGCTGACACAGACCGAGGGTGCCGGCTCGAGCGGGACCAACCTGCCAACCGAAACGAAGGGCACGGAGCCCGGCGTCGTTCTGGGAACGCTCGGTTACATGTCGCCCGAGCAGGTCCGGGGCAAGAGCACGGACGCCCGAAGCGACATCTTCTCCTTCGGCGCAATCCTCTACGAGATGCTGTCCGGCAAACGCGCGTTCCACGGCGACTCCGCTGCGGACACGATGTCGGCCATCCTGCGGGAAGACCCCCCGGATCTCTCCGTCACGAACCAGAGCATCTCTCCGGGACTCGAGCGCGTCGTCCGCCACTGCCTGGAGAAGAACCCGGAACGGAGGTTCCAGTCGGCGCGCGACCTCGCCTTCAACCTCGGAGAGCTTTCGGGAGCGTCCGGAACGGCGATCGGCGCCGGAGAGGCCCACCGGCCGGCGCGGACTCTTCCGTGGATGGCGATCGGCGGCCTCGCGGCGCTGCTCGCGGCCTTCGTGGCCGGACACTTCCTCTGGAAGGAGTCGGCCACTTCGACCCCGACCTACCGCCGGCTCACGTTCCGCCGCGGCAACATGGGCACGGCGCGCTTCGCGCCCGACGGACACAGCGTCGTCTACAGCGCCTCTTTGGAGGGCGGCCCGCTCGAGATCTACTCCACGCGCCCCGAGGGCCCGGAATCGACGCCCATCGGCGTAAAGAACGCGGACCTTTTCTCCGTCTCGCCGTCCGGGGAGCTCGCCATCTCTCTGCGCGAGCGCTTTCTCGCCGGGCCCGGCGGCAACGGCACGCTCGCGACCGTGCCGATCGGCGGCGGCGCGCCGCGTCCGATCGCGGAGTTCATCGATCGCGCGGCCTGGACCCCGGACGGCAAGCAGCTGGCCATCCAGCGATTTCTCGAGGGCCGCAACCGCATCGAGCTTCCGCTCGGAAAGGTGATCTATGCCACGGAGCACGGCATCCGTGTACCTCGCGTCTCGCCACGCGGGGATCGATTCGCCTTTTCCGAGAGATTCTCCGGACGGCCCTGGATCCGCACGGTCGACCTGGCCGGAAAGAGTGCCACGCTGGTCGGCCCGGTGGGCGGCCAGGGAATCGCCTGGTCTCCCTCCGGAGAGGAAGTCTGGTTCGACGACCGGGGAGAGCGCGGCCAATACTCCCTGAAGGCTGTGAACCTCGCGGGGCGCGTGCGCGTCCTGGCCACGCTGCCGGTCGGGCTGCTCGTTCACGACATTTCGAAGGACGGACGCCTGCTCGTCGAACGCTACGACAGCAAGCCGGGGATTTCCGTCCTCGCACCCGGTGACACACGCGAGCGCGACCTGACCTGGTTCGACCGATCCGCTCTCATCGGGCTGTCGGACGACGGCCGCATGGTCCTGCTCGAGGAGTCCGGCGACGCGGCGGGTCCGCAGGCGGCGTTCTACCTCCGCGGGACCGACGGATCGCCGGCCATCAAGCTCGGCGAGGGAGCAGCCCTGGATCTCTCCGCCGACGGCAAGTGGGTCCTCTCGCGCAAGCCGGGATCGGACACGAGCCTGGTCCTGACCCCGACTGGAACCGGCACGCCCATCGTGATCGACGAGTCGGGCTTCGAGAGTGTCGGAGGCGCGGTCCTCTTCCCCGACGGCAAGCGGATCCTCCTCCAGGCGGGCGAGCCCGGCCAGAAACGCCGCTTCTTCCTGCAGGACCTTCCGGCGGGAAAGCCGCGGCCCATCGCGGTCGCGGGCGCCGGCTTCGGGCCTCGCCCGATCTCGCCGGACGGGCAATGGATCGCTCTGTATGGAGAATGGAGCGAGGACGTTTCCATCGTACCCGTCGCAGGCGGCGAACCCCGGAAGGTTCCGCACACGAAGGATCTGGACCTCCTCCAGTGGACTCCGGACGGAAGGTTTCTCTACGCCGTGTTGACCGGAAGCCTTCCCGCTCAGCTCGTGCGCGTGGAAGTCGCGACCGGCCGCCGCGAGCCCTGGAAGACTCTCGCCCCGGTGGATCTCACCGGTCTCATCGATATCGGCACGATCTGCGTCACGCCGGACGGAAAGTCATACGCCTACGGCTATGGCCGCTCGGCAACCTCCGATCTGTACCTCGTGGAGGGGTTGAAGTGACGCTGGGCTCCGGCTCCAGGTTCGGGCTCGGACTCCTAGCGGCCCGCTGGGTTGCCGCCGTCCTGCGGACGGCGTCTCCTGCTGCCGAGGGTCTGCCTTTGGTGGCCGGACTCGCGGGCCGACCGACGGGAGAGGGAACGTCGCGTGTGAAACGTCTCCCGAGACATCGAACGTGACAATCCCGACGGGCTCCAGGCTCGGTCCCTACGAAGTTCTCGGGCAGATCGGCGCCGGGGGCATGGGCGAGGTGTATCGGGCTAAGGATCCGCGGCTCGGGCGCGAGGTCGCGATCAAGGTGCTACCCGCGTCGTTCTCGGCCGATGCCGATCGCCTGCGCCGCTTCGAACAGGAGGCGAAGGCTGCGGGCGTGCTCAATCACCCCAACATCACGATCGTCTACGACATCGGCCAGCACGCCGAGGCTCCTTACGTCGTCCAGGAGCTCCTCGAGGGCGAGACGCTCCGTTCCGAGCTCGCGGGAGGCCGGTTCTCTCCGCGCAAGGCGATCGACTTCGCGATCCAGATCGCGCAGGGCCTCGCCGCCGCGCACGACAAGGGGATCGTCCACCGGGACTTGAAACCCGAGAACCTGTTCGTCACCAAGGAAGGCCGCGTCAAGATCCTCGACTTCGGACTGGCGAAGCTGACGCAGACGGAGGCCGGCTCGGGGCCGCAGACGAACCTGCCGACCGCGACTGCCGGCACCGAACCGGGCGTCGTGATGGGGACGCTCGGCTACATGTCGCCAGAGCAGATCAAGGGGAAGCCCGCGGACGCTCGGAGCGACATCTTTTCCTTCGGCGCAATCCTCTACGAGATGCTCTCGGGCAAACGGGCCTTCCACGCCGACTCGGCCGGCGAGACGATGGCCGCGATCCTCAAGGAAGACCCGCCGGACCTCTCGGTGACAAACCAGAACATCTCGCCGGGGCTCGAGCGCGTCGTCCGGCACTGCATCGAGAAGAATCCCGAGCGCCGCTTTCAGTCCGCGCACGATCTCGCGTTCGATCTCGAGGCGCTCTCGGGCACGTCGGGCACGGCAGCGGCAACAGCGGCGCCGATTCTCCGTTCGAGACGCCGGCGGATGCTCGCTCTCGGGGGAGCCGCGGCCCTCCTGCTCGCGGCCGCCGCGTTCTGGGCCGGCCGGCGCGCGAGCATCGGCTCGAAACCCGAATCCGTCGCACCCGTGCGGCACGGCCGGCTCACATTTCAACGAGGCAACGTCCTCTATGCCCGGTTCGCGCCGGATGGCCAGACGGTCGTCTACAGCGCCGCCTGGGGTGATCGCCCGGCCGAAATCTTCCTCGCGCGCGTGGGCAGCCCCGAGTCGCGCTCGCTCGGAATCGTCAACGCGAATCTTCTCGCCATCTCCTCCCGCAGCGAACTGGCGATTCTCTTGAAGAAGACCAACCTGTTCGGCACCGTCGGAACGGGCACACTCGCCCGCGTTCCGCTGGCGGGCGGGGCGCCTCGCCAGATTCTGGAAGACGTCGTCATGGCCGACTGGGCGCCGAACGGAGACGACCTGGCCGTGCTCCGAAGACCGGGCGGCGTGTTCCAGCTCGAGTATCCCATCGGGAGGAAGCTGCTGACCTCGACCGGCGTCGAGCTGCCGCGCGTCTCGCCGGACGGCGGCACGATCGCCGTCATCGACCATGCCGAGCATGGCATCTCCCTGGTCGATCGTTCCGGCGTCAAGAAGCCCGTGACCCGGGGATGGAACTACGTCGACAGCCTCGCGTGGCATCCCTCCGGCAAGGAAATCTGGTTCGCGGGGATTTCCGAAACTTACGATCAGGGCATCTTCGCCACCGACCTGTCCGGGCATGTGCGCACGATCGCCGTGACGACGGATCTCGAGGCCATCCATGACATCGCCAGGAACGGAGACGTCCTCGTCGAGCGTGAAATCAACGTGCGCGAGGTCCTCTTCGGGACCGAAGGGGACAAGTCGGAGCGGAGCCTTTCCTGGCTCGACCAGTCGAACCTCGGCTCGCTGACCGCGGACGGTCGCACCCTGCTCTTCGACGAAGGCGGCGAGGGCGGCGGCCCGAAAGGATCCGTCTATCTCCGAACGACCGACGGGGCGACCCCCGTTCGGTTGGGGGATGGGCAGGCCCTCGATTTCTCGCCCGACGAAAAGTGGGTGCTGGTGCGCGACATCACGACCGATCCCTCGCGGCTCATGATCGTTCCGACAGGCACCGGCGAGCCGCGGGCGCTTTCGTTCGCGGGTCTCGACGTTCGCGGGGGACTCTTTGTTCCGCCCGACGGGCGCCGCGTCATTTTCAATGCGAGACGGAAGGACGGCCGCGAAGGCGACTACATCGTCGATCTCGGCGGCGGCCAGCCGCGGGAGTTCACGAAGGAAGCGATCACCGAGGGCGGAGCCCTTTCGGCGGACGGAAAGTTCCTGGCCGCGCTCGGACCAAACGGTGAACCGAAGCGCTACCCTCTGGACGGTGGCGATCCGCAGCCGATACCCGGGCTCGAGCCGGGGGACATCCCCATCCAGTGGAGCGCGGATGGCGACACCCTCTACGTCACGCATGAAGGCGAGGTTCCCCGACCCGTCTACCGCTACAGCTTCGCGACGGGGAAGAAAACGCTCTGGAAGGAGATCGTTCCCGCCGACCGCACCGGATTCGTCCGGATCGAGGGTTTCCAGGTGACCCGGGATGGAAAGCACTATGCCTATTCGTTCAACCGGGTGACGGCTTCGGACCTCTACGTCGTCCGGGGCTGGAAGTAGAGTCGCGACATGGCCCTCGAGCGCGCGCTCAAGACCCGGGACATCGTCCTCTTCAACGTGGCCGCGATCGTGGGCATGCGGTGGATCGCGCTCGCGGCGGCGAACGGGCCGTCCTCGCTGCTGCTCTGGGTGCTCGCGGCCGTGGCGTTCTTCATCCCGCAGGGCTTCGCCGTCATGGCGCTGACCTCCGCAATCCCGGAGGAAGGCGGCCTCTACGTCTGGACGAAGAAGGCCTTCGGCGAGCGTCATGGCTTCATGGCCGGATGGCTCTACTGGGCCAACAACATCCTCTACTTTCCGACGCTCACACTCTCGACGGTCGTCTTCGCGCTGTACGTCTTCGGCGTCCGTTTCGCCCACCTCGAGCAGAGCCGGATCTACACCGCCGGCGCGGCGCTCGTGCTCCTTCTGATCGCGCTCGTCTTCAACATCGTCGGGATGAAGTCCGGCCGCTGGGTCCAGAACATCGGCGGGATCGCCCAGTGGATCCCGTCGGCGGTGCTGCTGCTCGTCGGACTCGTCGCGCTGACTCGCTTCGGCTCGGCGACGCCGATGCCCGCGGCCTCGCTCGTTCCGGACTTCGCGGCGCTTCCGACGATCCTCTTCTTCGCCAACCTCTGCTTCGGTTTCGCCGGGTTGGAGCTCGCGCCGGTCATGGCCGGCGAGGTCGTCGAGCCGCGGCGCACCTTCCCTCGCGCCATCATCATCTCCGGCCTGACGATCGCCGCCTGCTACCTGCTCGGCACCATCTCGCTCCTCTGGTCGCTGCCTCCCTCCGAGACATCCATCATCTCGGGCGTCAACCAGGCCGTGACGAAGGCCGGAGCGCGCATCGGGCTGCCCTGGCTCGGACCGCCGACCGCCCTCCTCATGACGCTCGCGGGGCTCGGAGGAGTCGGCGCGTGGCTGATCGGGTCGGCGCGCATCCTCTTCGTCGGCGGTCTCGACAAGTACCTGCCGCCGATCTTCGGCGCCACGCACCCGAAGTGGAAGACGCCGTGGTTCGCGCTCCTCTTCCAGGCGGCCCTCTCCGCGGTGTTCATCCTCGCGGCCACGCAAGGCGACACGGTGAAGAACGCGTATCTCAAGCTCGTGAACGCGACCCTCATCGTCTACTTCCTGCCCTACCTCTACATGTTCGCGGCCGCGATCCGGATGCGTCTCGACATTGCCCGCCAGCCGGGCGCGGTTCCGATCCCCGGCGGCGCGGCCGGCAGCTGGTTCTGGAACAGCGTCGGCTTCGTGACGACGGTCGTGGCCATCGTCCTCGCACTCATTCCGCCGGCCGACGCGGCCGACCGCGGCGGGTTCTTTCTCCAGGT
>Ga0207691_10000243_pt1 | contig 53649 bp, 45 predicted proteins | sample KBSM13metaG_FD_184327 | JGI IMG/M metagenome (GOLD analysis project Ga0207691, IMG submission 184327) | Miscanthus rhizosphere microbial communities from Kellogg Biological Station, Michigan, USA - KBS M1-3 metaG (SPAdes) (version 2) | ecosystem: Host-associated > Plants > Roots > Rhizosphere >...
ATCTTCAAGGGCGACGTCTCCGGCATCAAGGAGATCATGAAGAAGTCGCGCGAGCTCGGCATGCAGACGTTCGACCAGTCGCTGTTCGACCTCTACGAGTCGAATCTCATCTCGTACGAGGACGCGCTCCGCAACGCCGATTCGCTGAACGACCTGCGGCTCGAGATCAAGCTGCACGGCAAGGAAGCGAAAGGCCGCAACGTGTTCTCCGGCATCGGCAACCTCGACATCGTCCCGGACGCGACGACGCAGAACCAGATCTAGGCCGGTCCTGTGCTAGGCTCGCCGCCATGGCCGGCCTCGACGCGCGCACGCCGATCCCCACCGAGATCAAGCTGCACCAGGCCTCCCGGGTGCTGGAGATCGCCTTCGACGACGGGCGGCAGTTCCGCCTTCCGTACGAATTCCTGCGCGTGTCGTCGCCGTCGGCCGAGGTGCGCGGCCACGGTCCCGGCCAGGAGACGCTGCAGGTGGGCAAGCGCGACATCGCCATCGCGAGCGTCGAGGCGGTCGGGCACTACGCGATCCGTCCCACGTTCTCCGACGGCCACGACACCGGCATCTATTCGTGGGATTACCTCTACGACCTCGGTGCGCGCCAGGACGAGCTCTGGCAGCGCTACCTGACGCGTCTCGCCGCGGCGGGCGCGTCGCGCGATCCCTGACCGCGATGCGCGGTCCAGCGAGGCAGCGATGAAGGAATCGGCGCAGTTCGGTTTCGAGAAAGTGTCGCCGGACGAGAAGACGAAGCGCGTGCGCGGCGTGTTCGACTCGGTGGCGCAGCGCTACGACCTGATGAACGACCTGATGTCGGGCGGCCTGCACCGGCTGTGGAAGCGCTTCGCCGTCGAGCTGTCGGGAACGCGCGCGGGCAGCGCGGTGCTCGATCTCGCGGGCGGCACCGGTGATCTCGCGCGCCTCTTCGCCGCGCGCGTCGGCGCGGCGGGTACCGTCGTCCACACGGACATCAACGGCGCGATGCTCTCGGCAGGCCGCGACCGCCTGCTGGACGAGGGCGTCGTGCTGCCCACCGTCCAGTGCAACGCGGAGGCGCTGCCGTTCGCGAGCCGCACGTTCGACTGCGTGTCGATCGCCTTCGGCCTGCGCAACGTCACGCACAAGGAGCGCGCGCTCGCGGAGATGAAGCGCGTGCTGCGCCCGGGCGGCACGGCGCTGGTGCTGGAGTTCTCGCGCGTGGCGGCGCCGCTCGGCCCGGCGTACGACTGGTACAGCTTCAACGTGCTGCCGAAGCTCGGCAAGCTCGTCGCCGACGACGAGGCCAGCTACCGCTACCTCGCGGAATCGATCCGCGTCCATCCTGACCAGGAGACGCTGAAGGCGATGATGACCGCAGCCGGCTTCGATGGCGTCGACTACCACAACCTCACCGCAGGTGTGGTCGCGGTGCACGTCGGGCGCGTATATTAGGCGTCCCGCGAAGGTCGCGAACGAGGTTGCAAATCGAACGGCGAGCACCCACGTTGCACGTGCGTGCACCCGCGCCGTCGTGGCGCGAGAGAACCCGTAAGGGCGTCTCGAATGCAGGACATCCCTGGAGGTATCTGCCCATGAAATCCCTCATCGTCATCGCACTGGCTGCCGTCACCGCCATTGCCGCTTTCGGCGCCGACGTCGCCGACGCCAAGCGCCTCGGCGGCGGCCGGAGCTTCGGCACGCAGCGGCAGGGCATCACGCCCGCGCCGGCGCCCGCACCGTCCGCGACGACCCCGGCAGGCGCGGCGTCGAATCCCGTGATGCCGGCCAGCCCGGCCACCGCCGCCGCCCGGCCCGCCACGGCAGGCGCCGCGGCCGCCACGGGCGGCGCGTCGCGCTGGCTCGGCCCCATCGCCGGCATCGCCGCGGGACTGGGCCTCGCCGCGCTGATGTCGCACCTCGGCCTCTCGGAAGGCTTCGGCAGCCTGCTGCTGATCGCTCTCCTCGTCTTCGCCGGAATCTTCGTCGTGCGGATGCTCATGTCGCGGCGCGCCGCCGCGGGCTCGCAGCCGCCGCTCCGGTACAGCACGATCGGTGGCGTCGGCGCGGCCGGCGGCTCGTCGGGCCGGTTCCAGCGCGCCAACGAGATCTCGCCGCCGGACTTTCATCCGACGCTCGAGCCGTGGGGCGGCAACGCGCCCGCCGCGCCGTCGCGCTTCCCGCCGGGCTTCGAGAGCGGGCCGTTCCTGGTGCAGGCGAAGGTGCAGTTCCACCGGCTGCAGGAAGCACACGATGCCGGCGACCGCGAGACGCTCGCCAACGTGATGACGCCCGCGATGTTCCGGGAGGTCTCGCAGGACTTGGACGCGCGCGGCCCGCAGGTGCCGACCGACGTCGTCACGCTCGACGCCGAGGTGCTCGACGTCACGCAGGTCGGCTCACGCTACGTCGCCAGCGTCCGCTTCAAGGGCACGCTGCGCGAGGACGGCGCGCAGGACGCGAAGCCGTTCGTCGAGATCTGGAACCTCGAGAAGCCGGTGGACGGCACCACGGGCTGGCTCCTCGCCGGCATCCAGCAGTCCGAGGAGACTGCGTAGCTCGATGAAGCTGGATCCCGCCGCCTTTCCCAGCGAAGTCGCCAACCGCGTGCTCGGGCGTGAAGCCTGGGCGCGCGACAAGCTCGCAGCGCATGCGGGCCGCACGTTCGCCGTGCGCGTGGGACCGGCGGGTCCGGTGTTCCAGATCGGCGCGGACGGCACGCTCGCGCCGGCGACCGCCGGCACACCGCCCGACGTCCTCCTCTCCATCTCGCCCCTCCACGTGCCGGCGCTCCTCGCCGATCCGCGGCTGTGGAACGAGCACGTCGCGGAGACCGGCGATGCCGCGCTCGGCGGCACGCTGAAGGAGCTCGCGCAGACGCTGCCGTGGTTCGTCGAGGCGGCGTTTGCGCGCGCGCTCGGACCCATCGCGGGCCAGCGCGTCGCCGACGCCGGCCGGCACCTGCTGGCGTTTCCTGCGCACGCCGCCACGCGGCTCGCCGACAGCGCGGGGCGCTACGCGCGTGACGAAGCCGGCCTCGTCGTCCGTCACGACGAGCTGCGGCACATGACCGAGCAGACCGCGCTGCTGGCGCAACGCGTCGACGCACTCGAAGCGAGGGTCGCCGCGCTGACCGCGTCGCCGTGACCGCCCGCAAGGGCGTCGCGACGACACGGGCCAGGCGCCCGGCGGCGCCGCCCCCCGCGGTGCGGCCCGCGCTCGCCAAGTTCAGCCGGCCGCGGCTCTACAACGTGCTGAAGCGCGAGCGCCTGTTCGCGCGCATCGACGCTTCCCGCGAGCATCCCATCATCTGGATCGCCGGGCCGCCGGGCGCCGGCAAGTCGACGCTCGTCGCGAGCTACACCGTGTCGCGCAAGCTTCCCGGCATCTGGTTCCAGACGGACGCGGGCGACGCCGACCCTGCCACGTTCTTCCACTACCTCACGATCGCGGCCGGCGACCTGCCGGGCGCCAAGGCCAAGGCGGTCGCGGCGCTGCCGCGCTTCGGTCCCGAATACGCGTCGGATCTCGCCGTGTTCACGCGCCGCTTCCTGCGGAGCTTCTTCGCGCTGCTGCCGCCGCAATCGCTGCTGGTCGTCGACAATTTCCACGAGGCGCCCGCCGACGCCCTGTGGCGCTACGCGTTCAGCGAGGGCCTGCGCGAGCTGCCCGCTGGCCTCAACCTCCTCATCATCTCGCGGATGCCGCCGCCGGCCGAGCTCGCCCGCCTCACGGCGGACCAGACGATGACCCGGATCGACTGGGAGGAGCTTCGCTTCACCGCGGACGAAGCGATCGCCGTGACCGCCGACGCCGGCCTGCCGGCGCCCCTGCAGCACGCGATCCATCGCGCCAGCGACGGCTGGGCCGCGGGCATCGTGCTGATGCGCGAGCACCTGTCGCGCGCGGGCGCCAGCAGCGCCGACACCCTGCCGGAAGGCAAGGACGCCGTGTTCGCCTATTTCACCGGCGAGATCTTCAATCGCGCGCAGCCCGAGAACCAGCGCACGCTGATGCTGATGGCGCTGCTGCCGTCGGTGAGCGTCAGCGACGCCGAGGCGATCACCGGCAACGCCGACGCGTCGCGCGTGCTGGACTACCTGTACCGACGCCACCTGTTCACCGACCGCCGCCGCACGGGCGCCGAGCCCGTCTACCAGTTCCACGCGCTGTTTCGCGAATACCTGCTGGACGAAGGCCGGCGCCGCCTCGCGCCCGACGAGCGCCGCGAGGCGCTCGACCGCGCAGCCGGCCGGCTGGTCGGGCGCGGCGACTTCGACGCCGCCGTGACGCTGTATCGCGAGGCGCAGGCGTGGCCCGCGCTCACGGGCCTCGCGCTGCACGCCGGCGCGTCGCTGCTCGCCGAAGGCCGCGGCAGCACGCTCGTCGACTGGATCGGCGCGCTGCCGGAGGCCACGCGCGCCGCCGAGCCGCGGCTGTCGCTGTATCTCGGCGTCGCGCTCCTCTACACCGACCCGGCGCGCGCGAAGGCGCTCCTCGACACCGCCTACGCGGGCTTCGTCGCCAACGGCGACCGGCGCCGCATGCTGATGACGGCCGCGCACGCCGTCGAGTGTCACTACTACGAATGGGCGGACTTCGCGCCGCTCGACCGCTGGATCGCAGTCTTCGAGCAGTCGCTCGGCGACGCGCCGCCGTTCAATGCGCCGTACGACGTGATGCGCGTGCACTCGGCGTTCCTGATCGCGCTGCTGTTCCGCCAGCCCGAGCATCCGAGGATCGGCGAGGTGGCCGCCGAAGTCGCGCGGCTCATCAGCGCGCCGAGCGCGCTCGACGTGCCGCTCAACTTCCGCCTGTCGGCGGCGTCCATCCTCTTCAACTACTACAACTGGAAGACGAAGGGCGACACCGCCGACGAGCTGGTGGCGCGCGTCGCGCCGTGGCTCGCCGACCCGCGCGCGGCGCCGCTGCAGCAGGTCTGGTGGCGCGTGCACCTCGCGTTCAACCACCAGATCCTCGGCCGCTACGCGAAGGCGCGCACGACGATGGACGAGGCGGAGGCGATCGCGCTCGAGCACGGCCTCAAGTCGCAGCTCTTCGAGATCTACTACGCCGAGATCGCGCCGCTCGCAGGCGCGCGCGACGCCGCCGGCGCGGTCCGGGCACTGGAGAAGCTGCGCTCGGTGCTGAACCCGGCGCGGCGCATGGACCTCGCCTATTTCCGGTTCCAGGAGTCGACGGTCCGCGGGCTCGAGGGCCGTCACGCCGAGGCGGCGCGCGCCGCGGCCGAGGCGCTGGAGGTGGGGCGCGCAGCGGGGCTGCCGTCGATGCAGATCCCGCACTTCATGGTCCGCCACGCGGTGACGCGGCTCGACCTCGACGAGATCGACGAGGCGCTCGCGCTCTACGACGAAGCGGTGGCGCTCACCGAGGGCATCGATCGCCGCAATTTCATGGTGCAGCGCGACCTGGTGCGCACGCATGCGGCGCTCGCCGAAGGGCGCGACGACGCCGCCGCGGCGCTCCTCGCGCCCGCGCTCGCCACGGCGCGCGAGCATCGCTATCACGGCTTCCTCCGGCACTCGCCGCGCCTGCTGGCCGGTGTGCTCGCGTTCGCGCTGCGTCGCGGCATCGAGCGCGATTTCGTGCGCGCGCTGATCCGGGAGCGCGGGCTCGAGCCGCCGTCCCCTGAAATCGCCGACTGGCCGTGGCCGATCGCCGTGCGCGCGCTCGGCGAGTTCGTGATCCTCCGCGACGGCATGCCGCTCGAAGCCAGGGGCAAGGCGCCGAAAAAGCCGCTGGAGCTCCTGAAGGCGCTGATCGCGCACGGCGGCCGCAACGTCGACGCCGCGATGCTGACTGCGCTGCTGTGGCCCGACGCCGACGGCGACGTCGCGAAGACGTCGTTCGACACCAACCTGTACCGGTTGCGCAAGCTCCTCGACGCCGACGGCGCGCTGACGCTCGCGGAAGGCAAGCTGTCGTTCGCGCGCGACGTCGTATGGCTCGACACATGGGCGTTCGACGCCGCGCTCGACGCCGATCCGCCGCGCGTCGCGGACGCGCTCGCGCTCTACCGCGGCGCGTTCCTCGGTCTCGAAACGGCGCCGCCATGGGCGCTGGCGCTGCGCGATCGGCTGCAGGCGCGCTTCATCCGCAGCGTCCTCGCCGCAGGCCAGGCGCACGAGAATGCCGGCGACTTCACGGCCGCCCGCGCGCTCTACGAGCGGGCGCTCGAGCAGGACAACCTCGCCGAGGCGATCTATCGCCGCCTGATGATCTGCCAGCGCGAGACCGGGGACGCCGCGGGCGCGCTCACGACCTACCGCCGCTGCCGCGAGCTTCTGTCCATCGTGCTCGGGCGCAAGCCGGCGGCGGACACCGAAGCGATCCGCGCGACGCTCGACCGGGCCTGACGCTCCGGCCTCGCTTCGGCGGGACGCTCAGGCTTCTCCCGCGCCGGGCTTCGCCAGCGCCATCGCCGTGTGGAGCTGCGCGCGCAGCGTGTCGGCGGTCTGCCGCAGCGCGGCGGCTTCGTCGGCCAGGCGCTGCAGCTGCAGCGCGTAGAAATCGAGCCCGAGCTCGTGCGTGGCGTACTCGAGCGCCTCGACCTGGTCCATCCGGTACGGCTCGCCGTCCGGACGTCCGCCGACGAGCACGAATCCGCCGAGCTCGCCGCGGTGCGCCATCGGCACCGCCAGGGCGGCGTGCAGCGCGGACGACGCATCGCGCAGCCGCAGCGCCTTTCGCTCCGCGAGCATCGCCAGCACGGCCTCGTGGTTGCCGTCCACCTCGGTCGGCGCCGCGGCGAGCGTGCCCTCGGTGCGCACGAAGCGCCCTTCGTCGCGCCGGTACAGCGCGACGCCGGCTCCCTCGGCGAACCGTTCGAGCGCGGCGACGAAGAGCTTCGCGAGCGCGTCGGCGTCGGTCGCGTGCTTCGCCTGCCTGACGAAGCCCTTGAGATCGTCCTCGCACGCGGCCCAGCGGCCGAAGAACAGCCGGTCGACGACTTTCTCCACGACTTTCTTGAGCTGCGTGAACGACAGGTAGACCGCGACCGCCAGAATGGCGGACAGCAGGATCGTCTTGTTCTTGTCGTCGAAATGGAGAAATTGGCTGACGACGCCGTGCGCGATCTGGAACACGCCCAGCAGGATCGCGCCGACGATGGCGTAGACCAGCGTGCGGTTCACCGCCAGTCCGAAGTCGAAGATCCGCCGCCGCAGGACCGCGTACGTGAGGCCGACCTCCGCCGCCAGCGCGGCGACGTTCTGGAACAGCCCGAGATCCTCCGGCGGGACCGGATTGCCCGCGATGAAGTTGAGCGCGCCGATCAGGATCACGGCCATGATCGTGCCCACCGTCGCGAGGATCCATTGCAGCCGGATCCGCGATTCTCCGGTCGACTGCCGCCACGCCAGCAGGATGGCCCAGAAGAACAGCGCGGCCAGCACGATCGGGCTGAGGCGCGTCGGCCACGTGATGGCCGTCTCGTAATGTCCGGTGTAGAGGCGCAGGTAGAACGACACCTCGGCGGCGAGCAGCACGCCGAAGAGCCACGGATACCAGCGCTTGAGGACAGCGCGCACGCCGACCGGCTTGTCGTCCGGATAGTTGAGCGCGAAGAAGACCAGCGCTGCGGGCCCGACCTCCTGCGACACCGAGGCGATGAAGTCGAGCCACGCGATATGGAACTCCGCGGGCGCGGAGTAGGGGAACAGGAAGGCGTTCGTCAGGCCTGCCGCCGCCAGCCCGCGGTAGGTGACGAGGTCCGGACGCCGCCAGCCGAGCCACACGCCCAGAACGAGCGCGAAGAGCCTGCCGGCCATGTCGAGCACGTAGTTGGCGACCTGGTAGCGCGGCAGCTCGGCCGCCGCGGGCACGGTCACCTCGATGCGGCGAGCCTCGTCGCCGTGCAGCACTGTCAGCGCGACGCGATCGCCGGCCGCGAGGTTGTGCCATCGCCCGATGGGATCGTCGTAGCGCAAGGCATCCCCGGGCACCACGCCGGCGGCGGCGAGCGGTGAGTCGGGCGGGATCGCATCGACGCGGAACGTCGTCGGCCCGCGCTCGCGCACGTAGCCGCCCTTGAACAGCGCGGCGCCCGCCACCCCGAGGCGGAGCACGCGCGGCGCGTTGAGCGTCTCGATCCCGAGCTGCACGACCGCCAGCACGGCGAAGATCACGACGAAGCCGCGCCAGACCGCCGCGGAGGTGGGCGCGCGGCTCAAGCGAGGACGGCTTCGAGGAGGCAGCCGAACTCGCGCGCGACGTCGATCGACACGCGCGCATGCACGGCGCCCTGCCGGTCGAAGAAGCGCTGCGTGCCGCGCCGCGCGAACACGCCTTCGTGCCACACGTTGGGATGGATGTAGAGCCCGCGCGTGCCGTCGAAGCGGAAGCACACGAAGGCGTCGGGCCGGACGTCGTCGCCGGGCAGCGCGAGCGGCACGAAGAATTCGCCGGGATCGAGCGGAAAGAAGAGCTGGCCGCCGTCGGGGTGATAGTTGACGTGCCACAGCAGCATGCGCGAAGGGTCGCCGCGATGCGCGGTGTCGGCGCGCGCGGGCTCGGTGGCGTACGCGAGCACGTAATGGCCGTCGACGGCCTCGTTGCGGCCGTAGAGGACGTCACCCTGCCATTCGCTGACGAACACCCCTTCGGTCGTGCCGCCCTCGTCGCCGCTGTCGGTGTCGACCGCCCGCCACCCCTGGGCGGGCCAGCGGACGATCTCGACGTCGCATGCCGCAGGGTCGTCGACGAGCCGGCCGTAGCCGGCGAGACGGGCGTCGGTCGCATCCACGACCGGCATCGCGACGCGGGCGAGGTCCGCCGGCAGCGCCGGATTGAGGTAGTCGAACGGGGGCATGATGAATTGCGTCAATGGGTTACGAGGCCCCTTGTACCGCGAATCCGGGCGCCTCTCAAGCGGCCCCCCCGCGCCCGGTACGCATCGGTAAGCCATCTGTGAGCCTGCCGGCGCGACCATCCGCTCCGGACCGCGGCGAGGCTTTCGCCCGGACGTCACCCCGGAACAAGGAAGGAGAGAGCATGGGCATCAGGTTCCTGAAGATCGCCGCCGTCTATCTCGCGATCGGCATTTCGATGGGTCTCGCGATGGGCATCACACAGAATTTCACGCTGCATGCGGTGCACGCGCACATCAATCTGCTGGGCTGGGCGACGATGGCGCTGGCCGGCCTCATCTACGTGCAATTCCCGCAGGCGGCGGAGACGCGGCTCGCGAAGATTCATTTCTGGCTGCACAACCTCGCGCTGCCGGTGATGATGGTGTCGCTCGCGCTGCTGATCTCCGGCGTGCCGCAGGCGGTGTACTTCCTCGAGTCCGGCTCGACGACGATGGTCGCGGGTCTCATGATGTTCGTCGTCAACGTCTGCCTCAACGTGAAGCCGGAGACGCAGAGGCGGGGCACCGATCGCGCGGTGGCCGTCCGCTCGCTCAGCGCCGGCGCCGCCGTACGATGAGTGCCCGCGGCACGACGCGCCGCGCGCCGCCCCCGGCGGCGCCGCCCGGCGAAGCGCGAAGCGTGACGGCGCCGCGCGCGGCCGGCGCGGCCAAACCCGCCAAGCCACCGCGCAAGCGGCGCCCGCCCTTCGTCCTGTAGCGGAGTTCTCCTCCCGTACAATCGCGGGAATGCGAATCACGCGTCTTGCCCGCATCGTGACGGTGGCAGTGAAGCACGGGCTCGACGAGCTCGTGCTGGCGCACGCGCGGGTGCGCTGGCTGCGCCCCGTGGTCAACCGGGCGCTCTTCTGGCGCGATCTCTCGGCGCCGCGCGCGGTGCGCCTGCGCCAGGCGCTCACCGCCCTCGGCCCGATCTTCGTCAAGTTCGGGCAGATGCTGTCGACGCGGCGCGATCTCCTGCCGCCCGACATCGCCGACGAGCTCGCGAAGCTGCAGGACCGCGTGCCGCCGTTTCCGTCGGCGCAGGTGATCGCCACGCTCACGCGCATCTACGGCAAGCCGCTCGACCAGGTGTTCCGGTCGTTCGACGACACGCCGGTGGCGAGCGCCTCGATCGCGCAGGTGCACTTCGCCGAGCTGCCGGACGGCACGCCGGTAGCGGTGAAGGTGCTGCGCCCGAACATCGCCGGCGTGATCGAGCACGACCTCGCGCTGATGCAGACGGCGGCGTCGCTGGTCGACCGCCTGTGGAAGGAAGGCAAGCGGCTGAAGCCGCGCGAGGTGGTGGCCGAGTTCGACCGGACGATCCACGACGAGCTCGACCTGACGCGCGAGGCCGCCAACTGCTCGCAGCTCCGCCGCAACTTCAAGCACTCGCCGCTGATGCTGGTGCCCGGCATCCACTGGGACTGGACCTACAGCGAAGTGCTGGTGATGGAGCGGATGGCCGGCATCCCGATCGGCCGCATCGAGGAGCTGACGCGCGCGGGCATCGACCTGAAGCGCCTGTCGCGCGCCGGCGTGGAGATCTTCTTCACGCAGGTGTTCCGCGACGGCTTCTTCCACGCCGACATGCACCCGGGCAACATCTTCGTCGCCGTCGACCCCGACAACCGCGGCAAGTACGTCGCGCTCGATTTCGGCATCATGGGCACGCTCTCCGAGCGCGACAAGAGCTACCTCGCGCAGAACTTCCTCGCGTTCTTCCGCCGCGACTACCACCGGGTCGCCACCGCGCACCTCGAATCCGGCTGGGTGCCGCCCGACACCCGCGTCGACGAGCTCGAAAGCGAGATCCGCGTCGTGTGCGAGCCGATCTTCGACCGCCCGCTGAAGGAGATCTCGCTCGCGAAGGTGCTGGTGCAGCTCTTCCGCGCGTCGCGCCGCTTCAACGTCGAGATCCAGCCGCAGCTCGTGCTGCTGCAGAAGACGCTGCTGAACGTCGAGGGCCTCGGCCGCCAGCTCGACCCGGACCTCGACCTCTGGGTGACCGCCATGCCGTTCCTCGAGCGCTGGATGGAGGACCAGATCGGCCTCCGCGCGCTGGAGCGACGCCTCTTCGCCGAGGCGCCGTACATCGTGAGCGCGCTGCCCGAGCTGCCGCGCCTGCTGCACCAGAAGCTGCTGGCACCGCCGCCCGCCTCCGACACCGCGCTGATGATGCTCGCCGAGGCGCAGAAGGGCCGCAACCGCTGGCTCGCCGTGGTGGCGCTGCTGCTCGCGATCGTGATCGCGCTCCTCGCCCGCCGCGGCATCTACTGACGCCCTCGCCGGTGTTGCGGGGCGGGCCGCGCGCCCCGGGCGTTCCCTATACAATTTCGCGCAATTCGCGATTCCAACAGGGGCCCAGGCGTCGATGGCGCTGCTCGAAATCCAGGGGGTGACACGCCGGTTCGGCGATTTCACCGCCGTCGACGACGTGAGCCTCGCCATCGAGGCCGGCGAGTTCTTCACCCTTCTCGGTCCGTCGGGCTGCGGCAAGACGACGCTGCTGCGGATGATCGCCGGCTTCGATCTCCCCGACGGCGGCCGCATCCTGCTGAACGGCGACGACCTCGCCGACCGACCGCCCGAAGCGCGTCCGGTGCGCACCGTGTTCCAGAGCTACGCGCTGTTCCCGCACATGACCGTCGAGGGCAACGTCGCCTTTCCGCTGAAGATGGCGAAGACGCCGGGCGGCGAGATCGCCGGCAAGATCGCCGAGGCGCTCGACGACGTCCGCCTGGCCGGCTTCGGCAAGCGCTACCCGCACGAGCTGTCGGGCGGGCAGAAGCAGCGGGTCGCGATCGCGCGCGCGCTCGTCACGCACCCGACCGTGCTGCTGCTGGACGAGCCGCTGGCCGCGCTCGACGCCAAGCTGCGCGAGGACATGCAGATCGAGCTCATCAACCTGCAGAAGGAGGTGGGCATCACGTTCGTCTACGTCACGCACGACCAGACGGAGGCGCTCGCGCTGTCGCACCGGATCGCCGTCATGAACCGCGGCAAGGTCGAGCAGGTCGACGCACCTTCGCGGATCTACGGCTTTCCGCGCACCGCGTTCGTCGCCGACTTCATCGGCCAGTGCAACCTGCTGTCGGGCCCGGTCACGGCGAGCGAAGGCGGCGTGGTCACCGTCGACGTCGCCGGGCTCGGCGCCGTCCGCGCCGCGGCGGCCGCCGCACCCGCCATCGGCGCGCAGGGCACGATCGCCCTGCGGCCGGAGAAGGTGCGCATCGGCGTCGACGCGAACGCGGCGCGCGACGACAACCGCGTCAGCGGCAAGGTGGCCGATCTCCTCTACATGGGCGACGTCACCGTCTACAAGGTGACCACACCCGGCGGCCTGCGCGTGGAGGCGCTCCTCGCCAATTCGCAAAGCGGGCGCGCCAAGTTCTTCGAAGTGGACGACGCCGTCGAGATGAGCTGGCCGGTGGACGCCGGCCACTTCATCGCGGGCTGACGCCGCGTGGCCGCGCGACCGTCCGAGCGCTGGGGCAAATGGCTGGTCAGCGGGCCGCCGCTCGCGTATCTGCTCGTGTTCTTCGCCGCGCCCACGCTGATCATGGTGCTGGCATCCTTCCGCTCGCCCGGTGAATTCGGCGGCCTGGCGCCTTTCTTCGGCGACGACGGCGCGCCCGATCTGAACCTCGAGAGCTACGCGCGCTTCTTCACCGAGACCGTGTACGCGCAGGTGTTCGTGAAGTCGCTGTGGTACGCGCTCATCACCACGCTCTTCTGCCTCGCGCTCGCCTATCCGCTCGCCGCGCTCATTGCGACCAGCCCGAGGAAGTACCGCGACCTCCTTCTGCTGCTCGTCATCCTGCCGTTCTGGAGCAACTTCCTGATCCGCGTCTATGCGTGGATGATCATCCTCGGCCCGAACGCCGCGATGGCGCGCGCGGTGAACGGCATGCTCGCGTACGTCGGCGCGGGCCCGGTGCCGCTTCTCTTCAGCTCGTTCGCGGTGCTGGTGTGCCTCGTGTACGTCCACCTGCCGTTCATGGTGCTGCCGCTGTACGCCAACCTGGAGAAGCACGACCGCGCGTTGCTCGACGCCGCCCAGGACCTCGGCGCCAACGCATGGCAGCGCTTCTGGCGCATCACGTTTCCGCTGTCTCTGCCGGGCGTCTACGCGGGCGCGGCGCTGGTGTTCATTCCGGCGCTCGGCATCTTCGCGATTCCGGACATCCTGGGCGGGCCCAACGACACGCTGATCGGCAACCTGATCAAGCAGCAGTTCCTGGAGACGCGCGACTGGCCGTTCGGCAGCGTGCTCTCGATCGTGCTGACCATCGCCGCGCTGGCGCTGGCCGGCCTCGCCGCGTGGATCGGCAGGCGCAGCGCCGGCGGCGGAGGTCCCGCGCGTGCCTAGGCGCTCGCCCTGGCTGTGGGCCGCCGCGCTCGTCGCCTACGCGTTCCTTTACGTGCCGCTGGCGATCGTCGTCGTCTACTCGTTCAACGATTCGCGCCTCAACGCCGAATGGGTGGGCTTCACGTTCGACTGGTACCGCAAGCTGGCCGCCAACCAGGAGATGCTGCAGGCAGCCGCCAATTCGCTGCTGATCGGCCTCGCGGCCAGCGCGGTCGCCACGGTGCTGGGCACGATGGCCGGCGTGGCGATGTACCGCTACCGGCTGAGGCTCCTGCCCGTGCTGGTCCTGACGCCGATCGCAATTCCCGAGATCCTGATGGGGGTGTCGCTGCTGATCTTCTTCGTGCTGCTGAACGTCACGCTGGGACTCGTCTCGGTGGCGCTTGCGCACATCGCGTTCTGCATCGGCTTCGTCGCGATCGTCGTGCGCTCGCGCCTCGCCGGCATGGACGAGACGCTCACCGAGGCGGCGCGCGACTGCGGTGCCACGCCATGGCAGACCTTTCGTCACGTGACGCTGCCGCTGATCATGCCAGGGGTGATCGCCGGCGCGCTGATGGCGTTCACGCTGTCGATCGACGATTTCGTGATCACGTTCTTCACGGCGGGCGCCGGCACGGTGACGCTGCCGCTGCAGATCTACTCGATGATCAAGATTGCCGTCACGCCGGAAGTGAACGCCGTGTCAACGCTGCTGATGCTGCTCACGTTGGTGCTGATCGTCATCGCCTCCAAGCTTTCGCCCAGCCTTTTCCGTTCCGACTAGGGAGTCCGCCATGAAACGATCCTATCTTGCGTGCACCGTCGCGCGCACCGCGGCGCTCGCCGCGGCCCTGCTGCTGGCCCTCCCTGCGCTCGCCAAGGACCAGCTCCACCTGTACAACTGGAACAACTACATCGCGCCCGAGACGATCAAGCGCTTCGAGGCCGAGTGCAAGTGCGAGGTCGTGCAGACGTACTACTCCGACAACGAGGAGCTCCTGGCCAAGCTCGCCGCCGGCGCCAAGGGCTACGACGTGCTGGTGCCGACCGCGAACGCCGTCCAGGCGCTGATCCGCGGCGGCCAGCTGAAGCCGCTCGACAAGTCGCAGCTCCCCAATCTCAAGAACGTCGATCCCGCCTACATGAACTCGCCGTTCGACCCCGGCAACCAGTATTCGGCGCCGTACGCCATGTCGACGACCATCCTCGGCTACAACGACGAGAAGATGAAGGAGCTGGGACTGCCCACCGACACGTGGGCGGTGATATTCGATCCCAAGTACCTCGAGAAAGTGAAAGGCCGCGTGACGGTGCTCGACAGCGCGAACGAGCTCTTCGCCGCCGCGTTGATGTACCTCGGCTATCCGGCCAACGACACCGATCCCAAGCACTGGGACGAGGCCGCGGCCGTCATCAGGAAGGCCAAGCCGTACTGGGCGGCGTTCAACGCGTCGTCGTACATCAAGGAGCTGACGGTCGGCAACATCTGGCTCGTCCACGGCTACTCGAACGACATATTCCAGGCGAACCTCGACGCGCAGGCGGCCGGCCGCAAGTTCAGAATACTGCAGGGCATGCCGAAGGAAGGGGCGGTGCTGGCCGTCGACAACATGGTGATCCACAAGGCCGCGCCGCGCCCCGACCTCGCGCTCAAGTTCATCAACTTCATGCTCGACGGCAAGAACTCGGCGGAGCTCACCAACCTGATCGGCTCCGGCAATCCGAACGCCGACGCGATGAAATACATCAAGCCCGAGCTCCTCAAGTACCCGGCGATCTTCCCGCCGAAGGCCGTGCAGGCCAAGCTCGACCAGCTGAAGGACGTCAACGTCGCGCAGCGCCGGCTCCGCAACAAGCTCTGGACCGAGATCAAGGCGTCCAAGTGAACCCGGCGGCGCCGCATGCGCAACCGTAGCGCCGCGCGCGCCCGCGCGCGCTGCGCCGCCTGACGGCGCGCCGGCGCCATGGACGAGCTCTACCTCCAGCGCCGGCGGACGCTGCTGCCGCATGCGCTGGCGGCGCTGTACGCGCTGGCGCTGATCTACGCGTCGCTGCAGCCCTTCGGTGCCTGGCTCCCGCCGGAGCCAGGCACGCAGTTCTTCCTGCTCGCGGCGTGGCCGGCGCGCTGGTTCCGCTACGACATCCTGCTGAACATCATCGCCTACGCTCCGCTCGGCTTCTTCACCGCGCTGCTGCCGCGGCGCGCGCCGCCATTGCGCCGCGCGGCGCTCGCCATGTCCTGCGGCTTCGCGCTGTCGTTCGCGATGGAGACGCTGCAGATGTTCCTGCCGCGCCGCGACGCCAGCACGATCGATCTCCTCTCGAACACGCTGGGCGCGCTGATCGGCGGCGGCATGGCGGCCGCGCTCACGCGGGCGGAAGGCGTCAAATCGGCGCTCACCGGCACGCGCGCCCGCCTGTTCCTCGGCGGCCATCTCGGCGACGTCGGCATCGCGCTGCTCGTGCTGTGGCTCACTGCCCAGGTCAATCCCGGCATACCCCTCTTCGCCGTCACGTTCGATCCGGAGCCCGAGCGCCTGCTCGCCGCCACGTCCACGCCGGAGGGCGCCGCGCTGGTGATCGAGGCCGCGGAATCGGCGTTCCAGATGATCGGCGTCGGGCTCTTCGTCGCGCTGCTGCTGCGCGAGCGGCGCTCCGTCGGCGGCGCGGTGCTGCTGCTGATCGGCGGCGCGCTGATGCTGAAGGGCATCGCCGCCACGCTCGTGATCAAGCCCGCGTTGTGGGAGGTGTGGACGAGGCCCGGCGTGACGATGGGAATCGCCGCGGGGGCCCTGGCGATTCCCGCGGTCATCCAGCTGCCGCGGCCGGCGATGATCGCGCTCTGCGGCATCGCGCTGCTCTCGTCGATCGGCGTACCGGTGCTCGCGCCGGACCTGCTGTCGGCACGCGCGCCGTTGACGCTCTTCAACTGGCGCTACGGCCAGCTCCTCAACTACAACGGCCTCACGCGCACGATCCTGCTCGTCTGGCCGGTGCTCGCGGCGCTGTGGCTTCTCGCGCTCGCCGGCCGGCCCGGGTGGGGCGATCCCGACCGCTGAGCCGCGTGGGGCGTCGACTATAATCGCGTGATGAGCTACTACGAGCGTCACGTCTTCTTCTGCTGCAACCAGCGCGATCCGCCCGACAAATGCTGCGCGGACGCCGGCGCGCAGGAGATGCAGAAATACGCGAAGGGCCGCATCAAGGCGCTGGGGCTTTCCGGCAAGGGGCACGTCCGGATCAACAAGGCCGGCTGCCTCGACCGCTGCGAGGAAGGGCCGGTGCTCGTCGTGTACCCGGACGCCGTCTGGTACACGTACGTCGACCGCGACGACGTCGACGAGATCATCGATTCGCACATCGTCGGCGGCAAGATCGTCGACCGGCTGGTGATTTGACGCCGAGCACCACCGAGCGATCGCTGATCGACGGGCCGGCCGGCGCGCTGGAGATCGTCGTCAATACCCCGCCGTCGGCGCCCGTCGGCGTCGCGCTCGTCGCGCATCCGCACCCGCTGCAGGGCGGCACGCTCGACAACAAGGTCGCGCAGACGCTCGCGAAGACGTTCTTCGCGCTCGGCTACGCGGCCGTCCGCTTCAACTTCCGCGGCGCGGGCGGCTCCGCGGGAGCGTTCGACGAAGGCAACGGCGAGACGGACGACGCGCTCGCGGCGCTCGCGCATGCGCGCGCGAAGTTCGGCGGCGCGCTGCCGGTGGCGCTCGCCGGCTTCTCGTTCGGCTCGTTCGTGCAGACGCGCGTCGCGCAGCAGGTCGAGGCCGAGCGCCTGGTGCTGGTGGGTCCGGCGGTGAAGCGCTTCCCCGTGCTGCACGTGCCGGCCGACACCATCGTCATCCACGGCGAGCAGGACGACGTCGTCGCCCTCGCCGACGTGCTCGACTGGGCCCGCCCGCAGGCGCTGCCGATCGTCGTGTTCCCCGGCTGCGGCCATTTCTTCCACGGGCGGCTGCTCGAGTTGCAGCGCACGATCACCGGCATGTGGCACCGCCGTCCCGCGAGCGGCAGGGCGACCTCTGCCTGAGCGCGCCGCGCACTCGATCTCTTATACTCGCCGCTGCGAGCGCCGGGGCCGAACGCTCCGAGAGGCGCCCCACGGAGGATCACATGAAGCATTCGTTCGGAGTTGCGCTGGCGGCAATGGCAGCGCTGGCGCTCGTCGCGGCACCTTCCCTGGCGCAGGACAAGATCGACAAGCCGGTGCGGATCATCGTCGGCTTCCCGCCGGGCGGCACCGCCGACGTGATGGCGCGCGCCGTCGCCGACAAGATGAAGGACACGCTGGGCCAGCCGGTGATCGTCGAGAACCGGCCCGGCGCGATCGGGCGCATCGCGGCGGACGCGGTCAAGGCCGCCGCGCCCGATGGCTCCACGATCATGGTGATGCCGATCGGTCCGATGGCCGTGGTCCCGCACACGTACAAGACGCTGTCGTACGATCCGCTCAAGGACTTCGCGCCGATCGGCATGGGCTCGACGTTCCAGTTCGCCGTGGCCGCAGGCCCGCAATCCGGCGCGAAGACGTGGAGCGAATACGTCGTCTGGGCAAAGGCCAACCCCGGCAAGTCGTCCTACGCGACGTCGGGCGCCGGCAGCCTGCCGCATTTCTTCGGCCTGCTGGTCGCGCGCGAATCCGGCATCGAGCTGCTGCACGTCCCGTACAAAGGCTCGGCGGCCTACATGAACGAGCTCCTCGGCGGCAACGTGCCGCTCGCCGTCGACGCGATCGCCGACCTCACCGAGCAGCACCGCGCCGGCAAGATCAGGATCCTCGCGAGCTCGGGCGCGAAACGGTCCACCGCCGTGCCCGACGTGCCCACGTTCGCCGAGCTCGGCATCAAGGGCGTCGAGGCGGAGGGCTGGTTCGGCTTTTTCGCGCCGGCGAAGACGCCGAAGGCCATCGTCGACCAGCTGAACCGCAGCCTCAACCAGGCGCTCACTTCGCCGGAGATCGCGCAGCGGCTTGCCGGCCTCGGCCTCGACCCCGCGACGTCCACGCCGGAGGAATTCGCCCGGATCCTCGCCGCCGATTACGCGAAATGGGGGCCGGTGGTGAAGGCCTCGGGGTTCACGGCCGAATAGGCGTCGCATGGGTGACGAGGCCAGCGACAGCGTTCTTGACGACTCCGCGCGAAGCGCGGTCGCGGCGCGGGAGACGACGGACGTCGTGCTGCGCGTCGACGGCCTGCGCAAGCGCTACGGCGCGCAGGAGGTCGTGCGCGGACTGACGTTCGCGATCCGCCGCGGCGAATGCTTCGGGCTCCTCGGCCCCAATGGCGCGGGCAAGACGACCACGCTGCGCTGCTGCCTCGGCCTGATCGAGCCCGACGGCGGCACGATCGAAATGGTGGGCGAGCCGGTGCCGAAGGCCGCGCGCGAGGCGCGCATCCGCGTGGGCGTCGTGCCGCAGATGGACAATCTCGATCCGGACTTCACCGTCGTCGAGAACCTGCGCATCTACGGCGGCTACTTCGGCATCCCGCGCCCGGTCCTCGACGAGCGGATTCCACGGCTCCTCGATTTCGCCGGGCTCGCGAGCAAGGCGCGCACGGGACTGCGCACGCTGTCGGGCGGCATGAAGCGGCGCCTGACGCTCGCCCGCGCGCTCATCAACGATCCGGAGCTGCTGATCCTCGACGAGCCCACGACGGGCCTCGACCCGCAGGCGCGCCACCTCATCTGGGACGGACTGCGGCAGCTGCTGTCGCAGGGCAAGACGATCCTGCTGACGACGCATTTCATGGACGAGGCCGAGCGGCTGGCGACGCGCCTCGCGGTGATCGACCACGGCGTCCTGATCGCGGCCGACGCGCCGCGCGCGCTGATCGCGAAGCACGTCGAGCCGGAAGTCGTGGAAGTCTACGGCGACGACGCCAAGGCGTGGGCCGAAGCGCACGGCCGCCGGCTGGCGCAGCGGATGGAGCTGTCGGGCGAGACGGCGTTCGCCTACGCCGACAACGCGAAGCTCCTCCTCGACGACCTCGCGACGCGCAGCGGCGTGCGCTACCTGCACCGGCCGGCGAACCTCGAGGATCTCTTCATCAAGCTCACCGGCCGCGAGCTGCGCGACTGACGCCGTCTAGCGCGGGGGTTCCGGCTCGTCGGGGGGCGGCGGTGGCGCGGAAGGTGGTGGCGGCGGCGCGCCGTCGGCGCCCGCCGCGTCGGGCGCTTCCGGGGGCATCGGCGGCGACTCGCCGTTGTCGAGCATCGTGAGCGCGGCGTTGACCGTCTCGCGCCGCACGGTTTCCGCGGCGCCCGGAGGCGAGCGGCCGCACACCGTGCGGCAGAAGCTGTTGGTCGGCCCTTCGAAATCGCAGTGCGATGCGCCGCGCATGCGCTCGGACCGCACGAGGCCGGGCATCGCCTGCGCGATGGACTTGCCGCTGCCGAAGAGATTGCACACCGACGGATCGGCGAGCAGCACGACCGCCGGCGCCGTGACCTTTTTCGCCGCCGCGATGCCTACCCCCGAGCCGTCGACGGGATCGAGCCCGATCCATCCGGCCAGCCCCGGCAGGTTGGCCGCGGCGAGCAGCGTCGAGAGGCCCCCGGCCGACGTGCCGATCAGCACGATCCGCGCACGCGGCGTCGGCGGCAGGCCGAACGCGCCGCGCTCGAGATCGCGAACGAGGTCGGCCACCGCCTCGGCATTGCCGAACGGGTCGACGACGTTCGGCAGGTCCGGCGCCACGGCGATCACGCCTGCCGTGGCGAGGGCGCGGCCGAGATCGCGATCGCGCAGGCGGTCGCGCGTGAAGCCGTGCGCAAGGATGGCGAGGCCCGTGGCGCCGAAATCCTCCGGCCGGTAGACGTCGACCTTCACGCGCTCGCCGGCGAGCTCGGCTGTGTCGGTGGCCACCGAATAGAGCGCCACCGGTTGCGCGAGCGCCGCGGCGGCTTGCAGCAGCAGCGTCGCGGCAACGAGACGAAGACAGGCGGCGATCGGCATCGGGTCAGAAACCGAAAATGCGCTCCGCGTTGCGGCCGCGGACCTTGTCGCGGACGGCGCCGGGAAGCGCGTCGACGCGCGCCAGGCATCCCGGCATGTCGCCGATGGTGTGCGGATAGTCGGAGCCGTACAGCACGTTGTCGCCGCCGAACGCCTCTACGCACAATGCGAGCGCGCCCGGCGAGAAGACCACGGCGTCGGCGTAGATCCTCGACATGTACGCCGACGGCCGTTGCGAGATCTTCTCGCGGCAGGCGGGAATGTTGTCGAAGCACTGGTCCATCCGCGCGATCAGGTACGGCAGCGCGCCGCCGCCGTGGGAGGCGATGATCTTGAGCCGCGGGTAGGCGTCGAAGAAGCCGTCGTAGATCATCCGCGCCACGGCGAGCGACGTGTCGAACGTGAAGCCGATCGACGCGGTGAGCTGGAACCGTGCCATGTCCATTTCGGAGACGCCGGGCGGCGCGGTCGGATGAACGAGCACCGGCAACGCGCGCGCGTCGATGGCCCGCCAGATCGCCGCGAACGCGGGGTCCGTGAGCGGCACGCCGCCGATGTTCGCGAGCACCATCACGCCGGACGCGCCGGCGGCGCACGCGCGCTCGAGCTCGGCGAGGGCCAGCGCCTCGTGCTGCCACGGCAGGGACGCCAGCCAGCGCAGCCGGGTTGGATGCGCGGCCCGCGCCGACGTCATGTCGTCGTTCATGATGCGCGCCGCCTGGAGGCTCACCTCGGGCGAGCCCCAGTAGCAGTTCGGGCAGGTGAGCGAGACCACCGACACGTCGACGCCGTGCTCGTCCATCGTGCGGAGGCGAAGATCGTAGTCGAACATCGCCGGCACCGGCGTCATGAACGGCGCGCCATCCAGATGGATCGCGCGGAGGCCGCCGCGGACTTCCTGCACCGTGTACCGCGGACCACCGTGGCGCTGCAGGAGCTGGAACCACGCCTCGGTGAGGACGTGGGTGTGCACATCGATGACGGGACTGCCCAATCGCTTCTCCGTTTTCTTAGTCGACCTTGGCGCCGGAATCCCTGATCGCCTGCGCCCACCTGGGCTGCTCGGCGGCGATCGTCGCGGCGAATTCGGCGGGCGTCTGCGGCGGGTAGGGCTCCATGCCGAACTTGAGGAGCTGGTCCTTGAACTCCGGCGTGGCTTGCAGCTTCGCGAGCTCGGCGGCGAGCCGCGCGACGATGTCCTTCGGCGTGCCCGCGGGCGCGACGATGCCCTGCCATGCCTGCCAGTCGTAGCCGCTCACCGTGGCCGCGATCGGCGGCACGTTCGCGACGAGCGGCGTGGCCTTGCCGGCGGACGTGCCGAGCGCCACGACCTTGCCCGCGTTGATGTTGGGCACCGCGACCGTCGCGTCGGAGAACATCACCTGGACATTGCCGCCGAGAAGATCGGTGAGCGCCGCCGGCGTGCCCTTGTACGGTACGTGCTGGATCTCGAGGCCGTATTGCGTCTTCAGCGCTTCCATGAACAGGTGATGCGGGCTGCCGCTGCCGACCGACGCGTAGTTGTACTTGCCGGGGCTCGCCTTGATCGCGTCGATCATCTCCTTCACGTTCTTCGCCGGGAACGCGGGATTGGCGATCAGGAAGAAGTTGACGGTGCCCACCTGCGATACCGGCGCGAAGTCGCGCACCGGATCGATCGGCGACGGTTTGTACAGCGCGGGGCTGATGCCGAGCGTCGTGCTCGTCGCCATCAGCAGCGTGTAGCCGTCGGCGGGCGCCTTGGCGACGAATTCGGCGCCCACCAGCGTGCCCGCACCCGGCTTGTTCTCGACGACGACCGGCTGCCCGAGGGCTGCGCCCAGCCGCTCGGCGATGAAGCGCGCGAGGAGATCGGTCAGCGCGCCGGGCGGATACGGCACGACCAGCCTCACCGGCCGGGTGGGATACGCCGGCTGGGCGAGCGCCGGCGCCGCGGCGATGCCGCACGCGAACGACGCGAGCGCGACGATCAGCGATCGCCGCCGGTTGGACACCATCGGAACGCCTCCAGAGGACGCCGACCATAAGCGGCGCCGCCGTGATGTGTCAAGTTGGTGCGTACGGGCGCGTCGCAACGCTGTTGTACAGTAGCGGCGGTCGTCGGCAGCCTCCCGGAGTCCCATGCGCACCGCAACGCTGTTCGTTCCGCCGGTCCTCTCGGCGCGCTTCGCGCCGGTGTGGAAGCGCAATCTGCTCGTCTGGCGCAAGCTCGCCATCGCCAGCGTCCTCGGCAACATTGCCGATCCGCTGCTGTACATGCTGGGCCTGGGCTACGGGCTGGGCTCGATGATCGGCGACGTCGGCGGCATGAAATACATAGCCTTCATCGGCACCGGCATGGTGTGCCAGAGCGCGATGTTCACCGCCAGCTTCGAAGGCATGTACTCGGCGTTCTCGCGGATGCACGTCCAGCGCACCTGGGAAGGGATCATCAACGCCCCGATCGCGCTCGACGACGTCGTGCTCGCCGAATGGATCTGGTGCGCGTCCAAGGCGGTGCTGTCGACCGTCGCCATCCTCGCCGTGATCATGGCGCTGGGCTACGGCCATACCTGGCTCGCGCTGTGGATCCTGCCGCTCGGGTTTCTCGTCGGCCTCGTATTCGGCGCGTTCGGGCTCGTGATGAACGCGCTCGCGCCTGGCTACGATTTCTTCACGTACTTCTTCACGCTGATCCTGACGCCGATGCTGCTCTTCTCCGGCGTCTATTTCCCCGTCGACCAGATGCCGGCATGGCTTGCGGCCGTGGCGAACTTCCTGCCCCTGAAGCACGCGATCGACCTCGCGCGGCCGCTGATGACGGGCGCCGTGCCCACGCAGATCGTGCTGCACGTCGCCGTGCTGCTGGCGTACGCGGTGGCCGCGTACTACGCGGCGCTGGTGCTGACGCGCCGCCGGCTGCTGAAGTAACAGACCATGCTCGCCGTCAAGTCGCTGCACATCATCTTCATGGTCGCGTGGTTCGCCGGCCTCTTCTACCTGCCGCGCCTCTTCGTCTACCATTCACAGGCCGCCCCCGACGACGCAATCGGCATCGCGCGCTTCAAGGTGATGGAGCGCAAGCTCTTCTTCGGCATCATGACGCCGAGCGCGGTGCTCACGCTCGCGTTCGGCCTCTGGCTATGGCTGGGCTACGGCATCACCGGCGGCTGGCTGCACGCCAAGCTCGCGCTGGTCGCGCTGCTCGTCGCGTTCCACGTCTACCTCGGCGTGCTGATGAAGGCGTTCGCGCAGGATCGCAATCGCCACGGCCACGTGTTCTACCGCTGGCTGAACGAGATTCCCGCGCTGCCCATCCTGGTGGGCGTCGTGTTCCTCGTCGTGATGAAGCCGTTCTGATGAGAGGAACATGAGCGAGCGGTTCTTCGCGCCCTGCCCCCGCGGGCTCGAGGCGATGCTCGCCGCCGAGCTCGGCCGCCTCGGCGCCGCCGCGATCGTTGCCACCGACGGCGGCGTGGCATTCGAGGGCGAGCTGGCGCTGGCGCCCACGGCCAACCTCGAGTCGCGCCTCGCGAGCCGCATCCTGTGGCGCGTCGGCGGCGGCCCCTACGGCGACGACCGCGACCTCTACGCGCTCGTCGAGTCGATCGACTGGCCGCGACTCTTCGCGGTGAGCCGCACGCTGCGCGTCGACGTCACCGCCACGCGCTCGCCGCTCACGAGCCTCGAGTTCGCCACGCTGCGCGTGAAGGACGCCGTGTGCGACCGGTTCCGCACCGCCGGCGGCGCGCGGCCCTCGGTCGACAAGCGCGCGCCCGACGTCCGCGTCAGCGTCTACCTGACCGAGCGCGAGGCGACGGTCTACGTCGACACGTCCGGCGAGCCGCTGTTCAAGCGCGGCTATCGGCGCGACGCGGACGAAGCGCCGCTGCGCGAGAACCTCGCGGCGGGATTGCTCGCGCTGGCCGGCTGGACGCCCGCCATGCCGCTGCTCGATCCGATGTGCGGCAGCGGCACCATCGCCATCGAGGCCGCGCTGATCGCGGCCGACCGTGCGCCGGGACTTGCGCGGAGCTTCGGCTTCCAGAAGCTCGCGTGGTACGACGGGCCCGCATGGCAGCGGCAGAAGCAGTCCGCGCGCGACCGCATACGCGCCGCACCCGATGCGCCGTCGATCTTCGCGAGCGACATCGCGCGGGCGGCGATCGGCCAGTGCGGCGCGAACCTGGCGGCAGCGGACGTCGCGGCCTTCGTGCGCGTCGACCAGGCCGACATCGTCCTGCGCGAGGCGCCGGCGGCGTCCGGCATCATCGTCTGCAATCCGCCCTACGGCGAGCGGCTGAGCGACGCGGAGAAGCTCGCGGCGCTCTACCCGCGGATCGGCGACGCGCTGAAGCGCCGTTTCGCCGGCTGGACCGCGCACTTCCTGACCGCCGACCTCCGCCTCGCCAAGCTCATCGGGCTCAAGCCGGCGCGGCGCACGCCGCTGTACAACGGGCCGCTCGACTGCCGCCTCTTCGCGTTCCCGATCGTGGCGGGCTCGAATCGCGACGGCGCGCGGACCCCGATGGTAAAATCGACGGGTTAGTCAACCGATCGAATGCCCGCCATGCCGATGCTGCCGTCCCGCAACTACGAGTCCGACCACACGAAGTTCATCCGTGAGCTGCTGCAGGCACGGCCTCTCGTGGACGAGGACCGGCGCCGTGGCCGCGCGATCTGGTGGGACAAGCAGCCGGCCGATCTCAACCTGCGCCGCGAGATGGACGAGGGCACGGTCCCGCAAAAAGGCTACGTCTACTCCAGCGAGTAGCGCCCGGCTCGCTAGGGCGCCGCGGCTGCGGGCCGCGCGGGTCCGTGGACGAAGTACCGCGCGGTGCGCGCGATCGCGCCGTCGAAGCCCACCGTCGCCAGCCGCGCGTTGAGCGGCCCCGCCTCGTGGAAGATCTTGACGATCCGGTACGTGCGGCCATCGTCCAGCTTGCGCGTCACCACGCCTGCATCGGCGTCGGGCCAGGGATGATCGCGCGCCGTCGACGTCGGATCGTGCGCCGAATCCACGACGTACGCGAAGCCTCCCGGCGCCACCGCCCGGCGCACCATCGACCAGAACGAGTCGAAGCGCCCCTCCGGCACGTGCGACAGCCAGAAGCTCATGAAGACGAGGTCGTACGTGCGCGGCGGCGTCCACGTGAAGAGATCCGCGAGGACGTAGTCGACGTTCGGCTGCGCCACGCGCGCGCGGTTGATCGCGATGACCTCCGGCGACGCGTCCACCGCCGTCACGCGGCCCGCGCGCGGCGCGAGGTGGCGCGTCTGCAGGCCGGTGCCGCACGCCAGCTCGAGCACGGTGGCGGGACGGTGCGTGTCCAGGAAACCGAACAGCGCGGACTCGACCGCGGCGACATCGGCGAACCAGGCCGCGTTGAGCGCCGGCCCGCGATCGAAGCGGCCGGTGCGGAACCACCATTGGTCGTATTCGCCGGCGCGATCGCGGTAGTAGGCGATCTGCTCGGCGATCACGTGCGCGTCGGACGCGGCGGCGGCCATTGCGCGATGATAGCTACAATGCGCCGATGACGCCTCCGCCGTCGCCTCCCGACAACGCGCCGCGCCGGCGCTTCGGCACCGCACGACTGTTCGCGCTCGTGCTGGCGATCGCCGGCACCATCGCCGGCGCGGAGTTCTACGCGCTGCACCAGGCGCGGCAGGCCCGCCTCGCGCCGCCTTCGCCGAGCGTCTCGGCGCCGGCCGCCCCCGCGCCGGCGGCGCTCGCGCAGCCCGTCATCGACGGCCCGATCGGCGCGGTCGACGTTCCGGCGGGCGAGGCGCTGGTCGGTCCCCGCGTGCAGTTGTCGGGCTGGGCGCTCGACCCCGCCGGCATCCGCGCCGTCGAGCTGCGGCTGCCGGACGTCACGGTCAACGCCACGACGGGCATCGCGCGCAACGACGTCGCGCAGGCCAAGCCCGGATTTCCGCAAAGCGCCAACGGCGGCTTCGAGTTCACCGGCGACCTGCCGCCGTCGCCGTCGCTGCCGGTCGCGGACCGCCGCACGCTGACGATCGTGGCCGTGGCCAACGACGGCCGCGAAACCGTGCTCGGCGTAAAGAGCGTCATCGATCCTGCCGCGCTGTCGCGGTGGCGCGCCATCGCGGGCAAGGGGCCGGACTACCACCTCCTCCCCGCGCTGTCGGGCGTCACGCTCGGCGGCGCGCTCGAGCTCGACACCGAATACAAGGCGTATGAATCGCCGACGGTGCGCGTCGGCATGCGCGTGCCCATCCTCTACATGCGCACCACCAAGGGCGCCGCCGGCGACTATGCGTTCGATCCCGATTGGGACGTGCAGCGGCGCTGCGGCGAGCGGCGGATCGCCGACGACGCGCTGCATGCGGTGCTCGTGCACGTGGAAGCGAAGTCGCTGCCCGCGCTGATCACGCTGAACGGCGGCATCTGGGCCGATTCGTCGTGCGACGTGCCGGCGTGGGACGTCAACGACAAGCTGGAGGCCGATCCCGCCAACTGCCAGTGGAACGAGAAGAACGAGGTGATGCCGGACGACGCGCTCAAGAACCTGCCCGGCTCGCAGGACGCGCCGGAGCTCGCGCGCTCGCTGACGTTCAACGTCTACGCCCGCGACGTGCGGCACTACAAGAAGCGCAATCTCCAGCAGGCCGGGAAGATGATCGTCGCGTTCATGCGCGCCCATCCGGGGCTGATCGTCGGCGTGACCCTCGACCCGGACACGTACATGAACCCGTTCTTCGGCGAGCAGCAGTGGTACGACTACAACCCCGGCACGCTGAAGCAGTTCCGCCACTGGCTCGCCGGCACGGGTCCCTACGCGGGGAAGAGCGAGCCGGGCCTTCCGGACCTGTCGTCGTACCGCAAGCGCAAGCCGCTGTCGCTCGCCGACGCGAGCCGCCTCGCGGGGCGCACGTTCAGCACGTGGGACGACGTCGATCCGCCGCGCGCGTTCCCGCGCGAGGCCGCGCATCCGTTCTGGACCGATCCGTGGGTGCGCGAGTGGGAGGTGTTCCGGCGCCACCTCGTCCACCTCCACTACGACGAGCTGGCGCACTGGCTCACCGAGGTGGGCATGCCGAAGGAGCGCATCTGGTCGTCGCAGGGGTTCATGGCGCCGCACGGCGGCGCGATGCCGTTCGCACTGACGATCGAGAGCCCGGTGAAGAATTTCGACTCGGGCGGGATGTCGGTCGAGGGCGCGAAGCCGCGCGACGGTCATCTCGGCGCGATCCTCTACGGCGCGTCCGCCGTAAACGACATCCGCATGGAGAACGGCAAGTCGCTGTTCGCGACGATGGCGTCGCTGGATCCGGGCTTCGCCGTCGTGGAGTTCAACACCGCCGACCTGCTCGCGCCGCAGGCGCAGCCCACGTACGCGGCCGGATACCGGTCCCTGCGCGATCTGTGGAACGCGGGCGCGCGCTACGTGTCGCCGATGGCATGGAACGGCAGCAACGGCATCAACGCGGGCAAGCCGGGCTACGTGACGTTCACGGCGTGGCGCAACACGCCGCTCGAGCAGGCGGCGCGCGATTTCATGCTCGCCCGCGCGGGACTGCCGCTCGGCTCGCTGCTGTGGACGTTCGGGACCTCCCGGCACGTCGACGGCGACGGCTGGACCGCCGAGACGGGCGCCATCACGCTGGCGGCCGGCGCCATGATGGTGTCGACCGACCGCGAAGGCCGCGTCGCCCTCGCGTCACCGCGGGGTCTGGCGCTGGCGCCCGAGCGTCTCGGCCGCGTCGTCGCCGGACTGCCGGCCGACGCTGCGGTGGCGGCGCTGACCGTCTACGCGCGGGCCGCGGGGACGACGGGATGGGAGGAGGTCGCGCACGCGCGCGGCGATGCGATCGCGCGCACGGCCGCGGGCCGCCTGGTCGCGCGCGGCCGCGCCGCGCATGCGGCGCCGGCCGATCAGCTCAAGTTGGAGATACGCTTCGCGGCGCCCGCGGCCTCGGTGCCGTTGACGCGCATCGCGGTGCTGGCAGGGCCACGCTAGCCTTCCGCCGGGCCGTCCCAAGGAAGGCTTGCTCCCCCTTGGGGGCAGTGAACGAAGTGAGCGTGGGGGTCGTCATCTAGCCTTCCGCCGGGCCGTCCCAAGGAAGGCTTGCTCCCCCTTGGGGGCAGTGAACGAAGTGAGCGTGGGGGTCGTCATCTAGCCTTCCGCCGGGTCGCCACCCACGTCGTCTAGCGGTCGTCGACGCGGTACTCGACGTAGGCGCGATCGCGCTGCTGCCGCACGAATTCCTGGAACTGCTCGTCGCTCTTGCGCTGGCGCAGCGCCGTGCGCGCCTGGTCGCGGCGGCGATCCTGCGTGATGTCCTGCTTGCGCCGCTCGACGACCTCGATCAGGTGCCAGCCGAACGGCGTGCGCACCGGCGCCGACACCTCGTTCAGGGCCAGCTTGTCCATCGCCTTCTCGAAGTCGGGCACCGTGTCGCCCGGCGACAGCCAGCCGAGATCGCCGCCCTTGGAGCTCGACGCGTCCTCCGAGTTGACGCGCGCGATGTCCTCGAACTTGGCGCCGCTGCCGAGACGCTCGCGCAGCCGGTCGATCTTCACCTTGCCTTCGGTCTCGGACGTGCCTTCGTTCACCTTGATCAGGATGTGGCGCGCGTGCGTCTGGTCGACGACCATCGGCTGGTCGCGGCTGCGCTGGTCCACCATCAGCACGACGTGAAAGCCCGCGGGACTGCGCATCACGGCCGACACGTCGCCCTTCTTGAGCGTCTTGGTGACTTCGATGAAGGCCGTGGGCAGCCGGGCGGGCGTGCGCCAGCCGAGGCTTCCGCCGCCGGTGGCGTCCGGCGCGTCGGAGAAGGCCGCGGCGACTTCGGCGAACGTCTTGCCCGCCTTGATCTGCGCCAGCGCCTCTTCGGCGCGCTTGCGCCGCGCCTCGATCTGGTCGGCGCTCGCCTGCTCCGGCACGGATACGTACACGTGCGACAGCAGGTATTCGCGCTCGCCGCCCGACTGCGCGGCCACGGTGGCGAGGTAGTTGTCGACTTCGGCGTCGGTGACGACGATCTTGCTGTCGACCTCGCGCTCGCGCAGGCGCTGCATCATCACCTGCTTGCGCACTTCCTCGCGATAGACGGCGTACTGGATGTTCTCGCGCTCCAGCGCCTTGCGGAACTGGTCCGGCGCCATCTTGTTCTCTTCGGCGATCCGCAGGATCGTGCGCTCCACCATCGTGTCGTCGACGCGCACGCCCGTTTCCTTGGCGTACTGCGTGAGCGCGCGCTCGGTGATCAGGCGCTCCAGCACCTGCTTGTCGAGCACGTCGCCCGAGGGCGCAGGAATGTTGGACGACTTCAGCTGCTCGAGCACGACGCGGCGCTGCTCGCGGACGTCCCACTGCGTGACGGCTTCGTCGTTCACCACCGCGATCACGCGGTCGAGTGGAACCACCGTCTGCGGCGTGCGGGGCGCTGCGGCCTGAGCGGCGGCCAGCGGGACGCCCACCGCGAGATTGAGCGCGATCAGCGCAAGGCAGACCTTCGGACGGCATGGAACCATCGGGTACCTCGACATCATCGTTGCGTCAGAATCCGGGGAGCGGGTCGAGACTGCGATCGCGCGAGGTACGCGACGGATCGTTGGCGGGAACGTATCCGGGCACGCTGCGGCGCAGGAGCTCGAGCGGGCTGGTGCCGACGCGCGCGAGCCCGTTGAGCTCGAGCTGGAGGAACACGGACGTCGACGTCTGCTGCGTGGTGGTCGTGAGCCGCTGCCCCACCACTCGCAGCACCCAGCAGTCGCCATTGTACTCGATGCCCGCCACGGCCTCCAACGTCTTCCGGTCCTGCAGCGAGTAGTTCCAGCGCCCCAGCACCGTCCATTGCGCGTTGACCGGCCACTGGGCCGAGAGGTCGATCTGCTTGATCGTCTCCAGGCCGCTGGCAGGGTCAGCAAACTGACGCGTGTAGCGCCAGATGGCGTTGATCGCAGTGCCGGGACTCGGCGTGTAGCGGATTCCGGCATTCAGGCGCTCGAACTGGGAATCGGTGAAGTTGTACTGGAGCAGGCTCGACAACGCCCAGACCTCGCTCAGCCTGCCGTCGGCGCCGAACAGGAAATCGGACTTGCCCGCCGAACGCGGCGCCTCGTTGAGGGTGACGCGCTGGTCGGCGAAATAGAACCGCTGGCCCACCGCAAGGCGCAGGCGCTCGGCGCCGGTCTGCGGATCGATGAAGCGCGACGTCAGCGCCAGCGAAAGCTGGTTGGCGTCACCGATGCGGTCGTTGCCAAGGTATCGGTTTTCGGAAAAGAGCTGCGAGAAGCTGAAGTCGTCGAGCGCGGTGTCGAAGATCGGCGTCTGGTCCTGTTTCTTGTACGGGATGTAGACGTAGAACGCGCGCGGCTCGAGCGTCTGCACGATGTCCGTGCCGAAGATCTTGTCCTCGCGCTCGAACACGAGCCCGCCGTCGAGGCTCGCCATCGGCACGGTCACCTCGGGGCGCAGCTCGGGCAGCGTCAAGGTCGTCTGGTCGAGGTCGTACTGACGGTAGTTGACGCTGCCGCGCGCGGTGAAGAACCATGCGGCGCCGCGCTGGTTCCATGCGACGCTCGGGAAGAACACGAACCGGCCGCCGGTGGGCGTAAGCGCGCCCTGGCTGAACTTCGCGTACTCCGTCATGCCGCTGAACGACAGGCCCATCCAGTCGGTCTCGCGCAGCGTTCCCAGGATCTGCGGCAGCCGGTTGTACGGCGGGATCACCGGCGGTGAGTTCGGATCCTGCAACGTCTGGAAGCCTTGTGCCCGCGCCAGCAACGACCAGGGGCCTTCCGACATCAGCACGCCGACGTCGCGCACGAGCGACTTTTGCGACGTCACGGCGATGCGATCGGCAAAGTCGGCGAAATAGGTGTCGTCGGACACCTTGTTGAGGTTGACGAAGCCAGCGATCCACGGCGCGAACTGCTCGTTGTGCTTCCACTGCATGAAGTAGCGCGACTCGTGCGTCACGCGATCGTCGGGCAGGATTTCCGCGTTGACCTCGCCAATCGCCTGTCCGAGCGGCGGCGTCCCGTCGCCGAACAGGTAGCGGAATTGCCCGCCGAGCATCAGGCCACGCTTGGACATGAGGCGCGGCACTAGCGTGGCGTCGTAGTTCGGTGCCAGGTTGAGGTAATACGGCGTCGCCACTTCCAGGCCGCGGACGCCGCTGGAGCCGAGTGTCGGCGTGAGGAAGCCGGACTTGCGCTCGTTCGACAGCGGAAACTCGAGCCACGGCGAGTAGAGCACCGGCAGGTCCATGAAGTAGACGCTCGCGCGGCGGGCGGTCGCCACTTTGCGCAGCGTGTCGACCTCGAGTTGCTCGCTTCGGAGATACCAATCGTGATTCGGCGCGATGCAGGTCGTGTAGCGCGCGTCGGTGACCTCGTAGTGGTCCGGCCCTTGGAAGCGGATCTCCTCGGCCGAGCCGTTGCCGTTGGGCTCGGCAATGAAGAACCGCGGCGACGTGAACGCGCCGATGTCCGTGTCGCGCTGGAACTTGAGCTCGGGCCCGGTGATCCAGTCGTAGCCGCGCCGGATCACGACGTTGCCCTTCGCCCAGATCTCGTCCTTCGCCACGTCGTAGGTGAGCCAGTCGGCCAGCACGGTCTCGTAGCGCGTGCGGAGCTCGACGCCGCCCTCGGCCGTGATCGTCGTCTCGCCACCCTCGAGACGATCGGCGCGCAGGAACAGCACGCCGCGCGGCGTCTCGGCCACGACGGGCGCCGTGGACGGCGGCGCGGGCGTACCGGGCCTGCGCGGCGACGAAGGCGCGGCGCTCGGAACCTTCGCGGCCGGGGGCGCGAGGTCGCGCGAGAGCTTCAGCGGCGCGTCCTCCGCGTGCGCGCCGGCTGCGATCAACGCGGCCATGCCGGCGAGCGGCACGGCGTACCACGACACGTGGGAGGGTGAACGCAACATCGTGGGAGGCAACATCGGTCCTGCTAGAATTCCGCGATTCTAGCGCGCCGCCCGTTGACTTCCACTTCAGCCTCCCTCGACGCACGCCTGGCGGCATTGCAGGAATGGCTCGCGACGGCGCTCGGCACGCGCGCGTTCAGTCTTGCGCCCGCTTCCACCGACGCGAGCTTCCGCCGCTATTTCCGCGTGACTCCCGCGGACGGCGCGCCGACGCTCGTCGCGATGGACGCGCCGCCGCCGCAGGAGGACTGCCGGCCGTTCGTCCACGTCGCCTCGCTGCTCGCCGACGCCGGCGTGAACGCGCCGAAGATCCACGCGCAGGACCTCGACCGCGGGTTCCTGCTGCTCACCGATCTCGGTACGACCACCTATCTGCAAGCGCTCGACGCCGGCAACGCGGATGCCCTCTTCGCCGACGCGCTGGACACGCTGGTGCGCTGGCAGCGCGCGACGCGCGCGAACGTGCTGCCGCCGTACGATGCCGCGCTGCTGCGGCGGGAGCTGATGCTGTTCCCCGAGTGGTACCTCGGCCGGCATCGCGGCATCGCGCTCGACGCCGCCGAATCGGCGTCGCTGCACGCGGTGTTCGAGCGCATCATCGCCGCGAATCTCGCGCAGCCAGCGGTGTTCGTGCATCGCGACTTCATGCCGCGCAACCTGATGGTGTCCGCGCCCAATCCCGGCGTGCTCGATTTCCAGGACGCGGTGACCGGCCCCATCACGTACGACGTCGCGTCCCTGTTCAAGGATGCGTTCGTGAGCTGGCCGGAGGAGCAGGTGCTGGACTGGACAATCCGCTACTGGGAGCGCGCGCGCCGCGCCGGGCTGCCCGTCAAGACGGACTTCGGCGAGTTCTGGCGCGACGTCGAGTGGATGGGACTGCAGCGCCACCTGAAGGTGCTCGGCATCTTCGCACGCATCTGTCACCGCGACGGCAAGCCGGCCTACCTCGAGGACACGCCGCGCTTCCTCGCCTATGCGCGCCCGGTTGCCGAGCGCTACGGCGAGCTCGCGCCGCTCGCGCGGCTGCTCGCGCGGCTCGACCGGCCGGCGCACGCCGCGACGGCCGGCGGCTGAGCGCGCCACCGCGATGATCGGCGCGATGATCCTGGCGGCGGGACGCGGCGAGCGGATGCGTCCGCTGACCGACGCGACGCCCAAGCCGCTGCTCGCGGCGGGCGGCAAGCCGCTGATCGTGTGGCAGATCGAGGCGCTGGTGCGCGCCGGTTGCACCGACATCGTCGTCAACGTCTCGCACCACGCGAAGCAGTTCGACGCCATGCTCGGCGACGGCCGGGCCCTCGGCGCGCGCCTGTCGTGGTCGTACGAGCCGGAGCCGCTAGAGACCGCCGGCGGCATCGCCACCGCCTTGCCGCTGCTGCCCGACGGGCCGCTGCTCGTGGTCTCCGGCGACGTGTGGACGGCGTTCGACTACGCGACGCTGCTGCCCCGCGCGCGCGCGATGGCGGCCGACGCGACCGCCCCGCGCGCGCACCTCGTGATGGTGCCGAACCCGTCCTACCATCCCGCCGGCGACTTCGCCTTGCAGGGCGAGCGCGTGGTCGCCGACGCCCTGCCGCGGCTCACGTTCGGCAACGTCGCGCTCTACGACGCCGCGCTGTTCGCGGGGCTCGCACGCGGCGTGAAGCTGCGTCTGCTGCCGCTCTTCAACGCGTGGATCGCGCAGCGTATCGTGTCGGGAGAACGATTCGCGGGGCCCTGGGCCAACGTCGGCACGCCGTCCGACCTCGCCGACCTGGACGCGCGGCTCTCCCTCCATTCCTCCACACCGTGATTCCCGCGCCCTCCGAAATGTCCGCCAATCCCTTGCTCGAGTTTCCCGGCCTGTTGCGCTTCGATGCGATCACGCCCGCCCACGTCGCCCCAGCCATCGACACGCTGCTCGCGGCCGCACGCGCCGCGATCGCCGGCATCACCGCCGATCCGGATCCCGCCACTTGGGACACAGTTGTCGTGCCCCTGATGGAGCGGCTCGACCGGCTCGACCGCGCGTGGAGCGCGGTGCGGCACCTCAACGCCGTCGTCGACACGCCGGCGCTGCGGGACGCGTATCACGCCAACCTTCCGAAGATCACCGCTTTCTTCGCCGATCTCGGACAGGACGCGGCGCTGTACCGGAAATACCGCGCGCTGCGCGACGGTCCGCAGTTCGCGTCGCTCGGGCCCGCCGAGCAGCGGCTGATCGACAATGAGCTCCGCGATTTTCGCCTGGGGGGTGCCGAGCTCGACGCCGCCGGCAAGGCGCGCTTCAAGGCCGTGCAGGAAACGCTCGCCAAGGTCGGCGCGGAGTTCGACGAGCATCTCCTCGACACCGACACCGCGTGGGCGCATTACGTGGACGACGTCGACGCGCTCGCCGGCGTGCCGGCCGACGTGATCGCGCAGGCGCGCGCGGACGCCGCGGCGCATGGCCGCGCCGGCTACAAGCTCACGCTGCGCATCCCGTGCTACATGCCGGTGATGCAGTACGCCGACAACCGCGCGCTGCGGACGCTGATGCATCGGGCGTACGCGACGCGCGCGTCCGAGCTCGCGGACAACCCGGCGTGGGACAACGGCCCGCTCGTCGATCGCATCCTGCAGCTCCGGCGCGAGGCCGCCTCGCTGCTCGGCTACCGCAACTACGCCGAAGTCTCGCTGGTGACGAAGATGGCCGCCTCGCCCGACGAGGTGCTCGCCTTCCTGCGCGACCTCGCGCTTCGCGGCAAGCCCTTTGCCGAGCGCGACTACGCGGAGCTCGCGGCGTTCGCGCGCGACGAGCTCGGCCTCGCGGATTTCGCCGCCTGGGACGTCGCCTACGCCTCCGAGAAGCTCCGCACGCGCCGCTATTCCTACTCAGCGCAGGAAGTGAAGGCCTACCTGCCAGAGGACAAGGTGATCGCCGGGCTCTTCAGGCTGGTGGAGACGATCTATGGCGTGGTGATCCGTGCGGCCGAAGCGCCGGTGTGGCATCCGGCCGTGCGCTTTTTCGAGGTGCGCGATCGCGCCGGGGCGCTCGTCGGCCAGTTCTACTTCGATCTCTACGCGCGCGAAGGCAAGCAGGGCGGCGCCTGGATGGACGACGCCGTCAACCGGCGGCGCATCGACGGCCGCCTGCAGCACCCCGTGGCCTACATGACCTGCAACCTTTCGCCGCCGGCCGAAGGCAAGCCCGCAACGTTCACGCACGACGAAGTGATCACGCTCTTCCACGAGTTCGGCCACGGACTGCATCAGCTGCTGACGCGCATCGACGTGCCCGGCGTGTCGGGGCTGCAGGGTGTCGAGTGGGATGCGGTCGAGCTGCCGTCGCAGTTCATGGAGAACTATTGCTGGGAGTGGGACGTGGTGAAGGACATGAGCGCCTTCACCGGCGACGGCCCGGAGCATGGAGCGCCGCTGCCCCGTGCGCTCTTCGACAAGATGCTCGCGGCGAAGAATTTCCAGAGCGGCCTGGAGCTCGTGCGGCAGCTCGAATTCGCGCTGTTCGACATGTTGTTGCACGCGCAGTACGACCCGATGGCGCATACGCCCTGGCCGCGCGCGCAGGCGGTGCTCGAGGCCGTCCGCCGCGAAGTCGCCGTGATCCCGCGGCCGCCGTACGACCGCCTGATGCAGGGCTTTTCCCACATTTTCCACGGCGGCTACGCGGCTGGATACTACAGCTACAAGTGGGCGGAAGTGCTGTCTGCCGATGCCTACAGCCTCTTCGAGGAAATGGGGGTGCTGTCGCCCGAGGTCGGGGCCCGCTTCCGCGACGAGATCCTCGCGCGTGGCGGCAGCCGGCCGGCGCTGGAGTCGTTCGTCGCCTTCCGGGGCCGGCCGCCCCAACTGGATGCGCTTCTGCGGCATAATGGTATGACGTCAGCATGACGGGAGGCGTTATGCACCGCGCACGTTCGCTGTTGACCACCGCCACGATCGCCGTACTGGCGATCGTTTTTTGCGCGCAGGCCGGCGCGCAGGAAAAGCAGCTCTATCGGTACACCGATGCCGACGGCAAGGTCGTCTACAGCGACACGCCGCCGCCGCCCTCGGCGAAGAACGTGCAGCCGAAGAAGATCGGCGCCAACGTCATCGAGACCAACGCGATGCCGCTCGCCGCGCAGCAAGCGTCCGAGCGCTACCCCGTCACGCTCTACACGTTCGACTGTGGCGATCCCTGCCTGAATGCGGCCGCGCTCCTCAACCGCCGGGGCGTGCCGTTCACCACGGTCAACGTCGGCGAACCCCAGGGCGCCGCCAGATTGATGGCCCTGACGGGCGCGAACGTCGTCCCGGTGTTGCAAGTAGGAGACAAACTCGTCTCGAAGGGCCTGGCGGAGGCCCGGTGGCAGTCGATGCTCGACGAAGCCGGCTATCCGCGCACGCCGCCGCCACGGAAATTCGCGCCCGGCACGGGCAGCGAGGCGCCGCCCCCCGTCGCCGCGAACGCGCGCAATCCGGCGCCGGCGCCTCCGCCTGCGCCCGCCGCGCGCCCCGCTGCACCGGCGGCACCCGCCGCGCCAGCCCCGCCGGCCGACGGCGGATATCCAAAGTAAGTCAGCGGGCTTCGGCCACGGCGGTGAAGAAACGCGCATCGCCGCGCGCGGCATTCGACGCGTAGTCCCACCAGGTCGAGCGCACGCGCAGCCCCGCGCCGTCGAGGAGCGCCAGCAGCTCGGACGGCGTGAACGTGCGAATCTCCTCGCGCGTCTCGACGCGCTCCTGCAGCGAACCGTCCGCCGCAAGCGCGTCGTAGCGCCGCTCGATGCGGTTGACGCGCGGCGAGAGCGCGGTGACGCGCTTCGAGCGCACCAGCGTTCCGCCGGCGTACGGACGCGCATAGTCCTGCGTGTATTCGCCGCTCGTCACCGCCGGGCGCGGAACGAACGCGTCGACCACCACCACGCCGCCCGGTGCCAGCACCCGCCGCGCCTCGCGCAGCATCGCCGGCGCGTCCGTGTCGGCGGTCATGTACGTCACGAGCGAATAGGGGCACAAGACAATGGCGAAGCCCGGTTTGAAGCCGAGCGCCCGGACGTCCATCCGGCACACGCGCGGCTCGGGCAGTCCCCGGCTGCGCGCCTTGTCGACGAGGGCGGCGAGCATTCGCGCGGCGCCGTCGACCCCCGTCACGTCGACGCCGCGGGCCAGCAGGTCGAGCGTGATGCGCCCGTTGCCGCATCCCAGCTCCAGCGCGGGCCCGGGCGACGCGGCGCAGAGGCGCGCGTACAGCCCGACGTCGTCGAACGGCATGTTTCGCGCCATGTCGACGTCGTACAGGTGCGCGATCGCGTCGTAGCCCGGCCGCGGCGCTCCAGCGTCAGTCATCGCGTGTTGCCCGGAGGCGCTCGTAGAGCGCGCGCTGCTGCGCGGCGCTCCGCGCCCAGGTGAACGTCGCCAGCCGCGCGGGATCGGTCGCTTCGATCCGCTGCCGCTCCGTGGGATCGGCGAGCAGGCGGATGATCGGAGCGGCCATTGCCGCGACGCTCTCCGCAGTGATCAGCGCGGCCAAGCCTTCCTGCGCAAAACCCCGCGCGCCGTCGACGGTGCTCACGCATGCGCGACCCGCCGCCAGCGATTCGACCAATTTCACCGGCGAGCCGCGAATGCCTTCGAGCGGGTTGATCGTGAGCGCGCAAGCGTCGAGCTGCGCGGCGACGTCGTCGCGGTGTTCGAGGACTTCGACGCCATCGGCCGCGAACAGCGGATCGCCGGCGCTGCGCGTCAGCGCGCCGTCGCCGCCGAGGATGCGCAGCGTGGCGGCAGGCACGCCGCGCTTCACCACCGGCCACGCGTGCTGCAGGAACGCCCGCACGCCGTCGTAGTTGGGCGCGTAGCGGAACGGTCCCATGAAGAGCAGCCGCGCGCCGGAAGAGGGCCGCCGCAGGCCGGGAGCGATGCTGCTCGCGTTCGGAATGCACGTGACGTCGCGATGGGTGACGAGCGCGCGGTCTTCCTCGGAGCACACCGTGACGGCGTCGTACGCATCGACCAGGCCGTTCGCGGTCCGCGCCGCTTCCGGCGAGCCGAAGTCCGCGGGTCCATACGCGTCGTGCAGGCTCAGGATCCAGCGCTCGCCGGCGCGCCGCTCGCGCACCAGCGGCGCCAGCTCGGCGAACTCGACCTGCACGAGCTGCGGTTCATAGCGTTGCTGCGCCGCGCGCACCGCGGCCACGAGTGCCGAATGCGTGTGCGAGCGCATTCTTGCTTCGAGCGATTTCGCATCGGCCGCGATCGTGTCCCTCCCCCGCTGCACGAGGTGAATCGCCGCGAGGCCGTCGAAGCCGGAAAAGCTCCGCGCGTCGTAAAGCGACGCCTCGTCGGTCACGAGGATTACGTGGTGATCGGCGCGCAACTCCGCCAGCAGCCCCGCGATGCGCCGCGCCCCGCCATGGCGGGGCGGAAAGGCCGCGAACGGCGTCACGAGCAGCAGTCGCGGCCGCGGCGGCGTGAATCCCGTCAAACGATAGCTGAACGACGACTCCGCCATCTGCACATCCGTGCCCGCGGGACGCGGCAGCATCGGTGGCGGCGGCAGCACGTTGCGGCGCCGGGCTTCCCGACGCCGTCGAAGCACGTCCCAGGCGATACGCGGCCGCGACAGGTCGCGCTGGCTCCGATAGTCGAGATCGCAGACGCGGCGCATCAGCCACGTGGTGTCGTAGGGCGTGGCGGCGTTGCGCAGATCGAAAAGCAGCGCGTTGCGCGCGACGATGCGGTTGATCGTCGCCGCGTCGTAGAAGCGCGCCGTCGTGGCGCGATGGCGATGATGCGCGCGTGCCGGCGGGCAGAACAGCACGCGATAGCCGTCGCCCCACGCGCGCCGCCCCCACTCGATATCTTCCCAGTAGAACGGGTCGTAGCACGCGGCTTCACGCACATAGCGCATGAGCGGTGCCGTGCGAAAGAGCGTGGCGCCGCCGCTGCCGGCGAGATGCGGACACACCGCTTCGTCGGCGGGGACCGGCGCGTGAAAGACGTGAATGCCGTCGGTGTCGACGTACCAATCGGTGAACCCCGTCTCCTCGCGCCGCCCGTCGCGGCTCTGCTGCAGGATCTGCGCGCTGATGGAGAACACGCCCGCCGCGCGCTCGCGCGCCAAACGGGCCAGCGTCTCCGGCTCGAGGGTGACGTCGTTGTTCATCAGGAACGACCACGCGTGCCGGGCAATGCCGAGGCCTCGGCCGATCGCCGCGCTGAAACCGAGGGGCGCATCGCTGTGAACCCATCGAACCTCCGGGTAAGCTTCGCGAACTCCGGCATAGCGATCTGCCGCGGCGCCATTCGCGACCACGATCAGGTCGATCGGCTCGTCGAGCGCGCGCGCCGCGACGGCGACCGACTCGAGCGCTTCACCCAGCATCTCCGGCGCATCGCGTTCCGGGATGACGACTGAAATACCGGGAGCCCAGCCGCCCTCGCATTCGCCGCGCGACGGAGCAGGTCTCGCGCGCGCGCCGCCGGCGAGCGCGAGCGCCGTGGCGAGCGGACGCAAGCGAAGGCGCTGCCGCGCGCTGTTTCCCCATGAAGCCATCACGCGACGCGCCAGCGCACCGCTACACGATGGCCGGAGCCTTGGCGACGTGCCGAAGCGTCGATGGCTGCGCGGCGTTCCACGCCAGCGCTTGCGTGGCGAACATCGCAACCCACGCGTTGCGCTGGAGCGCGAAGTCGCCGTGCCGGGCGAACGGCATCGCGCCATCCGGAAGCACGGCCGTTTCGAGCGCGGCGACCAGCGGCCGCGTGAGCGAGGCGAGTACCGTGCTGCCGCCGTGATGGCCGAGCAGCACGCCGACGCGCAGCATCTGCGCCACGATGTCGAGCCGCGCCGTGCCTGCCTCACGCTGCGATTCCGGCACCCGGCCTTGCGCGAGCGTGGACGCCACGAGACCCTCGAACGCGGTCATCATCGCGGGCAGCCGCGCCGCGAACTGCGGATGGCCCGGCCACGCGAGATAGCCTTCCAGCGCGTAGAGCTGCGGGTGCGTCTCGGCATGGGGCGCAGCCGTCAGCGCTTCGATGCTCGCGTCGAATGTCGCGGCCGCCGCCGTGCGCAACGCGGTGGACACGCCGGGCAACGATGCGGAGGCCACTTCGATGCCCGCCGCGGCCTTGGCCAGGAAGGGGCCACGCTGCGTCGACCAGCGCCGGGGAAAGTCGGCGCCATCGGCGTGAACGCTACACGCGTCGAGCTGACCGTCGTGCGCGACGAGCCTTTCCAGTTCATCATTCAGACGCTTCACCACCGCAGGATCGGCGCTGACGAGATTCATTCGCGCCGCTGCTGCGAGGCCCCGCAGCACCATGGCCACGTCGAATGCGAACACCGCGCGATTGCGCCAGTCGTCGATACCCGGCGTCGAATGAATCCGTGTGAGCGGCGCGCCTGCCCCGCCGAGCCACCGCTTCAGCCACTGCTGGGCGGCATCGGCCCGCCGGGCGAGGAACGCGTGAGCGACGCTGCCACTTGCCCTCCACGCGAGCCATTGCAGGTAATAGCCCGTGATCTCCGGATAAACGTATGCGGCCTGTCCCTTCGCGTCCACCCATCCGGCTACGCCACCATCGACTTGCTGGACGTTACGTCCCAACAGCCAGGCCGAGATGCGCTCCTGCGCCGACGGTGCGGCATGCATGGGCGGTTGCGCGGCAAACGCTGTAGTGCCGATATCGGCATGCAACTGCCGCGTCATGCCGTGCGCCGCGTCGTGAACGAAGACTGCAGGATTCGGGCGATGAACGCAGCCGCGTTGCCGGCCCCGAACGGCGCATGCTCGTCGATCGGCAGCGGCGCGCGCCGGGGCGCGTCCAGCGCGGCGTTCGCTGCCTCAACGAGCGCATCTTCGTCGGTACGCACGAGCTGCACGAAGCCCGTCGCCAGACCTTCCGGCCGCTCGGTATTCGCGCGCGGCACCAGCAGCGGCGTGCCGAGGTGCGCTGCCTCTTCCTGGATCCCGCCGGAATCGCTGATGATCAACGCGGCTCGTGCGGCATGGGCGATGAAGTCGCGATACGGCATGGGGGCCACGAGGTCGAAAGCCGGATGATTCGTCAGCCGCGCGCGGATCGGCGCTGCCACACGAGGATTCGGGTGCACCGGCAGCGTCCATCGCAGATTCGTTCGCTGCGCCGCCAGCCGCAGCAGCGCGCGGCAAACGACGTCGGCGTTGCGGTCGTGATTTTCCCGGCGGTGCAGCGTCACAAGGACGCTCGAACGGTCCACGTCGGCGCCGCCGAGCCCGACGCCGCCGATCTCATCCAATACCCACTTCAGACTGTCGATTCCCGTGTTGCCGGTGCAATGCACCGCTCCCGGCGCCACGCCTTCGTCCAGCAGGTTCGATACCGCGGCCGGGGTCGGGGCGAAATGGATGTCGGCAACGCGCGCGATGCGCCGGCGGAACCACTCCTCCGGAAATGGATCCGACGCCGATTCCGTGCGAAGCCCGGCTTCCACGTGAGCGACGCGGTGTCCGACGTCATTCGCCGCCAACGCGCCGGCGTAGGCGGACAGCGTATCGCCTTGCACGATGACGACGTCTGGCGCCCACCGCGCCACGACCGCCGCGAGCTCCGCCCTCAAGTAGTTGACGGCAGCGCCCAGATTCGGCATGGCGGGAAGGTCGGGGAGATCGAGGTCGGCGCGCAGGCCGAACTCCGCCAGCGTGCGCCGGACGGCCTCACCGTGCTGCCCGCTGTTGACGACCAGGACGTCGGCGCGGCGAAGCGGTGCGAGCGCGCGAATCAAGGGCGCGAGCTTGATCGCCTCGGGACGCGTGCCAGCGATGACGAGTAACAGGGACGCGGAGGCGCCACCGCGCATCCGTGCCGAAGCGGATCCGAACGACTTCATCCTTGCAGCTGCCTACCTAAAGTGATGACGAAACAACGGCAAATCGAAATTCGCCCGCTCGCCTATCGTCCGGTCTCTTGGATGACCGGCCTCCCTCTCGAATTTTTTTGTTGTCCGGGCCCGCGGATGGTGCCTGCGGAGCCTCGGGAAGGACTCTAGCGAATCTTGGGACGTTTGGGTGGATAAAAGTATAGGACGCGCTGTATCAGGAGTGTCGGACGGTCCGAACAGGGACGTCTTACATCGCGGTGCCGCGGTCGTAATGACGGAAGCATGAGACGACCGGGGCGACGGGGCTAGAAAACGATCTGCGAGACGACCGGCTGCAGAGGCGGGATCGACGGCGCATTCCCGCCATTGAGGAGCGTGCCCGAAGCCGAGGGGACGTAGATGCCCCGACCCGCCACGTACGTGGTCGACGGCGTCAGCGTGTTCGTGTCCGGGTCGAGCTGATTGTGATTGCCGGTCAGCGTGACGCGATTCCACTGGAACAGTGACGAGTACTGAGGGTTCACCCACTCCCACAGGAAGATCCCGTCCCGCGGGGCGCCATCCGCGAGGAGCGCGACGCGGGCATACGTGCCCACGGGCGCCGACAGCGTCGCCGTGGAATCAAACGGCGGCGCGGAGGCGAGAGGATGCCATTCGCCTTCGCTGAAGAGCGGATTGGCCGTATAGCCCGGGCTGGCGCCGAACCGGAACCGGAGGCGCACCGCCATTCCATTCCTGCACTCGTCATAAGTCGAATAACCCTGCAGGCACCATTGCTCGAACGTGTACGGCCCAGGCTCCACAATAGGGAACCGAGCGTACATCGATTGATCCGACACGGAGTAATGGGTCAGATAAAGCGGCTCGGCGATGTCCTTCGTGGCGACCGCCACCGCATCGGCCTCGTTGCCGAGCGGACCCCGGTAAACCACCTGCAGGAAGATGTCCGTGGCGTCGGGCGGAATCTCTTCCGGAAAGGTGAACTGGACAAGCGTCGCTGCGTCGTTCACGCCGCGCGGCACCGGCCGTGGCGTTGAAACGACGATCTCCTCCGCCGGGGACCGGCACGCGTCCCAGGCGATTCCCGGCGAGCCGTATTCGCCAGAGAGATTGAACGCATAGCAGTTGTTGCGGTGGAACTTCACGACGGCGACGAGAGTCGCCGAGCCATTCTCCGCCACCCGCTCAACCTGCGCCTGCCCGGTCGCGTCGTTCGCACCGGGGGTGATGTTGCGGAGCTTGAGCTTCAATTTGCCGAAGCCGCTCTCCTGCGTTGAATGATCGACGATCGCATAGACGCCTTCGTCGGGAGGTGTGATTTCAAGGTACCCGCGAAAGAAATAATTGATAAGACCAGCAGAATAGGCAACGGCCCGCGGGATCAGGAACTTGTGTGCTGCTTCGAACGTGAAGCGGTTGAGAGCAAACAGGACCGACGCGTCTGTTGTCGTCGAATAGTACCGGGCGATGTCGCTGTCCATGATGCCTTCAGATAGCGCGCGCTGGTTGACCTGCGTTTCGCCAGTGATGGCGTCATAGACGTCAGTCGACCAGAACCGCATCGTGCCCGACACGCCACTGCCAGGCAGCAGCTCTGCGAAATCGGCTCGGGTCGCCTGCTCAGCATAGGCCACGAGCCCCTTCGCGGGCGGCGAAGGATACGTTCCGATCGTCGCGGCGGAATAGAAGTTGCGGTTCGTGTACTCCGCGATTCCCCTTCCGGCCGCGATGTTGGCGCCGGGTGGACTCGTCCGCCAGAATCGGCGCGGTGACATCGCGCCGTCGGCGGCAAGTGGGCCGGGGTAGGTTGGGTCGGAGCCTTGGGCGAAAAACGGCAGGTTCGCGCGGACGCGGAGGCCAGGACCGTCTTCATTCGTGTACTTCTCATACAGGCTCGGCGCGTAGAACTCTTTGTGGTCCAGTAAATCCGCAAGTGGACGACAAGAAACCTCGTCGTCGCAATGTGGCTCATTTCTGACATGTTGCGGTTGAGCCATATCCTGGAGGTGGTGCATCACATGGCCCAGCGTCTGAAACGTCAAGCCGAACTTCCTCCGACGCTCATTCTGCGAGTCGGCAACGGATGCAGGGTTTCGGTATGTGAGGGCCTCGTAAAGATAATTCCTGGCGTCGCGGAGGGAAAAGATCTGCGCCGCGACCGGGCCGTTATAGGTGGCGATGTCTTCGAGGGCCCAGTCGGGTGACTTGATCGAGTTCGCCGTGCCGCTCGGAGCCACATCGAGCGCACGTTCGACGACCGGGTCGTAAAAATGTCTCAGTGCTTGCAACTTGCTGAGATCGTCCTCCCAACGCGCACCGAATCGAATTATTCCGATGATTGAGAGCGGGGAACTAGCATCCGAAGGAACAAAAGACTGTCGCAAGTCGTCAATGGGGACTGATTTCAGACCCAACTGCTGTAACAACTGTAGGTCGGCGAGGCGCGACTTTAGAACAGCCGCTCCCGTCATATCCCGATGCGTGTCGACTTCGTACGCGCCGGCGTTGCTCGCGAAGCTCACCAAGGCAACTTGCGTGGCGATCCCAATTGCTCTAAGGACAGCTTTAGCGGGTTTCACAGGCTACTTCCTTTGCCGTCTCACCGGGGACGGCCAGCGTGATGGAAGGATCAAAATTCTTGAGCCGGCGACGTTCACAAAGCAAATAGCGCGTCATGGAAGGAATTTGACGAGTTTGACCAGCATCGACGATGTGTTCCAAGTTTGTCGCCAAGAATGCGAGATCGCGCGCTATCTCTTTGGGCATTGCCGTGGCCTTCTCAAGGGGAATTCTGCGGCCAATCGCTGGTGATGAGCGATGGATGCCCTTGGGGTCGGTATCAGACTTCACCCGCGAATATCGATAGCCGGACTTAAATATCAGAATCTGTGGGTCCTCATCCTTAAGCTGCTCAAGCGTGAAATTAATGCGCGTGAATCCCGGGAAGTAAAAGCGACCTGCTTTGTCGGTTACAGCCTCCATGACTTCGAGCTGATGGAGCTTTCGCCCTCCCGTGTCGAGGCCCGAGGCGACGAGTTGCCAGTTCGCCGTCACGACCGCCCCCTCTATCGGCGCACCCGTTTCCGCGTCCACGACCCAAGCTTCGATGGGCGCCGACGTGTAGTACGGCGATCCACAACCGGCCAGCACCGCCGCGGTCAGGACAACCGCGACCGCACGCAGGCGCCGGGACAACCGGACCTTACATGGAGCCGATGCGCCAGAGTCCATCGCCGTTCCTGCCGAAGTAGATGAGGAAAACCCGCTGCTCGCCGTCGATCAAGCGGGTCACTGCGTACTCGCCCAACTCGTTCGTCAGCGTCATCGTGTGCGGATCCGAAAACGAGCCGACGATGGTCGCCATCGACGGCAACAACACGTCAATCGCGGGTGCGTAGCGCTGCTGCAGCGACGCGTCCATGTAGCGCAGGGCGCCGGCCTTGTCGCCGCCGGCGAGCGCGGTCGTCATGCCCGACCATACCGCGCGGAGCTGCTGGTCGCGAAATGCGCGGTCGTCGATCACGATCGGATAGCGACTGGAGACGATGACGCCGTCGCCGAAGGTCACCCGCAGCGTGAGGTCGACCTTGCCGCTTCCGCCATAGGTGACGGTGGACGACCAGGGCGCCGCGGTGAGCGTCTGGTCGAACGTGCCGTCGCCGTTCGCGTCGATGTCGACGCGAACGATGTCGACGTCCGACCGCGAGCTCATCTCGAACGTAGTCGTCAGCGGTGCGAGCCCTTGGGTCGGACCGACGACCGCCTCCAGGCGGCTGGCGCCTGACGAAGTGACGGCAATCGAGCGCGTCGCGGCGGCGCCGTCGAGGCGGCTGAGTGTGGCAGTCAAGATGTTGGCCCCGGCCGCCAGCGTGACGTCGTTGGCGTAGAAGCGGTCGCCGTGGATCGCGGCGATCGTTCCGTTCACGGTAACGCCCGACACTCCGGTAGAGTCGATCTGGCCGGTGACGTTGACCTTGTCGCTATCGATGGCCGCGCCGTCGAGTGGCGCCTCGATCGTGAGCGTCGGCGCAGAGACGTTCACCATCACCGCCGCCGACGTGCTCACGGCACCGCCATCGTCGGTCGCCTTGGCGGTGAGCACGTAGTCGCCGGACGGCACCGCCTGCCAGGTCATGACGTACGGTACTGTTGCCTTGCTGCCTATCAACGTTCCGTCGCGATAGAAGTCCACCCGCGCGACGGCGCCGTCGCTGTCGCCGGCGGCGGCCTCGAGGGTGATGGTCGCGGGAGCGGCGTAGTGGGAATTCGGCGAAGGACGCGTGAGCGCGATGGTGGGCGCCGCGTTCGCCGCGACACGCACGCCCACGGGCGCCGACACGGTCGACGCGCCGGCGTTGTCGGTGGCCCGGGCTGTCAGCACATAGGTCCCGCTTGGCACGTTGGCCCAGCTCGCGACGAACGGCGAGGCCGTCGTCGAGGCGACGAGCGTCGTCCCTTGGTAGAAGTCGACGCGCGCCACGCTGCCGTCACTATCTGCTGCGTCGGCGGCAAGCGCAATGGTGGCCGGCGCCGCGAAAGTTGCGCCCTCAGTCGGCGCGGACAGGCGCACCGTCGGCGGCAGGTTGGCCGGTTTCACCGTGACGCTGACCGCCACAGACGTGGTCACCGCCGCGCGATCGTCGGTGGCTCGGGCGGCAAGCGCATAGGTTCCGGCCTGTACCGCGCTCCAGGTCATGGCGTAAGGCGCGACGTTGGTCACGCCGATCACCGCGCCGTCGCGCAGGAACTCGACCTTGGTGACGCTGCCGTCGGAGTCGCTGGCGCTCGCGCTGACCGGGATGCCTGCCGGGGCCGTGAAGTTCGCCCCCGCGGCCGGTGACGTCAGTTGGACGGCGGGCGCGACGTTCGGCCCCTTGATCACCAGCGGCAGCGTCAGCGTTCGGGTGCGGCCGCGCTCGTCGGTCGCGACCGCGGTCACGACGTGGCTGCCGCTCCCCACGCCGGACCACGTCGCCTGATAGGGCGGCGCGGTCACGCTCGCCAGCGGCACCCCGTCGCGAAGGAAGTCCACCTTCGCAATCGCGCCGGCCGGGCTCAGCGCGTCCACCGCGAGCGGAATGGTCGCGGGCGCGTCGAACGTCGTGACCGCCGGTGCGGTGAACACCAGCAATGGATCCGGATGACCGGTGACATCGATCGTGGCCGAGTCGAACGTTCGGTCGCGGCGCGTGGCAGTGACGCGCAGCGCATTCGGGCCTGCCACGATCGGCACGACGGCCTGGAACGTGTTCCCCGAAACCGCGCCGAGTTGCGAGCCGAACGGGCCGTCCACCACGACCGTCGTGTCCGCCTCCGAAATCACGCCGGAAATGGCGACGGAGGTGTCGGTCACCACGCTTCCCGCCGCCGGCCCCGTAATCGACAGGCGCGCCCCCGTGACCGTGACGGTCACGACGGAGGACGTCTTCGTCGCACCCTTGTTGTCGATGGCGATCGCGGTGAGCGAGTACGTGCCGCCGAGCAGGTTGGTGGCCGTCGCCGCATACGGCGCGACGGTGCGCGATGCCAGCAGCGTGGTCCCAAGGTAGAAATCGACCCGCGCGATCGTGCCGTCGACGTCCGTCGCAGTAGCGGCGATAGCAATGGTCGCGGGTGCGGCGAACGTCGCGCCGGACTTGGGGGCGGTGATCGCGACGGTGGGCGCCTTGTTGCTCGCGGCGTAGGCGCTGCAGCACAGCACTTGCGCCAGCAGCAGCGCCGCGCACCCGCGGCCGACGACGCGATGCTCCCAAGCGGAGGTCATTGCCCGGCCACGCGCTGGTAGACGGGCGGCGAGGGCTTGCCGTCCGCGCTGTGCGTCGCGGTCAGCCGATGCACGCCGGGCGCGAGCGTGACGCTCAGAGAGGCGGAGCCATTCTGCACGGGCGCGGTTCCAAGCACGGCTCCGCCGTCCCGAAACGTCATCGATCCATTCGCGCCGCTGTCGCTGTCGGCGACCAGCAACAGCATCTGTCCGCGTTGCGCGGGATCGGCTGACGATCGCAGCGTGGTGGGGTAGCTGCCCGGCGCGAGCTTGAAGACGAACGACTGGCCTTCGCCGAACACCGCGCCCGCGGTGAGCGGAAAGGGATCGGGGCTGTTGCCCAGCGCGACGACGCCCCCCTGGCCATCGATCGCGATCTGGTTGAGGTTCGTCGTGGCGGTACGCGGGCCGAGCACCACCGAGTACGCGAGGCGCGACGCCCCCGGGCGGATACGCGCGACGAACGGCGCACGCTGCACGTCGCCGCCGGCGCCGAAATCCTGCAGGCGGTCGACCAGCGGAAAGCGCGTCGAGGTCGCGTAGCCGCCCACGTACGTGAATCCTGCGGCGTCGTTCGCCACGCTGGTCGCGACGTCGATGCCTTCGTCCGGCCCGAAGATGCCGAAGCAGGACGACTGCCCGGAACCGGCGCACCACCCGCCGCCCAGGTAGGTGGACCAGCGAAGCGCCGTCCCGCTGGCGTCGAATCGGGTGATGAACGCGTTGCTCAGCCCCGCGGACGTGACGCCGATGCGCGGCTGGAACACGCCCGGCGTCACCGGGAAGTCGAACGACGTGGTCCAGCCGACGACGGTCGCCTCGCCGGCGCCGTCGACGGTAACGCCGAAGCCGCGCTCGTCGGCGCTTCCGCCGAGATACGTCGAATAGACGAGCGCAGTTCCGGTCGGATTGACCTTGGCGAGGAAGGCGTCGCTGCCGCCGCTCAGTGCAGCTCGCAGTGGGGCGCGCGTGGGAAAGTCACTGGAGCGCGCCACGCCGGCGATGTACGCGTTGCCTGCGGCGTCCACCGCCACGGCGTGCGCTTCGTCACGCAGGCTGCCGCCGACGTACGTCGCATACATCATCGCGGTCCCGGTCGGATTGAGCCGCGCGATGTACGGCGCGGCGCCGCCGGGTCCAGTCGCCTGAAACGCGCCCGGCGTGGCCACCACGCCGGCGGCGGTACCCGTGATCGCAAGGCTGCCGTCCGCATGCACGGCGATCGCGGCGATCGCCGAGCTGAAGCGCGTCGAATACGCGAGCGCATTGCCCGCCGGCTTGAGCTTCGTGATGAACCCGGCACCGGCCGATTGATACGCGCCCGGGGTCACCGGATAGGCGGTCCCGCTGCTGGTACCGGTCACATAGGCGCTGCCCGCCGCATCCACCGCGATGCCGATGCCGTAGGTCGTCGTCCGCCGCGCGCCGAGGTACGTGGTGTAGAGCACCGTCTTGCCCGCCGGATCGAGCTTCATCACGAACGCGTCGACCGTTCCCGCCTGCTGGGTCTGGTAGCCGCCCGCGACGGGAAGGTCGGCGCTCGAGATGGAGCCCGTGACGTAGAGGTTGCCGGCGGGATCGGCCGCCACGCCGGTCGCGCCCCACAGATTGGTCGAGAGCACGAGCACCGGATCGATCACCAGCGGCTGGCGACGATCGTAGCGGCCCACGCGCAGGCCGACGCGCCCGCCAGCACGCAATTCGTAGCGCACCGGGACGGCGTGGCGTTTGCCGGCGATGTGCTGATACGCCACCGGACGGCGAAACGTCAGCGTGTCGGCGCGCGCGCGCAGCAGCAGGTTGCCCGCGGCATCGAGCGCGGGCGCGTCGGCGCCGGCGAAGCGCAGCACGATCCGCCGCGGATCGGCGGCAGGCGCGACGACGAAGTCGTACTCCAGCGCGCGCGGCGTTCCGTAGAACACGGCGTCGATACCCGGATAGACGTTTTGGTACGCGACCCGCTCGAACGTGGCCGCATCGTAGATCTGCGGGGCGTCATCCTCGCCGCGGACGTACGTGACCACGCCGGGCAGCGACGCCCCGGCGCGAGGGACCGACCCCGCGCTGCCCTCGAAGCGCATCTCGATGGCGGCGATGCCCCCCTCGCCCGTGGGGAAGGCGATGGTGGCGCCGGCGTCGGTCAGGAACGTCGTGTGTCCGGCGCCGCGAGCGACGAAGCGCACGCGGGCGTCGGCCTGGCCGTGATTCGCCTCGAACGCCAGCGGACGCGCGTCGTCGAGGGACACCGCATGCGCCCACGCGGGCATCGCGGCGAGACAGGCGACGGCGAAGATGCAGAGACGCGAAACGGATGAGCGAGCGACCATGGCAGTGGCCTCGGGTGCGGCGAAGGGACGGCGCGCGTTGTATCCTTCGCGTTTTCGAAGCAGTCTCCGCTTCGGGCAAAATGCGCCAACTGCCACAACTGTCATCCGCCTTAAGTGGCATTGACTTCCGCGGCGTGCTGCCGTTGCGTCCCTTCGTTCCCCGAACCCGCGTCCGCGCCCGATGAAGCTCGTCACCTGGAACGTCAACTCGCTCAACGTGCGGCTGCCACGTCTCCTCGCCTGGCTCGCGGCGAACCGCCCCGACGTGATGTGCCTGCAGGAGACGAAGCTCGAGGATCACAAGTTTCCCGTCATCGATCTCGAGGCCGCGGGCTATACGGCGCACTTCACCGGCCAGAAGACCTACAACGGCGTGGCGATACTGGCTCGCCACGGACTCTCCGTGACTGACGTCGCGATGGGCATCGACGGCTTCGTCGACGAGCAGAAGCGCCTGATCGCCGCCACCGTCGAAGGCGTGCGCGTGATCTCCGCGTACGTGCCGAACGGTCAGACGGTGGACTCGGACAAGTACCGGTACAAGCTGTCGTGGTGCGAGGCCGTGGCGAACCATCTCGAGAGCGCGCTCGCGCAGCATCCCGTGCTCGCCATCGCCGGCGACTTCAACGTCGCGCCGGATGACCGCGACGTGCACGATCCGCAACTGTGGGCCGGGCAGGTCCTGTGCTCCGCGCCGGAGCGCGCGGCGTTCCAGTCCTTCCTTGCACGCGGCCTGGCCGACAGCTTCCGCCTGTTCGACCAGCCGCCGAACATCTATAGCTGGTGGGACTACCGCATGCTCGGCTTCCAGAAGAACCGCGGTCTTCGCATCGACCACATCCTGCTGTCGCCGCCCCTCGCATCGCGCTGCATCGCCTCTACGATCGACCGCAACGCGCGCAAGGGCGAGAAGCCCTCGGATCACGCGCCCGCGATCGTCGAGCTGCGCGACGCCTGACGCCGCGCGAGCGGCTCACTCGCCGTCCTATCGACCGCGCGCCGATGGTCTTCGCGTCACCGCTGTTCCTGTTCCTGTTCCTGCCGCTCACGTTGGCGGCCTATTTCGTCGTGCCCAAAGCATGGCGCAACGCCGTGCTGCTCGTCGCGAGCCTGGCGTTCTACGCCTGGGGCGAGGCGCGCTACGTCGCGCTCGTGCTTGCGTCCGTCGCTTTCAACGCGTGGATGGGCATCCGGATCGCGGATGCCGCGACGCGTGGCGCGCGCAAGCGCTGGCTGATCGCCGCGGTGGCGGGCAACCTCGCCACCCTCGCGCTCTTCAAATACGCGAACTTCGCCGTCGCCAATGTCAACGCGCTGGCACCGATCCTCGGTGTCGGCACGATGGCGCTGACCAACATCGCGCTGCCGCTCGGCATCTCGTTCTTCACCTTCCACGCGATTTCGTACGTGGTCGACGTGTACAAGCGCAACGCCGACGCCCAGCGCAGCCTGCCCGCGTTCGCGCTGTACATCCTGCTGTTCCCGCAGCTGATCGCGGGGCCGATCATCCGCTGGCGCGACATCGCCGCGCAGCTCACCCAGCGTGACGCGCGTCTCGCCGATTTCGCCTACGGCGCGCGCCGCTTCGTGCTGGGTCTCGGCAAGAAGACGCTGGTGGCGAACACGCTCGGCCGCGCGGCCGACGACATCTTCGGGATGCCGGCCGCGGAGCTCACCACGCCGCTCGCGTGGCTCGGCCTCGTCTGCTACACGCTGCAGATCTATTTCGACTTCTCCGGCTACTCGGACATGGCGATCGGCCTGATGCGGATGTTCGGCTTTCGGATTCTCGAGAACTTCAACTATCCGTACATCGCCCGGTCGATCCGCGAGTTCTGGCGCCGCTGGCACATCTCGCTATCGAACTGGTTTCGCGACTATCTGTACATTCCGCTCGGCGGCAACCAGCGCGGCCGCTGGCGGGCCTACGCGAACCTCGTCATCGTGTTCCTGCTCTGCGGCCTGTGGCACGGCGCGAGCTGGCCGTTCGTGCTCTGGGGCGCGTGGCACGGCCTCTTCCTCGTGGCCGAGCGCGCGGGGCTCGATCGACTCCTCGCGCGGCACCCGTGGATCGGGCACGTCTACGCGCTGGCGGCGATCATGGGCGGCTGGGTGCTGTTCCGCTGCGACACGCTGGCGCACGCGGCAAGCTACTACGCGGCGCTGCTGGGCCAGGGTGCCGCGTCGGCGCATCAGTCCGTGACGCCGCACCTCGACGGGCTCGTCGCGACGACCCTGACCCTGGCGATCGTCTTCGCCACGCCGCTCGCCCGGCGCATCGGCGCGTGGCGCGATCGCGTGGCCGCCACGACCACGCTCGCGAGTGGCGCCGTGCAGACGGCCGACGTGCTGTGGCTCACGCTGGTGTTCGCCGCCTCGGCGGCGATGCTCGCGGCGAACACCTACAATCCGTTCATCTATTTCCGCTTCTGATGGCCGCCAACCGCGATCCCCTCGCGCTCCCGCCGGTGCCGCCGCCGGCGCCGGCGGACCATCCGCGCCGCGATCGCATTCTGGCCGCGCTCTTCGTCGCTTTCATCGCGCTGCCGGGACTGCTCCTGCCCGCGCTGGGCGCGCTCGGCGTGGGCGGACCGCTGATGGCGCGACTCCGGCCGCAGCCGACGCTGGAGCTCGAGAATCGTCGCGCCGCGCCGTGGCCCGCCCCCGCGCTCACGCCGGCGTTCACCACCGAGTTCGAGCGGGCGTTCGCCGATCGCTTCTACGGCCGCAGCGCGCTGCTGGTCGCGCATCACGCCTTGCTCGTCCAAGGTTTCGGCGTGTCGCCCGCGCCCACGGTGATGCTCGGCCGCGATGGCTGGCTCTATTTCCTCGGCGAGGACACCAAGGCGCTCGACCGCCACTACCGCGGAACGCTGCCGGTGACCGACGGGGAGATCGCGGCGGTGGCGGCGGAGCTGCAGCGCCGCGCCGCGCTCCTCGCGCAGCACGGCATCCCCTACGTCGTGACGATCGTGCCCGACAAGTACACGATCTACCCCGAGCATCTGCCCGCGTGGGTGACGCCGTCGCCGACGGCGTCGCCGCTCGAACGTCTGGCCGCCGCGCTGCGCGCCGATGCGCCGGCCGTCCGCTTCGTCGACATGCGCGAACCGCTGCGCGCCGCCAAGGCGCGCGACCGGCTCTACTTCCAGACGGATTCGCACTGGAACCTCGCGGGCGCCAGCGTCGGTTACGAGGCGCTGATGCGCGCGGTGCGCGCTGCGCTCGGGCCCGAGCGCGTGCCCGCGACCGCGCCGCCGCCGCGGCCTCCCTACGTGCCGGGCGTCGACGTGTACTCGGGCGACCTCGCGCGCGCGGTCGGCATGAACTGGTCCTTGAAAGAGCCGGACTTCGTGTCGCTCGGCAAGGTGCTGGGCGATCCGGCGTCGCGCTGCGGCAAGCGGATCGACAGCGGCGCCGACGAAGGCTTCGAGTTCTATGCGTGCGACCGGCCGGGCTTGCCCCGCATGGTGATGCTGCGCGATTCCATGGCGATTCCGCTGATCCCGCTGCTGTCGGAGAATTTCAGCCGCTCGGTCTACGTGGGTGCGCGGCGGCTCGACCCCGCGCTGATCCTGCGGGAAAAGCCCGATGTCGTGATCGACGAGATGGTGGAGCGCTCGCTGCTCGCACCCGCAGCGTCGCCGATGCCCTAGCCGCGCTCGCCCTTGCGCAGCTCGG
>Ga0207691_10000244_pt1 | contig 53634 bp, 52 predicted proteins | sample KBSM13metaG_FD_184327 | JGI IMG/M metagenome (GOLD analysis project Ga0207691, IMG submission 184327) | Miscanthus rhizosphere microbial communities from Kellogg Biological Station, Michigan, USA - KBS M1-3 metaG (SPAdes) (version 2) | ecosystem: Host-associated > Plants > Roots > Rhizosphere >...
GGGAAGCGAAGAAGGCGAACCTCGACAAGAACGCCGACATCAAGACGCAGATGGACCTGGCGTCGCAGACGGTGCTGGTCGGCGCGTTCGTCGCCGACTGGGTCAAGAAGAACCCGATTCCCGAAGCCGAATTGCGCAAGGAATACGAAGTTATCAAGACGCAGATCGGCGACAAGGAATATCACGTCAAGCACATCCTGGTCGAGAAGGAAGACGAGGCCAAGGACATCATCGCGCAGCTGCAGAAGGGCGCCAAGTTCGACGAGCTCGCCAAGGCGCGCTCCAAGGATCCGGGCTCGAAGGACAAGGGCGGCGACCTTGACTGGAACGCCCCCGCCGGTTTCGTCAAGCCGTTCTCGGATGCCATGGTCGCCACGCCGAAGGGCAAGTTCTCGACGGTGCCGGTGCAGACGCAGTTCGGCTACCACGTGATCATGGTCGACGAAATCCGCGAAGCCAAGGTACCGCCGTTCGACGAAGTCAAGCCGCAACTGCAACAGCGGATGCAGGCCGCGCACCTGGACAAGTACTTCAAGGAACTGCGCGTCAAGAACGGCGTATAAAGCACGCGCAGCAAGCATCTCCGGAAGGGCGGGCCACGCGGTCCGCCCTTTTTTCATGCGCGGGACGCGCAGGTGATATCCTTGCGCCCAAAGCGAAAATGCCATCCGGGGGAGCCGTGTCGCGCATCCGCAATCCGAAGGACTTCTGGGCAGGATCCCTGTTCGTGCTGGTCGGCATCGCCGCGCTCGTGCTGGGCTCGCGCTACAACCTGGGCACCGCGGCGCGCATGGGGCCGGGTTACTTTCCGCGCATCCTCGGGCTACTGCTGATCGCGCTGGGCGGAGTCATTGCCCTGCGTGGATTGCGCACGCAAGGCATCGCGATTGCGGCGTGGCGCTGGCGGCCGACGATCGTCGTGCTGTTCAGCGTCGTGCTGTTCGGGCTCATCGTGACCTATGCCGGGCTCGCGCTGTCGACGGTGATCCTGATCGTGCTCGCGAGTACTGCCAGTTCCGAATTCCGCTGGAAGGAGGCGCTGATCAGCGGCATCCTGCTGGCAGCGCTGGCAGTCGGCGTATTCATCGTCGGCCTCAAGCTGCAATTGCCGATCTGGCCCACTTTCCTGACCGGCTGACGCGATGGAATTGTTCAATCACCTGGCGCTCGGATTTTCGGTTGCGCTGACGCCGATCAACATGATGTACGCGCTGATCGGCACGCTGCTGGGAACGCTGATCGGCGTGCTGCCCGGTATCGGACCGGTGGCGACGATCGCGATGCTGCTGCCGACCACCTACGCACTTCAGCCGGTTTCCGCGCTGATCATGCTGGCCGGAATCTACTACGGCGCGCAGTACGGCGGCTCCACGACGTCGATCCTCATCAACATGCCGGGCGAGACGTCCTCGGCCGTGACCTGCCTCGACGGTCACCAGATGGCGCGCAAGGGCGAGGCCGGCGCTGCGCTCGCGACCGCCGCCCTCGCCTCCTTTTTCGCGGGATGCGTTGCGACGGTCTTCATCGCGGCGGTATCCATTCCGCTGTCCGAGCTCGCGCTCAAGTTCGGGCCGGCCGAATATTTCTCGCTGATGGTCTTAGGGTTGATCGGCGCGGTCGTGCTCGCGCACGGCTCGCTGCTCAAGGCCATCGCGATGATCGTTCTCGGGCTGCTCCTCGGCATCGTCGGCACCGACGTCAATTCCGGCGTGGCTCGCTTCGACTTCGGGATTCCGCAGATGACCGACGGCCTGGGCGTCGTCAGCGTGGCGATGGGCCTCTTCGGCTTCGCCGAGATCATCACCAATCTCGAATCCCAGGAAAAGCGCGAGCGGCTCGCGAGCAAGGTCAAGGGATTGTGGCTGTCCAAGGACCAGTTCAAGGCGGCGTGGCCGGCGGCGCTGCGCGGAACGGGCCTGGGTTCGTTCCTGGGCCTGCTGCCGGGCGGCGGCGCCATGCTCGCGGCATTCGCATCCTACGCTGTCGAGAAAAAAGTGGCCAAGGACCCGTCGCGCTTCGGCAAGGGCGCCATCGAGGGTGTCGCTGGTCCGGAGGCGGCGAACAACGCCGGTGCGCAGACGTCGTTCATCCCGCTGCTTACGCTGGGCATCCCGGAGAACGCGGTGATGGCGATGATGGTCGGCGCGATGACCATCCACAACATCCAGCCGGGGCCGCAGGTGATGACCAGCAATCCCGGATTGTTCTGGGGGCTCATTGCGTCGATGTGGGTGGGCAACCTGATGCTGGTCGTGCTCAACCTGCCCATGATCGGGATCTGGATCAAGCTGCTGACGGTCCCTTACCGGCTGCTCTATCCGGCCATCCTGCTGTTCTGTGCGATCGGCGTGTACACGATCAACAATGCCAGCTTCGACGTGAGCCAGACCGCATTCTTCGGCTTGCTCGGGGTGCTGTTCGTCAAGCTCGAATGCGAGCCGGCGCCGCTGCTGCTGGGCTTCGTGCTGGGCCCGATGATGGAGGAGAACCTGCGTCGTGCGATGCTGCTGTCGCGCGGCGACCCCTCCGTCTTCCTCACCCGGCCGCTGTCCGCGGTGATGCTCGCCGCCGCGGTCCTGCTGATCATCGTCATCGCGCTGCCCAACATGCGCCGCAAGCGCGAGGAAGCGTTCCAGGAAGAGTGATGCCTTTCGACTGGACGAATGCCTACGCGTCGCGCCGCCAGCCTGTCCTTGCCCGCAACGTCGTCGCCACATCGCAGCCGCTTGCGGCGCAGGCCGGACTTGCCATGCTGGCGCGCGGCGGCAATGCAGTGGATGCCGCGCTGGCCACGGCGATCACGCTTACCGTGGTCGAACCTTGCAGCAACGGCATCGGTTCGGATCTCTTCGCGATCCTGTGGAGCGGGGACGAGCTGGTCGGCCTGAATGCCTCCGGCCGCGCCCCGATGGCGTGGTCGCCAAGTCGATTCGCGGGCAGAACCGCCATGCCGGAACGCGGCTGGGAATCGGTGTCGATACCCGGTGCCGTCGCCGGATGGGTCGCGCTGTCCAGGCGCTTCGGCAAGTTGCCTTTCGCGGACCTGTTCGAGCCCGCCATCCGTTACGCGCGCGATGGTTGGCATGTGTCGCCGGTGGTGGCGGAAAAATGGGCACTCGCCGTGCCGGCGTTGCCGAAGGACCTCGGCTGGCCGGACGTCTTCATGCCGCGCGGCCGCGCGCCGCGCGTCGGCGAATTGTTCGCCTGTCGCGCGATGGCCGAGACGCTGGAGAAGATTGCAACGACGCAAGGCGAGGCGTTCTATCGCGGCCCCCTCGCCGCGGCGATGGTGGCGCACGCGCAATCCTCGGGCGGAGGTCACACGCTCGCGGACTTCGCCACCCACGAGGCCGACTGGGTCACCCCGCTCGCCCAGAACTACCGCGGCTACACCGTGCACGAGATTCCTCCCAACGGCCAGGGTGTCTCCGCGCTGATGGCGCTTGCTATGCTGGAGCAGGTCGACCTGGCGCGCCACCCTTGCGATTCCGTCGCCGCGCAGCACCTGCAAGTCGAGGCGATGAAACTCGCCTTTGCCGATGCGTACCGGTATGTGAGCGACGCGCGCACGATGCCGTTTCCGGCCGCGGCACTGCTCGATCGCGACTATATCGCCGCGCGTGCGCGCCTCATCGACCCTGCTCGCGCCCAGGATTTCGGTCCGGGCGAGCCCCCGCGCGGCGGCACCGTTTACCTGTGCGCCGCCGACGCGGACGGAATGATGGTGTCGTTGATCCAGTCGAATTACATGGGATTCGGATCCGGCGTGGTCGTACCCGGCACCGGCATCAGCCTGCAGAACCGGGGCGCGGGATTCGTGCTGCAGCCCGGGCACCCCAACCAGGTCGCCGGCGGCAAGCGACCGTATCACACGATCATTCCGGGATTCGTGACTCGCGACGGCGGGCCGTACGCGGCGTTTGGCGTGATGGGTGGCCCGATCCAGCCGCCGGGACACGTGCAGACGCTGGTGCGCCTGCTCGACTACGGCATGAACCCGCAGGCCCTGCTCGACGCGCCACGGTGGAAAGTCAACGCCGACGGTTCCCTCGACCTCGAGGCTTCCGCGTCACCGGAACTTCGCGCGGGCCTGATCGCGCTCGGCCACAAGATGGAATCGGTGCCCGACTCCTACATGGATTTTGGCGCGGGCCAGTTCATCGTCAAAGCGGACGACGGCTACGTCGCCGCATCGGATTCCCGCCGCGACGGCCACGCGGTGGGTTTCTAGCCCTTCGTTCCGGCTTTCAGCTCGGACAGCGGCAGCAGTTCGCTGAGCGCGAGCCGCTTGCGGTCCGGCTCCGGCGCAGGCAAAGGCGATGTCGCGGTCATCGTCGCCAGACTGCGCCGCGTGAGTTCCTGGTAGCTGCGCGTGCCTTCGACTTTCCACGCCATTTCCTGCTCGGTGAGTTCGCGCACGATCCGGGCCGGGATGCCCGCTACCAGCGTGCGCGGTGGCACCACGAAGCCCGCCTTGACGAACGCCATTGCCGCGACGATCGCCGATTCGCCGACGACGGCGTTGTCGTTGACGACGGCATTCATCCCGACAAGCGCGTTGCGCTTCACGACACATCCATGCAACACGGCGGCATGGCCGATGTGCCCGTCCTCCTCGACGATCGTGTCGGTGCCCGGGAAGCCGTGCATGATGCAGGAGTCCTGCAGGTTGGCGCCCGCGCGAATTTCAAGGCGTCCAAAGTCGCCGCGCAGGCTGGCGCACGGCCCGACGTAGCACCGCGGCCCGACGATGACGTCACCGATCAGGACCGCGGATGGATGTACGTAGGCTGTCGGGTCGACGACCGGCGTAATGCCGTCGATGGCGTACACCGTCAGCGACATGAAGAGTCTCCAGTGTTCCTCGTCGCGTTCATGCGAGCCACACTCGCGCGTTGCGGAACATGCGCATCCACGGCGAAGCATCACTCCATCCGTCCGGATGCCACGACATTTGCGCGCTCCGGTGCACGCGCTCCGGATGCGGCATCAGGATCGTGAAGCGCCCATCCGCCGTGGTCAAACCCGTGATGCCTTGCGGCGAACCATTGCAGTTGTACGGATAGGTTTCGGTGGGCGCACCGCGATGGTCGACGAAACGCAGCGCGACGAGCGGCTGCGCGGCCGCGAGCTGTGCCGCATCGTGGAATTCCGCATACCCCTCTCCGTGCGCCGTCGCCACCGGCAGGCGGCTGCCTTCCATGCCGGCAAAGAAGAGCGACGGTGATCGTGGCACCTCCACCATCACCAGCCGCGACTCGAACTGTTCCGATGCATTGCGCACGAAATGCGGCCAATGCGACGCGCCGGGCACGATGCCGCGCAGGTTGCTCATCATCTGGCAGCCGTTGCAGACGCCCAGCGCGAACGAGTCTCCGCGCGCGAAGAACGCTTCGAATTGTTCACGCACGGCGGGGTTGAACAGGATCGACTTTGCCCAGCCTTCGCCGGCGCCGAGCACGTCTCCGTATGAGAATCCGCCGCCGGCAACAAAGCCCTTGAATTCGGCGAGCGACCGGCGGCCGGCGGCGAGGTCGCTCATGTGCACGTCGTAGGCATCGAAGCCGGCACGGTCGAACGCAGCCGCCATTTCGACATGGCCGTTCACGCCCTGCTCGCGCAGGATCGCGACCTTCGGCCGGGCGCCGGACGCAATGAACGGAGCGGCGACGTCGCGATCGGCATCAAAGGTCAGATGCGGCGCCAGGCCCGGGTCATCGGCGTCGAGGATGCGCGCGTATTCTTCGTCCGCAACGACGGGATTGTCGCGCAGCCGCTGCATCGCGTGCGTCGTCGCCGACCACGCGCGATGAAGGTCGATGCGCGATTCGTCGAGCACGACAGCGCCTCGGCACGTGACGGCGATTCTGCCTGCGCGTGACGGCGAGCCAACGCTTGCTGCAAGCAGGCCGGCCGAGCGCGCGGCGGCAATGACGGAAGCTGCGTCCCCGGCCTTCACCTGCACGACCGCGCCCAATTCCTCGCTGAACAGCGCCGCGAGACACGCGTCCGGCGCGGTATCAAGCGAGACGGACAGGCCGCAGCGCGACGCGAACGCCATTTCCGCCAAGGTCGCGAACAACCCGCCGTCGCCCATATCGTGGTACGCGAGCAGCCGGCCTTCTGCATGCAGCCGCTGGACCAGCGCAAAGAATGCCGCCAACCGCCGCGGATCGTCCAGGTCCGGCGCATCGTTGCCGAGCTGCCCGTACACTTGTGCCAGCGCAGACGCGCCGAGGCGGTGCTTGCCTCCGCCGAGATCGATGTGCACCAGTTCCGTTTCACCGGCATCGAGTCTTAGCAGCGGCGTCAGCGTGCTGCGCGCATTCTGCACCGGCGCGAAAGCGGAGACGATCAGCGAAACTGGCGCGGTAACAGCCTTGGCGATGCCATCGTCCGTCCATGTCGTGCGCATCGACATCGAGTCCTTGCCGACCGGAATCGACAGTCCGATCGCGATACAGGTGTCGATCGCCACGGCGCGCACGGTATCGTATAGCGCAGCGTCCTCGCCCGGATGCCCTGCCGGCGCCATCCAGTTGGCGGAAAGCTTCACATCACCCAGATCGCGGATGCCGGCGGCGGCGAGATTGGTGATCGCTTCACCGACTGCCATGCGTCCGGACGCAGGCGCATCGATGAGCGCGAGCGGCGTGCGTTCGCCCATCGCCATCGCCTCGCCTGCGTAACCTTCGAAATCCATCAGCGTCACGGCAACGTCGGCCACCGGAACCTGCCAGGGTCCGACCATCGGGTCGCGCGAACACAAGCCGCCGACAGTGCGGTCGCCGATAGTCACCAGGAACGTCTTGTCCGCGACGGCGGGGAACTGCAGCACGCGATATGCCGCCTCCTTGACCGTGACCCCGGTCAGGTCTAGTGGGGGCAATGGCCGCGCCACGCGTGTCACATCGCGCGTCATCATCGGCGGCTTGCCGAGAATCACGTCCAATGGCACGTCCACAGGGTTGTTGCGGAAATGCGCGTCGGCGACAACGAGGCGCCCCTCCGCGTTGGCGCGGCCAACCACCGCGAACGGGCATCGCTCGCGCTCGCACATGGCTTCGAACGCGGCCAGCGAATCGGGCAGGATCGCGAGCACATAGCGCTCCTGCGCCTCGTTGCACCAGATTTCGCGCGGCGACATGCCGGGTTCCTCCGACGGCACCGCGCGCAGTTCGAACGTCCCGCCTGCCCCGCCACCGTGCACCAGTTCCGGCAGCGCATTCGACAGGCCGCCGGCACCGACGTCGTGCAGCGAGAGGATGGGATTGCGGTCGCCCAGCTGCCAGCACCGGTCGATGACTTCCTGCGCGCGGCGTTCGATCTCCGCGTTGCCGCGCTGGACGGAATCGAAGTCGAGGTCAGCCGTGTTCACACCCGTGGCCATTGACGACGCTGCCCCGCCGCCCATGCCGATCAGGAGTCCGGGACCCCCCAGCTGGATCAGCAGCGCACCCGCGGGCAACGCGTGCTTGTGCGTATGCTCGGCGCGGATGTTGCCCAGGCCGCCGGCGATCATGATGGGCTTGTGATAGCCGCGCACCTCGCCAGCGACTTGCTGCTCGAACGTGCGGAAGTAGCCGGCGAGATTGGGCCGTCCGAACTCGTTGTTGAATGCCGCCGCGCCGATCGGACCCTCGAGCATGATCGACAGCGCGGATGCGATGCGATCCGGCTTGCCGTAGTCGGTCTCCCAAGGTTGCACGAGTCCCGGAATGCGCAGATCCGAAACCGTGAATCCAACCAGGCCCGCTTTCGGTTTGCCGCCGATACCGGTTGCGCCCTCGTCGCGAATCTCGCCGCCGGAACCCGTCGCGGCGCCCGGAAACGGCGCGATGGCGGTCGGGTGGTTGTGGGTTTCGACCTTCATCAGGATGTGCGTGGATTCGGCGCGCGCGCCATAGCGCCCATCTTCGCGCGGATAGAAGCGCGCCGCGACGCCGCCTTCCATCACAGCCGAGTTGTCGGCATAGGCGACGATGGTCCCCTGCGGATGCGCCTTGTGCGTTTCGCGGATCATGCCAAACAGGCTGCGCTGCTGCCGCACGCCGTCGACGATGTATTGCGCGTTGAAGATCTTGTGCCGGCAATGTTCCGAATTGGCCTGCGCGAACATCATCAGCTCGACGTCGGTCGGGTCGCGCCCAAGCGTCCGGAAACTGGCGTCGAGATAGTCGATCTCGTCGGGAGCCAATGCCAGCCCAAGCGTCGTGTTTGCGCGCTCAAGCGCCGTGCGGCCTTCCTTCATCAGTGCAATGGTCGTCAGCGGCTTCGGCCGGAAATGCGCGAACAGGTCGTTCGCGCCGGCAAGGCCGTCGCAGACGGTCTCTACCATCCGGTCGTGCAGCAGCGGCAGCAGTGACGCGCGGTCGGAGTCGTCAAGCGGCTTGCCGTCCGCCGTGGCGATGTCGTAGAACACGCCGCGCTCCATCCGCGTGACGGCGGACAGGCCGCAGTTCCTGGCAATGTCGGTGGCCTTCGATGACCATGGAGAAACGGTGCCCGGGCGCGGGATCACAAGCACGGTGCTGCCGGACGCTGGGGCCACCACGGGCGATTCCGGACCGTAGGTCAGCAGGCGCTCCAGCGTCGCGCGTTCATCGACACCCAGAGGGCGGGCGATTTCGACGAAATGCCGGAAGGTTGCGGTGATCGCGGTGACGCGATGCGCGGGACGGACGGACGAGAGGCCTTGCAGAAGCTTGGCCAGGCGGAAATTCGACAACGCCGGCCGGCCGGCCAGCGAAAGGATTTCGGACATCGCTTTGGGGATGCGCGTAAAGCCGGATTATACGCTGTCGCGAGGGGACCCGAGGGATGGGCGGAAGCGTTGACGGTATGCCGACACGCGCCCACACTGCCCCCGCGACGCATCGTTTGATCAGACGCGATGTCCGTGTCCGGAACGGGTGCACCTGCCGCGACCTGATGCGCTCGTCGCCGCCACCGAATTAGAAAGGACGATGAAGTGAAATCATTGATGCGTTCCACCGGACTCACGCTGCTTGCCGCGGTCACCCTGCTGTTCGGTATCTCATCGGCCGGTGCCCAACCGTATCCGTCGAAGCCCATTCACATCATCGTGCCCTACCCGGCCGGCGGTACGTCCGACATCCTCGCGCGCGCGCTTGGCCCGGGAATCACCGCCGCGCTGGGACAGCCGGTCATCGTCGAGAACAAGCCGGGATCGACGGGGAACGTCGGCGCTGACTTCGTGGCCAAAGCACCTGCCGACGGCTACACGCTGCTGCTCGCCGATATTGGCTCGCTCGCCATCAGTCCCAGCATCTTTCCGACGCTTCCCTTCGATCCGGTCAAGGACTTTGCGCCGGTCGTGATGGTCGCGTACTCGCCGCACCTGCTGGCCGTGAATGCCGCGCTGCCCGCAAAGGACTTGAAGGAATTGATCGCTCTCGCAAAAGCGAAACCGGGCGCGCTCAATTTCGCGGTCTCGGGGATCGGCGGCGCAAATCACCTCGCGGGCGTGGACTTCGCGATGCGCACGGGCATCAAGTGGACGTACATTCCCTACAAGGGCGGCGCGCAAGCCATCGCGGACGTGGCGGGTGGCCAGGCGGACGTGCTGTTCAACGGGATGCTCGCCACCTACCCGATGGTCAAGGGCGGCAAGCTGCGAGCCGTCGCGATTTCCAGCACCAAGCGCTTCGCGGCGGCGCCCGACATTCCTACCGTCGCCGAATCGGGGCTGCCGGGATTCGAGACCGGGTCATTCCAGGGCATCGTGGCGCCCGCGGGAACGCCGCAGGACATCGTGAACAAACTGCACCAGACCGTGACCAAGGTTCTGGCCACGCCGGAAATGCAAGAGCGGCTGGTCACAGCGGGCGCCGAGACGCGTCCCGGATCGCCCGCGGACTTCGGCGCCTTCATCCGCGACGAGAAGGCGCGGTGGGCCAAGGTGGTCAAGGACTCCGGAGAGAAGTTCGAGTAAGTTTCCTGAGTTGCTTCGTCGAATGCGCAGGCGCGGCTACTCGACCTTGCCGATGCGCTTCACCACTTCGGCCATCTTGGCCGCATCAGCGTCGACATAGCGCTGGAACTCCGGCGTGTCGAGATACTGGATCGGGCTGCCCGCCGTAGTCATCACCTGCTTGACGCGTTCGTCGTTCGCGGCCGCGCGCGCGGCATCGCGCAGCCGCTTGACCACCGCGTCCGGCGTGCCGGCGGGAACGAACAATCCGGACCATTGCGCGTAGTCGACGTTGGTGCCGAGCTCGTGAAAGGTGGGAACATCCGGCAGCGCGACAAGGCGTGCGTTGCCCCACTGCGCGAGCGCGCGCAGCTTGCCGGCGTTGACTTGCTGCACGATGGTGGCCGGGCCCGTGGCAACGGCATCGATGCTTCCACCGAGCAATCCCACGATCGCCGGACCGGCCCCCGTGTACGGCACATGTGTCATCTTGATGCCGGCTGCGGCAAGCAGCATTTCCATCGGCACGTGCATCGTGCCGTAGTTGCCTGACGAGCCGAACGTGAATTTGCCCGGATCGGCGCGCGCGGCCGCCGCAAATTCCGCCCAGGTCTTCCACGGCGCGTCGGCGCGCACGACGAGCACCGTCGGGTCGGCCGTGAACCGCGCGATGGGTTTGAGCTGATCCAGCGTGTAGAGCGGTGCGCGGCCGAGGATCTTGTCGGCCTCGGGCAGCACCGTATACGACGCCAGCGACATGAGGATCGTGTATCCGTCGGGCTTCGCCTTCGCGGCAAGCGACATGCCGATGCCGCCGCCGGCACCTGCTTTGTTCTCGATCACGACGGGCTGCTGCAGGTCGCGGCTCATCGCGTCCGCCACGGGTCGCGCCACGGTGTCCGCCACGCCTCCCGGAGGGAACGGCACGATCATCGTAATGGCGTGGTCGGGAAAGTCCGCCGCAAACGCCGACCATGCGACGCCCGCAAGAACCAGAAGTCCTAGCCTGGCGAACAATTCAGTGCTGCAGAATCTTGGCGAGGAATTGCTGGGCACGCTCGGAGCGCGGCTTGCCGAAGAAGTCGTCCTTGCTCGCGTCCTCGACGATCTCGCCGCGATCCATGAAGATGACGCGATGGCTCACCTTGCGCGCGAATCCCATCTCGTGCGTGACGACCATCATCGTCATGCCCTCCTTCGCCAGCAGCACCATCACGTCGAGCACCTCGCCCACCATTTCCGGGTCGAGGGCGGATGTGGGTTCGTCGAAGAGCATCACGATCGGGTCCATCGACAGCGCGCGCGCGATGGCGACGCGCTGCTGCTGGCCGCCGGAGAGCTGGCCCGGATACTTGTCCTTGTGGACCATCAGGCCAACGCGATCGAGCATCTTGAGGCCGCGTGTCATTGCCTCGTCCTTCGGCCGGTTCAGCACCTTGATCTGCGCCAGCGTCAGGTTTTCGGTCACCGTGAGATGAGGGAACAGCTCGAAATGCTGGAACACCATGCCGACGCGCGCGCGCAGCTTGGGCAGGTCCGTCTTAGGGTCGGCGATGGAGATGCCGTCTACGACGACGTCACCCTTCTGAAACGGCTCCAGCGCGTTCACGCACTTGATCAGCGTCGACTTGCCCGAACCCGACGGGCCGCACACCACGACGACCTCGCCCTTCTTGATGCTGGTCGTGCAGTTGGTCAGCACCTGGAAGCTGCCGTACCATTTGGAAATGTCCTTGATGTCGATCATGGCGCGTTCTCTCGTTCCTTCGCAGCTCTAGCGAATGATGGCGATCCTCTTCTGCAGCTGGCGCACGAGCATCGACAGGCTGAAGCAGATGACGAAATAGGTGATGGCCGCGAGCAGGTACATTTCGACCGGACGGTTGAAATTCTTCCCCGCGACCTCGAAGCCTTTCAACAGGTCGTAGGCGCCGACCGCGTAGACCAGCGACGTGTCCTGGAACAGGATGATCGTCTGCGTCAGCAGCACCGGCAGCATATTGCGAAATGCCTGTGGCAGCACGATCAGTTTCATGCACTGCGCATAGGTCATGCCGACTGCGTAGCCGGCCGAGACCTGCCCGTGCGGCACGGACTGGATTCCCGCGCGCATGATCTCCGAGTAGTACGCCGCCTCGAACACGGTGAAAGTGATGATCGCCGACAGTTCCGCGCCCAAGGGCCGGCCGATCAGCAAAGGGATCAGCAGGAAGAACCACAGGATCACCATGACCAGCGGAATCGACCGCAGCGTATTGACGTAGAACGCGGCCGGCAGCACCAGCCATTTCTTTCCCGACAGGCGCATCAGCGCGATCGCGGTGCCCAGCGCAATGCCGCCGACCATCGCAAACAGCGTCAGCTGCACCGAGAAGATGAAGCCCTTCAGGATGAAGCTGGAAACGACGTTCCAGTCCAGGAAGGCGAAGGTCAGGTTCATCGCTTGCTCCCGAGGATGCCGGGCACCTGGACGCGCTTCTCGATGAATGCAGCTACACGGTTGACCGCGAACGCCGACACGAAATACAGCCCCGTGACCGCGAGGTAGATTTCCACGCCGCGCGACGTCTCCTCCTGCGCCTGCATGGCGAAGAACGTCAATTCGGAAATGCTCACCGCGAACGCCACCGACGAGTTCTTGATGATGTTCATCGACTCGCTGGTCAGCGGCGGAATGACGATCCGGAACGCCATCGGCAGGATCACGTACCGGTACGTCTGCGGCAGCGTGAGGCCCATCGCCAGGCCGGCGTACCGCTGGCCCTTGGGCAGTGCCTGGATGCCCGCCTTCACCTGCTCGGCGATGCGCGCCGACGTGAAAAAGCCCAGCGCGATCACCACCGCCACGAAGTCAGGCACGCCCTGAAGCGTCTTCCAGATCGACGGGATGACGTGGTACCAGAGGAAGATCTGGACCAACAGCGGGACGTTGCGGAACAGTTCGGTCCACGCGTTGCCGATCCAGACGAATGCCTTGACCGGCGTGGTCCGCAGGATGCCCATCAGCGAGCCTACGGTCAGCGCCACCACCAGCGAACACGCCGAAACCAGTAGCGTCCAGCCCCACGCCGACATCATCCAGCGAAAATAGGTCTGGCCGCCGCCGGTGTCCTGGAAGAAGACCTGCCAATCCCAGCTCATCTAAGCCGCCCCCTCGCCCGCCCGCTCCACCACGGCGCGGCGCCTCCCCGCGCCGCCTCCCGCATCGCCAGCTTACTGTACGGCGTACTCCTCCATCGGCTTCGTGTTCGGGCTCATCCACGCTTGCTTGGTCGCGTCCGAGAGCGGCAGCCCGACCTTGGTATTCGAGGGCGGAATGGGCTGCACGAACCACTTGTCGTACATCTTGGCCAGGTCACCACTCTTGACCATCGCCTGGATGCTGGTGTCGACCGCCTTCTGGAACGCGGGGTCGTCCTTGCGCATCATGCAGGCGATGGGCTCCACGCTCAGCACTTCGCCCAGGATCTTGTAGTCGGCCGGGGCCTTCGACTTGGATACGAGGCCCGCGAGGATCTGTCCGTCCATCACGAACGCGTCGGCGCGGCCGGACTCGAGCAGCAGGAAGCTGTCGGCGTGATCCTTGCCGAACACTTCCTTGAAGTCCATGTTCGCGGCCTTCTTGTTCTTGCGCAGCGTCTGCACGGACGTGGTCCCGGTGGTCGTGGCGACTGTCTTGCCGTTCAGGTCTGCGATGCCCTTGATCGGCGAATTGGCCTTGACGACGATGCGCCCTTCCTCGACGTACGTCGTCATGGCGAATGCGACGTCCTTCTGCCGCGCGGCGTTGTTGGTGGTCGAGCCGCACTCAAGGTCGACCGTACCGTTTTGTACCAGCGGGATGCGGTTCTGCGAGGTCACCGGCTGGAACTTGACGTCAAGCTTTGGCATCTTCAGCTGCTTCTGCAGGTCGGCGGCGATCTTCTCGCTCATCTCGGTATGGAAGCCGACGTACTTGCCATCACCCAGCGTGTAGGCCAGCGCGCCCGACGACTCGCGCGCACCGAGCGTGATCGTGCCGGTGTCCTTGATCTTCTTGAGCGTGCCGGTAAGGTCCTGCGCGTTGGCACCGAGCGCAAACAGCGCGGCGATCAGCACAAACGTGGATTTGGGTAGGGACTTCATTGCGACCTCCAATAGTGCACGGCAGCTGCGTGCAGACGTTGCGGAATGGGAATGGAAACGGACTGGACCGCGGGAAAAGCTTTCGGTGTGCGGCATCGGGGTTAGTTTAGCGGCGCGGCGACCGGTTTGTCTATGCGCGAACGGGCACCCTCGCCGCCGCGGCCCGGCACGGCCCCGGCCACACCCCTATAATCGGCTCATGGCCGGTCACCTGTCGCCCGTTCTCGATGTCGCCGAGGTGCGCGCGCTCGAAGTACAGTACGGCGCCTTGCCGCTGATGGAGCTTGCCGGCCTGGCCTCCGCAGAAGCGGCGCGAAGAATGGCAGGGGACAGGGGTGGACCCATCGTGGTCCTCGCCGGACCTGGCAACAACGGCGGCGACGCGTTCGTCGCTGCGCGTTGGCTGATGAGCTGGTTCCATGACGTAAAAGTCGTGTTTGCCGGCGATGCGCAGCGATTACCGCCGGACGCCGCCGCCGCCTGGCAAGCATTCGTGGCCGCAGGCGGCGCCACTGCCCCGGCCGTCGACGGCGCACGTCCTGCATTGATCATCGACGGTCTGTTCGGCATCGGACTCACCCGGCCGACGGACGGCGCCTGCGCCGCTTGGATCGAATGGGCGAACGGCGCCGGTGCACCTATTCTGTCGCTCGACATCCCGAGCGGCCTCGACGCCAATACCGGTACCGCCCAGGGCGCAACCATTCGCGCAACCGCCACTGCGACCTTCATTGCGCGCAAGCCCGGCCTGCTGACCGCGGACGGTCCGGATCACTGCGGCGAGATTTCGGTGCACTCGCTCGGACTCGAGGTGCCTTCGACGTCCCGCGGCCATCAACTCGACTGGCCCGCGCTGGAAGCGATGCTGCCCGTAGTTCTTGCGCGGCGTTCGCGCAATGTCAACAAGGGCACGTTCGGCACGCTCGGCATCCTGGGCGGCACCGAAGGCATGGGCGGCGCGCTGATCCTGGCTGGCCGCGCGGCGATGCGCACCGGCGCAGGCAAGGTCTGGCTGGGTTTCCTGATGGCGGACCCGCCCAAGATCGACGCCAGCATGCCGGAATTGATGCTGCGCCACGCAGGCCCGGTGCTCGATGCCAATCCGGATGCGCTGGTCGTCGGCCCCGGCCTCGGACAAAGCGACGCCGCGCGGTCGCTGTTGCAGCGCGCGCTCGCGTGGCCGATACCGATCGCGCTCGATGCGGATGCGCTCAACCTGATCGCCCGCGATCCCACGCTGCTGGCCGCAACCCGGTCCCGCAGCGCGCCGACGTTGGCCACACCCCATCCGGGCGAAGCCGCACGAGTTCTGGCAACGAGCGTCGAAAACGTCCAGAGCGACCGCATGGGTGCTGCGCGCGAACTCGCGCAGCGACTCGCCGCCAACGTGGTTCTCAAGGGCGCCGGCAGCGTGCTTGCGCATCCGGACGGCACCTGGGACATCAATGCCAGCGGCGGACCGGCGCTCGCCACGGCCGGCAGCGGGGACGTCCTGTCGGGCCTGTTGGGTGCGCTGCTTGCGCAGGGACTGCCGGCGAAGACCGCGCTGCGTTACGCGGTGTGCCTGCACGGCGCCACCGCGGACGCGCTCGTCGCGCAGGGCATCGGGCCGCTCGGACTGACCGCGTCCGAACTGCCCGACGCCGCGCGCGCGCTGCTCAACCGCGCGGGACGCGACGCGTGACCGACATCTAGGGCATCAGCACGGTGGCGCCAGTGGTCGCGCGCGACTCCAGCGCGCGATGCGCCGCTGCGGCGTCCTTGAGCGCGAAACGCTGCCGCGCTTCGGATTGCAACTTGCCGGCGGCGACAAGCTTGAACATGTCGTCGGCCATCGCCAGCAGCTGCGGACGCGTCGCTGCGTAGGTGAACAGCGTCGGCCGTGTCGCGTACAGCGATCCTTTCTGCGCGAGCAGCATGATAGAGAAGTCCGGAACCGGCCCTGACGAACTGCCGTAACTGACGAACATGCCCCGCGGCTGCAGCACGTCGAGCGATTTCGGAAACGTGTCCTTGCCGATCGCGTCATACACGACCGGAACGCCCTTGCCGCCGGTCAGTTCCTTCGTGCGCGCGACGAAGTCCTCGCGCGTGTACACGATCGTATGCGTGCAGCCGTTCGCCTTGGCCAGTGCGGCCTTCTCGTCGGAGCCGACGGTGCCGATCATCGTCACGCCGAGCGCGCGCGCCCATTGGCACGCGACCAGCCCGACGCCGCCGGCTGCGGCGTGAAACAGAATCGTCTCGCCGCCCTTCAGCGGAAACGTCTGCCGAAACAGATACTGGACGGTCAGGCCCTTGAGCATCAGCGTCGCCGCCACTTCATCGCTGACGCCCGTAGGGATCGGCACCAGGCGCTCGGCGGCCATGATCCGCTCGGTACTGTAGGAACCCGGAGTTCCGCCGCTATAGGCGACCCGATCGCCGACCTTCAGGTAGTCGACACCGTCGCCCACAGCCTCGACCACGCCGGCGCCTTCGAGGCCGATCCCCGCAGGCAGCGGCTGCTTGTACTGACCGGTTCGGTGGTAGGTATCGATGTAGTTGACACCGATGACGGTGTGGCGCACGCGTGCTTCGCCCGCTCCGGGCGAGCCGAGGCTCACATCCTCGAGCACCATGACGTCGGGTCCGCCTGCTTCGTTGATGCGAATGGCTTGGGGCATGTTAGGAAATCCCGTTTGATGTAGTTGCGGTGCAGTGGCCGAAACGCGCCGGAACGGCGGGGGCCGATGATTGTCGCATCACGTCAGCGCGCGAAACGTCGCGAAGCCCGCGGCCGTGAGCAGCAGCGATCCGAACAGATGGACCGAAGCCAGCGCGAATCCGAAAGTATAGTCGCCGCGCGCGAGCAGTTCGGTCACCTCCGCCGAAAAGGTCGAGAACGTCGTCAATCCGCCCAGGAATCCGGTGATGACGAACAGCCGCCACTCCGGCGACAGGTCGTGCCGCACCAGGAAATACGCGACCGCGAATCCCACCAGGTAGCCGCCGATCAGGTTGGACGCCAGCGTGCCGAGTGGAAATTTCGGCGCGCGCGCGTTGAGCCACGCCGACAGGCCCCAACGCAGCCAAGCGCCGAAGGCTGCCCCGGCACCGACCGCCGCGAATTGACCGATCATGGCGCTTTCAATTCGTGCGCCTCACCGGATGAACTGTTCGGCGTAGGATGCGCCGAGCCCGCACTTCGCGTAATGATCGCGGCACATGTCGATCTTGCTCCAGACGTCTTCGTAACCATTCTGCCGGCCGTCCGCGTCGAGATAGATCATCGCGCCGCTGATGTTGAAGAACGTGATCATTTCCGGACAGTCGTCCGGCACAGTCAACGTGTGGATCTCGCCGGGCGACTCATACACGAAACTGCCCTCCTCCGCCGTCCAGTCGTGCTCGAGATACTTCCACCGCCCCTTGATCACGTAGCCGATGACCAGCATCGGATGGCGATGTCGCGACAGCACGCCGCTCTTACGCACGCGCAGCAGGTTGCACCAGCCGCCGGAAACGGTGTTGAGCAGCAACGGGCGGAACCAGACGTCCTTCGCTTGCGGAACCCATACGCGCTCGTCGTCCGGCAGCGCCGCAACGGCAATTTCGGGCTGGATACCGGACGTCGGCAGAATCAACGGAGCATTCACTCCGTTTCTTCCTTGATGGCACGCGCAAGCGCTGCGATTTCGGCAGCTTCGTCGTAGACCTTGGGAAAATCGCGGTGCGCCTTGCGATACCAGTAGCGCGCGTTGGCAACGTCGCCTTCCTGCATGTGAACGATGCCGTGCGCCCAGCATCCGAGCGTCGACGAGTCTTCCTGCACGATGACGTGCGCCTTCTCCCAATCGTGCTTCTTGAGGTAACGAACCGCGGTTCCAATCGGCATAGGCCCCCCCTATGTAATGAGATAGCCGCCATCCACCGGCAGAACGACACCGGTGACGAAGCTGGCGGCGGGCGAACACAAGAATACCGCGGCACCGGCAATGTCCTCCGGCGCCGCCCAGCGCGCGAGCGGCGTGCGCGCCAGTATTGCCGCGCTGCGCTGCGGATCGGCCTGCAGCGCCTGCGTCAATGGCGTGGTTACCCAACCCGGCGCGATGGCATTGACGCGTATGCCGTCGGGGGCATACGCGATGGCCAGCGACTTGGTCAGCTGCGCAACCCCGCCCTTGCTCGCGCTGTATCCCGGCACCAGGCCGCCCCCGAGGAAGGACAGCACGGAAGCCGTATTGACGATCGCGCCACCCGCGGCTTTCAGCTTCTCGCGCGCCAGCGCACAGCAGCGCATGGTGCCGGTGAGGTTGATGGCAAGAACCTCGGCGAAAACGGCGACATCGTGCTCGGCGCCGCGGCGGATGATTCCCGCGCAGTTGATCAGCACGTCGAGCCGGGGCAGCGAGGCAATCAACGCGGCGACCGCCGCGTCGTCGCGCACATCCAGCGCGACCGCGTCGCGGCAGCGGAAGCGCGGCGACGCGCGTGTGGCGTCGCATTCCTCGCGCGAGGCGCCGGTTACCGTAACCACGGCACCCAGTCCGGCGAAAGCATCGGCGACGGCCGCGCCGATTCCGCTTGTGCCGCCCACCACGAGCGCGACTTTGCCTGAATACAGGTCAGGGAGAAACGTCGTCGCGGTCACGCCGCGACCTTGCCCAGCGCGGCGCGCACGTCGGCGTCACGCGGCAGCGGAGCCACCGCGCCGAAACCGGTCGTGGCAAGCGCCGCTGCGACATTGGCATACGCAGCGGCGCTGAACGGATCGTCGCCGGCGAGAAGGCGCGTGGCGAACGCGCCGTCGAAGCAGTCGCCCGCCCCCGTCGCGTCCACCGGCGTGACGCGGTGCGCGGGAACGTGCTGCTGGCGCGCGCCGTCGGAAACGATGCAGCCTTCGGCACCCAGTTTAAGGACCACCCCTCGCGCGCCGGCACGATGACAGGCGGCCACCGCGCCGGCAGCGTCGCCGCCGAAAAGCACCAATGCATCGTCGAGGCTGGGCACGCACCAATCGCAGAGACCCATCGTTGCCAAAATCGTCGCGCGTGCGCGCGCCAGTGGCCAGAGCTTGAGTCGCAAGTTGGGATCGTAGGTCACCAGCGCGCCGGCAGCGCTCGCCTCGTCGATTGCGGCGAACACCGTATCGCACGCGCTGGCCGAGATCGCCTGACTGATGCCGGACACATGCAGCAGACGCGCCGACCGCACGACGTCGAGCGGAAGCGTTTCGGGCCGCATGCGGCTGGCCGCGGAACCTGCGCGCAAGTATGAGAATTCGTGACCCTGCGCGCCGTGCGTGACGAAATAGACGCCGGTCGCCGCGTCGGCATCGATAGCCACGCCCCGCAAGTCGACGGCTTCCTCGGCCCACAATTCGCGGAACAGGCGACCGAAGGAATCGCCGCCCAGGCGCGTGACATAGCCGACGCGCGCGCCGAGCCGCGCCGCGGCGATGGCCATGTTCGACGTGTCGCCGCCGAAACCCTGCACGTAGGCGCGCGGATCTGCGGCCCGTGTCTGGTTGAACTCGATCAGCGGTTCACCCAGCGCAACGATGTCAAGCCTGTCCTGAACCATGGCCACCTTATGATCAGCTGCGCCGGAAATTGAAGTGCCTGCCCGAAGCGACGTCGCCAAGCAGGACTCCTGGCCCCTCACGGGCGAGCCACGAGCGGCTGCCGTTGCGCCAGAACACTGAGCCATCGCGGAAACTGCCTTGGCTGATGGCCTGGCCGCGGTCGTTGCGCAGGAAAACCCTGCCATCGCCGACGACGTCCAGTATCACGGTGCTGCGGGCATCCGGGTCCCAAGCCGTGAAGGTGCCTACCGCCCAGGACGGCGGCCGAGCCGGCGCAACGACGGGAGGCGGTGGCGTGTTTGGCGTTTGCGAACCGCCGATCGACGCGCCGATCGCGAACGCGCCCAGGATTCCAGCCGCGATCGCCGCATTGTTGTTATTGTTGTTGCGCGAATTGTTCGAACTGCGCCCGAAGTCGAAATCCGCGCGGCATCCGCGATCGACCCAGATGCCGTTGCGGTCGAATCCCCAGGTGCGGTTGCGCGTGCATGGCGCGTTCGACAACTGGCGACGCAGCGAAACATTGTTCTCGGTGTCGACGCGACAGAAATTTCGATTGTTGTTGCGGCTCTCGCAGCGAATCGTGCCGCGCGCCGCCCACGCCGGCGGCGCAGTGGGAACGATCAGTGCAAGCACCACCAGCGCCACGGCCGCACGCTTAGGAAATCTCATCATTTTCCCCAATGGCGAAGGACGGGCGGTTATCTTACCGGCAACGCGTGGAATCCAGCAGCATAGGCCGCTGCCGCAGCCCTGACGTTCTCGGCCCGCGCGCCCGGCGCATACAGGTTTGAACCCGTGCCGAAGCCGGTCGCGCCGGCTGTCCAGTACGGCGCCATGTTGTCGGGCCGGATGCCGCCGACGGCAAAGACCAGCGCATCGCGCGGCAGGACCGCGCGCCATGCCTTGAGCGCCCCGGGCGGCAGCGCCTCGGCCGGAAACATCTTGAGGCCATCGGCGCCTGCGGCTAGGGCGGCGAAAGCTTCTGTCGGCGTCGCCACGCCAGGCACGCACACCAGCCCGAGCGCCTTGGCTTCGCGGATCACCGCGGTATCCGCGTGCGGCATCACCACCACTTTGCCGCCCGCATCGCGCACGCGCGCGACGTCCGCCACGGCGAGCACGGTGCCGGCCCCCACCAGGCACTGATCGCCGCACGCTTTCGCGAGCAGCCGGATCGACTCGAAAGGCCGCGGCGAATTGAGCGGCACCTCCAGGACGCGGAAGCCTTCAGCGATCAGCGCTCCCGAAATCGCGGGAACCTCCTCGGGCGTGATCCCGCGCAGAACGGCAATCAACGGCAGCGGATCGAGGTAAGGCAGCAATGGATTCATGCGATGGTCGATTCAAAGAGGAAGGGACAAGGGAAGCGATGCATGCTGCGCGATGCGCCACAGGCCGCGCGCCGCGGAGTCGGCGGGCGCGCGGGCCACGGCAATGCCCGCCAGCGCCATCGCGCCGGCATAACGCGTCATCAAAGCGTCGGTCCCGACCAGCCGCACGCTGGCGCCGTCGCAGCCCTTGCGCTGTGCCCAGACAAGCCCGTTGCGCAACTCGCGGCCAATGAGCAGGCCGGACAGCCAGTCGGGGACGTCGGATGGCGCCAATTCGCCCGTCAGCGCGAGCGTGCGTGCACCGAACAGGTCGTGGCTCAATCCACCAGCGCCCAAGCCACGCGTCACGCCGCGCTCGAATGCCGGTCCAGGGTCCTGCCCCGAAGGCAGTGCCAGACGGCCAAGGATGCTGTGGCCGAGGAGGACGTTGTACATCTCTCCAGTCATGTAGGTCGAAAAATCCACAAGTTGTCCGTGTTCCACCAGCGCCCACTTGCAGTGGGTTCCGGGAAGGACCGCGAGAACGCGCTCCTCGTCTTCGTCGACTGCACCGGCAAGTTGAGTCTCCTCGCCGCGCAGCACATCGGGAATGCCGCTCGCATCGCGCGTGCGCACGCCCGGAACGATGGCCAGCGCGTCGCCGGGAACGTGAACGATTCCCGCGGCGAGGGTTGCCAGCGGCGCGGGACACTCGACGTAGGGTGCTTCCATCCAACCCTGCCGGCTGCCGACCATGCCGCACGCCAATCGCGGCGCGGCCACGTCGTGCCAATCGCCGAGCAACGCGGCAAGCGCCTCGGGAAAGCATCCTTCCTGCACCTGCATGACGCCCAGTGGCACCGCACGCGTCGCGATGACTTCGCCCCCCGCACCCAGGCAATAGGCGCGCGCGGACGTCGTCCCCCAGTCGATGGCAATGAGCGCCGTGGCGGGCATGCTGGTGGCGGCGGGACGATCAGCGCTTCAGCGCGGCGCAGAGGGTGGATCCCAGCGCGCCGCGGCTTCGTCGTCGCTGGCGCGTGCGTCGACCCAGCGCGTGCCTAGCGGCGTCGTTTCCTTCTTCCAGAACGGCGCGCGGGTCTTCAGGTAGTCCATCAGAAAGCGGCAGGCGTCGAATGCTTCGCCGCGATGCGAACTGGTCACCACGACAAGTACGATCTGGTCCGCTGGGGCCAGCGTGCCGACGCGATGAATGACGAGCGCATCGAGAATGTCGAAGCGCCCCTTCGCCTCGGCAACGATGGCTTCCAGCGCCTTCTCCGTCATGCCGGGGTAGTGTTCCAGCGTGAGCGACGCCACGTGCGCCGCATCGTTCACGTCGCGCACTGTGCCGATGAATGTCGCCACCGCCCCCACCCGCATATCTCCGCCGCGCAGGCTGGCGATCTCCTGGCCCGCGTCGAAATCGGCGGTTTGGACGCGAACGGTCATGAGCCCTACCGGTTTCCTTCAACCACCGGTCACCGGTGGGAGCAGCGCGACTTCATCGCCATCACGCACTGGCGAATCCACCGCGACCAGCGCGTGATTGACAGCAACGCGCACGGCGCGGCCGGGGGCCAACTCCGCGGCAAATGCGCCTCCACGCGCGCGCAGCGCGGCGAGGATGGCAGTCACGGAGACTTCGTTGCCGGGCAAGATCAGCGGCTCGCCGGCGCGTCCGAAAGCCTCGCGCAATCGCGCGAGATAGACGAGATTGACGGTAACGGCAGTAGCAGTCTGCGAATCGGGCATTGGGTCGCGGCAACGGGGTCCGCCGGATCGGCAGGACCGGAGCGCCCCGATTCTACGCGCAGCCGGGCATCCGTTGTGCAGCCTCGGTTACGCAGGTCGACGGCGACGACTCCGCCGCGAAATACTTCGACGCGAAGTGATCAGAACCGAAACTGCAGACCGAATTGAACCCGGTCGGAGTCTGGCAGCACGCCGGGCATGGCCTCGGTTGCGGGGCGTCCGAAGCGCGCGTATTCGAGACGCAGGCCGAGGAGGGTGTTGAGGTCGTACCGCAAGCCGACGCCGTAATTGACGCCATCGCGGTTGCGGCGGACGTCGCTGGCCGCCAGGCCGCTGGGGTAGAAGACGGCAGGTTCGCTCTGCGCATAACCCAGCCGTCCGTACAGCGAGAATCTCTTCGCGAAGCCCCACGTCGTGTACACGTCCGCGTTCCAGGTCTTGGCGATAGCGTCGCTGGCATTCGCGAACGCCAATCCCATGCCACGTCCCGTGCCTTCCTGGTTGAGTGCAAATCGATCCGCGGACGCGACTGCGGCTTCGACAGCGAAATCGTTGGCCCAGCGGTAGCCGCCATAGGCCAACGTGCGCGCGCCGTTGTCGTCGCTCGCCGGCAACGTGAACTTGTTCCACGCCGAGGCCAGATGGCCGAACTGCAAGCCTTCGGATTCGGCACCGCGCTCGCGCATCGAAAGTCCGCCGTAGAAGCCGGACAAGTCCCCGACCGGCACGATTTCTTCCGCCATCGCCGGAAACGCCGTTGCGGCTCCAGTAACGGCTAAGGAAAACGCTGCAAGTAGCTGTTTTTTATTCATAACGGAACTGCAAGATGGCGGTGAGGCTCCCTCTGCCCATGGACATCAATTTAACAGGGTCTTGGTCAGTCGGAAATGGCGCAAGTTCAAGCTACTCCTACGTCCCGGCACAAGTCAATCGGGGTTTGGCGAAGCGTCCGCGTAGGTGTGGATGAATGTTGCGATCTCATCCAGGGCATCGAGTGAAAACACCGGAATGCGCCCGCCGGCGAAGGATCCGGGGCTGTCCGTCGCAATGGCCAGGATGTGGGCATCCTGTGGATGAAGCAACGGCTTGCCGACCGATTCGCGCCAGATTTCGAGCTTGGGAATGGGATACGCCTTGTAGCCTTCGACCAGGGCCAGGTCGCACGGCGACAGGCGGCCAAGCGCCTGCGGCAGCGTCAGCTCCGGGGCGCCGCGAAGCTCATGAAGCAAGCCCCAGCGCAACCCCGATGACACCAGTACCTCGCTGCAACCCGCGCTGCGGTGGCGATGCGAGTCTTTTCCCCGCTGGTCCAGGTCAAACGAATGATGCGCATGCTTGACCAATGAAACGGTGAGCCCCTTCGCGACGAGGCGCGGAATCACCTGTTCGATCAGCGTCGTCTTGCCGCTCCCCGACCATCCGGCAAACCCGAAAACTCGCATCGTCGCTAGCGTCCGCCGGTCGGGTTGAAACGCGTGGGGTATTTGCGCAGCGGAATCGCAGATTTCATGGGCGTCGCGTGGAGGTGTTGAGCAGGATTCCGATTGTAACGTTGCCGCGTCGCCCTCATCTGTCCGGATTGCGAGGTCATCGCACGCCGCCTATAGTGAGGAGGCCGGGATTCGCCCCAATGCAGAATCGCCTTTCCAACAGAACGCCGCGCCCATGATCCGAAGCAACGCCGCATCTCCTCCTGCAACCATCGAGCTGTCCGGGCACGATGTCGGCGGCGCCATTGAACGAGTGATCGCCGACGTGCCGCAGCCGCGCACGCGGGCGGTGCCCGACCCGGCGCGGGAAGCCGCCGCCATTGCCAAGCGAGCGGCCAAGCAGGCGGCCGTGCTGTCGGGCTCGCTGGCGCTGCCGCCGGGACCGCTCGGGATGCTGACCGTGCTGCCGGACCTGTACGTCATCTGGAAGACGCAGCGGCAGATGGTCTCCGACATCTTCGGGCTGTACGGGCGCAGCGCGGAATTGACCCGCACCCACATGCTGTATTGCCTGTTTCGCCATGCGGCCAGCCATGTGCTGCGTGACGTCGCCGTCCGTGCCGGCCAGCGGGCGATCGTCCAGCAACTGACCTCCGGCGCGTTGAAGAGCCTGCTGCAAACGGTAGGCGTGAGCGTTACTCGGCGCATCGTGGGCACGGCCGCGAGCCGCTGGGTTCCCGTTGCCGGCGCCGCCGCCGTAGGCGCCTACGCATATTGGGACACGTTGCAGGTCGCGCGGACGGCACACAGGCTTTTGGCCACACCCGGCACACTCGACGCGGAGTAGCAGGGCCGTCATGTGCGGACGCTATGAACTGCATACGCAGCCCGCGGCGCTGGCGCTCGCGTTCGGCGTGCCGTTCCCGCCGCAGATGCGCCCGCGCTACAACATCGCGCCGATGCAGGACGTGCCGATCGTCCGGCGCAGCGCGGCGGGAGAACGCGAACTCGTCGAAGTCCGGTGGGGCCTGGTGCCGCGCTGGGCCAAGGACCCTGCGATCGGCAACAGGATGATCAACGCACGCGCGGAAACGTTGGCCGAAAAGCCGTCGTTTCGCACGGCGCTGAAGAAACATCGTTGCCTGCTGCCGGCGGACGGTTTCTACGAATGGAAGCAGACGTCCTCGGGCGCCAAGCAGCCGATCCACATCGGCATGAAAGACGGCGCGCCCTTCGCGCTCGCCGGGTTGTTCGAACGCTGGCTGTCTCCGGCGGGCGAAGTGCTCGACACGTGCGCCATCATCACGACGCGATCCAATGCCTTGCTGGCGCCGCTGCACGACCGCATGCCGGTGATCCTGGCGCCGGTTGCGTTCGACCGCTGGCTCGATGTCGCCAACGAGGACACCGCGGATCTGTTCGCGCCCTTCCCCGCCGACGCGATGACCTACTACCCGGTGTCGGCGCGTGTGAACAGCGTGCGCAACGACGACGCCAAACTGATCGAGCCCGTGCAGGAAGGCGGACCGCATGCGGCCGCGGCAGAGTCCGAACCTCCGCCGCCGATTCCGGAGCAGGACTCGCTGTTCTGAATGCGCGCCGCGGCACGCTATATTGCGACCCTCGACAACAATTCCGGGCAATCCATGCACAAGTATTCCGAGGACATCTACACCGAAGCCGAAACCGAAATCGATACGCTCGCCAATCTGGGACCGCTGACTGCACTGGCCGGCATCTGGACCGGCACGCGCGGCATCGACGTCAATCCCAAGGCAGACGGACCCGAGCGCAAGACGTTCATCGAGCACTATGAGCTGCAGCCGATCGACGCCCAGGTGAATGGGCCGCAACTCTTCTACGGCTTGCGCTATCACACGCAGATCTTCGAGCCGGATGACCCGAACACGTTTCACGACCAGGTGGGCTACTGGCTCTGGGAACCAGCCACCGGAGATCTGATCCAGACGCTCGCGATTCCGCGCGGGCAGGTCGCGATGTTCACCGGTCGCGCAGCGGCGGACGCAACGTCGTTTCGCCTGGAGTCGGTGCGCGGGTCGCTGACCAACGGCATCGTTTCCGTGCCGTTCCTCGAGCACGCGTTCCGTACCGAAAGCTGCACCATCTCGGTGACGGTCAACGCCGATGGGACCTGGTCCTACGAACAGGATACGGTGCTGATCATCCCGGGACAGCCGGAGCCGTTTCACCATACCGATCGCAACACGCTGCACAAGATCGGCGAACCCACGCCGAACCCGCTGGCACGCGCGGCGAAGACGGCAGGCTAGCGCAGACTGGCGTTGATCGACGCCAGGGCGGCATTCCCCGGCACGAGGTCCGCGTCTCCGAGCGAATTGAGCGGGACCGCGACCGTGTCCAGCGCGTCGTGCAGGTCCGCGCTGTCGGGATGCAGGTACAGGAGGCCGGTGACGACCTCGCCCGCCGCGCGATGCGCTTCCAGGTAAGCCATGACCCCGACCTTGTCTGTGGGATCATAGGCATCATCGAGTTTGCGCAGCCGGATCGTGCCGCCGTCGTGCAGCTGCACATCCCGCGTTTCGCCCTCCGCGTAGTCGGTGGTGATCTCGTCGCGCGAAGAGATGAAATCCAACCGGTTCACAGCGTCGTTGTGCTCGCGCACGTAGTCGAAGCTCTTGGTGGAGCCGACGTGATTGTTGAAGGCAACGCACGGACTGACGACGTCGATCAGCGCGGCGCCCCGATGCTGAACGGCTGCTTTGATCAGCGGAACCAGCTGAGCCTTGTCGCCCGAGAATCCGCGGGCCACGAAGGTGGCGCCCAGCGTCAACGCCAGCATCGCGAGATCGATCGACTCGTCGCGGTTGATCGCACCTTTTTTACTCTTGCTGCCGCGGTCAGCGGTGGCGGAGAACTGGCCCTTGGTCAAGCCGTACACGCCGTTGTTTTCTACGATGTAGACCATGTTCACGCCTCGGCGCAGGCTGTGCGCGAACTGCCCCAGGCCGATCGACGCCGAGTCGCCATCGCCGGAAACGCCCAGGTAGATCAAGTCGCGGTTGGCCAGCGCGGCGCCCGTCAGCACCGACGGCATCCGGCCGTGAACGCTATTGAAACCGTGCGAGTTGCCCAGGAAATAGGTCGGCGTCTTTGACGAGCAGCCGATCCCCGACAGCTTGGCGACCCGGTGCGGCGGCACGTCGAGTTCGAAGAATGCCTGGATGATCGCGGCCGAGATCGAATCGTGGCCGCAGCCGGCGCACAGCGTCGAAATGGCGCCCTCGTAGTCGCGGCGTGTGAAACCGAGTGCGTTCCTCGGCAGCGACGGATGGTGGATCTTGGGTTTGGCGAGGTACGTCACGGCGCCACCTTTCGCATTGGCACTACGTTGAACAGGCGGGCCTTCTCGGCGATCTCGCGGGTGATGAACCGCGCCGTCACCGGCGTTCCGTCGTAATGCAGGATCGAGATGAGCTTGGCCGGGTCGATGCCGCATTCGTTGACCAGCAGCGATTTCATCTGCGCGTCGCGATTCTGTTCGACGACGAAGACGTGTTCGTGCGCGTGGATGAAATCCGCAATGGCGTCCGCGAACGGAAACGCGCGGATGCGCAGCTGGTCGAGCCGGATGCCCTCTGCCTCGAGTCCGACCAACGATTCGCTCATGGCCGCGCCGGTCGAACCGAACCAGATGACGCCCGATTTCGCGGGCTTCACTCCTTGCTGGATCACGGGCGCTGGCACCACGTCCTTGGCCGTCTCGAACTTGCGCTGCAGCCGCTGCATGTTGTCCACGTAGGCCGGTCCTTCCTCCGTGTAGCGCGCATACCGGTCCTTGGTAGTGCCTCGCGTGAAGTAGCCGCCCTTGGACGCATGCGTGCCCGGGTAGGTGCGGTAGGGCACGCCGTCGCCGTCGGCGTCGAGATAGCGGCCGAAATCCCGTCCTGCATCGAGCATCTCCGCAGTCATCACCTTGCCACGGTCCATCCGGCGCGCGTCGTCCCACGCCAACGGTTCCGTGAGCCAGTCCTGCATACCGATGTCCAGGTCCAGCATGACGAAGATTGGCGTCTGCAGGCGGTCTGCGAGGTCGAATGCCGTGGCCGCGAACTCGAACGATTCGGTCGGGTCCTCTGGAAACAGCAGGACGTGCTTGGTGTCCCCGTGCGACGCGTAGGCGCAGCAGAGGAGGTCCGCCTGCTGAGTGCGCGTCGGCATGCCGGTGGACGGGCTGCCGCGCTGCACGTCGAACAGCACGGCCGGAATCTCGGCGAAATACGCGAGACCCAGGAATTCCTGCATTAGCGAGACGCCCGGACCGGAGGTCGCGGTGAACGCCCGCGCGCCATTCCACGCGGCGCCGATGACCATGCCGATCGACGCCAGTTCGTCCTCGGCCTGCACGATCGCGTAGCGCTTCTTGCCGGAGCCGGCGTCGGTGCGCAGCTTGCGGCAATAGGTGCCGAACGCCTCGGCCAGCGACGAGGAAGGCGTGATCGGATACCACGCGGCCACCGTCGCGCCACCGTAGACGCAGCCCAAAGCCGATGCGGTATTGCCGTCGATGAAGATCCGGTCGCCGACCTGGTTGCTGCGTTTCACGTGCACGGGCAGCGGACACTCGAAATTGGCGAGCGTGTAGTCACGCCCCATATGAAGCGCTTTTACATTGGACGCGAGCAGCGCTTCCTTGCCCTTGTACTGCTCCCCGAAGAGCCGCTCGATCTCGGCCGGCTCGATGTCGAGCAGCGCCGACAGCGCGCCCAGATAGACGATGTTCTTGAACAGCTGGCGCTGCCGGGGATCGCTGTACTCGGCATTGCAGATCGCGGTGAGCGGAACACCGATCGGCGTCACGTCGGCGCGCAACTTCGAAGGCGGCAACGGCTTGGTCGAGTCGTAGAAGACGTAGCCGCCGGCATCCACCTCGGCGAGGTCCTTGTCCCAGGTTTGCGGGTTCATCGCGACTGCCATGTCCACGCCACCGCGGCGGCCGCGCCAGCCGGCTTCGACCACGCGCACCTCGAACCACGTCGGCAGGCCCTGGATGTTGGAGGGAAAGATGTTGCGCGCCGCGACCGGGACGCCCATGCGCAGGATCGCCTTAGCGAAGAGGCCGTTCGCGGACGCGGAGCCGGAACCGTTGACGTTGGCGAACTTGACGACGAAATCGTTGACGCGGGTGATTGGGGCTGCGGGTGTTGTCATCGCGTCACTCCGCCGGCGTCGCCATCAGCGGCACCGACGGTCGGTCCGCGCGCTTCGCCGCCGTCGAACCCTGTTGCGGGTGGCAGCGGTCGTCCGCCTGTGCCATGTCGAGCAGGAACTTCTGCATGTCCCAGGCACCGGTGGGACAGCGTTCGGCGCACAGGCCGCAGTGCAGGCACATATCCTCGTCCTTGACCATCACGCGGCCGGTCTTGAGGCCGCCGGCCACATATAAATCCTGCGCGAGATTCAGCGCCGGGGCATTGAGCCGCCCGCGCAGGTCCGCTTCCTCGCCGTCCTGCGTGAAGGTGATGCAATCCATCGGGCAGATATCGACGCACGCGTCGCATTCGATGCACAACTTGCCCGCGAATACAGTCTCGACGTCACAGTTGAGGCAGCGCTGCGCCTCGGCATAGCCGACACGGCGGTCGAAGCCCAGCTCGACCTCGGTCCGGATGTCGCGCAACGCGATGACCGTATCCTTGAGCGGGACGCGGTAGCGCTTGTCGTTGTGGATCGCGTTGTCGTAACTCCACTCGTGGATGCCCATCTTCTGCGACATCAGGTTCACGTGCGGCGGGGGCCGCTGCGATACCGGCAGGCCCTGGCAATGATTGTCGATTGAAATGGCGGCGTCGTGGCCGTGCGCGACGGCCCAGATGATGTTCTTCGGGCCGAACGCCGCGTCGCCGCCGAAAAAGACGCCGCCGCGCGAAGATGCCATCGTGGTCTTGTCGACGATGGGCATGCCCCAATCGTCGAAAGTGATTCCTACATCGCGCTCGATCCACGGAAACGCGTTTTCCTGCCCGACTGCGACCAGGACGTCGTCGCAGGGCATGTGGACGTCGGGCTCGCCGGTGGCAACCAGCTGCCGCCGTCCCTTGGCATCCTTCTGCGGTGCGACCTTCTCGAACATGACGCCGGTCAGCTTGCCGTTGTCGTGCGTGAAATGCTTGGGCACCAGGTAGTTATGGATAGGAATGCCCTCGTGCATGGCATCTTCCTTCTCCCACGGCGACGCCTTCATTTCGTCGAACCCGGAGCGCACCACGACCTGCACCTGTTCACCGCCCAGGCGCCGCGACGATCGGCAACAATCCATCGCCGTATTGCCGCCACCGAGCACGATGACCCGCTTGCCGATCTTGGTTACATGTCCGAACGAGACCGACGACAGCCAGTCGATGCCGATGTGGATGTTCGCGGCGGCTTCCTTGCGGCCGGGAATGTCGAGGTCGCGGCCGCGCGGTGCGCCGCTGCCGACGAACACGGCATCCCACCCTTCTGCCAGCAGCTGCTTCATGCTGTCGATTCGCTGGCCGCTGCGAAATTCCACACCCATGTCGAGCACGTAGCCGACCTCTTCGTCGATTACGGAATCGGGCAGGCGGAACTTGGGGATCTGCGAGCGGATCATGCCGCCCGCGCGCGCATCGCCGTCGAACACGACGCATTCGTAGCCGAGCGGCGCCAGATCGCGTGCCACGGTCAACGACGCGGGCCCGGCGCCGACCAGTGCGACGCGCTTGCCGTTCTTCGTCTTTGCCGGCGGAGGCAAACGGTCGCGGATGTCTTCCTTGAAATCCGCCGCGACGCGCTTCAAGCGACAAATGGCCACGGGTTCGGGCTTCGCCTTGTTGTTCGCGATGTCCGGCGAGCCTTCCTCGACGCGTCCGCGGCGGCACGCGGGCTCGCAAGGCCGGTCGCATGTGCGGCCAAGAATGCCGGGGAAAACGTTGGACTTCCAGTTGACGAGATATGCGTCGCCGTAATGACCTGCGGCGATCAACCGGATGTACTCGGGGACGGGAGTGTGGGCCGGGCAGGCCCACTGACAATCGACGACTTTGTGGAAATAGTCCGGGTGCGAGATATCCGTCGGCTTCAAAGCCCTGCTCTCCAGTGGCCCGCCAGGTCACATTGTGCGTGGCGCATATCCACTCCCTTGAAGCAGGATTCACGCCCGAACCTTGTCGGTGCCGCGATGCTACGCCTGCTGCAGGCACAAGGAAAGGAGTGTCAACGCAAGGGCTTGTTAACGGTGGGGTTTTTGCAACGCAACAACGCCAATAAGGCGGGACGCTAGAATGGGTAACCTTGGAACACACCACTTCGCCTGGCCACGATGCGTTGGAAGCTGCCGTGAATGCCCCCGATCCCCTTCCGTTGCGCCTGACGTCGTTTTCGCACGGGGGCGGCTGCGGCTGCAAGATCGCGCCCGGCGTGCTGCAGGAAATCCTTGGCCGGGCCGCGCCCGGCCTCGTGCCGAAGGCGCTGCTGGTCGGCGTCGAGACATCGGACGACGCGGCCGTGTACCAGCTCAACGAACGTCAGGCGATCGTTGCCACGACGGATTTCTTCATGCCGATCGTCGACGATCCCTTCGACTTCGGCGCGATTGCCGCGACCAACGCCATCTCGGATATCTACGCGATGGGCGCGACGCCACTATTCGCGCTCGCATTGGTGGGCATGCCGGTCGACAAGCTGCCGATCGACACGATCCGCGAGATTTTGGCCGGCGGCGAGTCGATCTGCGCAAAGGCGGGAATCCCGATTGCGGGCGGACACACAATCGACTCGGTCGAGCCGATTTATGGCCTCGTGGCCATCGGCGTCGTCGACCCGGCGAACGTCAAGCGCAATGCAGGTGCCCTGCCCGGCGACGCGCTCATCCTCGGCAAGCCGCTTGGCGTCGGCATCTACAGCGCCGCGCTGAAGAAGGGGCTGCTCGCGCCCGACGGCTACGCGGCCATGCTCGCCAGCACGACGCAACTGAACACGCCTGGCATCGCGCTCGGCGCCATGCCGGACGTGCATGCGCTGACCGACGTCACCGGCTTCGGCTTGCTGGGCCATTTGCTGGAGATATGCCGCGGCAGCGGAGTTGCGGCGAAAATAGATTTCGCCCGCTTGCCGTTACATCCGGACGTCATGCGCCTGGCGCGCGACGGCATCGTCACGGGTGCGTCGGCGCGCAACTGGGCGGGGGTACACCAGCACATCGATCTCGCGCCATCCGTCGGTGCTGCCGAACGCGCGTTACTCACCGATCCGCAAACTTCCGGGGGATTGCTCGTAGCCTGCGCGCCCGAACGACTCGACGATGTGCTGGCGCTTTTCCGTGCCGACGGATTCGCACGCGCCGCGGTCATTGGTTCGATGGCGGCGGGGACGCCACGCATCGTGGTCGTCTAGGACAGGACCGGGCCATGACAACGGGTTTCGGCGTAGCGACGTGGATTCCCGTCTAGGACGCTGCGCGAGGCGGTTCGCGCCGATTATCGCCACGATCTTTTCCGCCTTGAGTGCCGCCGCGACCGTGCCCCAGCCTGCCAATGCCGCGGGCGCATTCGGCCTTTATCCGGCCCAGGATTTCCGCCTGGCCACCGGCGAATGCCGCGATTGTCCGACCATCCGCCAGGCGCTGTGGTACTTCCGCGACCAGACCATTGCCGTGCCTCTGGCAGGTCATCCTGTGTCCGGTTTCGCCACCGGCGTGCATGCGGAGGACGATGTACGCGCGTGGGCGGCCTCGCGTCCCCCCGGAACACCAATCGACTATCCACCGCTGGTATGGGTGGCTGCGCCTGACATCGTGCGCGGCGCGCGGCTCGCGGACGATGCAACCCAACTCGTGACTCGCGACGGCGCACTGCCGTTTCGTCCCGTGGCCAAGATTCCGCTCAATCGCTCGTTTTACGACGCGTCGTCTGTCGCGTTCTTCCGGCAGCGCGAGGTCACGGCGCGCGGCACGCCGACCGGCAACGCCTTCGTCGCGCGCACGTTGTGGCCCGAGGACTTCCGCGTCGGCGGTGCTGCACCGGCACCGCGAACGCTGCCGGCCGGCCTGCCTCCGTCCGAAGCATTGCGCAGCCTGATGCGCGAAGAACCGCGTGGCGGCGCGCAGAGTCCCTACGCTGCGTCGACGCTGTGGCAGAAGGCTGGCACGCCCGCCGACTGGACGGGCCGCCCGGTGTTGGCACTCATGGTCAACGGCGCGCAGGGCGACGACGACGAGGCGCATGGCGGACATTTCGCCATCGTCACCGGACGCGTGCGGGCCGACGGACAGATCGGCGACTGGATGGTCAACAATTTCTACTCGCTGGACGTCGAGAGCGAAAAGGGCATCCTCGCGGCGCCGGTTCCCCTCGACAACTACCTCGCCGACCTCAATTCCGGGCAGGGCTGGTACCGGCCCTCGTACATGGTCGTCGCCGTGCTGAAGGACGAGCGCGCGGCAGTGCTGGTGCAATCGGCGCTCAATCGCGTGTACAACCAGTTCTGGCGGCACCAGTTGGTCTACTACCACCCGAACGACAATTGCGCGAGCATCAGCATCGATGCGTTGCGCGCGCTCGGCTGGAACATACCCCGGCGCGGTCCGACATCGCGCACGCTAGCCTGGCTCGGTTTTCCGTTCATTGCGCTCAAGGAGCTTTCAGTCGGCAAAGCCAAGCTTGCCTTCGATTACCTGCGCACCGACCAGACGCGATTGTTGCCCGCGGCCGCGCTGGAAGAGGCATTCGCGACGTTGTTGGCGTATGGCCAAGGGACGACTCCCGCGGGCGATGACTTGCTCGCGCGCATGCTGGGGGAGGATCTCGAAGCGCTGGCGTTCGTGCGCTTTCCACAGTTCCCATCGAGTCGCGCTTTCGGCGATGCGCCCGCCGCGACCACGTGGGAATACAAGGCGCTCATTCCCAACGACCCGGCTCTGGTGCAAATCGTGCCAGTCCCGCCGCGCCCATTTCCCGAGGCATTGCGCGATCCCGACCTGATTCCGCCACCATGGCGGCCGTCCGACTATGCCGCCCTGGTCTGGGGTCTGCTGACAGTAATCGGCATTCCGTTCGTGCTGTGGCGCCTGTGGCGCTGGAGGCAGATGCGTCGGCAATAGCTGCCCCCTTTCCAACTCATAAAAACATCGGGGCCTTGACACCGGCCTATCTTTCGATAATATTGGAAATATGAAATCGAATATTGCGGTGCAGGCGAACCCAAGCGATGCCGCTCACGCTGTCCACGCACTCGCCGCGTTGGCCCAGGAGACGCGCCTGTCCATCTTCCGATTGTTGGTCGAATTCGCGCCGACCGGCCTCACGCCCGGTGCTATTGCACTCCGCCTCAAGATCGCCCCCGCCACGCTGTCGTTCCATTTGAAGGAGCTGGCTAGCGCGGGGTTGATTGCCGACCGCCGCGACGGCCGCTTCATCTGGTATCAGGCTGACGTGGAAGCGATGAATTCGCTGGTCAGCTATCTCACCGAAAACTGCTGCCGCGCCAGTGGCAGCGCCGACTGTGGACCGGACTGCGCGCCCGCGACCGGCAAACCCACCATCAAGCGCGCGAAAGGAAAGCCATGAAGAGATTCCACGTTCACCTAGGCGTCCCCGATCTGTCCGCCAGCGTCCGCTTCTATTCGGACCTGTTCGGCATGGCGCCCACGGTCCGGAAGGACGACTACGCGAAATGGATGCTCGACGATCCCCGTGTCAATTTCGCGATCTCGCAACGCGGGCGCGCCGCCGGCCTCAACCACCTCGGACTGCAAGCGGAGTCGGCAGAAGAACTCGCGGTCATTCGCACGCAATTCGAGGCCGCGGACGCCTCGGCAACGGTGGCCGAGCCCGGCGCGCTGTGCTGCTATGTGAAATCGGACAAGCATTGGGTCACCGATCCTCAGGGCATCGCGTGGGAAGCGTTCCACACGCTGGATTCGATTCCGCTGTTCGGTTCCGACATCGAGGAAGCGAAGCCCGCTGGTGGTTGCTGTTCACCCAAAGCGAATTGCGCATCGATGCCAGGCAAAGCGGCCAGCACCTCGGATGCTTGCTGCTGACACCGCGCGAAACGCCGGAGTTCTCGCGAACACGTCGCGGCGCCGCCGCGCTGAACCGGATCGAAGTATTGGCAACGCGCGTTGATTACCTGTCCGCGCTGCTGCGCTTTCCCGCAGCGGCGATCGCCATGCGGTACGCCAGGAAGGCCGCAATGGCGACCAGCAACAACGCGTACGGCGTCATCGTTCTCGCCGGGTCGATTGTGAAGAGTAGCGTCAGAGCCAGCGGCGCGCTGGACTTCAGTATGAACTGCGGTCGCGCCAAGCGGCCGAGCAACGTGCCATAGCCTCGCGGTCCGAAAAGTTCCGCGGGGACCGTCCCACGCACGATGGTCATGACGCCGTTGCTCCAGCCGTAGATCATCGCGAAAGCCAGCGCGATGATCCATACGCCGCGCACCTGCGTGAACACGGCCAGCGATGCCGCCATGAGCGCGAATGCGAGCGTTCCCACCGCCAATGCGCGGAGGTGACGGCCGAACGCGAACTCCATCACGCGCCCGGCAACCTGCATCGGGCCGATCAGCGAACCGACCAGGACGGCGTCGCGCGCACTCAGTCCGGTCGCAGTGAGCAGGTCGATGACGTGCGCCGCCATCGCCGTGCCCATGAATGCCGCGAGCGCCAGCGCCGTGGCCAGCCATGCGAAGACGGCACCGTCGCCCTTGCGCACCGCGGCCTGCGCGTGCGGCGCCTCCGCGACCGAACGCGCGGCATGCCTGCGTGGAACCAGCAGCAGGTGCAGTGGCAGGCATACGCAAAGATGCAATCCCGCGTAGACCACGAATGTCTGGCGCCAACCGATTTCGTCGAGCAGATATTGGGACAATGGCCAGAACACGGTGCTGGCGAATCCACCGAAAAGCGTGAGCGCGGTCACCGCGCGCCGGTACGAGGTGCCGGACACCTGGTGCAGCGTCGCGAACGCAGGATCGTAGAGACTCGCCGACATGGCAATGCCGGCCAGCAGCCATCCGGCAAACATGGTGACCGGCCCCTGCGCTGCGGCCAGCGCAGCCGTGGCGAGCGCGCCAAGCACCGATCCGGCAGCGAGCACGCTGCGGCCGCCCCGCGCGTCGATTTCCCGGCCGACCAGCGGGGACACAACACCGGACAGGAAGAGTCCCGCGGTGAAGCTGCCGAACAGCACGACATCGGAAATGCCGAGGTCCCGGCGCATCGCGCTGCCAAGGACCGCGATGGTATAGAACAGCGAGCCCCACGAAATGATTTGCGCTACGCCCAGCGCGCTCACGATAAGACCGAGGCGCGGGTCGCGCGGGTCGCGGTGAACAGTGCCGGCGTCCGCTGTGGTCATGCTCGCGCTCGCGCCTTTCGCATCATCGCCGTCTTACCACCGCATTGCTGCAATTCATCGTTGTTGCGGCGCGAGCAGATCCGCCAATGCCAGTGCCACCACCTCGGTGGCGCGATGGAGGTCCTCCAGCAATAACTTCTCGTCGGCGCGGTGGCCGTTGGCTTCGGCAAGAGTGCGAGGTCCGGCGCCATACAGAACCGCAGGTATGCCCGCGGTGGTATACAGGCGCGCGTCGGTATAGATCGGCAGGCCGTGCGTGGCGAGGTCCTCGCCCAGAACGTCTTTTCCATGGCGCATCAGCGCAGCTACTAGCTTTTCCTGTCCCGGAATCGGGACAAACGGCAGGGCCAGCAGGATGCGCTTCACGCTGACCTGGGTGGCTGGCCACTTCGCCGCAAAGTCATGAATTTGGCCGATCAACGCGGCTTCGACATCCGCAACGTTCTCCTCGGGGATGATGCGGCGATCGATGCGGAACGTCACATGGTCCGGCACGACGTTGGTATTGATGCCGCCCTGGATCAACCCGACGACGAGCGTCGGCGAACCGATGCCGGGGACGGACGATCTCGTCGCGACGTAGGTCTTGCGCAGCGCATAGAGGTCGGCCAGCATCCCGGTTGCCGCCTCAAGCGCGTCGATGCCCTTCTGCGGTTCCGCCGCGTGGCCGGATTTGCCGGATACGTCGACCTGCAGATGCAGGCAGCCGTTGTGCGCCGTCGTGATGCCATGGGCAAAGCCGGCGGAGATCACGAGGTCGGGTCGGCAGATCTTCTGTTGCAGCAGCCACTGCGGCCCGATCGCGCCGCCCACCTCCTCGTCGTAGGTGAAATGCAACTCGACCACGCCAGCCAGTGCCGCGCCCTTGGCCGCGGCGTCGCGCAACGCCAGCAGCGCGAAAGCGTACGTCGCGAAGTCCGACTTCGACACCGCCACGCCGCGTCCGAACATGATTCCGTCGCGAATCTCGGCGCCGTAAGGGTCCGTCGTCCAGCCGGTGCCGGGCGGAACGACGTCGCCGTGCGCGTTGAGTGCGATCACCGGTCCATCACCAGCACCGAAGCGCAAACGCACTATGAGGTTCGTGCAACTGACCATGCCATTGGCCTTGACCACCGGGTCCGGCACGACATGCCTTTCGACGATGAAACCCAGCGCTTCCAGCAATGCTGCCGCCTTTTCCGCGTGAGGCGCGCAGTCCCCGGGCGGATTGTCGGAAGGCATTCGAACCAAGTCGGCCAGGAAGCGCTCGGCGTCGCCGCGGTGCGCAGCAACGAACGCGTGGATCGACCCGGCGACGATGGTCAAGCAACACCCATGGGGTTGCGCGGCGGCGTGAACGACGCGATGAACCGCGCGAGAACGCGCGCGCCCGCGGCGACGTCGGCAAGCGTGACCGCCTCCGCCGGATTGTGGCTGATCCCGCCTGTGCAGCGGACGAACAGCATGCCGATGGGCGCGATGGCGATCAGCGCCATGCCGTCGTGACCCGCGCCCGATGGCAGGCGATGCGCACGCCCACCCTCCTGCTCGATCGCGGCGGCGAACTGACGCTGCATGTCGGCGTTGCAAGGCGCGGTTTTCGCTTCCCATAGCAGCGCGGTGGCCATGGCGACATTGCGGCGAGCGGCGATCGCCTCACAGGCGGCGCGCATTGCCGCGGCGGCCGCGTGCCGCAGGTCGTCGGCAGGCGCGCGCACGTCCAGCGAAAACCGGACTTGGCCGGGGATGACGTTCATCGCTCCGGGCAACGCCTCGATGCGGCCCACGGTGGCGACGACCGCAGGCATGGAGGCTGCGATGCGCTCGATCGCGAGCACGCATTCGGACGCCGCGGCCAAAGCATCGCGGCGCAGTCCCATCGGCACGGTGCCTGCGTGTCCCGCCATGCCCTTCAGTTCGATCTGAAAGCGGTTGCCGCCGTTGATGGCCGTGACCACGCCCGTCGCCAACCCTTCCGCTTCGAGCACGGGCCCCTGCTCGATGTGCAATTCTGCGTACGCCAGGACGTCTTCGGGCCGGCGCGCGACCGCGTCAATATGCGCAGGATCGAGGCCGGCATCGCGCAGCGCGTCGCGCATCGTCATGCTTCGCTGGTCGACGTTATCGAGCACCGCGTGATCGAACGTGCCCGCCACCGCGCGGCTTCCGAGCAGCGTCGAGCCGAAGCGCACGCCCTCTTCGTCGCCGAAGCCCAGGACTTCGACCGCGAAGGGAAGACGCGACCCGCAGGCATTCAGCGCGTGCACGCATTCGATGGCGGTGATCACGCCGAGCATGCCATCGTACTTTCCGGCATCGCGAACGGTGTCGAGGTGCGAACCCAGCATCAGGCAAGCCTGCCCGGGAACAGTGCCCTCGTAGCGGCCGGCGCAGTTGCCGATGGCGTCGACGCGCGCGTTCATGCCCGCCTCGCGCATCCAACCCAGCACGAGGTCGCTGGCCTGCCTTTGCTCGGGTGAAAGGAACACGCGGGTCAGCCCGCCCGGTAACTCCGACAGCCGGCCGAGCGCATCACAGCGATCCCAGATGCGCTGTGGCTGCAATGCAGAAAGTAGCGCGGAATCGCCGGACATGTCGCCTTGGAATTCGTGCACGTGACGCATCAGTCGTTGCGATTCTAACCCGGGCAACGCTCGTAACCGCGCTTGCGAACGCGCGCCGGCATTACACGTCGCCGGCGATGCTAAAATGAATCATGAATCGGACAGCACTGCTGAGTTGCGCATTGGCCCTGATGACGACCGCTTGCCAGAACGTGTCGCCGACGGGTCCGGCACCGGGAAGCGTGCCTGCGTATGTTCCTGCCAACGCGGCGCCACCGGTCATCACCGTCGCGTCCGACGTGATCGTCGGGCCCGTATGGCAATGGCAGCGCACGACTCTGGGCAGCGCGCCGGCCGTCGTGGCGACCGGGCCGGAGCGGTATTCCCTGTCCTTCGACGGCGGAGGACGCGTCAACGTGCGCGCCGACTGCAATCGCGGCAGCGGCAGCTACGAAGTCAACGACACGCGGATCAAGTTCGGCGCAATCGCGCTTACCCGCATGGCTTGCCTGCCCGCGTCGCAGGACGCCGAGTTCCTGCGCGGCCTCGTGCAGGCCACGTCCTACGGCCTGGATCGCGGTGAACTCGTACTGACGTTGAGCGACGGCGCCGAGATGCGCTTCAGGCCCGCGCCCTAGTCGGGCCTCTCCCCGTCGCTACTTCGCTGCGGCGATCAAGCCGCGCAACTTCAGCTGGCCGATGATGAGATCGGCAAAGCCAGGCACTTCGCGCTGAACGTTCGACGGATTGATCGTCTGGGTATTGGCCGACCAGATCGGGCGCCCGGTGGCCACTTCGAAGAGCGTGGTCTCGACGGTCGCCAGGTCGTACTGCGAGACTTCCTGCACCGGCACCATCGCAGGGCCGAACGCACCGCCGCCGCCCCAGCCGCCGCCCCAGCCGCCGCCCCAGCCTGGACCCCAGCCGGGTCCGCCCCACATCGGGCCGGTCGTCGGGACCATCGTCGTCGTCACCTGCGTGCGCGTGTCGACACCCAGCAACCTGACCACCAGCAGGCCCTGCGCGCCGGTGCGTGTGACGGCCTCGGTGAACGGCTGCTGCGCTGCGCGCGCCTCGTCGGGTATCACGGTCCAGCCGGCAACGCCGTCGACACCGGCGTCGCGCAGCTTCTGCGCGAAGATATCTTCCGCCACGCGACGGTTGGCGAGATTGGTGCCGAGCGCCACGATGTCGATTTTTTTCATCGGCCCGCCTTTGAAGTTCGGGTCGAACCACGCCGAGTTGATCGACGTCGACTGGCACGCGGTGAGCACGACGGAAGCGGCGAGAAGCGAGAACAGCGAAATGACTTTGCGCATGATCGGTTCCTGGTCGGTAATGGCCGCAGCGTTCAGCGGTCGGTGAATGCGGGAGCGCGCTTTTCGAGGAAGGCGGCGATCCCTTCGTTCCTGTCGTGACTGGAGGCGAGCAACGCAAAAGCCTGCTTTTCGGCAGCCAGTCCCTCGCTCAGCGGCGTTTCATAGGCGCGCAGCACCGCTTCCTTGGCCAGGCGCACCGCCAGCGCCGGCTTGGTGGCGATGATCGACGCAATTTCGACGGCACGCGCGAGTGCGCTTTCCGGCTCGTCGACCTCGACGACCAGGCCGGCAGCGAGCGCCGCCTGTGCACCGATTGGCTGGCCGGTGAGCACCATCTGCATCGTCAGCGCCTTGCCGACAGTGCGCGCAAGGCGTTGCGTACCGCCTGCACCCGGGATCATTCCCAGGTTCACCTCCGGTTGCCCGAACTTCGCATTGTTGCCGGCGACGAGGATGTCGCAGCACATCGCCAGTTCGCACCCGCCTCCCAGCGCGTAGCCGCACACGGCACCCACAAGTGGTTTGGGAAACGTCGCGATCGTTCGCCAGTGCCGCTGGCGCTCGTGCGTCAGGATTTCCAGGGGCCCCAACGCCGCCATTTCGCGCACGTCGGCACCGGCGGCGAAACAGTCGAGGCCGCCGGTGAGAATCACGACGCGCGTTGCCGGATCGGCCTGAGCGGCGTCGAGCTGCGCCGCGATTTCGGTCAGCGTCTGCGTTCGCAGCGCATTGCGAAAATCCGGGCGATGCAGCGTAAGGCGCACGACGCCCTCTTCCGGCCGATCGACGATGATGTCCTGCAGCGGGCGATCCATGAAGGTAGTTTACCAATCTGCGCGGCCGGCGGCGTGCCGGCGTGAGGCCCTCTTCGCTAGCGGTGCTTGAACGTCGGCTTGCGCTTTTCGACGAACGCGCGCATGCCCTCCTTCTGGTCGTCGAGCGCGAATGTCGAGTGAAATTCGCGACGCTCGAATTTGAGCCCCTCGGCCAGCGACGACTCGTAGGCGCGGTTGATTGCCTCCTTTACCTTGAGCACGACGGGCAACGAGAACGACGCGATCTTGCCGGCGAAGGCCAGCGCCTCCTTCTCCAGGTCCGCCGCCGGGACTACGCGCGCCACCAGCCCCGCGCGTTCCGCCTCGACGACGTCGACCATACGTCCGGTCAGGCACCAATCCATGGCCTTGGCTTTGCCGATGGCGCGCGGCAGGCGCTGTGTACCGCCCATGCCGGGAATAGTGCCGATCGTGATTTCCGGCTGGCCGAATTTCGCGTTGTCCGCGGCGATGATCGTGTCGCAGGACATCGCCAGTTCGCACCCTCCGCCCAGCGCATAGCCCGCGACCGCGGCGATGACCGGCTTGCGGATGCGGATGATGTCCTCCCAGTCGCGCGTGATGTAGTCGTCGCGATGCACCTTGGCGTAGTCCCACTCGGCCATCGCGCCGATGTCCGCTCCGGCGGCGAACGCCTTCTCGTTGCCGGTGATGACGATGCAGCCGATGCCGTCATCGGCGTCGAATGCGTGCAGCGCGTGAGACAACTCCTTGGCCAGCGCATCGTTGAGCGCGTTCATCCGCTGCGGCCGATTGAGGCGGACGATGCCGACCCGGTCGCGGGTCTCGACGAGAATGTTTTCGTAGGTCATTGCGTTTCCGTAAGGTAGGTCGATCGGGTCGTATAAAGGCTGCAAGGGCAGACGAGACTAACGCCGCGAGGGGTCGAAATTCTTCTTGAGCCCCTCCCAGCACCGGAAATATTCGCTTTGCAGTTGCGCGGACTCGAGGGCCGCGCGCGTGGGCTGGATGACCGTTCGCGTCTCGAACATGAAGGCCATCGTGTCGCGGATGCGCGTCGGCTGCGACAGGTCAGCGGTGCTGGCCCTTTCGAAAGTCTCGGCGTCCGGCCCGTGGCCGCTCATGCAGTTGTGCAGGCTCGCGCCGCCAGGCATGAAGCCCTCGGCCTTGGCATCGTACACGCCGTGGATCAGCCCCATGAACTCGCTGGCGACGTTGCGATGAAACCATGGCGGTCGGAAAGTATCTTGCATCGCCAGGATGCGCGGCGGGAAGATCGCGAAGTCGATCGTATCCACGCCAGGCGTGTCGCTTTGCGACTGCAGGACCAGGAAGATCGACGGGTCGGGGTGGTCGTAGCTGATCGATCCGATCGCATTGAAGCGCCGCAGGTCGTATTTGTACGGCGCATAGTTGCCATGCCACGCGACGACATCGAGCGGTGAATGGCCGATCGGTGCCGCCCACAGGTTGCCTAGGAATTTCGCGACCAGCTCGAACTTGCCTTCGCGGTCCTCATAGGCGGCGTGCGGCGTCAGGAAATCGCGCGAATTGGCGAGCCCGTTTGACCCGATCACCCCGAGGTCGGGAAGCCGGAAATGTGCGCCATAGTTCTCGCACACGTAGCCGCGCGCCGGATGTGCCGTCGTTGTGCCCGGGAGATCAACGCGGAAGCGCACGCCACGCGGGATGACAACGATTTCCTGCGGCTCCGCATCGATTCGCCCGAACTCGGTGTACACGCGCAGCGCCCCCTGCTGCGGCACGATCAGCAGTTCGCCATCGGCATCGTAGAAGTAACGATCCTGCATCGGCCGATTGGCGGCGTACACATGAATCGCACAGCCCGACATCGCGGCGGGATCGCCGTTGCCGGCCATCGTGACCAGACCGTCGAGAAAATCAGTCGGCGCCGTCGGGGCAGACAGCGGGTCCCAGCGCATCTGGTTGGGCGGCGTGGGCACGTCGCCGAAGCGGCTGACGATGCGGCCGTTGTCGATCCTCGAGAACGGCGCGTGCATCGCAGACGGGCGGATGCGGTAGGTCCACGAGCGCCGGTTCGCGGCGCGGGGCGCGGTGAACGCCGTTCCCGAAAGCTGCTCCGCGTACAGGCCGTAGGGCGCGCGCTGCGGCGAGTTGCGCCCCACCGGCAATGCGCCTGGCAGAGCTTCGCTGGCAAACTCGTTGCCGAAGCCTGATTGATACCTAGCGGCGGGCTCGTCGCTCGCCGCCGAATGGGGGATGCCCGCTGGGCGCCTGTTGGTGGTCGTCATGGGGCTCCGCTTGGTGTGTGGGGATGGCTGCGCTCAACCACCTGGGACAACGTCCGCACGCGCCGCGGCCATGGCCTGGCGGAGAACATCGCGGTCGCCCACGTGATTGGCCAGCAACAGGATGAGCTTGGCGTTGACGAGCGTGCTTTGTGCGTCGGTCAATCCCCGGTGCAGTCCGATCAGGTCTTCGTAGAAGTCGTCCGGGGCCGCCATGTTCGTATCGGTAATCAATGTACCCATTGCGCGTCCTTTCCGGCGTTGCCGGTCGCGCGCTGGATCGCATCTCGCACGGCGACGATATCGAATGCTCTCCATCGCGCGCATACGTGCTGGTCGGGTCGCATCAGGTAGCAGGTTTTGGGGCGTGCATCGTAGCGCGTGGCGATCAAGCCGTCCTTGTCCTGGATAACGATCCGGTCGTCGCGAGGCGTGCCGCCCACCTGGACCACTCGACACGCAATCTTGCCTTCGGCGAGTTTACGCGCGGCGTCCGGGGAAATCTCGTCGCCGAACGCGAGCAGCGAGAAGACGCCACCCAAGTGCGACAGCAGCCAATCGCCGCACGGGCCGCTCGCGGGCGCATCTGCCGCCGGTGCGCCCGGCACCATCGTTCCCGAGAATACATCGCCATCCGGGGTGTTCAGGGCGGAGTCGGCGAGGATCTTCGGCACCGACAGCCGGCCGCTGTTCACCAGCTTGCGCGCGAACGGGTGCCGGCGCGCGAGCGCCAGCACCGCGTCGCGGAACGTGCGCGAAATGCTGCTCTTGGGCGTGATGAAGTCGGTCGACCGCGTCGAATTGAGTATGTTTTCGTCCGCCGCCGCGACACGCTCCGCGTCATAGGTGTCGAGCAGCGATTCGGGCGCCTGGCCGCGAAGCACCATCTCGAGTTTCCAGACCAGGTTGTCTGCATCCTGCACGCCGCTGTTCGCGCCACGCGCGCCGAAAGGGCTGACCAAGTGCGCCGCGTCGCCGGCGAACAGCACGCGGCCATGGCGGAATTTCTGCATGCGCCGGCACTGGAACGTGTAAACGCTCGCCCATTCGAGTTCGAAGTCGGCCTTGGGACCGAGCATCGCGCGCAGCCGCGGCTCGATGTTGTGCGGTTGCTTCTCCTCGTCGGGATCCGCATCCCAGCCCAGCTGGAAATCGACGCGCCAGACATTGTCGGCCTGCCGGTGCAGCAGCACCGATTGATTGCGGTGGAACGGCGGGTCGAACCAGAACCAGCGCTCGGTCGGAAAATCCGTCGTCATGCGGATGTCCGCGATCAGAAAGCGGTCGCGGAACACCTGACCTTCGGAGTCCAGTCCGAGCAAGTGGCGAACCGGGCTGCGCGCGCCGTCACAGACGATCAGCCAGTCGCAGGTCAACTCGTACTCGCCGTCCTGCGTCGCCACGCGCACGCGGACATCCGCTGCTCCCGGGGTAACGCCGACCACGCGATGCTTCCAGCGGATTTCGGCGGCGGCAAGTATCTCGGCGCGGCGCACCAGGCACTCCTCGAAATGATACTGCTGCAGGTTCACGAATGCGGGGCGCTGGTGGCCCAGCTCCGGCAGCACGGCGAACTCGTACGCCAACTGGTCGCCATGAAAGACCTTGCCGACATTCCAGCTCACGCCCTTTTCGGCGACCTCATTGCCGCAACCGAGCCTGTCCAGGATCTCCAGCGTGCGCTTGGCGTAGCAGATTGCGCGTGACCCGACGCTGACCGTGTCGTCGTCGTCCAGCACCAGCACCGGGATGTCCCGCTGCGCGAGATCGATGGCCGCGGCGAGTCCGACCGGTCCCGCGCCGACGATCACGACGCCGCAATGCCGGGCCGGGCCGTTCAGCTCAGGCGGACGGCGATACTCGTAGACCGGGTTGGTGTAGGTACGCAACTGAACGAACGAAAGTGAGCGCTACTGAGGAACGCAACTGAGCAAGACGTGGGCGTCGTCAACCTTCGAGCGCCAGCCACATTTCCTTGTCACGCTGCGCTGTCCAGATGCGGGGATCCTTGTACTGCGTCGCTTCGTCGTAGGCACGCGTCACGTCGAACGGCAGGCAATGATCGAAGATGACCCAGTGTCCGAACCGTGGCTTGAGCGTGGCGTACGTGTCCTTGTAAACGGTGCGCAGGTCGAGACCCGCCGCCGCGCCCCGCTTCACCGACTCGAACATCGCGGTGACGAACGCACGCGTGCCGTCGAGACCCGCCTTGACTTCGGCCGGTGTCTGCAGCGAAGCGCCTCGCCCCGGCACCAGCTTTTGCGGCTGCAATGCCGCAATGGCGTCGAGGGTCGCCGGCCAATCGGTCAGGTAGGCGTCGCCCGTGTACGGCGTGGCGTCAAATTCGACGAGGTCGCCGGAGAACAGGATCTTTTCCTGCGGCAGCCAGACGACGGTGTCGCCCTTGGTATGGCCGCGCCCGAGCTGCATGATCTCCACCTGCAGCTTGCCCAGCATCAGCGTCATGCGTTTCTCGAATACGATGGTCGGCCAGGTCAGGCCGGGCACCGATTCGACGGCGCGAAAGAGACGCGGAAAGCGCTCGATCTCGCTCTTCATGTCCTGCTCACCCCGCTCGACGATGAGATCGAACGTGTCGCGGCTGGCGATGATGTGTTCCGGCTTGTAGCCGGTCGCGCCGAGGACGCGCACGGCGTGGTAGTGCGACAGCGTCACGTATTTGATCGGCTTGTCGGTCACCTCGCGGATGCGCCGGATCACGTCCTGCGCCATCACCGGCGTCGCTTGCGTATCGATCACCATCACCGCGTCGTCGCCGACGACGACCCCCGTATTCGGGTCGCCCTCGGCGGTGTACGCATAGGCGTGTTCCGAGAGGCGATCGAAGCTGATCGTCTTCTCCTCCACATCGGCATGCGATGCGAATGTCTTGGTATTCATGAAACGCGCTCCCCGCGAACGTAGGCAGGATCGGAAAACAGCGACGTGATCGTCACCTTCCGGATGTCGGGATTATCGGGAACAAGGTAGAGGATAGGCGTGATCAGCTCCTCGAAGATTCCCCGCAAGCTGCGCGCGCCGGTGCGGTATTCCATCGCCAGCTCGGAAATCTGTTCGAACACGCGGGGGGCCACGGAAAGCTCGACGCCTTCGTGGCCGAAGATGTCGCGGAATTGCGCATAAATGCAGCCCTTGGGCTCGGTCATGATGCGGACCAGCATGTTCCGGTCGAGGTCCCGGAACCGCGCGATGACGGGGAGGCGCCCCGTGAATTCCGGAATCAGCCCGAACGTGAAAAGATCGGTCGGCTTGATCCGCGCATTGAGGCGATCCATGATCGCCTTGTTGTCGCCCTGCGACGTGGAGATGTAGCCGTAGCTGTTGGATTGCGACATGATCTCTTCCAGCCCCACGAACGCGCCGCCGCAGATGAACAGGATGTTGGTGGTGTCGATGAAACGCCCGTCGCCGAGCTTGAACGGCGAGCCTTCCATGATCTTCAGCAGCGCGTGCTGCACGCTCTCGCCCGAAACGCTGCGCGGCTGCGCATCGCTGGCCTTCAGCTTGTCGATTTCGTCGATGAACACGATGCCGCTCTGGGCCTTTTCCACATCGCCGCCGGCCTTGTCGACGAGTCGCCGCAGCATGGCTTCGATTTCGTCGTTGACGTAGCGGGTCTGCGCCAGCGACGTGGCCTCCGCCGTGACGAACGGAACCCCCAGGATGCGCGCCAGCGTTTCGCACAGCAGCGTCTTGCCGGTTCCGGTCGGGCCGATCAGCAGTACGTTGCTCTTGGTCACCGGCGAGTCGTCCTCGAGCAACCGCTCGATCTTCCGGTAGTGCAGGTAGACGGCGACGGCGACCGTCTTCTTGGCGTCGTTCTGCCCGATCACATAGCTGTCCAGTTGCTGCACGATGAAGCTTGGCGTGAGGGATTTGTCGAGCACGGCGTCCACCGGTTGCCTTGAGCTATTCATGATACCCAGAAAAAATGCCGCATCCGGGACGGGACGCGGCATTCGGCTTCAACGAGCAGGAAATCCGGATTCAGCCGCCGTTCTTCTTGATAAGCGCCCGGGCGTCGTCGAGCAGCGCCGGCCCGTTGCCACCCTTGGCGCCGACCTCCGTGAACCACTCCTTGTCGACGCCTTCCGTGGCCTTCGTCCAGCGGTCGAGCTCCGCCGGCGACAGCGTGTCGAACACGCCCCCCGCCGCGGCCGCGAGCTTCTTCGCCGGTTCGGTCGTGCCATCGAAGATCTTGCCGATTTGCTTCGAGAACTCGATGCCCGAATTGGCGTCGATGACCTTCTTCAAGTCCGGCGGAAGGCTGTCGTATTTTGCCTGGTTCATCGCAATCACGAATATCGAATTCGACATCTTGCCCACGCCTGGCGCCGTGTCGAGATGATACTTCGTGACTTCCTGCAGCTTGATCGCCGGCGCGACTTCCCACGGCACCATCGCGCCGTCGATCACCGACTTCGCCAGCGACTCGGTCACCTGCGGCACCGGCATCTGTACCGGGACCGCGCCAATAGCGGTCAGGAATTTGGTGCCGATGCGCGTCGGGGCGCGCACCTTCAACCCCTTGAGCTCGTCGAGGTTCGTCACGCGCTTGTTCGAGAAGTGCAACAACGAGCCGTCGTGCAGGTGGGTTGCCAGGAGCTTCACGCCCCGGAATTCGTCGAGCGAATTCTTCTGGACGTATTCCCACAGCGCCGGACTGCCCGTTTCGGCGTTCTTCGCGAGGAACGGGAGCTCGAACACCTCGGACTTCGTGAATCGACCGGCCTGATAGGTCGGGATCGTCCAGATGATGTCGGCGACGCCGTCGCGCGCCTGGTCGAACAGCTGCGGCGGCGTGCCGCCCAGTTGCATCGCGGGATAGATCTGGCATTTGATGCGGCCGCCGGACTCCTTGCCGATCTTTTCGCACCACGGTTCGAACACCAGCGCCTGAATGGTGGCCTTGGGCGGAAGGAAGTGGTGGATCTTGAGCGTCAGCTCTTGCGCAAGCGCAGGGCCAGCCGCGAGCGCAATCGCAGTAACGAGAATGTTTGCAGCCGTACGGGACGTCATGGTGTTTCCTCCTTGGGGGCAACCGGTTCAGTGCTTGAAAGCGTGGACAAGGTACAGCGAGATTATCGGGAAGTACAAGAGCAGTGTGATCCGCGCGAAATCGGACAGCAGGAACGGCACCACGCCCTTGAAGGTCTCGGTCAATGGAATGTCCTTCGCGAGACGGTTGATGATATAGACGTTGAGGCCCACGGGGGGATGCACCAGCCCGATCTCGACGACCATCAGCGCGAGGATGCCGAACCAGATCGACTTGTCGTCGTTGGACATGCCCCAGAAGTCGAGCGCCATGACCATCGGGTAGAAGATCGGAATCGTGAGCAGGATCATCGCCAGCGCATCCATCACGCAGCCTAAGAAGATGTAGATGACCAGGATCATTATCATCACCAGCATCGGCGAGAAGCCGCTCGCCTTCACCCAGCTGGCGAGCTCCACGGGCATCTGCGACAGTGCAAGCGCCGAATTCATCATGTCCGCGCCCAGCAGCACCAGGAAGATCATTGCCGTCGATTGCGCCGTGCCCAGCGCGCTGTCGATCAGGCCACGCATGCGCATGCCGCCGCTGGCGACGGCGATCACGCCACAGGCTGCGGCGCCGATTGCCGCCGCCTCGGTTGGATTGGCCCAGCCACCGTAGATGCCGACGATCACCACGAGGAAAACGAGCAGCACCGGGAACACCAGCAGAAGGCTCCGCAAGCGCTCGGGCCAGGCGACGCGCGGCCCGGCCGGACCCGCCGCTGGCTTCATCGTGACGACGATTTTCACGACCAGCATGTACCCCAGCATCGCAATGATTCCCGGCAGGACGGCGGCCACGAACAGTTTGCCGATCGACTCCTGCGTAAGGATGGCGTAGATGACCAGGGGCACCGAGGGCGGAATCATGATGCCGAGCGTGCCGCCGGCCGCCAGTGCACCGGTGGCGAGCGAGCCCGAGTAGCCAAAGCGCCGCAGCTCCGGCAAGGCAACCTGCCCCATCGTCGCGGCCGTCGCCACCGACGACCCGCAGATCGCGCCGAAGCCGGCGCACGCGCCGATCGCCGCCATCGCCACCCCGCCGCGAAAATGTCCCAGAAATGCGCCGACGAAACGGAACAGCGCCTTGCTCAGTCCGCCGTGCGTCGCGAACTGGCCCATCAGCAGGAACAGCGGAATGACGACCAGGTCGTAGTTGGAGAGCCGCGCGTACGCCAGGTTCTTGAGGGAATTGAGCAGCGCCAGGACGTTGCCGCCGGTGAGGTAGACGTAGCCGGCGGCGCCCACGATGAACATGGCGATGCCGATCGGCACGCGCACCACCATCAGCGCCAACATGACGCCGAAGATCACGAATCCGACCTCGATGCCGGTCATGCGGTACGGTCGTCGATCGGGTCCCGCGCAGCGTGGCGCAGGTGCATGACGCACATGTAGAAGCCCACCGCGGCGAGCAGCAGGAACCCGGGCACCATCAGCGCCTGGGCGATCCACACCGGCATGCCCAGGATGGCCGACGTCTCGCCGACTTCCTTGAGGGATAACGCACCAGCCGCGGTCCGCCATGCAATCAGCGCGCCGAACAGGCCGACCAGCAGCGACCCGAATGCATCCAGCCTGGCGATCACCCTGGGCGACAGGTTCTGGGTGAAGAAGTCGACTTTGACGTCGCCGTTGATGATGTGGCAGTACGCAAAAAAGGACGCTGCGGCGAACGCCGCGCACATCTGCAGCAATTCGACGTCGCCCGGCACCACCCAGGAAAATACCTTACGGCCGACGATGGAGACGATGGACATCGCGACCAGTCCGACAAAGACCAGTCCGCCGGCAATCGCCAGGTATTTTGAACAGGCGAGCAGCATGCGGCCACCCGGACCGAACGACGTACTGCCTGATGCGGCAGGGTTGCCGGCGATCTCCTGCATTCGTTGCCTCCCAATGGAACGCTCTGCCGCAGTGCCCGTTACGCCGGTACCCGCGGGATGTGGTGAATCCGTGATCCTGCCGACATTGTCACTCGCACAGCCTGCGAAAAGCCTCGGGCGCTGCCACTGCCTGGATGCGCCTCGGATCGTCGGGACTGCGGCGGGCGAAGATGCGAACTTCCTGGCCCTCGACCAGCACTTCTTCTCCGCGGCGAATGACGTGCCGGAACAGGAAGCTCTTGCCGCGCCACTCGGCAATGGTCGACTCGACGTCGATGACGTCGCCGTAGCTCGCGGAACGCACGAATCGCGCCGAGACGTCGACGATCGGGGTGCCGATGATGCCGGTCTGCGCGGCGAGTTCCTGCCACGGCGGGACGCCCATCGCGCGAAAGTAATGCAATGACGCGGCATCCATCCAGCGCAGGTAATTGGGATAGAACACGATCCCGGCAGGATCGCAGTCGCCGAACTCGATGGTGAACCGAGAGACGTGCAGCTTGCTCATGTCGTTCCATTCATCCCGGTCTCGCCGCGTGCGTTACAGGCCGCTTTTTCGACCACAGGACAGGCTGCGCCACGACCGGCCGCGGCGGAGCTCCAACCTGCACCAGCATGCGGTCCAGCGCGTTGCCTCCCTCGTCCGCAAGCGCGGCCTCGCGCGCCCGCCGAATGGCGGCGGCACGCTCGGCGTCCGCATCGAACGCACCGCCCTGCGCTAGGTGATCGACGATGTGCTCGAGATTACGCTTGCCGCGCTCATTGGTTGCCCCGTAGCCTTTGACCAGGCGACCGCATAGCGCCACTTCGAACGCGCATTGCCAATCGGACTTCGCGGCGGATTCTATCGCACCGAGCCAGCGCTCGATCGCTTCCTGCTCCTGCCTGTAGCGCGTTCCGCGCCGGCGCAGCCAGCGCAGTCCGGCCAATGCGCGCAGCGCGAGGAAGCCGGTGACCGTGTCGGTCCGCAGGTGCAGCGCCATCGCCACCGGTGGTTTGCCCGCGCGCTGTCGCCGCCGGTCCCAGGCGGCCAGCCGTTTCCCCGTCCGTTCAGGCAGCAGCGCGGCAAATTCGGGTATGCCCGGCTTGAAGTGGTCGACGATGCGCACGATGTCGCCATCGCCCGCTCCCACTTCGCGGCGCACGCGCGCGAATCGGCTGGCGCGCACCTTGAGGTCGGCCACGCGCACGACGTCGTCAAACGCCATCCAGAGCGCGAGGAATCTCGCCGTTTCCCGCGTCAACGCGAAGCCGTGCATCGCTGTCCCGTCGGCCCTGGTCTCCGCGGACAGGACACGGCGCATGCGAGCGACGTACAGATCGGCGTAGACGCCGTCCTGGAAATCGTTCAGCCGCTCGTAGCCCAATCTTGCGAACTCGCGCACCGGCGCAGGGAACGATGCGTCGACAGGATGGGCCGGAATGCTCGAAGTCGCATCCTGATGGTCAGGCGACGGCGTGGCGGCGGTGTTTCCAGCTGCGGGCTCGCTCGAACTGTCGCGCATCGCATCCCACGCTAGAGAAAACCCGCGCAGGCTGGCATCGGCACCGCGGCCGAATTGCCGGACCGTGGCCTCGAACTGCTCGCGGGCGATCGGAAGGAGGCCACTTGCGGCAATCGCGCCTAACATCACGGCGCTCGGACTGGTGCCGCTTTCGCGCGCAACGCGTTCCATGTCGAAGGCCACCAGACGGCGGCTGTGGCTTCGCGCGACCTCCTGCAATCGACTGGAATCCATGCGGCCGTCGCCCAGCGACATCTTCTCCGCCGTCGTCAGCGTCCGGCTGGTCGACGTCACCAGCAGCGTGCGATCCGCGCTGACCATTCCCGCTTGAACGGTGCGCACCGCTTCGAGCAGTTCCGATGCGACGACCAGGTCGATGCATCCGGGAACGGGCAGCAGACTCAGGATCGGCGTGCGTCCCTGCAGTTCCGAGAACGGCCGCGGATAGACCTCGACATAGTAGGTCGTGGCGCCTGTTCGTTGCGCAACACCCGGAATGGATGTGCTTTGTGCAGGGTAGCCCGCCAGCCGCGCAGCATCCACAAGCCACTCCGCCAGCACGCCGCCGCCCTCGCCGCCGAGCGCGGCGATCAGTATCGTAACGGGCCTCTCGGGGTTCATCGTGGCATTCACTGGCGGCTCGCCAAGCAGGTCACGCAGGCTGGAACAGCGCAATGACTGCGGAACGCACGCGCGCCGCGACTCGGTCGCGCCAATTCGGGTTCTGGATTACCTCGCCGCGATAAAACGACGGGCACAACGATGCCGCATGCGCGTTTTCACCGCACAGTCCGCACCCTACGCACCCGTCGAGGACCGTGGCCACCGGATCGACGCGCAGCGGATCGCTACTCTCCTTCACCGACAGCGTCGGGCAGCCGGACAGGCGGATGCACGAGTGATCGCCCGAGCACGTGTCCTCGTCCACGCCGTACTTGACGCGCACCAACCGCTTCCGTTTCTGCAGCATCTGCGCCTGCCACGGCCGCACCCGGCGCTGGCGCTCCAGCTGGCATTCGCCTTCGGCGATGATGACCTTGAGACCCGCGAAATCCGTCGTGAACGCATCATCGAGCGCCGCACGCATGTCGGCCACGTGGTAACTGTTCACGGTCCGTAGCCACTTCACGCCGATACCCTCCAGCGTCTGCTCGATCAGGCGGTTGGTGTGGACCTGGCTTTCCTGCTTGTCCGCGGCATCGCCCTTGGCATCGGCGGTGGGCGTGGAAATGATCTCCTGAGTGCCGGTGGCGGACGTATAGCCGTTCTTGAGAATGACCAGAACGGCGTCGTCACCGTTGAACAGCGCCGACTGGACGCCCGTCAGCAATCCGTTATGCCAGAAGCCGCCGTCGCCCATGATCGCGAGCGCGCGGCGATTCATCATCGGCGACACGCCCGCGCGGCTGGCCAGGCTCATGCCATAGCCCAGGATCGAATGTCCCATCGAGAATGGCTCGAACGTCGCGAACGCATGGCAGCCGATGTCCGCCGCGATGTGTACCGGGCCGATATCCTGCTGTGCAAGCTTCAACGCGGCGAATACCGGCCGCTCCGGACAGCCGATGCAGAATTGCGGGGGCCGCGGCGGCAACGGCTTCGCGAGTTGCGCCGCGACCGCATCGCGGCGCGCGTTCGTCTGTGCCAGCCATGCCGTGCCCGGCCCGATTGCCAGCTCGGGCGCCACTCGCGCAAGGAAATCTGCCAGGCCCCGCGCGATGACTTCCACCGTGTATTCACCCGCCATGGGCAACGCGCCCTTGCC
>Ga0207691_10000246_pt1 | contig 53559 bp, 48 predicted proteins | sample KBSM13metaG_FD_184327 | JGI IMG/M metagenome (GOLD analysis project Ga0207691, IMG submission 184327) | Miscanthus rhizosphere microbial communities from Kellogg Biological Station, Michigan, USA - KBS M1-3 metaG (SPAdes) (version 2) | ecosystem: Host-associated > Plants > Roots > Rhizosphere >...
ATTCCCTGAACCCCGGGCCAGGGACGAACCCGCTCTCCGGTGGCTGGTGCGTCGCGGCGCAGTAGCCTAACGCACCCCGCTGATGTGACGCACATCACACACCGAAAGAACTTCGGGCAAATCGCAGGGCGATTCGGGAATTGCGACCGAACTGGCCCCGATCCTGCCAACGTCAGGGGCTTGGCCCGTAAGAGAATCACGACGTGCAGACGAGCGGCGTCCGGGCTGCGCCGCCGCGCGTCACAAGAAGTTTAAAAGGAGTCACCGATGCAAACCCGCACCCTCCTTGCCGCAGTTGCTACCGCGGCCATCGCCGCGATGGTCACCCCATCCATCTCGAGCGCGCAGGATACCACCGCGAAGAAGACGACGGTCTCCAAGGGCGAAGTCGCGATGCAGCCGAGCTACAGCTCGCTCATCTCGGCGATCAGCTTGGGCTCGGCCAACGCGGACAAGATCAAAGCGTTGACGTCGGTCAACGCCGCCGATGTCCAGTTCGTGAACGTCGAAGACCTGCTGGCAGGTAACAGCCCCGACTCGCTCAAGGCCGTGCTGTCGAAGAACGAGGACAACATCGAAGCGCTGCGCAAGGCGTTAGGCAGCAACCAGGCGCTCGGCCTGCTCCTCGCCTCCGAGAGTCCTGCGACAGTCACGACGGACACGACCAAGACGCCAATGCCCAGCATGTCCATGAAGCCGTCGGCAAAGGACGTCGTGGCAGCCGATGTCAGCTCGGACAATAAGGTAGTCCTGTACTACTGGAAGAAGCAGTAACCCGACACGACCCAGAAACTTGGACCGGAACCGGCAACGGTACCGGAAGCGAGATAGCGATGCGGGACGCTCGTAGGAGCGTCCCGCATTTTCTTTTTCGATGGCGCTCCTCTTGACATTCTACAGGAACGATCGCATTCTCCTGTAGACATGCGACAGGAGCCGGCGTGGCGACCGACAACACCGACGTCCTGCAAGGGACGCTGGACATGCTTATTCTCAAGGCGCTCTCGCTCGAGCCCATGCATGGCTGGGGCATCTCCCAGCGCATCCAGCAGATCTCGCGCGACGTCCTGCAGATCAACCAGGGCTCGCTCTACCCGGCCCTCCACCGGCTCGAGCGCCGCGCGTGGATCGATTCCGACTGGGGGACGTCTGAGAACAACCGCCGCGCCAAGTACTACCGGCTCACGTCCGTGGGTAAGAAGCAGCTGGCCGAGGAGCGTGCGAGCTGGCAGCGCTTCACGCTGGCGGTCGAGCGGGTGCTCCAGACGACCTGACCGAGACCACCAATGGATGCGTTGCACCTGCTCGCGCGACGAGCTCGCGGGTTCCTCCGGCCACTCCTGTCTCGGCGCGATGCGGAGGCCGAGCTCGACGAGGAGATGCGGTTTCACCTCGACGCCGAGATTGCCGAGAGAATCCGACGTGGCATGACACCCGACGCGGCGCGCACATCTGCGCTGCGAGACTTCGGCGGTGTCTCCCGGTTCAAGGAAGAGTGCCGCGACGCGTGGGGCACCCGCGTGATGGACGAGGTATCACGCGATGCGCGCTATGGTCTGCGCGCGCTCTGGCGCGCACCCGCATTCACGGCGGTAGCGGTTCTGACGATCGCGCTCGGCGTGGGCGCTGCGACGACGATCTATTCGGTCGTCCAGGCGGTGCTGCGTCCGCTACCGTTCCACGATCCCGCGTCGCTGGTCGCGGTCGTGACGACGTATCGCGGCAAGGATGACGCTGCGTCGGCGCTCGACTTTGTCGACTGGAGACGAGAATCAAAGACTCTGACGGGCATGGCGGCGATCGCCACGGACGCCATGACGTTGACGGGCCGCGGCGATCCCGAGCGGATGTACGCGGCAACCGTGAGTGCGGGTCTGCTCTCCATGCTTCGCGTCCGCCCGCTCGCCGGCCGTGTGTTCCGCGCAGGCGAGGACTCGGTCGGCGCCGCGCGGATCGTGATCCTGGGCGAGGCGATCTGGCGGCGCCGATTCTCGAGCGATCCAGGCATCGTTGGCGAGACCGTGAGACTCGACGGCAATCCGTACACGGTGGTTGGCGTGCTTCCAACTCGCGTGACGTATCCGGCCGCCGCGGAGATCTATTTGCCACTCGTGTTCCCGACCGGGGACCTCGACGAAGGGAATCGCGGAGCTCGGTATTACGATGTCGTGGCCCGGCTCGCGCCGGGCACGACGATCGAGCAGGCTCGCGCGGAGATGCGCACGATCACGTCGCGCATCGCGTCGGCACACCCGCAGGCGGACGAAGGGGTGTCGGTGCGCGTGACCCCGTTGCTCGAAGAGACGGTCGGCACGTTTCGCAGGCCGTTGCTCATTCTCCTGGGCGCGGCGGGCGTGCTGCTGCTCATCGCCTGCGCGAACGTGGCCAATCTGCTGCTCGTCCGCGCGGCCGGGCGCGACGGCGAGCTGGCCGTTCGTACCGCGCTCGGCGCGGGGCGGGCGCGTCTCGTCCGGCAGCTCGCGACCGAGGCCCTCGCCCCGTTTCTCATCGGCGGCGCGCTCGGCATTGCGCTCGCGACGTTAGGCACGCGATGGTTTGCGGTCGCCGCGTCCGACACGGTGCCGAGGCTCACCGGTGCGGGCGTCGACAGCGCGGCGTTGCTGTTGGCGCTGGTTGCGACGCTCATCACGGGAGTGATCTTCGGCGTCATTCCCGCGCTCCGGTTTGCCCGTCTCGGTGTGTCGGGGGCGCTCCGGGGGGCGGGCCGATCGAGCCAGGGCTCGATCGCCAGGCGTCGAGCGCGCACGGCGATCGTCGGGTCGGAGGTGGCGCTGGCGGTGATGCTGCTCGTCGTCGCCGGCCTCGTTGTCCGCAGCTTCCAGCGTCTCATGGCGGTCGATCCAGGGTTCCGGCGTGGTGGCGTGGTCACGTTCCGTCTCGATCTGCCTAACACGCGCTACGGCGACGCGGCGAAGCTCCGGGCGTTTGCGGCGCAGCTCGACGACCGAATCCGCGCGCTGCCGGGTGTGCGCGCGAGCGGGCGGGTGCTCCGTGCGCCGCTCAGCGAATACAACTTCAATGTCGGATTTTCGGTGGACCGCTGGCGGGAGGAAACGGGGTCACGTCGGCCGGCGGCGCAGGTGCGGATCGCGTCGCCCGGCTACTTCGAGGCGATGGGAATCCGTCTCGTGCGCGGGCGGACGTTCACCGCGCGCGATGACGCCAACGCGCCTCAGGTGGTCGTGATCAATCAGGCGATGGCGCGCGCGCATTTCTCCGGCGAGAATCCGTTAGGCAGACACGTCTGGTTGGGTTGGGAAGAAGGCGGCGTCAGGCGTGGCGGGGAGATCGTTGGCGTCGTGGACGACGTCCGACAGTTCGGGCTCGACCGGCCATCGGCACCAGAGATGTATCTGCCGTACGATCAGACCCCGGTGGGACCGATGACGGTGGTGGCGCGCACGTCGGCGTCGCCGGATGTGGTGTTCGCTGCCGCGCGCGCCGCCGTGCGCGAGCTCGATCCGGATCTGCCACTCTTCGAGCTCGGCACACTCCAGGAGCGGTTCGAGAGGTCGGCGGCACGGCCGCGCCTCTACATGACATTGCTGGCCACGTTCGCGGTCGTCGCGGTGCTTCTCGCAGCGATCGGGCTGTACGGCGTGGTGTCGTACGCCGTCCGACAACAGACGCGCGAGATCGGGATCCGCCTCGCGCTCGGCGCGACGCGCTCGAACGTTGCCGGGACGGTGGTCGGTCACTCGCTGACGGTGACCGTGGTCGGGGCCGCGTTAGGCCTGGCTGGCGCGCTCGCCGTGTCGCACCTCCTGCAGGCGCTCTTGTTCGGTGTGAGCCCGACCGACGCGTGGACTTACGTCGCCGTCGTCGGGCTGATCGCGCTGGTCGGTGTCGTGGCGAGCTGGGTTCCCGCGCGCCGCGCGACGGCGATCGATCCGGCGTCGGCACTGAGGGAAGAGGGATGAGGGAAGAGGGAAAGGGGGTTTCCGCATCTTACCCTCTTCCCTCATCCCCCTTCCCGCTTCCCGGTTCTGTCGGGCACCCCGCCCACCTCCCATTGACCACCTCCGGTTCTGCTAGACGGCGGAGCGCCGCCTCGCTTCCACCGACGACCCGTCGAGCGCGGGCCCGGCTGACCGTCCAGCCGCGCCAGTCGGTCTGGACGGCCGGACCCCAGTCATGCAGCAACCGGCGAGCAGCCTCACACCGTTCCCCGTAATCGGCGGTCTCCCGTGCACCATCCGCACGTTCAAGAACCGACCCGGCCGGCATGGTTAGGGCGTGGCCTGCGCTGTCAGTGCTTGGGATGACCCAACCCGCCGGTGCGGTGACACGCTCGCGCGCGAGGTACTGGACAAGGGCGGGTGCCGCATCGGCGCCCAGCCTCGCGATGTATCGCACGTCGACCTCTTTGCCTTGACCGGCCCGAGCGATGTTGAATCGCGCGACGTAGCCAGACGGATCGGCGACGTTGAGGGCAATGAGTGTCGCCCAGCCCGACGCGAGCACGCCGGCCGTGAACAGCCGCTCGCGCCCGCGGAGCACTGTCACGGTGAACCACACGAACACGATCGCAAGCCAGCCCATGAACACCGTGGCGTACAGCCGATCCTCGCTCAATCCATAGGCGGATTCGTAGAGGCGCATGCGCGCGATCGCTGAATACATGATGATCGCGAGCAGCGTGAGGAGCGTCCCCGACAGCACGCGAAAGACGGCGTCGGCTCGCGGAGTGTCGCGGCGCAGGAGCGAGTTCCCCGCGAGTAACACGGGGAGCACCAGCGCGGAGACGGTCACGAGCTCGAAGAAGCCGCGACGCGCGTAGTCGGCGTAACTCATGCCCGCGGTTGCCTGGACGAGCGCGTCGCCGCCGAAGAAATAGCGGAGCTGCACGATCACGAATGCGGCGAACAGCGCGACGAGCGAGCCTAACGCGACCGACACCTCGGTCAATCCGAGCGCGCCGTCGGGGAAGGGGACGCGCCACGTGCCTCGGCCGTTCGACAGCACGGTCGCGCGCAGCAGGCCGCCAACGAACCAGGCGATGATGCCGCTCACGGCCAGATGGGATGCCACCGCCGCGGCGTCGATGCGAAACACCTGGCTGACCAGTCGTGCGAACACCGGGTCTGCGGAGGCGAAGAGACTGCCAAACACGAGCAGCAGCGGGATCGCCACCAACGCGGCGCGAACCCCTGCGATCACTCGGCCCGTGCCGCGCGCCCCGGCGACCTGGCGAAATGACACATCCGACAGCAGGAGCGCGATCATGCCAACGAAGACGTTCACGCCGATCACGAACCCGGCATACACGAGCTCGCGAAACCGGCTCTCGAGCACTCGCTGCTCGGTTCCCCACGAGATCGCGGCGGCGAGCAGCGCGAGCGTCCCGAAGAACGTGAGGGTGTTGTACGCGATGAGCGAGTCCGAGTCGCGCCACACGAAGAGCAGGCTCAGTGCGAGCGCAGGAATGAGAAGCCACCGCGCGTCGGCCGGCAACGCCTCGTACCGACGGCGAGCGAGCGTGACCACTGCCGCAACGATTGCGAGTGACCAGATAGCCATGTTCGCCCCCCACGACGGAACGCGGAGGATCGCATCGCCGACGAGCCCCAGGAGCAGTGCGTCGGTGAGAGCGCGCGCAGCGAGGCGAGCGCGTTCCTCGGTCGTGTCGAGGGTGAGCGCGGGAGGTGACTGGTGGGTGGGTACTTCGGCCGAGGTGGCGGGCATGTGGCGGGACGCGAAGGGTGGCTGTAGGCCCATAACTACGAAAATAAGTAACCGATGTCAAGTACTTCACAACATAAAGCAGAAGCACGCGAAGCGTCTGTGATCCCCGCCACCATCTTCCGAGCGCGGACTATCGCGCGCGCCTGCCACGCCGCATCGTACCCCCGTCGCCGCGCTGAGAGGTTGCCATGCCCTCCGCCAAGTGGTTCTCGCGTCATGCCTTGATTCGTGCCGCCGGGATGTCGGCGGCGCTCGCCGCACTGTCCTCGAGCTCAGGTGCGCAGGTCGTCCGCGGGATTGTCGTCGAAGCAGGCTCCGGCGGCGCACTCCCGGGCGTCGTGGTCGTGCTGCTCGACTCCGCTGGCAAGCGACTGGCCGGTGTCCTCGTCGGTGACGATGGCCGATACGCCATCCGCGCGCTGACCCCTGGACGTTACGCGGTGCGCGCCGAGCGAATTGGCTACCGAGCGGATGCGCCGACTCCGGTCATCCTCGGCGCCGGTCAGACGGTCGATCTGCGACTCGAGACGCGGCCGATTCCCGTCGTCCTTGGGGCCGTGCGGGTGACGGGAAAGTCCCCGTGCGTCACGAGCGCTGCGGACGGGAGCGAGATATCGGCGGTCTGGGATGAGACACGAAAGGCACTCTTCGCTACCGATCTCACGCAGCAGCAGGAGCTCTTCACGGCGCGGGTGACGCGCTTCGAGCGAACACTGGACGCGCGCTCCGGGAAAGTCACGAAATACCAGGCGAAGGAAACGAGCTCGGTCACACGAAGCCCGTTCGTCAGCGAGAGCGCGGCTCGCCTCTCGGCGAACGGATACGTTAGGCAGCATGGAGGCGAGCTGACCTATTACGCTCCGGACGCGGCGGTGCTTCTCTCGGACGAGTTTCTCACGGACCACTGTTTCAGGCTGCGGCAGGGCGAGGGGAAACGCGCGGGGTTGATCGGACTGGCGTTCGAGCCGGCGCAGGGGCGCGACAAGCCCGACATTGCCGGCACGCTCTGGATCGACCAGAAGTCGGCCGAGCTGCGCGACCTCGACTTTGCGTATCATGAGCTGCAGAACCTTCCGCGAACATCGAAGAGCGAGGACTTCGGGGGACACATCGAGTTCCAGCGAATGCCGACGGGCGCGTGGATCGTCGAGCGATGGGTCATTCGGATGCCGCTGCTCGTCGAAGGGCTCGCGCGCGACCCGGTCGTGATCCCGGGGGCGCCGCCGTCACCGCCCGACCGTATTCGGCTGGCCGGAATCCACGAGGAAGGCGGAGAGGTTCTGGAGACGGTGGCACGCGGCGAACGCCGCGAGCGGTCGGCCGAAGTCGCAAGCGTGCGAGGTGTCGTGTACGACAGCACGCGAATGGCTCCGCTCAGCGGGGCGCGCGTCTTCCTCGACGGGACACAATTCGGCACGAAATCCACGGCCGACGGGAGCTTCCTCATCGAGAAGGTCCCGCCAGGAACCTACGCGATCTCGGTCGTCCACCCGCGGTTCGACTCGCTGAGCGTGCCAGCGCCCGCGGCGACGGTCGAGCTGCGGCCTAACGAGCAGCACATGGCGCAGCTGGCGGGGCCGTCGACGGCCACCGTCCTCGCGCGGACGTGCCGCGCCGATGAGCGCGCCGAGGGGAAAGCGGCGCTTCGCGGTCATGTTCGCGATGCGTTGAGCGCTGCTCCCGCGATCGACGCGCGGGTCACACTCAGCTGGCGCCGGCTTCGGGAGTCGATGCCTCGCCAGGCGGCCATCATGGATCTAACGCGCACGACGCAGACCGACTCCGCGGGTCGCTACGCGTTCTGCGGGCTCCCGGAGGGTGTGAAGATCACGGCCCGCGTCGTTGCCGACGATCGACGGTCGACGCCGGTGGATGTCATCCTGCCAGAGGGCGAGCTGTCGGTCCTCGATATGGCGGTGGGAACGGCGACGGTCGTGGCAGAGAGCGCGCCCGCAAAGATGCCCCCGGTCGTGGCCGTGACCGGGCCCCGCAACCGCACCATGACGGAGTTCGAGCGGCGGCGCCGACACGGTAATGGCTCGTACCTCACACGAGCGCAGATCGACCGGATGCACGCCGAGCGGCTAACGGACCTGCTGCGCACCATGCCCGGCGTACGGGTCAGTACGAATGAGAGGGGTGGACTCATCGTGGAGCTGCGCGGGACAGTGACCACGTTGCAGCCGACGGCGACGCCGATGCCGGCCGTTCGTCCGGACAGCTCCGGTGGGGCGCCGAGCTCCGGTGCGAGCGTGACCACCCAAGCCAATATCAAGAAGTGCCCAGCCGGATTTCTTATCGACGGGCTGCCGGCCGACGACGCCAGCGCCGCCGACATGGACGTGCGTCCGGAGCTGATCGAGGCGATCGAGGTTTACTCGGGTGGCTTGGTTCCGATCGAGTTCAACACGCGCAACGGAGAGTGCGGCGTCGTCATGATCTGGACTCGATTTTTCGCTGACCGCTCCGAGTAACGCGATGGAGGCTGCCGAGATCGTGGTCTGCGGCGCCGGGATGGCCGGCGCCGCGGCCGCCTACCACCTCGCCGTTAGGCACGGGGTGCCGAACGTCGTGATCGTCGACGAGCGTCCGCCCATGACGCTGACGAGCGACAAGGGCACGCAGGGCTACCGGAACTGGTTCGACGGCCCCGACGACCTCATGGCGCGGTTCGTCAGCCGCAGCATCGGCATTCTCGAGGAGCTTGCGGAATCGAGCGGGAACGTCTTCGAGCTGTCGCGACACGGCTACGCGTTTGCGACGGCTGATCCTCGCATGCGGGACTGGCTGCGGGATCAGGCGCGACGCCTCGAGTCGTTCGGGGCGGGCACCGCCCGCGAGCATCCAGGGCGGCTGCCGTACGAGCCGGTTCGAGATGATGACTGGCACGGCGTGCCCGATGGCTGCGATCTGCTGCTCGACGCCGCGCTCGTGCATGAGCACTTCGCGTTCCTTCGCGGCGACGCGATCGCCGTCAGCCACGTTAGGCGTGCCGGCTGGATGGACGCCATTCGCCTCGGTCACTGGCTGCTCGAGGAGGCGTGCCGGCACGGCGCGCGGATCGTGCGCGACCGATTCGTGGGAGCCAACACGGCCGGCGGGCGCTTGACCGGCGTCCGGCTCGAGTCGGGTTCCTCGATCGCGACCGGCCGGCTCGCCATCGCCGCGGGACCGCGACTTCCGGCCGTCCTCGGAATGCTCGGCATCGATCTCCCGGTGTTCCTCGAGCTGCACGCGAAAATGCGGTTCGACGATCGGCTTGGCGTCTTGCCTCGTCTGGCGCCGTTCACGATCTGGAACGATCCGGTGGGCCAGCTCGATTGGAGCGCGGCCGAGCGGGCACGGTTCGCGTCGGACCCGAACGCGCGCTGGCTGCTCGAGCCGTTTCCCGGCGGGCTTCACGTCCGACCCATCGGCAACGAGCGCGACGTGCTGCTCATCTGGACGTTCGAGGTCGCACCGCACGAGTACGTATGGCCGCCGGCCTTCGACCCGAACCTCGGCGACGTGCTGCTCCGTGGGTTCGCCCACGCCATGCCGCGTGCGTCGTCGTACATCGGCGAGGCGCATCGAGGGTACGTCGACGGCGGGTATTACGCGAAGACGCCGGAAAACCGGCCGCTGGTCGGCCCGGTGGAGATCGACGGAGTTTTCCTCTGTGCGGCGCTGTCGGGTTACGGCATCATGGCGTCGCACGCGGCCGGGGAACTGGTCGCGACCCATATGACCGGAGGGACGCTGCCATCTTACGCCGCAGCGCTGTCCCCACGTCGTTATGCGGACGCCGACTACCGACGACGTCTCGAGGGTTGGGACGCGAAGGCCGGCCAGCTCTGACCCACTAACTTTACCCGCATGACCATTCATGGATCTCGCCGCGGTCGAGCAGGGCTGACCACGGCGGTCTCGGTGACGCTGGTTGCTTTCGCCACCGCGTGCGCGCCGGCTGCGGCGAGCGACACGTCCTCCAGGCCTGCTGCGTCCGGGTCGGCCGCGGCCGATGTCATTCCCGGGGTGGAGGTCCTGCTGTCGGACTCGATCCACCTCATTCGGGGGAAACGCGTTGGGCTCATCACGAACCATTCCGGTCGTGATCGCGCGGGCACGAGCACGATCGACCTGCTTTACCGGGCGCCCGGCGTTAGGCTCACCGCGCTCTTCGCCCCCGAGCACGGGCTGCGCGGGCTCGCCGAGGCGGGAGCATCAGTGGAGTCCACGGTGGACTCGGCGACGGGAATTCCGATCTACTCGATCTATGGCCGGAAGAATGTCCCGACACGTGAGATGCTCTCGAACGTGGACGTGCTCGTCTACGACATCCAGGATGTCGGCGCGCGCGTCTACACGTACGAGTGGACGATGGCGCTCGTGGCCGATTCCGCGCAGAAGCCGTTCATCGTCCTCGACCGACCCGATCCGGTCCGCGGGGATCGCGTCGAGGGCGGTGTGCTCGATCCGAAATACCGCTCGTTCGTTGGGCAGTATCCGGTTGCGCTTCGCTACGGCCTAACGGCAGGCGAGCTGCTGCGGTACCTGGTGGGTACGGGCCAGGTTCACGCTGACGTGACGGTCGTGCCGATGAAGAACTGGCGTCGCTCGATGTGGTGGGAGGAAACAGGGCTCGCGTGGCGGAGCCCGTCGCCGAACTTGCGCGACATGGAGGCGACGATCCTGTATACGGGAACGGTGTTCTTCGAGGGCACGAATGCCACGGAGGGACGCGGAACGGAGCAGCCATTCCGAGCGGTCGGCGCGAAGTGGCTGACGGACGCGGGCGCCATCGCCCGCGAGCTCGACGCGAAGCGGTTGCCCGGAGTGCGCTTCGATTCCGTCTCACGGCCGGTGGAGAAGGGCTTCAAGTTCGGCGGTGAAACGATCCCGATGATCCAGGTGACGGTGACGGATCGGAGCTCCGTGAAGCCGGTCGAGGTGGGCGCGCATATGCTGCGAGCGATCTACAAGCGGCACACGGCGGAGTTTCAGTGGCGGGCGTCGGAGATCGATCGGCTGTTCGGGTCGGATCGGCTTCGGTTGGCGGTGGAGCGTGAGGGCGGGATCGAGGAGCTATTGCCGGTGCTGGTGAAAGAGTCGGAGGATTTCAGACGGGAGTCGGCGAAGTACTGGATCTACAAGTGAGATGACTGCCCCTCGCCACTACGATCAACGGTACTTCGACAAGTGGTACCGCAACCCGCGCTACCGCGTGAAATCGCCGCAGGAATTGGCCCGCCAGGTGGCGCTCGTGGTTTCAGCAGCCGAGCATGTCCTGAGTCGAACCCTCCACACCGTTCTCGACGTCGGATGCGGAGAGGCGAACTGGCTCGCGCCGCTTCGCCGTCTTCGTCCACGCGTTCAGTACACCGGCGTCGACTCGAGCGAGTACGTGGTCAGCCGGTTCGGCACGAGCCGCAACATCCGGCTCGGCACGATCGACTCGCTCGACCGCATGCGGCTGCGCAAGGAATACGATCTGATCCTGTGCGTTGGCATGTTGAACTACCTCGATCCGGCGCAGCTCCGAACGGGTCTGGCGCATCTGTACGAGCTGGCGAACGGCGTCGTCTACCTGGAGTTGTTCACGAGTGTGGACCGCGGCGTGTTCGGCGACACCCGTGGCACGCGCCTTCGGACACCGGCATGGTACCGCGCGCGCATACGCGAGGCGCGATTCTTGTCCTGCGGGATGCACTGCTACATCCCGGACTGGTTGCAGGAGCAGACCTCGGCCCTCGAGCGCTGTGGCGGCTAGCCAGGCGGCGTTAGGCAGCGCCGCGGTGGACTACACCGCGCGGGCGACGGGCTTCGCCGACAGCGAACGGGTCCTGCAGCGCGAGGTCGAGCGCATCTCGCAGCTCCGGCTCATCGCGTTCGTCGTGGGCGCCGCGTCGGGAGTGTTGCTGCTCGGTGGGTGGGGCCGCACCACCCTGCTCGTCGCGGGACTGGTCATCGGCGCCGCCACATACATCGCGCTTGCAACCATCCACGCGAAACGGCGGCGGCGGGCGCGGTGGGCGGGCGTTAGGCGCATCGTGTGCGAGCAGGGAGCGCTCCGCGTTGCGCGAGACTGGAACGCGCTGGCCCCCTGGACGGGGGAGACGCTCACTCACGACCACCCGCACGCGGCGGACCTCGACATCACCGGGCACGCGTCGCTCGTACGGCTCCTCGACGTCACGAGCCCGGGGCCTGGACGTCAGACCATTCTGTCGTGGCTTACCGGGGAAGCAGCGTCCGTCGCCGAGCTGCGTGCCAGGCAGGACGCAGTGCGCGAGCTCACGCCGGCGGTGGAGTGGCGCGAGACGATGACCGCCCACGCGTGGACGGCCGGCCGCTCGCGGCGCGCCGACGTCGAACGATTCCTCTCCTGGGCGGGAGAACCAGCGTGGCTGCTGGATCGGCCGGCGGTCGTGTGGGCGGCGCGCGTGCTTCCGTTCCTCATCGTTCCAACGGTCTCGCTCGCGTTTCTCAGTCTCCTCTGGACGCGCGACGTGCTTCCACCACCCGGCGGCTGGCTGGTCGGACTGGGAACGTTTGCTCGACGGTGGTGGATGCTGCCGTTCGCCGCAGGCGTCCTGCTCACCGTATTTACACGGCGCGGAGTCGGCGTTCGCCTGGATGCCGCGATGTCGCATCTCGGCGGCCTCGCCGCCTATGCGGAAATGCTCGGCCACGTCGAGTCGTCGACGTTCACGACGCCGCGCGTCGCAGGTCTCCGTGCACGACTCACGAACGAACGCGCTGCGTCGCGATCGCTGACACGGCTCGGTGCGATCGTTCGGCTCGCGGAGGCACGGTATTCCCCGATGGGGCACATCGTGCTGCAACTGCTCGGACTGTGGGATCTGCATGTCGTCGTCGCGCTCGAGCAATGGCAGGCAACGTCGGGGGCACACGCGCGAGACTGGCTCACCGCGTTAGGTGAGGTCGAAGCGTTGGCCGCCCTCGCCACGCTCGCGCACGACAATCCCGGCTGGGTGATGCCCGACTTTGTCGACGGGGCGGCACGCCTCGAGGCGAGCGCGCTCGGTCACCCGCTGCTCAATGACGAAACGCGCGTCAGCAACGACGTCACGGTTGGCCCGCCCGGGACGTTCTTGCTGGTCACCGGCTCGAACATGTCGGGCAAGAGCACGCTCTTGCGCGCGATCGGGACGAACGTGGTACTCGCCCAGGCCGGCGGGCCGGTCTGCGCGACGTCGATGCGGCTCACTCCGGTGGATGTGTGGACGAGCATCCGCATCGATGACTCCCTCGAGGCTGGCGTGTCGCTTTTCATGGCGGAGCTTCGCCGGCTCAAGCGGATCGTGGATGCCGCGCGCGATCCCGTTCGCCCTCGACCGCTGCTGTATCTGCTGGACGAGATCCTCCACGGCACCAACACGGCCGAGCGGCGCATCGCGGCGCGACGGGTTCTGACGTATCTGCTGAACGCGCGGGCCATCGGCGCAGTGACGACGCATGACCTTACGCTCGCGGACGATCCGGCGCTCGACGGTCCGGCGCAGCGGGTCCATTTCACGGAGCGATTCGAGCAGCGGAACGGCGCGATGACCATGACCTTCGACTATACGCTGCGGCCCGGCCTCGCGACCTCGGCCAACGCATTGAAGCTGTTGGCGATGATCGGCCTCGGGGAGGGATGATTTGGCGCGTTGGGGGTCAGACTCCGGACTCACCATTCCAACGCCAGGGCGTTGGAATGGTGAGTCCGGAGTCTGACCCCCAACTCATCGTTCCAACGCGGCCACCGCCGCGGGTCTGGCGCCTCGCCTCGGCCGTGTGCACCGTACAGGACTTCGCACGCATGGAGACGAAAACGTGACCGAGCCCGGAATCCCCATCTACCGTCGGGCGACCGACGACGAGTCGGACCGAGATGCGATGCGTATCCAGCAGGACGCGGTCGACGCGGTTGACGCGTTCAAGCGCCACACGTCCGAAGAATCCCGCGACCTGCTCGCCGCCGGACGCGACGATGAGGATGCCGACTGACTCCGGGTGCGTCGGAACGATGAGTTGGGGGTCAGAGTCCTAATTCATCGTTCCAACGCACCGTGGCGGAAACCAAACCGCAGCAGCGAGAGTAAGTATCGCCATGCGGCGCGTGGCGCGTTAGGCATCCGGCGAAGCGACCCGATTCCGTTCTGCGTCCATAGGGGGAAGCTCCGTCCGGAACACCCGAAGCGACCGGGTTTCGACGAGCCCCCGGACACACTTTGCACTCACCCTAACGACGAGCCCCTGGCGGGCTGCATCCCGAAAGTTCGCGGTTTCGCCCGATAGAAGTCCGAATACAGTCCCTGTTTCTCCTCGATCTCCGCGCCACGCACCTTCACCGCGGCCGCCGGCATCGCCTGTGGCGCGTGGTTCGTTGGTGCCGTGCTGGCAGTCCCGGCGTCCGCTTTGCCATACTAGCCGTCATGTCCCGCACGCCCACGCCACCGCCGATCGCCTACCGCGACCGTCAGAGCCGGGTGTGGTACGTCTCGGAAGTCGCGCGGCTCAAGGTGGTGTCCGCGTCGATCGACGGGCCGAACCTCTGCCTCGTCATCCGCTTCGAGCGCGAGGGCGAGGAGCGTTTCGCGCGGTGGATCGGCGGCGACGAGTGGATCGAACGCGGCGCGCTGCACCGGTTGTTCGCCGAGGCGGAGCCGGTGGGTGAAGAAACTCCGGTGAAGCCGGAGGCTGTGGAACCGCGACCGGTCGTCGCGCCCGCGGCACCTCACGCAACTCAGGACACCGGCGTCGGACCAGCACCTCCGGAAACCGTTGCCCTCTGGGTGAATCTCGTCGCCAAAATGGGCCCCGACGAGCTCGCGGATTTCGAGGAGCGGACGTTCCGGCAGTGGAACCGCGCGTCACTCTTCGACCTACGCCGAGCGATCGAGCGGCGACGGCAGGAGCTCGCCGGGTAGTTGCTCCGTCAAGTTCGCGCGTCTTCGGCTCGATCCGTGCAGCAGACTGTCCGGTTTTGCCTGGCGCGAAATGCGAACCGTCACTGACGCAAACATGCCTGACGAACGACACGGCTGGCGAGACGAGTTGACCGTCGCTCTCGCCAAGCGACTCTCCACTGTTCGCGGAGCGATGTCGGATACGGAATTTTCTACTCTCCTTCGGGACATGGTGAAAACCGCTGAACGCTTCTTGGAAATCGATTCGCACCTTGGCCAGCTACCGGTCGCGCCGGAACCGGATGAAATGAGACGGCAGCTCAACCTGAAGGACTAATTCACCGGAGCACCCGCCGGATCCAGGGGTCGCAGTGGTCCCAGGTGGCGCCACGCCGCTCGTGACGCGCGCCGAGTCCGCGCTCGTTCTATTGCACTCTCAGGCAATCGAGCGCGTCACCTCACAAACGGATTGCTTACCGGCAGGGACGTTAGGCGGGCACGAATGTGCCCAACACGGCGAGGGCTACGCACAGCCCGCCGAGCACCACGACCAGCCAGTCGAGAGCCGTGAACCGAGCGTTCGTGGCTGCGAGCGGCCGCTCCGCCGCGTTCACAGCGTTGGCCGCCCGCTGGACCGGGACGAGCGGGAGAGACCCGGCGTCGACGCGCTGACCCGCGTGCTCGCCGAGACGGGGCAGGAGCCGGCCCTCGCCAGGCATATGCCCAACGGGGCGATCCGATGGCGGGCCGAAAACGACAAGCAGGGGTACGAGGACGTTGCGCCGATCTCGCGTCAGGCGCGCGCGGCGCTCGAGCGCTACCTCCGAACCCATCCTCGGGTTGGCGACGTATGGATATTCCCGCAGTCGAATCATCCCGATCGCCCGACCAATACTGTGCTCGCCCGCCATTTGCTGGTCCGCGCTGAGGCACGCGCCGAGCTCCCACACGTCGATCGCGGCGCGTTCCACGCGTACCGTCGTCTATTTGCCAGCGAGCGAAAGCATCTGCCCGAGGAGATCTGATGCGCGCGGGTGGCTGGCGGGATCTCGCGACGATGAAGCGCTCGTATCAGCAGGCGGATCCAGCGACGACACTGCGGGTAATCGAAAACGAGCCGGAAACGAGGGAGCCGGGACACACATCGGACACACCCTCCAAGGCAAGCAGCGGTCCCTCAACAGCTTAGCGGACAGAGTACCTTTCGCCATGCGCGTCGTCGTCATCGTCAGGCACATCCTGCCGTTCGTCCTGTCGTTCCTCCGTGACAGGCGGCGCTGGATCATCGCGGGCCGTCCTGTCCCGCGGACCGACGAGTTCCACAGCCGCCGGGCGCGAGACCTCGTTGCCGCGATCGGGACGCTCGGACCGACGTTCGTGAAGCTCGCGCAGGTCTTCGCCGGACGAGCGGACCTGTTCCCGGAATCGTACGTCAAGGCGCTCTCGACGCTCACCGATCAGGTCCCACCGGTATCACTCGAGGCGGTCGAGCAGACGATCGCGGTGAGCTACGGGCAGCGACCCTCGGAGCTCTTCCAGCGGTTCGACCCCGTGCCGATCGCGGCTGCATCGTTGGGGCAGGTCCATCGGGCGGCGTACGAGGGGCGCGAGGTCGTCGTGAAGGTCCTGCGCCCGGGCATCGAGCACCTCATCGCGTCCGACGTGCGCGCGGCGAAGTGGATCCTCGCGTTGCTCGAGCGCAGGTTCGCCACCAACCCACACGTCCGTGGACTGCGCGTCGCCGTCGAGGAGTTCTCGCTCCGGATCGGTGACGAGATGGACTTCCGCAAGGAAGCCGACAACGCGGAGCGCATTCGCGCGAATTTCGCCGGGAATCGTCACGTGATGATTCCGCGCATCGAGCGCGACCTGGTGCGGCAGCGCGTGCTCGTGATGGAGTACATGCCGGGTGTCCGCATCGACCGCGCGGATTCCTTAGACGTGGCCCGCGGCGCCGTCGCGAGGCGTGCTCGCTCCGCGGAGATCGTCGCCACGGTGATGGAGCTCTACATCCAGATGATGCTCGTGGATGGGCTCTTTCACGCCGACCCGCATCCAGGCAACCTGCTGGTCGCACCAGATGGGCGAATCATCCTCCTCGACTTCGGCATGGTGGTTCCAGTGCCGCGCGAGACGCGGTGGCATCTGATCCAGACGGTGTTCGCGTCGATCCGGAAGGATGTGGACGGTGTGGTCGCGGGATTCGATGCGCTTGGCGTGATCGAGCCCGACGCGGATCCCGAACTGGTGCGCGAGCTGGTGCGCACGCTGCTCGAGCTCGCGCACTCGCGCACGACGGTACCGGAGCGGATCGAGATGCTCCTCGCGGATCAGGTGATGGGGACGCTCTACGACTGGCCGGTGACGCTGCCGCGCGAGATGGTGTACTTCGCCCGCGCGGCGGCATTGATCGAAGGGTTAGGCGTGCATTACGATCCGCGATTCAACCCGATCGTCTTCGCGGCGCCGATCGCGCTCCGCCTGCGTCGGCGGATCCTGAGCTCCCTCGGCGATCAGCCGGTGCGGGATCCTAACGAGTGGGTCTACACGCTCAGCGGCGTGCTCGGTGCGGTGGCGGGGGTCGTGACGCGCGCCGGACGATCCTTCCTGTCTCGCCTGGAAGCGGAATTCGATGCCGCGCGCCCGCCGGACATACCGAGAATCACTCGCCAGGCGCTTCCCCCAGCTGCCGCCGGCGCCTAACGCGCGCAGCTCAAAGGGGTCAGAGTCGCTTGAATGGCAGATCGCTGTTACTCAGCATTCCCGAAATTCAAACGACTCTGACCCCTTTGATCCGGTTGGATCGACTTACATCCCGAGTCGGACGTTGATGTCAACCATGAGTCCGCGCGGCGGCGGCGAGACGAACACCACTCGGTCGGGTTCCGGCCGGATCACGATTCGCTCGATCGGGCCCTTCCCCTTGCCGCGACCCATGTTGCCGCGACGGTAGTAGATGACGCGGGTCGTCTGGAGCCGTTCCACGCGCACGATCTCGAAGCCGTGCGACACGAGGACCTCGCGTGTGGTGACGATCGCCTGATCGGCGGTCACGACCTTCTTCTTCGCCTGGCCGGGCGGCACGTGCTCGCCGCGGCCGTCGTGATTGCCATGACCTTTCCCCTGGGCCAGGGCGGCACGCTCGGGGCACAACAGACAGGCCGCGGCCACCGCTGCGGCGGCCAGTGCGAAACGATATCGAGACATGACGACGCTCGCTCGAAATGTTGGGATTAAAAACAACCTCTGAGCCACTCATTCCAAGGATGACGCAGCCCATGTTCAGGCAACGTGTGCGTGGCGTCACACGAGGCAACCAAAGGGAAATGATTCGTTGCGGCGTCGCGACGGTTCGCAGGGCTCGCCCGACAACGGAACCACGCTGCAATAACGTGATCCCGATATTCGATGACTCCCGCGATTCGCAGCCGCCGTTGCAGGACGCAATGGTGAAGGGACTGGTCCGGTTCGGCATCTCGTGCGCGCGTTAGGGCCGAGCTTCATTACGCGCTCCCAATGAGACCGCGAATCGCGGCGGCCCAGGCTCCATCGTCTGCAACCACGGCGGCACAGATATCGCTTAACGGGGTATCGTACGGTGGAATGGTGGAGGTCGCGCGGCGTGGGGACGGCGCGCGATAGCAGGGATCCGGCATGTATGGGCCTTTGCCGCGTGCCGTCTGAGGACCGTAGTTCAACGAGAACGCGCCGACGCCGCAGGAATCCAATGCCCGACGAGGGCCGATGATCGCGGGGGGCCGGCGGTGAGATGCGGGTGACGTATCGTGCCAACCGCATGGCGGTGAATGCGCGCGGCGCGGTGAGCGAAGTCCCGTCGGTCCTCAGTAGCCTGCTCTTTGTCGGGAATAGGGAATCGGGAATCGAAAACCCCCGGGATGCCTCGCGGTGCAGCGAGTGACATCCCGGGGGTTCTACTATTCCCGATTCCCTATTCCCGATTCCCGATAAATGGTCTGTGACTTGCCTCACAGGGCCGCACGAGGACCCGTCGAGGCAAAGTTGTTATGTCGCAGTCCGTTTTGGTCGTCGCCAAGGATCGCGTCATCGCGGCGTTGCTTGGTGCTCTGATCGAGCTGTCCGGGCGCCGCGTTGCGTTCCGATCGGACAACGAAGGAATCGACTCAGCCGTTCGGCGGGCCGCCGCCGAGCTCGTGCTGTTCGATTGCGCGCTTGGCATCTCGACATGCGCCGAGATCGCCGCTGCGGCGCGGCTCGAGGGCGCTCGGCTGCTCATGTTCTCCGCGTCGCACACCGAGCGCGAAGCGCGCGATATCGCCAGTCTCTACGGCGCTATGTGCTTCGTGCTGCCGGTGAAGCCGCGTGAGTTCATGGAGCTGGTCGACCGGGCCCTGGGGACGACGATCGCGACCTGAGCTTCCCAATCTTCCGCTCGATCGCCTGACGAGCGCTCGCGAGGTCGCCTAACGACGACGAGTCGCTGGGTGAGCCAAGGGTCAACAGGCCCAGTGCCCGGGTGAATGCCGCCAGCGCACGAGTAGTGTCGGCGGCGTCCGTGTACCCATCTCCCAGCGCATCCGCTGCACTCCACGATCGCGGAAACGCCTCGGCGTTGAGCTCCCGTAATCGAATCGAGTAGGAAAGGTCGTTCTGACGAGCGAAGCGGAACGCATAGAGGCCCATCGTCTGCTGGGAGAACAGGGTGAACGTCGAATCCGTACGCCGACCGTGACGAAGGATCGACGCCACCTTGTCGGCCGCGCGATCGACCATGATCAGTCGCTCGAGCTCTGCGTCGTCAGGCACGGCGGGCTGCGCGTTCGCATGCACGAGATCCTTCACGACGTCGGGCGCTGCGTCGTTCCGGGGGTGGTCGGCGACGAAGGGCGTCGCCAGACCGGACCCCGCCGAATCGCCCAACGCCGACGCGAGAAACTCGTGAATACCGCGCACAAGCAACTCGTACGAGCGGCGCTTGTCGCTTGGTACGTCAGGGTAAACGAGCGGATTCCCGATGAGGTACGCATGTGACATCGATCGCAGCACGAGCCACTGGCGTTCCGAGTACCGCATTGCATCGAAGACGGTGCGATCGAGTCGCAGCCCCGGCGGTGTGGGTTGCTCATCCTGCAGCACGACGAGATACGGGACCCGCAATCGTCGCGGATCGTAGTGCAGCCCGCTCGTCACGGTGCGCATGCTGTTCTCCTTGCCCTCCCATCCGTCGAGGCTCACGATCGCTCGCGCCGCCATGTTCTTCATCTGGAATGCGAGCGCCGCCATCCCATCGAAGTTCACGCCAAGCGCGGCGATGCGGGACGTGTCGACGAACGCGTACCGCCGTGCATGGTCGAGCAGGTACTCGAGATCCCGCACGCGGGCTTCGACTACGACGTTCGGCCGCGATACCTGCAGCGATGCGTACTCCAGTCGCGACGGTACGGCGATGACCGCGACGCCGTGACTGGCCAGGTACTCGAACAGAACCGTCGCGGCGGCGATCGATCCGTCGGTCGCCGCGAGCACGACGGGGAACTGTCCCGCGGCCGGAGCCGCGTCGCGAACGGCCGCCGTGGCAGTCGTATCGACCGCTCGCATGACGGACGCCGGGATCTGACGACCGAAAGCGAATCCAGCGAATGCGCGCATCCCGTCGATGGCCGCGACTCGGTCCTCCGGCGTGACGGGCGTTAGGCTTGTCCGCTTGATGCCCAGCCCCGCGAACATGCCGTACTCCATCGGCCGCTCGGATGGCGTCGGGGCTATCGGATACCACACGGCCACGGGCAGCGACATTGCGTGGGGGCCCGCATTGCGGCGACCCTCGAAGTCGACTTCGGGCGTGACGCGCCGGGAATGGTCATATTCGGCGACGCGCCGGAACCCGACCCCGTATCGTCCGGGCTCCAGCGCGCCCCATTGGGGCCGCGAGCGATGCTGCGTCTGGCCATCGGGTCGAACCTGGTTAGGCGCGCGGACGCCTACGACCGCAAGGGCCGCGAATGCGAGAATGCTCGAGAGCCGCATGAGCCGCTCGGTCGAAGTGGTTGAACCTTTCAACCACTCCGACCCCTCGAACGCAAGCCTCCTGGGATAAAGCCCGGCCTCGCCGGGACGAGCCTTCCGTACGAGGGAGTGGGCTGGTTTGCGGTCGCACAAACGGTCAATTTTCCGGTCCCTCAACGACGACACACTGCTGCTGTGCAAACCATCACGCTTCCTGCTTCCCCCGCTGCGTTCGCCGACGCCGGCTGGTCCGACATCGCCCCCTACTACGAAGAGCTGGCCACGGCGTCGCTGACGCGAGACAACGTGGAGGGCTGGCTCAAGAGCTGGTCGCAGCTCGAGGAGTTGATCGACGAAGCAGGGACGATGGCAATGATCGCCTATACCGGCGACACCGCCGACGCGGAGAAGGAGAAAGCGCATCTCCGCTTCTCGACCGAGATTTTCCCGCAGGCGCACGAGCAGGGCGTTCGCCTGTCGAAGCGATTACTGGACCTCGACTACACCCGACCCGGCCTCGAGACGACCGTCCAGCGGTTCCGCACCGACGCCGAGATCTTCCGCGAAGAAAACGTTGCCCTGTTCGCCGAGCTCGAGGAGCTCTCCGCGCAGTACCAGAAGATCGTGGGTGGGCTGACGGCACAGTGGGAGGGTGAGACCAAGACGATCCCGCAACTGCAGCCGTACCTCAAGGAACGCGATCGCCAGATCCGGGAGCGCGCGTGGCGACTTGGCAACGAAGCATATCTCGCGCGCCGCGACGAGCTCGCGGCTCTGTTCGACAAGATGTTCATCGCGCGGACGAAGGTGGCGGGCAACGCCGGCTTCCCGAACTATCAGGAGTACGCGTTCAAGTCCAAGCACCGCTTCGACTACACGCCCGCGGACTGCGACCGCTTCCACGACGCGGTGGAGAAGACGGTCGTTCCCGCCGTGGCGCGCCAGCTCGAGTACCGCCGCGAGCGACTTGGGCTCGATCGCGTGAGACCGTGGGACCTGGGGGTGGAGCTCGAGCGCGTCGAGTCGCTCAAGCCGTTCGACGACGTTGGCGCGTTCGTCGACCGAGCGAAGTCGATCTTCCGCCGGGTCGACCCGACGCTCGGCAGCGAGTTCGCGCTGATGGCGGCGGATGGGCTGCTCGATCTGGAGAGCCGGAAGGGGAAAGCTCCTGGCGGGTATTGCACGAAGCTCAGCTTCCGGGGCAAGCCGTTCATCTTCATGAACGCCGTTGGCGTCGCCGACGACGTGAACACGCTCGTGCACGAGGCGGGGCATTCGTTCCACGACTTCGCGGCACACAAGCAGCCGCTCATCTGGCAGCGCTCTCCGGGACACGAAGCGGCGGAGCTCGCGTCGATGAGCATGGAGCTCCTCGCGTCGCCATACATGCAGAAGCCCGACGGCTACTACACGGCCGACGAGGCGCGATCGGCGCAGATCGAGCACCTCGAGGACATTCTCTTCAGCCTCCCGCACATCGCGAGCGTCGACGCGTTCCAGAGCTGGATCTACACGAGTGGCGAGGGTCACGACGCGGCAGCACGGGATCGTGCGTGGCTCGACATCCGAAGCCGATTCGAGCACGGCATCGACTGGTCGGGGCTCGAGCAGGAGCGCGTCGCGCGCTGGTATCGACAGCTGCACATCTTCGAGTACCCGTTTTACTACATCGAGTACGGGATCGCACAGATGGGGGCATTGCAGGTGTGGCGTCACAGCCTGGCGGATCAGGCGACCGCCGTCAAGCACTATCGCGAGGCGCTCGCGTTAGGCGGTACAGTGGGTCTTCCGGAGATTTACCAGGCGGCCGGTGCACGCCTGGTGTTCGACGCCGAGTCCATGGGTGAGCTGATCGAGCTGGTCGAGAAGCGTTTGGCCGGGCTCCGCGCGGCATGATCCTCCGCGCCTTTCGCAAAGCGTCCGCTGGCGGTTCCGCCAGCGGTGTGGCGACGCCAGCCGCGTTCGGCGATCTCGCGGCCGATCGCGAGCGACTCGATTGGGTGCTGTTCCAGAACGGCGGCGTCGTGCTCTATCACAAGCACCAGATCCTGACCGAGCACACGGCCTGGCTGGTGCGCGAGGGCTACCAGCTGCGAGAGCTCGACGCATACGCCTGGAAGGACGCGCACACGTTTCACGAGGGTGTGAAGCGGGTATTCGCGTTCCCGAGCCACTACACGAACAACCTGGCGTCGCTCGTGGACGCGCTTGCGGAGCTGGAGATTCCCGCGGGCGGCGCGGTAGCCGTTCAGGTGAAGCGGTACGATCGCTTCGCGAAGGCCGAGCCGCATCTCGCCTGGTCAGTGCTGGACGCGCTCGAGACGACGTCGCGTCGGCTGCTGCTGACGGGACGGCGGTTGCTCACGCTCGTTCAGTCCGACGACCCGCGCATCAAGTTCGAGCGGGTTGGCGCGATGCCGGTCAACTGGAATCCGCGGGAGTGGCTGGAGGCGGACCGAGGACTCGGGAATAGGGAATAGCGAATCGGGAATAGAGGGAACCGGAGGCGCCGCGTCGCGGGGCGCGGCCGCCGGGAACCGGGAACAGTGATTCATCGTGGAGCCTCGGTTCCCGGTTCCCGGTTCCCGGTTCCCGTTTTTCTGGCCACCGACGATCGAGCCAGCCCATGGTCGTCGCGACCGCGCTCATACCAATGACGGCCGAGGTCGTGACGTCGCTCGTCCAGTGCTGATCGTCGTACACACGCGACCACGCGACCACCGTCGCCGCGGAGTATCCCAGTGCTGCTACCCATGATCGTCTCGTCGCGATCGCGGCACCGGCGGCGATCGAAAATGCGTGCACCGCGTGGGACGACGGGAACGAATGCCACTCACCCTCCGTCGAGAAGGGCTTGAAGCGCCAGGCGTCGTTCGTGCTGTCCGGACGGTGCCGTCCGACGACCGGCTTCAGTACGCCGACGATCACGTTGGACACAGCATATCCGGCGGAGATGCGGAGCACGGCGTTGGCAGTCCTGCGGTGGTGGGTGATCCGGGCGACGACGTAGGTGACGGCAAGCCCGGCGATGATGTTCCTGCCGGTTCCAACGAAATTCCCGGCGTCGGCCAACGAGCTCGCGAAGCTCGAGTGGCGGTCGAGCCAGAAGGTTCGGGCGCTCTCGTCGAGGAGTGCCGCCGCGGCGATCGCTCCGCCTGCCGTCACCCAGAACCGTGTTCCCTCGGGCTGCAGGCCTGACTGTGCACCCGCGCGCGTCCCGAGCAGCACGAGGAGCGCTGCCGACGCAGCTACAGCGCGAATGGATGCTGACCCAATCATCACAACCGCTCGAGCCCGCTCTCCGCGGCGCGCATGGAGTTTGCTCGCCTCGTCTGTTGTGCGACGGCGCGCAAGGCAACAGCTTAGAGGCCGATGTGTCCCCATACGATCGCCGCCTAACAGTTGCTATCCGCAGAACGTTGTTTCCAGCCCCGGTAGGAGCCGGATGCCGCACGCGGACATTGTTCGACAGCTCGTCGTCGAGCTGGAACGGGTCGGTGTCGATCCCGACCAGATGGTGGCCGGCCTCACGAGCCGCGCCGAAGACGCGCTCCGTGCCCTCCGGGCACTGCCCAATGGGGCCGGACCCGCCGCTTTTCTCGCGGAGCTCCGCAACCAGTCGTCGCCCGTCGGTATCAACGACGGCAGCGCGAACCACGTGCCGCACGACCCGGGCCCCACGTCTCGATGACTCGCGTCTTGATGAGCGTTCGTAAGGCGTTCGGAATCGCATCCGCGCTCTTGACCCTCACGGGCGCCGCGCATGGTCAGCGAACGTTGCTGGATACCTCCGTAGTCAGGACGGTGGTGAGCGCTTCGTCGTTCGACTCGACCGTCGCACGCCTCGAGCGGGCCGCCGTCGCCAATGGCTTGACCGTCGCCGCGAAGATCGACCACGCCGCCGCCGCACGGAAGGCGGGTCTGACCCTGCGCCCGACCACCCTGATCATCGCCGGCAACCCCGCCGCCGGCACTCCGCTGATGCTCGCCGATCAGACGATGGCGGTCGAGCTTCCGCTGCGATTTCTCGTCTGGCAGGGCGAGGATGGGAAGACCCACGTCTCGTACGACCCCATCAAATCGATCGCGGCACGCCACAAGCTCACCGGTCACGAGCAGCTGCTGACGAAGATGACGGGCGCGATAGAGCTGATCGTAGGTGAGGCGACGAAGCCGTAGACTGGCGACTGGCGACTGGCGACTGGCGACTGGCGACTGGCGACTGGCGACTAGCTGATGGCTGATGGCTGATGGCTGATGCAGCCTGCCCAGTCACTCCACCTCGTCAATAGACTTCGGCCAATCCTGCTTGAGGAGCCTCGACATCGCCCGGTCCGCCAACAGTCGCCCGTTCGTCTGACATCGCGCGCAATAGTTCGTCTCGTTGTCTGCATATCGAATCCGCTGCACGGGCGAGCCACACACAGGGCAGGGAAGCTTGTACCGCCCATGGACCGCCATGCCCTCCCGAAACGCGGTCACCTTCTCGGGAAACCCATCGCCAACCTCTTCACGGAGGCGGTTCGTCCAGTCGATCAACGTGGCTTTCGTCGCCTCGAACAGCAGCACGATCTGCTCGTCCGTGAGACGAGACGTCAGTAGAAGCGGCGACAGCTTGGCGCGATGGAGAATCTCATCGGAATACGAGTTCCCAATCCCGCTGAAGAGCCGAGGGTCCGTGAGTGACCGCTTGAGCGTGTGATTTTCGCTTCGCAGGCGCGACGCGAAGTCCGCGAGGTCCGCGTCCAGCACCTCGAGACCCCCGCGGTCGAACTGCGCCAGCGCGTCGGCGCCCTGCACGACGTGAATCGAGGCGCGTCGCTTCGACCCTGCTTCCGTGAGGTAGAGCGTCCCTCGCTCGAACTCGAATGCGGCCTGAGCGAGCTTGCCGCCGATCGTCTTTCCGCCCTCTCGCCATCGCAGCCGGCCGGCGATCATGAGATGAACGACGATGTACAGGGCGTCATCCACACCGATGACGATGCGCTTACCGAGTCGGCTGATCGTTCGCACCTGCTTGCCCACCACAGCCGAGAGCGGAGGATCGACGGTTCTGAGCACGAACGGGTTGAGCGCGCGAGCGCCGCGGATCTCCTGTCCGAGAATCCGCGTGCGCAGCGTTTCGATGTAGACGGTGACGTCGGGGAGCTCGGGCAAGTGTCACCCGGCTCGCTGGCTGAGCGTGGGCGTCACGGATCGACTGCTGGCGCCTGGCTGCGTGGGTTGAACCCGAACCCTGCAAGCTCCCCCTGCGGCGTGAGCGCGAGGCGAACCATGAATGGTTCGCCGCCGCCGCTGAATTGCGCGGTCCTCCAGTACTGCGTTTTCCCGAGGCGCTTCACGAAGCGCTCCTCGATGACTTTCTCCTCCACGCCAATGTCGCCGGTCAACTGAATGAGCGTGGCCATGAGCTCAGCGGGTGTACTGTCCTTCTTCGCGTCGGCCGACTGGTGGGCCCGCAGGCTGTCGACCTGTCCTGTGTAGAACCACACCGTATACTTGCGCGCGACCGCGAGCGAATCCGTGCCCGCGCTCGCCATGGTCGGTCCGGTTGCCGCGGCGCCTGCGCCGTTCTGCGCGGTCGCGCCCGAGGCGGTAAGAGCCAACAGGGCCCCGATAATCACGGTTTTCACGATGACCCTCAAACAGTTCGAACCGCGGGATGAGTCGTATGAGTCGAGAGTCCGCGGCAGCTTCGCGCGCCAGCGCGCAATGCACACGATAGGCGCTCGGCTCGTCCGCGTCGAGCCGGGTGAGGTCGAGCTCGAGCTGCCATTTCGGGAGGACCTCACCCAGCAGCACGGCTTTCTCCATGCGGGCATCGTCACGGCCCTTGTGGATAGCGCGTGCGGCTACGCTGCCCTCTCGCTCATGGATCGAGAGTCCGCCGTATTGAGCGTTGAATACAAGGTGAACCTGCTGGCGCCGGCGGTTGGTGAGCGGATGCGCGCGATCGGACGGGTGATCAAGCCCGGCCGAACGCTACTCGTTTGCACGGGTGAGGTGATCGCGGTGGCTGGCGGCGCAGAGTCAGTGGTGACCGCGATGCAGGGCACCATGATGGCGGTCCGCGGCCGACCAGAGCTCGTTGATTGATCTCTCCGGTGCGAGGGTTTCGGTCGCGAACGCGTTGCGAGTACCATTAGGCATGGCGCATCGAACGTTCAAGGATTCAAACGGCCGCGAGTGGGAAGTGTGGGACGTGGTGCCCAGCCAGTGGGTCGGCCCGACGCTGGATGGCGGGTGGCTCGCCTTTCAGAGTGGAGAGGACAGGCGCCGACTGGCGCCGCTGCCGCTGTATTGGGCGGCCGCTCCGGAGCCGGAGCTCCGCGATCTGCTGGCGAAGGCGAAACCGGTCGCCGCTCGGACGGACTGAGTCATGGAGCGGACCATCGATCTCGCGGCAACGCTCGCGTGGGTTCGCCCGAACGAGCGTTGACGGAACCCACCGCGGCAGGAGCGAACGGCGGATCGCGGCGCGTCGGGCGCGTCGCGATTGCCCTCATCGCGGGGCTTGTCGTCGGCATCACCGTCTCACGCGTCGGCATTCCGTGGCTCAGCCGGTCCGTCGCGCTCCTGGAGCCGGTCGGGTCGATCTGGGTGAACGCCATCCGGATGACGATCGTGCCGCTCGTCGTCGCCCTGCTGCTGGGCGCTGTGGCCCGCGGTGGCGAGTCGCACGGCGTCGGTCGCCTGGGCGGCACCGCGTTCGCGACGTTCGTCGCGCTTCACATCGGTGCCGCCGTCCTGGCGCTCGTCACGGTGCCGGCGGTCATGGCGCGCATTCCGGTCGACCCGGCGAGCGTCGCTCGAATGCAGGCCGAGGCATCCGCGGCTAGCGTGGCGACTGCGGAGCAGATTCGCACGCTGCCGAGCTTTGGGCAGTGGCTCGCCGGGCTGGCGCCGGCCAACGTGATTCGCGCGGCCGCGGACGGGGCGATGCTACCGCTGATCGTGTTCACGCTGCTGTTCGCGCTCGCGCTGCGGCGCATTACGCCCGATCGCCGCGAGCAGGTGCTGCGCGTGTTCGATGGTGTCGGTGACGCCATGCTCGAGATCGTGCGCTGGCTGATCGCGCTGGCGCCGATCGGGGTCTTCACGCTCGTGGCGTCGACCTCCGCCCGCCTCGGGGCGTCGCTGGTCGGCGCGTTCGGGTACTATGTGGTCGGCTACGTTGCGCTCCTGCTCGTGCTGACCCTGGTGATCTGTGTAATCGGCGCGTTAGGCGGTGGTGTGGGGCTGCCGCGGTTCTTCCGGGCGGGTCTGCCGGCGCAGGCGGTGGCGTTCAGTTCGAGCTCCTCGCTGGCGTCACTCCCGGCGCTCATCGACTCGGCCGGGCGTCTCGGTGTACCGCCGACGCAGGCGGGGTTCGTCCTGCCGCTCGCCGTGTCGTCGTTCAAGGTGGCAAACGCAGTGGCGTGGCTCACCGGCACCATGTTCCTGGCGCGGCTCTACGGCGTGCCGTTAGGCGTCAGCGAGTACCTCACCGTCGTGGCGTCGTCGATCGCCTTGAGCTTCGCGACGCCCGGCGTGCCGAACGGCGGCTTCCTGCTTCTCGCGCCCGTGTTGGCGAGCGTCGGTGTCCCGGCGGCGGGGGTTGCGCTGCTCATCGCGGTCGACGCCATTCCCGACCTGTTCGCGACCGTGGCGAACGTGAGCGGCGATTTTGCCGCCGCGTCGATCGTGCGGCGCTGGGCGACACGCGAGCCCGCAACGGTCCTCGAAGGTAGTCTCACCCCTAACGCGAGCTGACGAGGTCTCCATGCGCATCGGCATTGGGTCGGACCATGCGGGATTCACATACAAGCAGATGCTGATCGCGATGCTTCGCGACCGGGGCCACGAGGTCGTGGACTTCGGCACCAACTCCACGGAGTCGGTCGACTACCCGACGTACATTCGGCCGGTCGCGCTGGCGGTGGCGGCCGGCGACTGCGAGCGCGGAATCGTCCTCGGCGGCTCCGGGAATGGTGAAGCGATCGTCGCGAACCGTGTGAAAGGCGTGCGCTGCGCACTCTGCTGGAATGTCGAATCCGCCAGGCTCGGGCGCCTGCATAACGATGCGAACGTGATCTCGATCGGGGAGCGCATGGTGTCGCCCGACGAGGCGAAAGCCATTGTGGATACGTGGCTCATTACGCCGTTCGAGGGCGGGCGGCACATTCGCCGTATTCAGATGATCGACGAGTTCTGACGCTTCGTTGGGGGTCAGACTCCGTTCGCATCATTCCATCGCCACAACCCACCAGCGTGAACATGCGCCATCCCGCTTTTCTGTCGCTCCTGCTCTTCATCGCGAGCATCGCCGCCGTGCCGGCACAGGCACAACGACCGCCCAGGTTCTTCATCTCGGTCGACATGGAAGGCATCGGCGGCATCGGTACACCGGCGATGACGAGCCCCACGGGCAAGGACTACGAGTTAGGCAGAAAGCTGATGACGGACGAAGTGAACACCGTCGTCGGTACGATTCTGCAGCGCGGCCCCGCCGAGATCCTCGTCAACGACTCCCACGGTGACATGCAGAACCTGCTGCACACCGAGCTCGATCCGCGCGTGACCTACATCCAGGGCGCCGTCAAGCCGTTCGGCATGGTGGAAGGGCTCGACTCGACGTACGCCGCTGCGATCTTCCTCGGCTACCATTCCCGGGCTGGCACGCCAAACGGGTTCATCGCGCACACGGGCACGGGCGCGGTGAAGGGGCTCTGGCTAAATGACATCGAGGTCGGGGAAGGAGAGCTCAACGCGGCGTACGCCGGTTCCATTGGCGTGCCGGTGATCATGGCCGCCGGCGATTCGGCGTTCGTCGAGCAGTTCACGCGAACGGTGAAGGTCGAGGCCGTGGCCACGAAGTACGCGGTGACACCACAGTCTGCCCGGCTGCTTCATCCGAAGGTGGTGCAGGAACGTCTCGTCGCAGCGGCCAGCCGAGCGCTCACCAACCGATCGAGTGCGAAGCCGTGGGTCATCGGCAAGCCGGTCAAGGTCAGGCTCCGGTTGGCCGACAATACCGTCACACAGATCCTGCAGGCCATTCCCGGCGTTAGGCAGGTGGACGGCTTCACGGTGGAGTTCACGGCGCCGACCATGGCAGACGCGTACCGGCTGATCCGGTTGATGTACCGGTTCGTGAGTGTCTAGGCGACGAGCAACGTTACGGCAGCCTAGATATGGGCGCGGGGCAGCGTGAGCGTGAACGTCGAGCCTCGTCCGACCTCGCTTCGCACCGTGAGATCGCCGCCCATGGCGCGTGCGAGCTGACGGCTGATCGCGAGCCCGAGGCCGAAGCCATGGTCACTCGAGTCGACTGATCGCCGCACCTGAATGAACGGCTCGAAGATCCGGTCGAGCTGCTCCGTTGGAATCCCGATGCCGGTGTCCCGCACGCTGATCAGCACCAGCCCGGGCTCTACGCACACGTCCGGCGTGATGGTCCCGCCCGGCGCCGTGAACTTGAGCGCGTTCGCGAACACGTTGAGGAGGATCTGCCGCGTTCGGTCGGCATCGGCCAGGATGTGCCCGTCGTTAGGCGCGGCGTACGACTCGAGCCGCAGCGCCTTCTGAACGAGCTGCGGCGCCACCATCTCGATGACGGCGTCCACCGTCTGGCGCACGCTGATCGGTCTCACGCGGAAATCGATCTTCCCCGAGCCCAGCTTCGCGAAGTTCAGCACGTCGCTCACGAGGCCGTCGAGGTGGTTCTTGCTGCGCTGGATCTTCAGGAGATCGACCCGTTGTTCGTCGGTGACCGGACCGCGTAGCCCCATCTCGATGAGCTGGGCGTATCCGCCAATGGCGTTGAGCGGCGTCCGCAGCTCGTGGCTCATCGCCGCGAGAAAGTCGCTCTTGGCGCGGTTCGCCTCCAGCGCTTCCATCGTCAGGCGCTGAAGCTCGCGTTCGGCCCGCTTCTGCTCCTCGATCTCGGTGTTCGTCCCGAACCAGCGGATGATCGCCCCGTGGTCATCCCGTTGCGCCGTCGCCCGCGCGAGATGCCAGCGATACGACGCGTGCGCAGCACTCCACAAACGATACTCGGCCTCGTAAGGCGCTCCACTCCCGAGTGACTGTTCCCAGCGTCCAGTCGTTGCCGCGACGTCGTCGGGATGAAGAACCGCGAGCCACCCCTCGCCGATCAACTGCGCCGGTGTTTGGCCGAAGTACTTCGCCGTGAGATCGCTGACGTGGTCGAGCGCACCATCGGGCGTCGCGGTCCAGACCTGAACCGGAATGGCATCCGCCAGGAACCGATACCGTGCCTCGCTCGCCTGCACGTTCGCGCGCGCCTGTTCGCTCTCCACCCACAGCCGCTCGACCTCGTGCCGGGCGCGTACCGCGTCCGTCACGTCGGCCCCATGCACGACGATACCGACTCGGTCACCACGGGCGTCGATCAGCGGCTGATAGACGAAATCGAGATACCTGAGCGACGATTCGCCAGCAGCGCCGCGCTTGAGCCTGACCGGCGTCGCGCGACCAACATGTGCCTGCCCGCTTGCAAGGACGCGATCCAGCAGGTCTACGAACCCCTGTGCGAACACCTCGGGAAGCGCGTCAGCAATCGGCTTTCCAATGATGTCGCGATGGTCGACGAGGTGAACGTACGCCTCGTTTGCGAACTCGAACACGTGGCTCGGCCCTTTCAGGACCGCCATGAACGCTGGCGCCTGCGAGAATACGTCGCGTAGCTGGCCCTCCGCACGCTCGGCCGCTGCGCGGGCTTCCTGCGCGTCCCGTTCGGCTCGCACGCGCGTCGTCGTTTCGGTCGCGACGTTCAGGAACGCGATCACATCGCCCGACTCGTCACGAATGGGGCTCAGCGAGAACGTGAACCACGCCTCGCGCGGCGGTCCGCTCTCACGCTCCATGATGAAGCGGGCGTTCTCTGCGTAGACCGGCGATCCGCCGCGGCGGATCACGTCGAACATCGGCGAGATCTCCGGCCAGATCTCACCCCACACCTCGCGCCCCGGTTTGCCGAGCGATGCGGGGTGTTTGATGCCGAGTACGTCGCGGTACGCGTCGTTGTAGATGAGCAGCAGCTCGGGCCCGCACCACATGTTGATCGGGAACGGACATTCGAGCGCCATGCGTACCGCCGTGCGCAGCGCCGTGGGCCAGTCGTCGACAGGACCCAGCGACGTCGCGGACCAATCGAGGGCACGACAACGCTGCGCGAGCTCGCTATCGCCCGCGAACAGCGCAGCCGTTTCGGGGGAGACGGCGAGCTCGGTCACCCGTCAAACATACAGCGCGGACCTCAGGGCGACGTGTTTTTTGCGTCCGCTGCTCGTGCCCGCGCTTCCGTTTCCTCGTCGAGGATCGCTCGCAGCTGGGCGATGATCGGAATATCCGCCGTGTGCTGCCGCCCGTACCCAAGGTTGAACCGGTAATCGAAGTCGGCCGGATTCAATCCCTGATTGTGCTGCATGATCGTCTCGAGCTTATCGAGCCCCTTGGCGAGCTTTGCCTCGAGTGATTGCGCCGCCTCGTACTCGTCCCAGAGCGCCGTGATCTCGTTGCGGACCCCCGCTGGCAAAGGCCTGAGGAGCTCGAGCAGGTCACGCCGCTCTTCCGCTGCCTTGCCGGCCAACGCCCCGGCGGCCGCGCGTCGCGCCTGTTCCGGTGCCGACACGTCGCCGTGGACCGCTTCGCCGAGATCGTGGATGATGCAGATCTTCACGAGCTTCGCGAAGTCGATCTCGGGGAAGGCCGGCCTGAGCACGAGCGCCATGAGACAGAGGCGCCACGTGTGCTCGGCCACGCTCTCCTGCTGGCCCGTCGATGTGTAGCCCGTTCGGGTGGTGCTCTTGAGTCGTTCGGCCGCTCGAAGAAATTCGAGCACACCCGGCAGCTCGGCGGGTCCCATCGGCTTACTCAGAAGCCGGAGAGTTTGGTAATCCGGCCTTGCGTACCGACGGCCCATCCCGCCCGGGGCGACGCGAAGCCGACGGACCAGTAGTTGAGCGAGTCGATCGGCGTCCACGTGGTGCCGTCATCGTTCGACCACACGGCGCCCGCCGGGCCGACCACGACCACGGTCGGGCGTTTGGCGTTCGGCACGTACACACCGCCCCATGCGCCCGTCTTGAGCGGCACGCTCGTCCGCGCGACCCATGACTTCCCGCCGTCGCTGGTGACCGCGGTGAACGCGTCGCCCGGCTGGGCTGCGGTTCCGCCGCCGAGGGCCATGCCGTGGCGCGCGTCGCGGAAGGCGATGGACTGCGGGCCGGAACCGGCGCGCGTGGTGAGTGGCAGGGTGTCCACGGACCACGTCGCGCCGTAGTCCGCGGTGTGAAGCACGCGGCCGTGGTCGGCGTTGCTTGCCACGATCCACGCGTGACCACCGGGCTTCGTGACGAGGCACGTGCCGCTGGCCGCGAAGCTTCCCTCGTTAGGCTGCGCGTGCGGCAGGCTCGCGGCCGGAATGCGCGACCAGGTTGCGCCACCATCGGTCGTGCGCAGGATCGCGATGTCGCCTCCGAGCGCGTCACCGATGACGAGGCCGCGCCGGGCATCCCAGAAGTCCAGGCAATCGTAGAACCCGGCCGAGTCGGGATTCGTGAACTGGCGTGTCCAGTTCGCGCCGGCGTCGGTTGTCTTGTAGATGCGGGACTGGCTGCCGTTCCCGATGCTCAGCAGATACGCCGTGTTCGCATCGACGGCGTGCACGTCACGAAACTGGAGCGAATCCGCCTGCGGGACCCGTGCCGCGTGCCACGTCGTACCGCCGTCGGTCGTTCGCAGGTAGGTCCCCTGTGCTCCGCTCACCCAGACGATTTGATCGTTGACAGCACTGACCGCGATCAGCAGAACGTTCGTGTTGCTGGTCTGCGGCGTATGCGTGACCTGGGCTGCGGCAGAGGTCGCGGCGGATGCCAGGACGAGCGTGCAGCCGACGGCGTCAACGAGGCGGAACGAGAAGCGTCGCATGGGTGCGTCGAAAACGTGGTGACGCCGGCGGTGCCTAACGGCTCGACCAGCCGGCACTGAGCAGAACAATGCCATCGGCCAGCCGCGTTTTCCACCATTGCGGTGCATGATTGCCGCCGGGCACTTCGGTATACGTGACGTCGTAGCCCTTCGCCTTCAGCGCGTCGCGAAATCGACGGCTCGCGTCCAGGAAATTCGGGCCGGCGCCACCTAACGTGGCATGGTCCTCGAGCGCGCCCACGTCGAGCACGAACCGAACCGGACGCGGCGGCGCCGCCTTCACCTGCGCCGCGAGCCATTCGTACGGCGCACCGTTGGAACCATCGGCACCCCGCCAGACGGCGCCGCTCTGCGACCAGACGTTCCCGAACAGCTGCGGATGCACGAAGGCGACGTACGACGCCGCCAGGCCGCCCGCGCTCGATCCCGTGACGATCACGCGTTTCGGGTCCGACGTGACTCGCCACCCGTTCCGGACCCACGGCATCAGCTGCTTCGCGAGGAACTCGGCCATGCGGGGGGCATTCCCGAGGTCGGCGATGCGGACGGCCCCCTCGCCGTTGTCGATCAGCGCGGCCACGAACGCGGGCGCCTTTTTCGCCGCGAGCAGTGTGTCGAGGACCATCGGCAGCGGCATCGTGTCGCGATACTCGTCACCATCGAAGGCGACGATCAGCGGGTATGACGTGGTCGCTTTCGCGTCGTAGCCCGGCGGCGTGTAGATCCAGATTCGGCGCGGCCTCCGGTAGGTCGAATCGAACACCGTGTGCGCCTCGACCTTTCCCGTACGCAACGCCGGCGCGCTTTGCGCTCCGAGCGTTGCAGCCCCCACGACGGTGAGCGTGACAAGCGATGCGAAACGGGTACGTCCGATCACGCGCCGGTGGAGCGAATGGTTCTGACTCCAAAAACCGGCGCGATGCGGCCGCCCTGCGAGGCCTGGAATCGGACCGTGACCTTCGTCTTCCCACGAGTCGACTCCGCCGGCACGGCGTATCGGGCGTCGTAGAAGCCCACTGCCGAACCGTTAGGCTCGAACCGCCCGATCGACGTGCCGTCCACGATGATCTCGAAGTTCCCCGACGCCGGCGGTAGCCCGAGGTCATTGAGGTACGTCACGATGACCGCAACGTTGCTCGAGCCGTCGACCGGCATGTCGAACGAGAACCATCCGGTGCCGGCTCGGCTTGCGCGGCCGGCCGCCTGCTGGACGGCGCGATCGGCCGGGTCGCTCTGATAGTTGAATTGGCGGTCCCGGTCGGCATCGCCCGGCTGCACGAAGCCTAACGTCGCCGCCTCGAGGCGACGGACGCGCTCGCGCTCGACCGCGATCTCCGTTTCTCTGTCCGAGAGCTCCGACGGCGTGATGAGATCGACGTAGATGCTGTAGCGGCGGCCATGCGTCCGGTAGAACGGTGTCAGCGCGACGTCCGTTGCAATGCCTGGTTCACTAGGTACCCGGGCGACGCCGGTTGCCCGGAAGTCGCCCACGCGCGAGCCGGCTGGCACGAGCCATTCGGCGAGCGGGCGACCAGCCGCGACGAGCACCGGAACCGGTGGCGGTGGTGGCGGGATTGTCGCGGCGCCGTCTGCGGTTTCTCCGCGGCCTTCCACTCGAGGCCCATGATCGCTCGCGAGCGCGAGCGGGCCCCACATGATGGCCGTGACCGTTTTGCGATCGAGCGTGGGTTCGAGCCGGACCGACTTTCTGAACGTGATCTCCACCGTGTCTGCCGACTTCCACGTTCGGCGGAGGTTCACGTAGGTGCTCGGCTGGATCGCCGGGCGGTCGATCGGAACATCCCGACCGCCGGCCGGCCCGGCGCGCAGCGCGGCGATTCGCGGCTGGTCGATCGACTGTCCGTTCACGCGGATGCCGAAGTCGTCTCCGGCCCAGCTCGGACGGCGGACGGCGAGCGTGAACGACTTGGGCGTCGGGAGCGCCAGGCGGATGGTTGCGCTGTCGCCCTCGGGAAAGCTCGTGTCCATCTCGAGTCGAACGGCGCCTAACGTGAACTGCGCGGAGGACGGCACGAACAGATTGACCCACAGGGTATCGGCCGACTCGTGGTACAGGCCGTCGCCGTAGAGTCCGTGATTCTCCATGCCGGTGCCGACGCAGCAGGTGAAGCTCCGCAGCATGTCCTGGTATTCCTGCTGAACGCCTCGACCCACAGGGACCATGTACGACGTTCGCCCGGATTCGGGATCGATCGACGCGAGCGCGTGATTGAAGATCGCGCGCTCCTGGAAGTCGGCGTAAAACGCGTCGGGACGGAACGAGAACAGGCGACGCGTCAGCTTCAGCATGTTGTACGTGTTGCACGACTCGCACGCGCGCCCGTCCACCCGTGCACCGAGCACGTCCGGCGGTCCGAAGTACTCGGCCAGGCCGTGACCGCCGGTCGCGTAGCTGTGGTGCTGCGTCACGCGATCCCAGAAGAACGATGCGGCCATGAGGTCGCCGGCGTCACCCACGTACGCATAACGAGCCGCGGACCCGATCAGCTTCGGGATCTGGCAGTTCCCATGCTTCCCGTTCAGGTTGTCCTGATGTCGCTTGAGCGCGTCGGTGAGCTCGTGATGCTCGAACCGGTACGACAGATCGAGCCAGCGGCGGTCGCCGGTGTCGGCGTAGAGATCGGCGAGCACCTCGTTCATCCCGCCATGCTCGGTGTTGAGCATCCTCGCGATCTGCGCGTCGTCGAGCGGTGCGAGGACGCCTTCGGCCCACGTCGCGAACTTCGTCTCGACGCTGAGCGCGGTCTGGTTCCCGGCGTGGCGATACGCGTCGCGCAGTCCGGCGAACGTCTTGTGGAGGGTGTACCATGGCGACCAGAGGCCGTTGAGATCGAACGCGGCGGAGCGGATGTCACCCTTCGACAGCGCCGCGAATGCCTCGCGGCCGCCCTCGAGTGCGCTGAGATAACCATCGCCGTGTTTGTCCTGAACGATCTCGAGCTCGCGCACGACATGGTCAGCGCGCTGCTTGAACCGTGCGTCGCCAGTCGCGAGGTACATGAGGCTGACGGCGGACAGATAGTGGCCGGCAATGTGGCCGGTCAGGTTCCGGCCTCCGCCATCCCATCCGGCGTACGGTTCAGCTTTCTGCGGAAGGCCGGCGCGGATGCGGTAGTACGCGAGCATCCGGTCTGGCTCGAGCTCCAGCAGGTATTTCGCGGTGATGTCCTGCGCACGTTTGAGCGGACCGCCTAACACGCGGACTCGGCTCGAGCTTACCGGTCGCGCGCGGATTCTCCCGGTATCTATCGAAGGGGCCGGGGAGGTCGCTTCGGCAGCGCGAAGCGACTCAGCGGTTGAGGCAATCGGCCCGATGGCTGCGACGGTCGCCGTTGCGGCGGTCTGCTGAAGGAAATCCCGACGGCTTGGAGGCATGCGTCTAATTTGGGCCGCCGGAAGCGTCGTCCGCGAGGTCTGGTCCTTGCTTCACGTCGGCTCTCTGCAGAATCGTCTATCACGAATCAGGAGAGTTGCCCATGTCGGAACGCAGGAAACCGCACAACGGCCGCGACAAGTCCGGACACTTCAAGGTGAAGCAGGTCGACGTGGATGATCTTCAGACCGATCCCGACGGCTCGGATTTCGTACGGGATGACGTGCGGTTGGGTGGCGCCGTTGCGGACACCGGCCCGACAGCCGGCCAGCTCGGTGAGCAAATTGGCGAGCTGGTCACGTCCAACCGGGAAGACGTGGACCGCCTGACCGGGCGCGAGCCTGCCAAGCGCAAACGATCGCGTTAGGCTGCCGCTTCTCCACCGTCGGGCCCATAGAACATCACCCATACCGCGAGATCATCGCTGAAATTCTCGAACCGGTGTGGGACGCCTGCGGCGACGAACAGCAGGTCGCCCGGCTGAAACGACACGCGCGACGACCCGTCGAAAAAGGTCCCCCGACCGCTCGCCACGACGTAAATCTCGTCGCGCGTGTGGGGCGTCTGCGGGTCGTGGCCGCGTGGCGCATAGAGCTCCACCACCAGCGTGCCGTGCTTGAATAGTTCGACGAAGCGCTCGCCGCGTGGGCCGGGGAGTCGTGACAGGCCTGCGTCGGGTCGCAGGTGCGCCGTGGCTCCGGTAGACGGTTCGGGCATGGGACACTCGGTTTCGGTTCGTTAGGCGACGCGGCTGCGGACAACAGTCGTGAAATTTGCGCTTACGGCCAGGCGCCCGTCGACTGACGCAGCCCCGCGGAGCCGAGCCACCCCGCGCCGATACCACACCAGCTCGACCGTCAGAAAGAGCGTGTCGCCGACGCGTGGGAGCGACCGAAACCGTACGCGGTCAGCGGCGGCGAAATAACCCACGGCGCCGGCCGATTCGTTCAGGAGGCCGATCAGCACCGCGGCGCTGGTCTGCGCCAGCGCTTCGACGACGAGCGTCCCCGGCATCTCCCACGTCCCGGAATCCGCTGCCTCACTCCACCAATCTCCCGCGGTAACGCGCTTGAGGCCCAGCGCGCGCAGGCCTGGCTGCACCACGCGTAATCGATCGACCAGCAGGAACGGGTATCGGTGCCCGAGCACATCGAGCACATCCAGCGGGTCGGTCCACTCGGACTCGTTGGGGCTTGCTCCCACGCGCTCACTCACTTCGCCCGCACCGCAGCGACCCATCTCTCGGTAGCGTCAGCGACCTCACTCATGATTTGGGCATCGGTTTTCCCGGAACTCTTCAGGACATGAAAGCTATGGTCCGCACCCTCGAGCCACAGCATCTCCCACGGCGCTGTCACGCGTTCGAGCACGCCTTTCATGAGCTCCGGCGTGCAGAACGGGTCACGCGTCCCGTTGATGCACAGGACGGGAACACGAATCGATGGCAGATGTGCGTCGCGCAGCTGATCGGGCTTGCCTGGCGGGTGAAGCGGGTAGGCAAGCAACAGGAGGCCGGAACAATCGAAGCCGTCCGCGGCAAGCATGGATGCGGCTCGCCCGCCCATGGACCGGCCACCGATGATCAGTGTCGTCGGATTGAGCTCCGCCCGGGCCCGTGCGACCACGGCGCTGGTCGTGTCCTTGAGCTTCGGCATGGGGTCCGGCCGGCTCGATCGCTTCTCCTTGTACAGGAAATTGAACCGCACGGTCGACAGTCCGCGTGCGCCGAGCGCGCGTGTGACCGTGACCATCGCCCGGTCGGTCATGTTGCCGCCCGCTCCGTGGGCGCAGACGACCACGGTGGACGCGTCGCCGTTAGGCGCCGGGTCGTAGATCGCGCTGGTCGTTTCGTCGCCGACCTGAATGGTCCAGTGTTTCATCGCGGCCAAGAATTCACGTTTAACTACCTCACACCCTGTTTCCGTCGAATCCGTTCACACCTTCTGTCTGGCCGTCCCCGCACGTTAGGCTTTCATCAGCGCCGCGAGTTTTCCCAACACCGATCCGAGATCAGGCGACTCCGTCAGGACCGCAAGCATGGGGTCAACGCCGACCGTGTCCATGCGGTCGATCGCCGTCTTGATCGTGAAGGTGCGAGGATCGAGCGACAGGTCCACCTCGTCCCACCCGAGCGGCATCGACACTGTCGCACCAGGGAGCGGCCGCACGATGAACGGGGCGACGATGAGCTGACCGTGCCGGTTCTGCAGGTAATCGAGATACACCTTGTCGCCGCGCCTCGTGACGTGCCGCGTGATGGTGGCCACGTCGCCGAGCTCGCGAATCACGAGGCGGGCGAGCAGCTCGCCTAACGTGCGGGACTGCGCGTACGTCATCTGACGGCCCAGCGGGAGCATGATGTGCAGGCCGGTCTTGCCCGTCGTCTTGACGTAGTTGGGAAGTCCCGCCGCTTCGCAGATGCGATGGAGCGACTGCGCACAGCGGATCACGTCGGAGAACGGTGCCTCCTTCGGGTCGAGATCGAGCACGCACCAATCCGGCTGCTCGAGCGTTCCAACCCGGCTCGCCCAGATGTGCAGCGGAATGGCACCGAGGTTCGCGATGTAGACCAGCGAGTCCTCGTCGTCGCACACGAAGTAGCGAATGTCGCGCTGGGTGTCGTTGCTCCAGATCGGGATGGTGCGGATCCAGTCGGGAGCGAACTCGGGGGCGTCCTTCTGGTAGAAGGATTTCCCGTCGATCCCGTCAGGAAAGCGCGTCATGACGACCGGGCGGTTCCGCAGGTACGGCAGAATCCACCGCGAGACGGATCGGTAGTAGTCGATCAGGTCCCCTTTGGTGTACTTCTCGGCCGGCCAGAAGATCTTGTTCGGGTTCGAGATGTTGATGGTCTTCTGCGGCTGCTTTCGCGCCGCGGTGGCCTCGGGCACTGGCGGCTCGACAGGAACCGCGGGTGCCGCGGTGACGTCGTTAGGCGCGGCCGCTCGCGGCGGCGGGGCGCCGTCGACGATCCAGCCCTGACGCTCGCAATCGTGCGGTCCCTTGTCCGTTCTCACACGGAGAAACGCGGGGTGCCGCAGTACGCCGTCCGGCGTCCACTCGCGAAACCGAACCTCCACGACGTGCACCGGCTCCGTCCACGTCGTGGTCCTCGTTTCAGGGATCGCATCGCTCGGCAACGGCTCGGCGCCGGGCTTGAGCGCCGGCCCGTGACACGGTGGGTCGCGACGCACGAGTGGATCGAGCATCTCTCGGAGCTCGCGCAGGAGTGCGTCGTTGAACCCGGTCCCCGCGCGGCCGGCGTAGACCAGTGCGCCGTTGACGTAGTCCGCGAGCTGCAGCGCTCCGAAACCCGGTCGATTGCCACTCGGCTCCGTGAAGCCCACGACGACGAAGTCGCCCGTCTTCTCGGCCTTGATCTTGAGCCACTTGTCGGTGCGCCCACCGCGGTAGGGCGCGTCCGCCTTCTTCGCGATGATCCCTTCGAGGCCTAACGCGGTGACCTGCTTCAGGAATGCATCGCCCTCGCGCGCGATGTGGTCCAGGTATCGCACGGCGCCGAGCTTCGGGACGAGCTCCGCGAGCAGTTGTTTGCGTCGCTCGAGGGGCAGCGGTCTCGTGTCGAAGTCCTCGAACGAGAGCAGGTCGAAGACGTAGAACGCAGCTGGTAGCTCCACCGCGGCGGCCTTGATATCCAGCGGTGACGAGATCCGCCCGCGCCGCTGCAGGAGCGAGAAGCGGGGGATGCCGCCGGCATCGAGGACCACGACTTCCCCATCCACGATGCATGAGTCGAGCGGGAGGGCCTGCACCGCGCGGGCGATCTCCGGAAACACCTCGGTGTAGTCGTTTCCGTTCCGGGTGAGGAGCAGCGCCTCGCCACCGCGTTTGCAGGCGAGCAGTCGATATCCGTCGAGCTTGAGCTCGAATAGCCATCCATCGCGCGTGAACGCGTTGTCCGCCTGCTCGGCGAGCATGACCGGGGTGGTCTTCGGGTCGAGACGCGTGCGGGGTACATCGGCCTCCTGGAGCGCCTTGCGGACGGTGCTTGCGTGCGTCTGGCCGGATTTGACCTCCTCGACGGTCAGGCCGGAGAGGACGGACTGCTCCGGAAAAACGTCCCCGGGCTGCCTAACGAATGCATCCCGCTCCTTGATAAGCAGCCAGTCCTTCTCGCTCTTCTTGATTTTCACGAGCGTCCACTTGCCGTGGAGCTTGTAGCCCTTGAGCTCGAACAGGAGCTTGCCCTTCTCGAGCCCCTCTCGCCAATCCTCGAGCGGCACCCATTCGCCCCGGTCCCAGACGATGATCCCGCCGGCGCCGTAGTTCCCGGATGGGATGATGCCCTCGAAGTCCCCGTACTCGAGCGGATGGTCTTCGACTCGGACGGCGAGCCGCTTGTCGTTGATGTCGTACGACGGGCCCTTCGGCACGGCCCATGAGCGGAGCACTCCGTCCATCTCGATGCGCAGGTCCCAATGCAGCTGCCGAGCGGCGTGCTTGTGCACAACGAAGAGTCGCCCCGCTATGGGCGAGACGGTCCCGACGGGCTCGGGCGAGCTGTCGGGTGACCGCTTGGCGCGGTAGGTACCGAGGCTGTCGTCGTGCTCCACGGTTACGGACGGACGCTAGGGACTGATTGCGGACACGGCAATTGAACCGCAGACACTGCGGAGATCGCAGAGGACACAGAGTACGGCCTGTTCTTGTTTCTCTGGGGCCTCTGGAATCTCTGTGACCTCTGCGGTTCAATCGCGTCAACTCTCATTCGAGGCGAGCGGAGACTGTGGCCATCGGGAACTGAATCAAAATTGTGATATGTCGCCGCCCGAGCCCGCATCACAAAAATTGCGTCGTGTTTTCTTTGGTGGAAAACTCTACGCCGGTTTACTAGCTTGTCGGAAGGCCCCCCGCTTCACCCTTAGCCTCCAACGCTCATGGCCGCTCGTTCCATAGGAACCGCCACCATCTCGTTCGGGCTCGTTTCCGTCCCGGTCAACCTGTACTCCTCCTCGGAGTCGAAGTCGAGCGTGTCGTTCAACATGCTCCACAAGAAGTGCGGCACGCGCCTCAAACAGCAGTACATCTGTCCCAAGGACAACAACGAGGTCGTCGGCCGCGAGGACACGAGCAAAGGCTACGAGTTCGCGAAAGACCAGTATGTCGTCTTCACGCCCGAGGAGCTCAAGGCGCTCGAGGAGAAGGCCACCAGCACGATCGACGTCGTCGAGTTCGTCCCCCTCGCCCAGGTCGATCGCGAGTATCTGGAGAAGGTCTACTACCTCGGTCCCGACAAGGGCGGCGATCGGGCTTATCGCCTCCTCGCCAAGGCGCTGCAGGAGACTGGCCGAGCCGCGTTAGGCCAGTACGCTGCGCGCGGTCAGCAGCACCTCGTCCTCCTCCGGCCCCTCAACGGCGTGCTCGTGATGGAGCAGCTGCACTACGCCGACGAAGTCCGCTCCCCCGAGGAAGTTCCGGTCCCCGCCGGCGAGGTGAAAGCCCAGGAGCTCATGCTCGCGAAGCAGCTCATCGAGCAGACCGCCACCGAAGTGTTCGAGCCGGCCAAGTATCGTGACACCGTGCGCGAGCGCGTGATGGAAGCCATCCAGCGGAAGGTCGAAGGTCAGGACATCACGGCTGACGTGACACCGGATGGCGGCGGCAAGATCATCGACCTCATGGAAGCCCTGAAGGCGAGCCTCGCGCAGACCGCCCCGGAAGAGGAAGCCGAGCGCAAGGCGTCATGAACGTCCTGGTGGGTACGAGCGGGTTTGCCTTCAAGGAGTGGAAGGGCCCGTTCTACCCCGAGGACCTGAAGGACGACGCGATGCTCGGGTACTACTCCGGCAAGTACCCGACGGTCGAGATCAACAACACCTTCTATCGGCTGCCGAAGGAGCACGTGCTGCAGGACTGGGCCTCGCAGGTGCCCGAGTCCTTCTCGTTCTCCATCAAGGCCAGCCAGCGCATCACGCACTACGCGCGCCTCAAGCCCGACTCGGCGAGCGCACTCGAGTTCCTGCTCCGGAACACATCGACGTTAGGCGGCCGGCTCGGCCCGATCCTGTTCCAGCTCCCGCCGAACATGCAGAAGAACCTCGACCGGCTCACGGGCTTTCTCGCGCTTCTGCCGCGCGATCGCCGGTTCACGATCGAGTTCCGGCACGAGAGCTGGTTCGACGAGGACGTCTTCACCGCGCTCCGCGAGCACGACATCGCGTTATGCGTGTCGGAGTCCGAGGAGTTCACGGGCGTGAACGTCGCGACCGCCTCGTGGGGGTATCTCAGACTTCATCGCCAGGACTACGACGACGGGATGCTCGCCGAGTGGCGCTCACGCGTGACCGCGCAGGCGTGGACGGACGCCCACGTCTTCTTCAAGCACGACTACATCGACGGGTCCGGGCCGCTGGCTGTCGAACGCTTCGTCGGAATGATTGGCGCGGATGCCGGTGGCGTCCGAGCGTCCGATGCGACCCTCCGGGTCCCTGAGACCGTGCCGGCCCGAGCCTGATTTCGCTCGCTTCGACATCGCTCCACGGCAAGCCTTTTTCGTAACAGCGATGAAGCGGATGTGGCGGAAGCTGCCGGATTCCGCCTAACGGGCTGGCTCCTCACACCACGAGCCCGGGATATCTGTTAAGAGGCCTCGGGACGCTCCGGCTTCCCGGGGCCGTTTCATTCTATATGTCTGGCTCGTGGCGAGATCCAGTGTCGATGCAAAGCCGGATCCGGCCGTTTCCGCACGATCCGCTTCATTGCAGTTCCCGAAAAGGCTCGCCGCCGCAACGATGCCGCGAGACGCCCGCGATCATCGCCGGACAGGGATCAGCCCCATCTCATCGAGGAAACGGTGCCCGCCCGTCTGATTGCCGCGCCGGATGGCCGCGCGCGACAGCACCAGGCGATCCTTCGTCCGCGTCATCCCCACATAGAGGAGTCGCCTCGCCTCTTCTACCTCCGACTTCGGCGATTCCTCCCCCGACGGCGGTCGCCCCGGCATCTGCGCGTCCTCCACCCCGACCACGTACACACGCGAGAACTCGAGGCCTTTCGTCGAGTGCAGCGTGAGCAGGTTCACACGCTCGCGATCGACGTCCACGCCGTCGCTCCGCGCCGACAGGGCAACGCGCTCGAGGAACGTGTGGATCTGCGCCTGCAGGGGGCCGGGCTCGACGTGCTCGATGAGCCGTCGCAATCGCAGCATGGTCGACGGATACCGTTCGTGCGCCGTCTTCTCCGTCCTGATCTTCACCATGAGCTTCGTCCCGCCCAGGGCGTCGATGACCTCATCGACGCCGGGAAGCGACTCGTCGGTACCGCGCTCGCGCTCGTACATCTCGAGGCAGGAGCTGTAGCGTCCTAACGAGTACGGGACACAGAAGTCCCGGAAGAGCAGTGCCTCGGCGCATAGCGTTGCGCGGTCGCAGAGGGCCAGGCCGAGGCCGACGAGATCGAGCAGGTTGGCGAGTGCTGTTTTGCGCGCCCGCTGTGCCTTGAGTCCGCCGAGCTGGAGAAACACCTGCGTGAGCGTCCGCGCGTCGTCGACCGCGCGATGCGACTGGCCCACGTCCACGCCGAGCACGCGAGCGAGCTCCGAGAGCTTGCGGCTCGTGCGGAACAGATCACGGGCGAGCGGGAGCGAATCGTAGGTGCAGAGATCGAATCGCTTGCCGAGCGCGCGAACCATCCGGTCGAGGATGCGGAAATCGAACGCGTAGCCGTTGTGGGCGACCACGATGTCCTCGCCGCAGAACGCGGCGACCTTCGGCCAGATGTCCGCAAAGCGCGGCGCCATTGTCACGTCCGCATCCCGGATCCCGTGAACGTCCGCTGCGGCTGCAGCGATCGATCCGTCGGGCTTCACGAGCGAGTTGAGCACCTCGACGATCTGGCCCTCTCGTACACGCACGGCCGCGATCTCCACCACCTCCGCGCCGTTGACATCCTTGTCGGTCGTCTCGATGTCGATCGCCGTGAAGTCGCGAAACGTGTCGGACGCGTTCCCGATCTCCAGGAGCTGTGCCGCCTTGAATACGGCCAACACGAGGCCGAGGTCCGGCGCGTCGTTAGGCGATATCGGTTCGCCGTCGGGCGTCGGCCCGGTCGTGACGCGCGACGTGACACCGATCTGTGCGAGCAGGGCGCCGAGGGCGATCTCCACGCCATCGAGCCGTGGCAGGTCGACATAACGATCCTGCTCCCGTGCCCTCCGGAGCCGTTCCGCCAGACGCACGACCTCGGGATGATCCATCGGGTCGGTCAGCTCATCGTGGCGTTCCTCGAGCGGCGAACGCGGCCTGATGTTCTGCGACAGGAGATCGGCGACCAACAGGTCGAGCGATTGGTGGGCTCGCTCGAGCGCCGAGAGGTTACGCAGGCGCGCCAGGGCGAGGCCAATCCACTTGCGGTTCGAGTCGCCTCGCGGCGCGCGATCGCGCATTTCGGCGAGCTCGCGCGCGAGCGGGCGTTTGTGCGATCGGGCTCGTGTTCGGGCGTGATCCAACAGCGCCGCTGGTAGGGTCGCCCCGAAGAACCGCTCGCGAACGACGTCGTCACCAGGACGCGCGATTACATGCAGCGCGGCGAGCACGTACGCGATGATTCTTTCGTCCGACAGCGCACGCCCGTGAGCGAGCCGGCACGGAATGCCGGCGTTGAGCAGGGAGGCCTCGAGCGCATCACCGATCTCGTGCTTTCGATACAGGACGGCAATCTCGCCAAGCGTGTGCGCGTGGACGGCGCGGTCCTGAACGATGTCGTTCACGACCCACGACAGCTCCGCCTCATCCGAATCGAAATGAAACGCCGTCACCTCGAACGGTGATGTCCGGTTGGCCTGTGGCGTCTCGCGATTCTCGAAGATGGGAGGGTTCTTCTCGACGAGGCGGCGCGCGAGATCGAAGATGTGGCGCGGGCATCGGCGATTCTCGCCGAGGTAGATCGGACTCGTTACGCCGAAGTCGTTGAGAAAGGCTTTGAACGCGCGCGGGTCGGCACCAGCCCAGGCGTAGATCGACTGCTCGTCGTCGCCGACGGCGAACACGTGTCGGTGGTCGCGCGCCAGCGCACAGACGATTCGGTACTGCACCGGGTTCAGATCCTGGAACTCGTCGACGAGAATGACTCGCCATCGGTTTCGGACCTCACGCGCGGCCGGAGTATTCTCCAGCAGCTCCGCTGCCTTGACGACCAGCGTGTCGAAGTCGACCACGTTCCGCTTGGCGAGGAACTCCTCGTACCTCGCGAAGAGCCGAGCATCGTCGTCGTACAGGTGATCGCCACGGAGCCGGTGAACGGAAAACCGCGTGAGGATCTTCCGATGCGGCTGCTTGCCGCCAACGAGCCGACGGAGCACGGTCCGCTGGTACTCCTCGTCGGCGATCCCGAACCCGGCGCCGAGATTGACGTGCGAGCCGTACTCGCGAAGCAGCTCGGCGCAGAAGGCATGTAGCGTCCGACGCTTGACCCCCTCGGCCCGCGATCCAATGCGGCGCGCCAATCGCGACGCGATCTCGTCAGCTGCCTTGTTGGTGAAGGTGAAGGCGCAGATGCGGGTCGGGTCGATCTCGAGTTGCTCGACGAGATACCGGATGCGTTCGATGAGACAGAACGTCTTCCCGGCGCCGGGTCCGGCGAGGACCAGCGTAGGCCCCGGTGGCGCTTCGATGGCCGCGCGCTGCGACGGGGAAGGAATCTCGAGCGGGACCGCTGTCAGTAGCGGGTCGGGAGCGACTCCGGAGACGGCCACACCGCGAATCTAGCGACGTGTCGCGCACCAGACGAGCCGCGATTCGGCCAGGACCGGCTCGTTTTGACCGCCAGACGGCCGATTGCACCACGAACGCTGAAGACGCAGACGCAAGCGCCGCTCAACGCGCTGAGAAAACCGGACACACAATTCAGCTCAGTCCTGTGTGTTCTCAGCGGCGGTTCCTCAGCGTCCTCAGCGTTCGTGGGTTCTAAGGACCGTGTGTCACGCGATCAGTTTGTCGAGCGTGATGGGCAAGTCGCGAATCCGCTTGCCTGTGGCGTGATAGACAGCGTTCGCGATCGACCCTGCCACTCCAACGATCGGAATCTCCCCCACACCTTTCGCACCGATCGCGTTCACGTGAGCGTCGTCCTCCGGCACGAACGTGACGTCGATCGACCCAATGTCCGCGTTCACCGGCACGTGATACTCCGCCAGGTCGGAATTCACGTAGCGCCCGGAGCGGCGGTCGATGTGCGTCTCCTCGAGCAGCGCTTGCGAGATTCCCCACACGATGCCGCCGATCATCTGACTCGTCGCCGTCTTCACGTTGAGGATCTTTCCGCCACCGTACGCCGCCACGACACGGGGAACGCGAATGAGGCCAAGGTCGCGGTCCACACGAACCTCCGTGAACACGGCGCCGAACGAGTGCATCGAGTATTGCTGCTGATCGGGTGTCGGCTTGAGGTCCACGCGTGCTTCGACGGGCTGGCCTCCATTGCGCGCGATCACCGCCTCGAATGTCTCACCCTTCGATGGGTCCGAGCTGAGCGACAGCCTGCCATCGGCGGTTCGTACGTCGTCTTCGCGCGCCCCGTGAACCGGCGATGCACTGTCTGCGATCGCCATCTGGACCAGCTTCTGTCGCACGGCCAATGCCGCCGCGTTGACCGCCGGGCCTGTGGACGATGCGGTGGCCGAACCGACGGAGGCCGGCGTCGGCGGCATGTCGGTGTCGCCAAGCTCGAACCGCACGCGCTCCACCGGCATGCCTAACGCGTCGGCCGCGACCTGCGCCATGATCGTGTACGTGCCACAGCCGATCTCCTGACTGCCCGCACGCACGAGCGCCTTCCCATCCGGCAGAATCCGGGCGAGGCACGAGGCGGCCTGCTGTCGCGCCGGGTACGTCGCTGTCGCCACCCCGTAGCCCACCAGCCAACGGCCATCCGCCATCGATCGAGGCTTCGGCGATCGCTTGCTCCAGCCGAACCGCTCCGCGCCAACGCGGTAACACTCGCGGAGCGACTTGCTCGACCACGGCTTGCCACTCTCGGGATCTCTCTCCGCGTAATTCTTGAGCCGGAGCTCGACCGGATCCATGCCGAGTGCGACCGCCAGCTCGTCCATCGCGCTCTCGAGCGCGAAGCTGCCGGTCGACTCTCCCGGGGCTCGCATGAACGTCGGCGATCCGACGTTCATCCGCACGAGCTCATGGTCCGTCTCGATGTTCGGAGACTCGTACATCATGCGCGTCATCATGCCGCTCGACTCGAGGAAGTCCTCGAGCGTCGACGTCGTCGCGGTCGTGAGATGCCTGACGACAGTGAGGCTCCCGTCCCTCTTCGCGCCGAGCGTGATTTGCTGCGATGTGTGGGCTCGGCCGCCGGATGGGCCGAACATCTGTCGGCGCGTGAGCACGAGCTTCACCGGGCGTGACACGTGCTTCGCCGCCATCGCGGCGAGATACACGTGCGACCACGGACCACCCTTGCTGCCGAATCCGCCGCCCGTGAAGTAGGACACCACTCGTACGTTCTCTGGCAGAATGCCGAACGCACGCGCCACGCTGTTGCGGATGTTGAAGATACCCTGCGTCGAATCGTAGAGCGTCAGCTTGTCGCCGTCCCACGCCGCCTGCGTGTTGTGGGGCTCCATCGGGTTGTGGTTCTCGAACGGCGTGGTGTACGTATGCTCGATCTTCACCTCCGCCTCGGCGAGGCCCCTGGCGGTGTCGCCGCGCTGGCTGTGCCTCCGATTGTTCCCGACGGGGCGCGTTGATTCGGACGGCGCGTGCGGGGCGGTGTCGACGTCGAGCTCGGGTCGCTCCTCGGCGTACTCCGCCTTCACGAGATTCGCCGCGGCGGTGGCGTGCTCGAACGTGTCGGCGATGACCAGTCCGATCGGCTGCCCGTTGTAGTGAACGGCGTCGTCCTGCATCAGCGTGGGCACGCGCATCGCAGGACCAGCGCCCGGCGCAGCCTGCTGCTGCGGGAGGCGCGGTGCATTCTGCGGGGTGAGCACCGCCAGGACGCCCGGCGCGCGCTCGGCGGCGGCGGTATCCATGCGCCGCACGCGGCCCCTCGCGATTGTGCTCGTCACGATGACGGCGTGTGCCACGTTAGGCACCGCAAACTCGGCGGCGTACCTTGCGCCGCCCGTGACCTTGAGGCGGCCGTCGACCCGGTTGAGCGGCGCGCCGACACTCGGCGCCGCCGCGGGGCCGGTCATCCTCACTGGGTCGCTCATGCGGACACCTGCGTGAGCGCGCGCACCAGCGTGCGCTTGGCCAACTCCACCTTGAACGCGTTGTCCCGGTGCGCCACCGCGCCCCGGAGCGCCGCCTCTGCCGCGGCACGGAACGTCGCGGGAGTGGCGCGTTTCCCGATCAGTGCACGTTCCGCGGCGGTCGATCGCCACGGCTTCGTCGCCACGCCGCCTAACGCGACACGGGCGTCGCGGATCGTGCCGTTCGCGAGGTCCAGCGCGACCGCGGCCGACGCCAGCGCGAAGGCGTAGCTCGCACGATCGCGAACCTTGAGGTACAGCGAACGCCGCGCGAACGGCAGCGGCGGGATCTCGATCGACGTGATGACCTCGCCCGGATTCAGCACGGTCTCGCGCTCGGGCCGCGTAGCCGGCAATACGTGCAATGACGCGATCGGGATCGTCCGCTCGGCGCTGGGCTGGGCGCCCGGCCCACGAACGCGGACGCTGGCACCGAGTGCCACGAGGGCGACCGCGGGGTCCGACGGATGTGTAGCGATGCAGTGTTCGCTCGTGCCGAGGATCGCGTGGCTGCGATTGAATCCTTGCATCGCGGAACACCCCGATCCCGGCTCCCGCTTGTTGCACGGCGTGGCCGTGTCGCGGAAATAGGGACACCGCGTCCGCTGAAGCAGGTTACCGGCCATTGACGCCATGTTGCGGATCTGACCCGAGGCCGCGAGCAGCAGCGCCTGACTCAACACCGGATATCGTTCCTTCACGTTCGCGGTCCAGGCGACGTCGCTCATCCGCGCGAGTGCGCCGATGCGGAGTCCGCCGTTCGGCAGCTCGCTGACGGTACCGAGCGATGGATCACCGTCGCCGAGTGGATTGAGGTCGATGAGATGCTCGGGGGTTTCGACCTCGAGCTTCATGAGGTCCACCAGCGTCGTGCCGCCGGCGATGAATCGGGTGGCGGGTCGCGCACCGGCTCGCGTTGCCTCGTCAAGCGAGGCGGGCGCCGTATAGTCGAACGGCTTCATCGCCGGCCTCCCTGGTCAGCGGCGGAAGCCTTTCGGACGGCCTGGATCGCCGCGACGATTCCCGGATACGCCCCGCACCGACAGATGTTGCCGCTCATCGCCTCGCGCACGTCGTCGTCTGCCGGGCCCCACGGTTCGCGGACCACGGCGGTCGCCGACATGATCTGCCCCGACGTGCAGTATCCGCACTGGAAGCCATCGTGGTCGATGAATGCCTGCTGCATCGGGTGCAGCGCATCACCGGAAGCGCCCGCGCTGGCCGCGAGCCCTTCGATCGTCGTGATCTCCTTGCCCTGCTGCATCACCGCGAACGTGAGACACGACAGGGTTCGGCGACCGTTGACGTGCACGGTGCACGCACCGCACTGGCCGTGGTCACATCCCTTCTTGGGCCCCGTGATGCCCGCGTACTCCCGAAGCGCGTCGAGTAGCGTGACGCGCGGCTCGAGATCGAGCGACAGCTCGCGGCCGTTGACGCGGAGCTTCACGGCGGCAGCCGAACCGGAGGTCGTCGCGGGACGCGGGAGCGCGGCGGGCTCGGCGCGCGCGACGCGACGCGTCAGCGCAATGGCAAGCGCCGCGGCAACCACGGTGGCGACGAACTGGCGGCGCGACCAGTCGGACGATTGGTCGTCGACCGCTGGTGGCGGGCTCGCGCTCAGCGCCTCGGCCACCTCGTTATACAACCGCACGCACTCGGCCCATGACGGGTCCCAGTGCGACTCGCTGCCGAATTCCGGTACTCGGTACCCCTCCGCATCGCGCCGGGGCGGATCTGTCGGAGGCGTAGTCATCCTCATTCACCCGTCAACGCACGAGCGACTACCGTCGCAAGAACGATGCTCGGGAGGATCCGTCAGCGTGGCCAACCGGTCTGCGGGAGTCGTGACGCGATGTGCAGCGCGTTCTGGTAGTACACCTTCTTGAGCACGCTGTCGGGGAGATCGATCCCGTACAGCTTCCAGAACGCGTGATAGTGACGGTAATAGTCGAAGTAGTCGTCGCGCGTCTCGAAGACGCGCCAGTAGTACGGGTACTCCTCGGGCTGGAACGAGTCCTTCCCGAACAGGACGCGGTCCTGGTACTTGACGAAGAAATCGTGCGCCGCGCGCGGCTGACGTCCGATGTCGTAGAGCACGGCCCCGACCTCGGTGTACACGTTAGGCATCGCGTCGAGCATCTTGCCCAACCGCCCCAGATCGTTCGCGTGCCATCCCATGTGGGCGGCGACGAAGGTCGTCTTCGGATGCTTGCGGAACAGGTTGTCCCGCTCGGCCATGACCTCCTCGAACCGCGGGAACTTGTCGGCCGGGTAACGCCGCCCCGGGAAGAGCGACAGCTCGAGCCACCGCTCGTTCGTGTAGTCGATCGGCTCGAAGAACTCTTGTGGATCGGCGGTATGGATGAAGACGGGGAGCTTCAGCCGCGCGCACGCGTCCCAGATCGGGTCGAGATCGGGATCATCGAGCTTGAGCCGGGCGCCATCGGCCTTCTTGATCGAGAGCCCAAAGCCCTTTCCAACCTCACCTACGCCAACCGCGCCGGCTGCAACATCGGCCTCGAGCTGCGCGATCGCCTTTTCAGCCCACCCGGGTCCGACATTGCGGAAGTCGATGCCGGCGAGCACGCGTACGCGGTCCTTCGCCTTCGGTGACGCGTTGATCACGGCCATCGCCTTCTTCAGCCCCTCGCCGGACATGTTGTCCGCGGCGACCATCATGCGGACGTTCAGGCTGTCCAACCAGGCGACGAGGTGCGCGACCCCTTCCTCGGAGTCGAGGAGGTCTTGGGGATGCCCGTGGTAGTCGATCGCCGGGAACTTGGCGGTTTTCACCAGATGCACCGGCGTAACGAGGGTCGACTTCGGACGGTAATCGAGAATGCTGGGCGCCGGCGCTTCGGGACCCAGGCAGTTCCGCGGCCGGATCTCCGTGGTCCCGGGCGGGCAGGACTCGCCCGGCTGGATCTGGGTGCCCCGCGCGCCGCCCGGTCCGCGGTTCGACGGCGGCGACTGTTGGGCGATGAGCGGCGCTCCGACGAAGGGCGCTATGACGAGTGCGATGATGACAGACGTGAGTCGCATGAACGGTCCCGGGGGGTGAACCGGCAATCTGCCGTGCGGGAATCGACGCGGGAACCCCAGCGTTCCGCAGCCCCCAGGTGTCGTATGGCCATACCGCTCACCTCACCGTGGGTCGCCCAACTCGAGTCCGAAGAACTCCAACGTGTCGCTCTTGCCGCTCTGCCGGAACGCGTCGACCTCACGGGCGTACGGCTTGAACCCGGCCGCGGCGTATAGCGCCCGTGCCGCCGTCGCGCGCTCGACGGCCGACAACAGGATCCGCTCCACGTTAGGCCAACGTCGCGCCTCGGCCACGACGCGGTCGAGCAGAGCCCGGCCCACGCCTTGGCCTCTTGCCTCGGGCGTGACGTACATGCCCCAGATGACGGCCTTGTGCCGCGTCTTCACTCGCGATTCCTGCGCGCACCCTACGACGCCGATCAGGGTCCCGTCGGCGAGTGCGCCGAAAACCACGCGGGCATGCGGCGTCAGCGCCGCCTCGAGGCGCTCGCCGACCGCGGTCAGCGGCCTCGACACCTCCTCGTCGTACGACGAGCCGAATGCCTCGGGTGACTCCCGGAGCGAGCGAAGCCGGAGCACTTGAAACGCAGCAGCGTCTTTCGATGTGAGAGGCCGAATCTCGAACCGCATCGCCAGTCCCCTCGAGTGGGACTGAACATGGTAATCGAGAGTCGGCCTCGCCACATGGGGGATCAGTCATATCGTAGCGCCTGAACCGGATCGATGCGCAGCGCCCGCCGCGCCGGGAGCCAGCTCGCCACGAGTGCGGCGCCGAGAAGCACGGCGACGACGGCGGCGAAGGTCGCTGGATCCGTCGTGCGGACCTCGTAGAGCACGGTCGCCATCACGCGCGTGAGCACGAGAGCGCCGGCGATCCCGGCCGCCACGCCGATACCGGCGAGGAGCATGCCTTGGCCGACGACCAAGCCGAGCACCGCGCGTGGCGTTGCCCCGAGCGCGACACGGACGCCAATCTCCTGCCGGCGCTGGCTCACCGCGTACGCGAGCACGCCGTAGATGCCTAACACGCCGAGTGTGAGCCCCATGACACCGAATAGCACGAGCAGCGTGGCGAGAAGACGCGGCCGCGCGACGTTGTCACCGACGATGGCGGAGAGCGTCTCCACATTCGTGATGGTCTGATCCCGATCTACCGACCAGATCGCCTCGCGCACTGCATTCGCATACCGAAGCGGATCACCGGCCGTGCGAACCGCGATGCTCATTCCCACCCGCATGTTCTGCGGGTAGTGGATGTAGGCGTACGGTTCCGCCGGCTCGGTGAGGCTCTTCTGCCGAAAATCACCTACGACCCCGATGATCTGGATCGCGACCGGTCCCATGCGCACCACTTTCCCGACCGGGCTCTCGTTAGG
>Ga0207691_10000247_pt1 | contig 53502 bp, 56 predicted proteins | sample KBSM13metaG_FD_184327 | JGI IMG/M metagenome (GOLD analysis project Ga0207691, IMG submission 184327) | Miscanthus rhizosphere microbial communities from Kellogg Biological Station, Michigan, USA - KBS M1-3 metaG (SPAdes) (version 2) | ecosystem: Host-associated > Plants > Roots > Rhizosphere >...
AGGGCGAAATCTCTAGCATAACTTTGTCTCCTGGCAAGATGCGAATGAAGTGCAGGCGCATTTTTCCCGAAATATGAGCCAGGACAAGGTGGCCGTTAGGCAATTGCACCCGAAACATCGTGTTCGGCAGGAGCTCGACCACCTTGCCTTCTACTTCAATTGCGTCTTTCCGCGCCATGTCAGAATTTCCGGCTCTTCATTTGTAATTAAGACCGTGTGCTCAAAATGAGCCGACGGCATTCCATCAGCGGTGCAGGCTGTCCAGCCGTCATCGAGTAATCTGACCGCGCCGGTTCCTAAATTAATCATCGGCTCAATGGCCAGTGTCATCCCGGCCTTAAGTCGCGGCCCGCTCCCACGCTTTCCATAATTTGGAATCTGCGGTTCTTCGTGAAGTTTTCGTCCCACTCCATGCCCGACAAATTCGCGCACCACATTGAGCTGGTTGCGCGTCGCTTCCTCCTCAATCTCCGCGCTTATGTCGCCCAGCCTTCTACCCTGATGAGCCATTCCAATGGCGCGTTCCAGCGCCCGCTCCGTCACCCGCAGCAAACGTTCGGTGCGCTCGTCAATGATGCCGACCGGCACCGTTGTCGCGGTATCGCCGATCCAGCCCTCGCGGATGACTCCGATATCGAGTTTCACGATATCGCCATACTGAATTCGCCGGTGACTGGCAATTCCGTGAATGACTTCGTCGTTTAACGAAATACAGATGTTTCCCGGATAAACGCGATGACCGATTCGATATCCGAGAAAGGCGCTTTTCACTCCCGCTTCCTGCATCATCTCGGCGGCTGCTTCGTCTACTTCTTTCGTCGTGATTCCCGGCCGAATGATTGCGACCACGCGATCGAGGATGTCGCTCGCGACACGGCAAGCTAGCCGCATCTTTTCCGCCTCCTTCGGGTTCTTGATCGGAATCATTTCGATTCAATCAAACGCGAAATGTCGCCAAAAACCATTTCGCGGTCGCGATTGCCATCGATTCGATGCAATACGCCGGTGTCCTGGTAGAACGCCGCCAGCGGTTGGGTTTTCGCGTGGTATTCCCTCAATCGATTTTGCAGAACCTCTAAGTCGTCGTCATTACGACGGACCAACGGTCCTTCACAATAAGGACAAACCGCGCGCTCGGAGAAATTCCCTGCCGCCACACTGGTGACAAAACCGCAACTGCGACATTGCAATCGCCCGGAGATCCGATCGCGTACGGTTTCTTCGGAAACTTCGAGCCAGATTGCGAGATCGAGCGGGGTATGATGCCGGGTAAGAATCGCCGCCAGGCTTTCGGCTTGTGGCACGGTGCGCGGAAACCCATCGAAAACAAAACCGTGCGCGCCGTGCAACCGGAGCCAGTCTTCAATCAGTTTCACGATCGTTGCATCCGGGACCAATCCGCCTTGTTGAATTATCTCGGACGTCTCCGTCCCCAACGGTGTCCCGAGATCTTTCTCTCGTCGCAAAATTGCGCCCGGCGAAGTGACTGGAATTCCAAACTGGCGCGTAATCAGTTCAGCCTGGGTACCTTTCCCAGAACCGGGTGCGCCGAGCAGAACAAGCCGTTTCTTCACTCAGCGGCCGTAAAGGAAAATCGCGACCCCACCGATGACCAGAACAGCGATTGCGACGTAAAGCCACATCAGTGTGCCCTGCGCCGCTGCCTCGCCCCGGCTGTAAGCCGCGCGTGTGTCGAAAGATCGCCCGCGAATCCGCCCTTTTCGCAAAAATCCGTCGTAGTGCCGTTGAATGAGATGCGTTTCCACCTGCCGCATCGTATCAAGCATTACACCCACAATAATGAGCAAGCTCGTTCCGCCAAAAAATTGCGCTGTAATCTGCGGAACGTGAAGTCCCTGGCTTAGCAAACTGGGCAGCACCGCAACCAGCGTCAGAAAAACCGCACCGGCAAAAGTAAGGCGCGTCATGGTGTAATCCAAAAAATCGGCAGTCGGTTTGCCCGGGCGCACTCCCGGAATATAGCCACCATGCTTCTTCAAATCATCGGCGATCTGTGCCGGCTGAAACTGCGTCGCCACCCAAAAATAGCTGAAGAAGAAAATCATCGCTGCGATTAACACATAGTGCGGCCAACCTGAAGCCATCGCGTCAGTGATTCGTTTCGCCAGCGCACTGTGCGGGAAAAGAAAGCCGACGATGGTGGTGGGGAATAAGAGCAAGGCCCAGGCGAAAATGATTGGCATTACCCCTGCGTAATTCACTTTCAACGGCATGAACGTCGATTGCCCGCCGTACATTTTTCGGCCGACTACGCGCTTGGCGTATTGCACCGAGATTTTCCGAACTCCTTGCGTGATGGTGATGACCGCTGCGATCACCACAAACAAGAAAGCCACCATCAAGACGAGAATCGCCGGATTTACCTGGCTTGTGCCGGCCTCTGTTGGCACAAAAGTTTTCCACGCTTGCGCCAGCGCCGCTGGCAAACGCGCCACGATCCCGACCGTAATTATCAAGGAAATACCATTGCCGATTCCGCGTTCGGTGATTTGATCGCCCAGCCACATCAGAAAGAGTGTGCCGGTGGTAAGAGAAATGACTGTCACGATCCGAAAGGTCCAACCCTGGTCATCCACCAGCGGTATCCCCAATTTTCGAATCGTGTCCGGAATTCCACCCAAAACGGTGTGGTACGCTTCCGGATGTTGGAAGGAGATGGCCAATAAATATCCCTGGAAAATGCAAAGCGCGACGGTGGCGTAGCGGGTGTATTGCATGATCTTCTGGCGCCCGCCGTCCTCCCGCGCCAATCGGCCCAGTCGCGGAATTACCGCCGTAAGTAGTTGAAGCATGATCGACGCGCTGATGTAGGGCATGATGCCGAGCGAAAAAATCGCGCAATTCTCCAGTGCCCCGCCGCTGAAAAGATTAAAGAGCGCTGCGACCCCGCCAGCTTTGTCGGCAGTGCTGCGAAACCATTCCGACAACACCGCCTGGTTCACGCCGGGCGTGGTGATGGCGGCACCCAGCCGCACAATCACAATAATAGCGAGTGTAAAAAAAATCCGGCGCCGCAGCTCCGGAATTTTTACTGTGTTCAGGAACGCCGAGATCATTTCCTAAACGCTCCGGCTACTTCTTGCCGACCTTTGTCTTCTTCGGCTTCACTTTCCGTGAAGCAGGAGATTTGGCCGCGCGTTTCGGCTTCTCTGCTGGCGCCTCAGCTGCACCGTTGGGCGGCGCTTTCGCTTCCAGCGCTGCGATGGTTCCACCGGCTTTCTCGATTTTTTCACGCGCCGCCGCGCTCACTTTTTCCGCTTGAACCGTCAGCCCATGCTTTAGTTCGCCGTCGCCGAGAATCTTAATCCCATAAAAATTTCCGCGGACCAAATTTGCGGCGCGCAACGATTCTTCATTCACGATCGACCCGCTTTTGAAGTCGGCCAGCTCGGACAGATTCACAATGGCATAACGTTTATGAAAAGCCGTGTTGTTGAATCCGCGCTTCGGCAATCGCCGAATCAGCGGCATCTGGCCCCCTTCGAATCCGAGACGGAGGCTTCCGCCCGATCTCGCTTTTTGCCCCTTGTGGCCCTTGCCGCTGGTTTTGCCGTGCCCCGAACTTTCGCCGCAGCCGAGGCGCTTCACTCGATGCCGTGCTCCCGGACGCGGCCGCAGATTATGCAGACGCAACCCAGCCGCCTTTTCTTTTTTGGCCTCGGATTTCACGACGGCTGCCCTCCATCGCCTGGTGTATTCGTGCGCGGGCGAATTCCACGCACTTTCAAAATTTCATCGCGCCGCCGCAAATTTCGCAATGCTTCGATGGTGGCTTTGACCACGTTGGCGTGATTACTTGAGCCGAGCGATTTTGCCAGGACATCGCGAATCCCCGCCGCCTCGACCACGGCTCGCACACCGCCTCCCGCGATCACGCCCGTTCCCGGCGACGCCGGCCGCAACAACACCCGGCCACCGCCAAATTCACCGATCGTCTCGTGGGGAATGGTATTCTCGTGAAGCGAAACCTTTTCCATCGATTTCCGGGCCGCCTCCGAAGCCTTGCGGATCGCTTCCGCCACTTCGTTGGCCTTGCCAAAACCGACACCCACTTTTCCATCGTGATCACCTGCCACGATGAGTGCACTGAAGCTGAAACGACGTCCGCCTTTCACCACCTTCGCGCAACGATTGATAAAAACGACTTTCTCAGTCGTATCACCTCGCGCCGCCGGGGTTTTGTCCGTGCTGCGATCCTGTCGTCTGCCTTGACCGGGTGATGCCATCTTAAAATTTTAATCCGCCTTCGCGCGCGGCATCGGCCAGCGCTTTCACTTTGCCATGGAAAATGTAGCCGCCGCGATCGAAGACCACGTTTTCCACCTTTTTCGCCAGCAACTTCTCTGCGATCGCCTTGCCGACGCGTTCCGCCGACTCACGATTCGCTGCCGCTTTTTTCCCCGCCAAATCTTTCTGCAAAGTTGAGACCGCGGCCAGCGTCTTGCCCGCATCGTCATCAATCACCTGCGCGTAAACATGGTGCGCAGAAAAATGGACGGCGAGGCGTGGCCTTTCGGCCGTTCCACTCACTTTTTTCCGGATGCGCTGGTGAATACGCTGGCGGGTTGCTTTTCGATTCGTCGCCATCTTACTGCACCGTCTTGCCTTCCTTGCGTCGAATCTGCTCGCCCGCATAGCGCACGCCCTTTCCTTTGTAAGGCTCGGGCGGATAATATCTGCGAATATCAGCGGCTACCTGACCAACCAGTTTCTTATCGATCCCACTAATCGTTAGCTTGGTGTTCTCGGTTACCACGATTTTAATATCTTTCGGGATCGGAAACAAAATTGGGTGCGAAAATCCGAGCGAAAGATTCAGCTTCTGGCCTTGCACCGCCGCTTTGAATCCGACGCCTTCGATTTCCAGATCCTTGCTAAATCCTTCGCTTACCCCCCGCACCATGTTGTTGAGGAGCGCGCGCGAAAGCCCGTGCAATGCTTTCACGCTCCGCGTTTCCGCCGCCCGCGCCAGTGAGACGTGATTGTTCTCCACCTTGGCCGAAATATCCCGTGGCAATTTCCAATTTAATTTGCCTTTCGGACCTTCCACCGCCACCGCTCCATCGTTGCCGACATTCACTTTCACTTTGTCCGGCAGTGCGATTGATTTGTTTCCGATTCGCGACATAAAATTTTACCAAACGTAGGCCAGCAATTCCCCGCCGACGTTTTGCTTTTTTGCTTCCCGCCCGGACAAAACACCACGCGGCGTTGAGAGAATGGCGATCCCCATTCCGCCGAGCACGCGCGGAATTTCTTGCGCACCAACATAACGCCGCAGACCGGGCCGGCTGACACGTCTCAATCCCGTGATCGCACACGATCTGTTAACCAGTTTATTAGTAATCTTGATTCGCGGATGCGCCGCGCTCCGATCCAGTTCGTAATCTGTGATGTATCCTTCGTCTTTCAAAATTCGCGCAACCTCTGCCTTGATCTTCGAGTACGGCACAAACAACTCCGGCTTCTGCGCCTGCGCTCCATTGCGCACGCGCGCCAGCAAATCTGCAATCGGATCAGTTACGGTACTCATTCAATAATTACGCTGCTTTAGCTTGCCCAGCCGGTCCGCCTTCGGACGGACTCGCCGTGGCGAGCTTTTTCGCGCGGTCGCTGAACGGCATCCCCATTTCGCTGAGCAGCGATTTGGCTTCCGCGTTCGTGCGAGCGGTGGTCACGATAGTAACATCAAATCCGATATTGCGCTTGATTTTATCGAGCTCGACCTCGGGAAAAATCGACTGGTCGGAAACGCCCATGGTGTAGTTGCCGTGACCATCAAATCCACGCGGCGACACCCCGCGAAAATCACGAATCCGCGGGAGTGCCGCTTTAATCAGGCGCTCGAGAAATTCGTACATCCGCTCACCACGCAATGTCACCTTGGCGCCGATGGCCTGGTCTTTGCGCAACTTGAAATTTGAAATGCTTTTCTTGGCCCGAGTTTCGGCGGCACGCTGGCCGGTGATCAACGCCAACTCGGTCTTGGCATCGTCCAGCGCCTGCTTCACATCGGCTTGTGACCCCACCGAAGTGTTGATCACCACCTTTTCCACTTTCGGGACTTGATGCACGTTTTTGTATCCGTGCTGCTGTTGCAAAGCCGGCATCACTCGCTCCTTGTAGTATTTGTAAAATTCGTTTTCCATCTACATCTCCGTCATTCCCAGCAAAGTCGAGGAAGCCCGTTGCGTAACCTTTAAGATAACTTCTGCGGGATCTCTCGACCGCCGCTCGGGATGACTAACTCTTTGCCTTTTCTTTCTTGGTCTTCGTTTCCTTCTTTTTGTCTTTTTTCTCCTCTTTTTCGATCAAGCGCACATTGGAAATGTGGATCGGCCCTTCGCGTTCCGCGATTTTGCCGGTCGGGTTATCCTGCGACTTCCGCAGATGCTTCTTAATTATACGCACCCCTTCGATCAACACCCGCTGCTTCTTTGGCAACACCTGCAGAATCTTCCCGCTCGAACCCCGGAAATTCCCAGAGACCACTTCGACGTTGTCGCCTTTTTTCACATGAAATTTGATCCGATTCATAACGTGAAAGTGGCGCAGGCTTCCAGACTGTGGGTCCAGCAGGCGTCTCGCCTGCGCGATTTCGACCGGCAAGATGCCTGTCGTCCCCACAGCCAGGATGGCCGCGCCACGAAAAATTCGCCATTCGTCATAACACCTCTGGCGCCAGCGAGACGATCTTCATAAAATTCTTCTCTCTTAATTCACGCGCCACCGGCCCGAAAATACGAGTCCCGCGCGGATTCAAATCCTTGTCGATGATGACAATTGCATTGTTATCGAAGCGCAGGAGCGAACCGTCATCGCGTTTCACCGGCTGTTTCGTGCGCACAATGACGGCTCGCACGACCTCGCCCTTTTTCACCGTGCCGGTCGCGCTTGCTTCTTTTACATTCGCAGTAATCACGTCCCCGATTCGCGCGTAAAGCGTGGCTTTTCCGATCACACCGATCATCGTCGCCATCCGGGCGCCGGTGTTGTCAGCCACGTCGAGTCTGGAACGAATCTGCACCATAATTTATTTCCCGACGATTTCGACCAAACGCCACCGTTTCGATTTGCTCAGGGGCCGCGTTTCCATGATGCGAACGGTGTCGCCGTTCTTCGCTTTGTTCTCTTCGTCGTGAGCGTAAAATTTCTTTTGTTGCTTCACGATCTTGCCGAATTTCGGGTGCGGCACGCGCGTGACCGTACGGACAACGATTGTCTTGTTCATCCCACTCGAAATCACTTCGCCTACCCGCGTCTTACGCGAACCGCGCTGAGATTGTGGCGCGGTCGCAGCAGATGACGGGGCGCTTGTCGGCAGCGGCGGGGGCACCGAGGTTGATGGTTCTTCTGCCATAAAAATTATTTCGTCTCCTTCGTCCGTTTGGAAAGCACCGTCTCGATCCGGGCCACCTCGCGTCGGAGCAAACGCAGCCGGCTGGGTTGCTCCAGCTGTCCACTCTGTTGCTGCAATCGCAGGTGCAAACTCTCCTGCCGCAGATCGCGCTTCTTCGTCAGAAGCTCGTCCGTACTCATCTCGATAATTTCTTTGATTTTCATACTTCGTTAGCCGGCCACGTGGTGGCGACTTAAAAACTTCGTCCGCACCGGCAGCTTATCAGCGGCTAATCGCAATGATTCGCGCGCAACCGACTCCGGCACGCCATCTAGCTCAAACAAAATGTTGCCTGGCCGCACCGTTGCCACCCAAAACTCCGGCTGACCTTTGCCTTTGCCCATTCGCGTTTCCGGCGGACGCGCCGTGACCGATTTATCGGGAAAAATCCGGATCCACAGTTTGCCTTTGCGCTTCATGTTACGGGTAAGCGCTACACGCGCGGCCTCGATCTGGGTGTTGGTGATCCAGGCGCGCTCGAGGGTTTGCAATCCGAACTCGCCGAAGTCAATTCGCAGGTTGCGCGAAGCTGTTCCCTTGCGGCTTCCCCGCTGGGACTTGCGATACTTCACGCGTTTGGGCATCAATGGCATAACAATTCTCCTTAGAGTTCAGTAGCCGCTGGCTCCGGGGGCGGTGGGGGTGGAGACGCTTGCGCCGGTGTTTCGGCAGGCGCCTCTTCCTTTTTACAAATCCAGCATTTTACCCCGATCTTTCCGTAAACGGTGTTGGCCTCGGCGAATCCGTAGTCGATTCCAGTGCGCAAGGTATGCAGTGGCACTTTGCCTTCGCGATACCATTCCGAACGCGAAATCTCAGCGCCGTTCAATCGGCCTGAACTTCGTAAACGAATTCCAAGCGCTCCGAAATCCATTGCGACCTGCACCGCTTTTTTCATCGCCCGGCGATACGCGATGCGGCGTTCGATTTGCAGCGCAACATTTTCGGCAACCAACTGTGCATCCAGCTCCGGCGTTTTGATCTCCTGAATATCGATCTTGATCTGTTTGCCCTGCGCCATTTTCGATATTTCCTCAGTCATCTTTTCGATTTCAGCGCCCTTGCGTCCGATAACAATGCCGGGACGCGCCGTGAAAATGGTGACGCGAATTGAATTCCATGCCCGTTCGATCACGATTTTCGAAACCGCGGCGTATTGCAGCTTCTTCTTCACGTAATCGCGAATCTCGATATCGCTGTGCAAAAACTCCGGCATCTCCTGCGGAGATGCGTACCAGCGTGACCGCCAGTCGCGGTTGACGCCCAATCGAAATCCAATTGGATTAACTTTCTGTCCCATAAAATTTATTTTTTTCCTTTCTTCGCGCGCTTCGCTGACTTCTCCGCTTTCGCCTCCGTCGCCCCGCTTTCCGCCTTCGACTCGCTCGCTTTCTTCTTCGCCGCCTTTTGCGCGGCCTTCCGTGTCTCGCGCGTTTCAATCTTAATCTCGTCCGTCAGCACAATCCGAATGTGACTGCTCCGTTTCAAAATCCGGCTGCCGCTTCCGCGGGCGCGCGCCATCATCCGCTTCATCGTCGGGCCCTCGCCCACGATCGCTTCCTTCACCACTAAACCGTCTACTTTCAAATTCGCGTTGTTCTCGGCGTTGGCCACTGCGCTCTTCAATGTTTTGTTGATCAGCGCGGCCGCTTTTTTCGGGCTGTAGGCAACGACATCGAGCGCAGTCGAAACCGGCAGGCCCTGGATCTCGCGGGTAATTTCGCGCGCCTTAAACGGCGAAATCTTCGCGTATCTATATGTCGCTCTAACTTCCATTTCCTATCTCAATTAAGCGTTGAAGAGTTGCAGTGTTAAGCGGCACCCACTCATCCGCTTCAACCCTTTAACTCTTCAACCCTTCAACTTTATCTCATCACCTCGAACTCACATCCGGCCGGGCATCGACTTCGAGCCGATCCCCAACCTTAATTTTTTCCTTTCCAGATTCCTGAATGACCGCGCCGCAAATCCGTTCGCGCACATCGACCACCCGCAACTTCGCAACCACGTCATCTCCGCGCTTCACTCGCAGCGGCATTCCGATTTTCACACCCTCGCGCGCGCCGAAATTACCGACGACAAATGACCACTCTTCCTTCACGCTGATGACGCTACCATCGAGTAGCGAACCATTCTGCGGCTGCGCCTTGGCTGACTTATCCACCAGCGCGTTCATTGAACGCAACTGCGTTTCTACATCCATTCGCGCCTGCGGGTCGCCACCTTCCGCGGTTTTCAAATAGCGCAGCATCGTTTCCGACAACTGCATCATTTGGTCGCGATATAGGTCGCGCTCTTTTTGCGCCAGTTGCAAATCGCTTACTGCCGTGAGCAACCGTTGCTCCAGTTTAGCGCGGTCCTTGCTCGCCGAAGCCAGCCCCAGTGCTTCCATTCGCAATTGCAGGTCGGCAAACTTCCGCCGAAACAACTCCGCTTCGGCATTGGATTCGGCCAAACTAGTGGTCAGCGTTTGCACGGTCTCCTGGCTCAAGGACAACTGCCGGCGCAACTCTTCCTTCTGCGCCAGCAGGACTGCCACTGTCCCGCTTTCATTTTTAGAATCTGACAAAGAACTATTTCCCTCTGCCGCCAGCCCTCGAGCGAGCGTTACGCAGCCCACTAAAATGAGCGCCGATTTCAGGTTTAAGATTTCAGATTTGAAAACGTGACGGCTTCGCCGCGACCAATTCAATCTGCAATCTGCAATCTTCAATCTGCAATTCCCATTACTTCGTCACTTTCGCCGTGTGCGAACCGTGTTTCTTAAACACACGCGTCGGCGAAAATTCGCCGAGCTTGTGACCAACCATGTTTTCGGTCACGAAAACAGATTGAAAAATCTTTCCGTTGTGAACCAGAAACGTGTGGCCGACAAAATCCGGCGTCACCATCGAACGCCGCGACCAGGTCTTAATTGGTTTCTTCGCGCCCGAGTTGTTCATCTTATCGATCTTCTCCAGAAGATGCGATTCGAGGAAGGGTCCTTTCTTCAATGATCTAGCCATAAATGTCAAATTTTCGCCACCCTGTCATCCCGGGCGACAGCCGAGGGATCCCGTGGCGCTAGCTTTAAGGTTTCGCCACGGGATTCTTCGGCTGCGCTTCGATCCGCTCAGAATGACAAGCTGTTATACCTTCTTCTTCCCCCGTCTCCTTTCCAAAATGAACCGATCGCTCGGTTTGTGTTTCGTTCGCGTCTTAAATCCTTTCGCCAACTGTCCCCATGGGCTCACCGGATGATGCCTTCCTCCGCCACCTTTTGACTTCCCCTGGCCACCGCCCATTGGATGATCGATCGGGTTCATCGCCATGCCGCGCACATGCGGACGCCGTCCCTGCCAGCGCGTCCGGCCTGCTTTGCCGCTCGACACGTTCATGTGATCGACATTGCCGACCTGACCAACCGTCGCGTAACAGGTCTCATGAATGCGCCGGATTTCACCCGAAGGCATTTTTACTAAACCGTAACCGCCTTCGCGGTTATTCAACGTCGCCTGTTGACCGGCGCTGCGCGCGATCTGGCCGCCACGTCCGGGTGTCAGCTCGATGTTGTGAATGTTGGTACCGAGGGGAATGGCGGATAAGGGAAGCGCGTTTCCCAAATCTGGCGCTGCCTCATGGCCGGCCATAACCCTCGCCCCAACCCGCAGACCGTCCGGTGCCAGGATATAACTTAGTTCGCCATCGCTGTACTTAATAAGAGCGATCCGGGCCGAGCGGTTCGGATCGTACTCAATTCCGAGTACCTCCGCTTCGACCCCGCGTTTGCGCCGTTTGAAATCGACCTTGCGATAATGTTGTTTATGACCGCCACCGATGTGGCGCGAAGTCAGTCGGCCAAAATGATTGCGGCCACCGGTCTTTTTCTTCGGTTCCAACAAACGCTTCGCCGGCCTCGTTTTCGTAACTTCGTCGAAAGCCGGGAGCGACTTGAATCGCAGCGTCGGAGTAAGTGGGCGGAAAGATTTTAGCGCCATAAAACGTTAGACCAAATCGATCTTCTCGCCTTCTTTCAGCGTTACGATCGCTTTCTTCCAATGCGATTTGCGACCGAAGTCGGCGCGGCGCTCCCGTTTCTTTTTGCCGGCGTAGTTGCAGGTGTTCACATCCACCACTTTCTTTTGAAAGAGCTTCTCGATAGCCTGCTTAATCTGAATCTTGTTAGCTCGCGGGCGGACACGAAAGACATACTTGTTCTGCTTCTCGCTCAGGAGCGACGACTTTTCCGTCAGCGAAGCTGTTTCAATGATGTCGAATGGCTCGTTCATTCTCGTCCTGTGGCAGACTTCCCGGAGGCCGCAGTTCTTTCGGCTAATTTCGCCAGAGCACCGTCTGTTACTAAAATCTTCTCAAAGCCCAGCAATTGTTCCGTGTTCACATCGCTCGCCGTCGCCAGTTTCACCGGCTTAACGTTGCGCGCCGACTTGTAGGTGTTCTCATCAAATTGATCCGACACAATGAGGATGCGGCGCGCATCAGTCTGTTTTTTGACCAACTGCACGAAGGCTTTGGTTTTTGCCTCTTTGACCGCGAACTCACCAATCGTCAGCACGTCGCCGGCGTTGATCCGCTCGCTCAGCGCCTTCTGGAACGCAAGGCGGCGCACCGATTTGGAAACTTTCTTGGAATAATCGCGCGGCTTTGGTCCAAAGACCACACCACCGCCGCGCCAGATGACCGATGATTTATAGCCCGCGCGCGCGCGGCCCGTGCCTTTCTGCCGCCACGGTTTGGCGCCGGACAAATTCACGTCCGCTTTCGTTTTCGAGTTCGCCGAACCGGAACGCCGCGCCGCCCGCATCGCGACCACCACATCGTGCACCGCCTGCGTCCCGCGCCCGCCGTCTAGCAGCTCAATCTTGGCCTCTTTCGCCGCTGCCTTGGTCAAAACTTTCGCGCTCATGATTTTTTGGCCGGTTTCTTGATCGCGGGGCGCACCACCACAAAGGATCCGTTTGATCCGGGCACTGCGCCGCTAACGAGAATTATCTTTTCCGACTCGCGCACCTGCATGACCTGCAAATTTTGCACCGTCACCCGCTCATCCCCAAGATGCCCGGGCATGCCCATGTTTTTCCAGATCCGGCCAGGAGTAGAACGATTGCCGATGGCACCATTGCGCCGATGCGTCTTGGAACCGTGCGCGGCTCCTTGCCCATGCATGTTGTGTTTCTTCATCACCCCCTGAAACCCTTTGCCTTTGGAGCGACCAATCACATCCACGAAGTCGCCCGCCTGAAATTGCGTGACGTTCAAATTCACCTCGCCTTCCGGCAAATCCGCCTCCAGCCGAAACTCGCGAGAAAATCTTTTCGGCTCGACCCCTGCTTTCTTGAATGCGCCGATCTCGGAACTATTCAGCCGCGATTCTTTTTGCGCGCCGAAACCGACTTGCACCGCGGAATAGCCCTCGTGCTCCGCCGTTATCCGGCGGACCACAACATTATCGCCCGCCGCGATCACGGTCACCGGACGTAGCCTGCCATTGGCGTCGTAGACGCTGGTCATGCCAATTTTTTGTCCAAGTAACCCGATGCTCATTTTTTTTCTCGTCATCCCGAGCAAAGTCGAGAGATCCCGTGGCGTCACCTTTCAGGTAACAATGCGGGATTCTTCGACTCCGCTGCGCTTCGCTCAGAATGACGATGTTAATTGTTTAAATCTTAATCGTGATATCCACGCCCGCAGGCAAATTTAATTTCTTCAATTCATCCACCGTTTTCGCCGTTGGCTCGATAATATCGAGCAGACGTTTGTGGGTGCGAATCTCAAATTGGTCCATCGATTTTTTGTCCACGTGCGGTGAACGATTGACGGTAAACTTTTCAATCAAGGTCGGGAGCGGAATGGGCCCCGCCACCCGCGCGCCGGTACGTTTCGCGGTCTCGACAATTTCGACGGCGGATTGATCGAGCATGCGATGATCGAATGCCTTCAAACGAATGCGAATACGCTGGCCGTTCGTCATTTCGTCTCCTTTTGATCAAGGATTGCGCTTACTAAATTCTGCGGCACCTGCTCGAAATGGGACGGTTCCATGGAATAGCTGGAACGGCCTTTGGAAAGCGAACGAATGGCGGTAGCGTAACCGAACATTTCCGCCAGCGGCACCTCTGCGTGCACGATGGTCAGATTACCGCGCGCCTCGATGCTGTTGATGCGGGCGCGGCGCCGATTCAAATCTCCGATGATGTCGCCCTGATATTCTTCCGGGGTGATGTTTTCCACTTTCATGATCGGCTCGAGCAGGATTGGTTTGCCCTGCTTGAAACCGTCTTTCATTGCAAAAATCGCTGCCATTTTGAAAGCCAATTCGTTGGAATCCACTTCGTGGTAACTCCCGTAAACAATATCGACTTCTACGTCGATGACCGGATAACCACCGAGCACACCGTTGAGCACGGCCTCTTCAATCCCTTTCTTCACTGCCGGGATGTACTCACGCGGAATCACGCCACCCACGATCTTGTTTTCAACCAATAAACCTTTCCCCCGCGATGCCGGACGTACATCAACCTCGACGTGGCCGTACTGACCACGACCGCCGGATTGTTTGATTAACTTGCCGACACCATGCGCGCCGCCGGTAATGGTCTCGCGATAGGCGATCTGCGGTTTCCCCGCATTCGCATCCACCTTGAACTCGCGAAACATGCGATCGCGAATGATTTCCAAATGCAGCTCGCCCATGCCTGCAATGATGGTCTGGCCGGTGTCTTCATGGGTGTAAACGCGGAAGGTTGGATCCTCTTCCGCGAGCCGTTGCAACGCCACGCCCATTTTTTCCTGATCCAACTTCGTCTTCGGCTCGATCGCCATTGAGATTACCGGATCTGGAAATGTCGGAGGCTCAAGCAGGATCGGATAATCTTCGTCGCAAAGCGTGTCGCCCGTCGTGATATTCTTGATCCCGACGATTGCAGCAATGTCGCCGGAATAACAGGTTTCGATGTCTTCGCGTTTGTCCGCCTGAATCTGGATCAATCGCGAAATGCGCTCGCGCTTGTTCGTGCGCGGATTGTAAACGGTATCGCCTTTCGAAAGAGTGCCAGAGTAAACGCGGAAGAAGACGAGTTTGCCGACAAACGGATCGCTCCAGAGTTTGAACGCGAGTGAACAGAATTTCCCATTGTCATCTGTCGGCGCTTCCATCGGCTCACGCGTGTCCGGATCCATCCCTTTCGCCGGCGGGATCTCGAGCGGGCTTGGCAGATAATCGACGACGGCATCGACCAGGTACTGCACGCCGATGTTTTTCAAGGCCGAACCGCCGATTACCGGCACAAATTTGTTGGCGATGGTTTGGCGGCGAATGCCGGCCTTTAACAACTCCCGCGTGACGGGCTTTTCGTGGATTACCACCTCGGCGACTTCGTCGTCAATGTTCGAAATTTGCTGGACGAGATCGTCATAAGCCTTGTTTACAACATTGACATATTCCTTGGGGACATCAGTAACTTCATAGGTCGATCCAAGCTGGTCGCTCTCCGAATAAATGATCGCTTTCTTGTTAATGACGTCGAGCTGACCCCTAAGCTGATCTTCTCTGCCGAGCGGCAACAAGACCGGCCAGGCATTGGCGCCAAGTTTTTTGTGAATGCTGTCCACCGACATCTCGAAGTCGGCACCGACCCGATCCATCTTGTTGATGAATGCCAGTCGCGGCACATTGTACTTCGTCGCCTGCCGCCAGACGGTTTCGGATTGCGGTTGCACTCCTGCAACACCGTCAAAAACTGCGATCGCGCCGTCGAGCACGCGAAGGGAACGCTCGACTTCCGCCGTAAAGTCAACGTGACCCGGCGTGTCGATGATGTTGATGCGCTGCTTGATTCCTTCGAAAGATTTGTAAACACCTTCTTCCTTGCGTTGCGCCCAACTGCACGTTGTCGCCGCTGAGGTAATCGTGATCCCACGCTCACGCTCCTGCTCCATCCAGTCGGTCACGGTCGTCCCTTCATGCACCTCGCCCATCTTGTGGATCATGCCGGTGTAAAAGAGGACGCGCTCGGTGATCGTGGTCTTGCCCGCATCGATGTGGGCGGCAATGCCGATGTTACGGGTTCGCTCCAGCGGGAACTTGCGCTCCGGCGAATTCGGATTCGTCGAAGCTGGCTTCTTTTCCATGGTCGCCGTCGCCATAAAATTACCAGCGGAAATGCGCGAAAGCCCGGTTGGCCTGCGCCATTTTGTGCGTGTCCTCGCGTTTTTTGATCGCGCTGCCTTGACCGGCCGCGGCGTCCTTGATTTCTTGGGCGAGCGAATCGGCCATCGGCCGGCCCCGACGATTATCGGCGTATTGCACAATCCACCGCATGGCAAGCGAGATTTGCCGCGCCGGCGCAACTTCCATTGGCACCTGATAGGTCGCGCCTCCAACCCGACGCGATTTTACCTCCAGGCGCGGTCGCACATTCTCCAGCGCCTTGTTTAAAACTTCGAGCGGATCGACCGAGTCCGAGCCTTCGCGCGATTTATCGATCGCGGTGTAAACAATTCGTTCCGCCAGCGATTTTTTGCCGCGCTTCATCACTGTAGAGATCAAACGCGCCACCGCCGGACTGCCGTAGCGGGAGTCCACCTTCTCTTCCTTTTTGTAAACTTTGCGCCGGCGCGACATGATTATTTCTTCGCCTCCGCTTTGGGCGCGCTTGCCTTGGCGTCGCCACCGCCGCCCGCCTTGGGCCTTTTCGCACCATACTTGGAACGGCTGCGGCGCCGTCCGTCAACCCCGAGGGAATCGAGCGTCCCGCGGACAATATGGTAACGCACACCCGGCAAATCCTTCACCCGGCCACCGCGCACCAGCACGATCGAGTGTTCCTGCAAATTGTGACCCTCGCCCGGAATGTAAGCAATCACTTCCTGGCCATTGGTCAGCCGCACTTTCGCTACCTTGCGCAGGGCAGAATTCGGCTTCTTCGGCGTCCGCGTCATTACCTGAACACAGACCCCGCGCCGCTGCGGACAATCGGTAAGAGCCGGTGACTTCGATTTCACCGACACCTTCCGTCGTCCTTTTCGCACAAGTTGATTGATCGTTGGCATTTCCAGTCCAAAAAAGGCCGCCGCAACGATTAAGTTGTGGCGACAAAAAATCCGCCCAGGCCGTGAACCTCTGCTCACGCCACTGATGCGGAGACGCGCAATATAGGAACCTTTTCCGAGGCTGCAAAGAATTTTTTCACGTCTCAACCCGCCCCGCATTCGCGAGCTTTCGTTTTAATTCCCGCCGCAATTCGCGGGGATTTCCTCTGATAAAGCCCGTTTCGGCGTGACGCTGAAAGCAGCACGCGAGACTCATGCGCTATCCGGCGAGAAATGGCCAATTCGGCGGAATCGAATTTACTTGATTTCCCGCAGCATTTTCTCTAGTTTCTGTTTAGACAGAAATAACAGATGAGTAGGAACACGCTCTCTTCCGTTGCCCAAAAGTTCATTCTTCATTGGGGCGAAATGGGAACGCGCTGGGGGATCAATCGCACCGTCGCCCAAATCCACGCCCTGCTTTTTCTTTCTCCACGGCCACTGCCGGCAGAGGAGATTGCCACCACCCTCGCAATCGCCCGCTCTAACGTCAGCAATAGTCTTCATGAACTGCAAAGCTGGGGGATCGTTCGCGTTGTTCATGTCCTCGGCGACCGGCGCGATCATTTCGAGTCGATGAAAGATGTTTTCGAGATGTTCCGGGTCATTACCCACGAGCGAAAAAAGCGCGAAATCGATCCGACCCTCCGGCTTTTACAGGGATGCATTACCGAAGCCGGCAAAGCGAAATCAGCCGATCGCTATACCAGGAAACGATTGACTGATCTGTTGCAATTTTTCGAGTTGGCCGAAACCGCTTATTTGCAGCTGGAAAAACTGCCGACCGCGGCCTTGCTCAAACTGGCCAAAATGGGTGACAAGACCCTGCGGTTGCTCGGAATGACAATACGATGACAAAAAATTTTGGCTCATGTATTCTGAGATAACAGAAATAACTGAAACTAAGGAAGAGCGATCGCCAAGACACGACCACATTTGCCCCACAGTCAGACACGAAACGCCATGGCGCGGAGATGAAACTCTAGCTCCGCAGACAAATCATTCGTTTCGCGGCTGGATATTATACGATGGGGCTTGCCGCTCCTGTGCCGCTTCCGCCAGACGATTCGATCGCATATTTCGCCGCCGCGGTTTCCTCTTTCTTCCGCTCCAAACAAACTGGATCATGGACCGGCTCGATCTCGAGCCCGGCGCGCCTCTGGAAGAGATGCGCCTTTTGACTGCTGACGGCCGCGGTATCGGTGGTGCGGATGCCGTGGTTTTTCTCGCCCGCCAAATCTGGTGGGCCTGGCCCTTTGCTGCGCTTGCGCAATCGCCAGCCATGCACAAGCTGCTCGATCGAGGCTATCGCTGGATCGCCGCTCATCGAGATTGTGATCACATTACATGTAATCTGCCGCCGCGGAGACGATGCCCGGGCTGGATTGCGCTGATTGTTTTGCCGCTCCTGGCGCTTCTAACGCGGAACCACGTGGCGCCGTGGCAATTCATGTGGCTGATGACCGGCGCAATTTTTCTGGGTTGCAAATGGCTCACCTTCTGGGGCGTACGAAGGCAAATTCAACCTGTCCGCGTTGGCCGCGCTCTAGCTTATTTCTTCCTGTGGCCGGGAATGGATGCGAAAAAATTCGCATGCCCGACCGACCGCCAAAACTTGACGGCTTTAAACCGTCAAGTTTTGCGTAAGCCTGCGTCTGAAGTGCGCCAGGCTCGAGACCCGAGGTGGGTGTCACGTGCAGCCAAGCAACTGTCCGGCAACGTGCCGAGGCACGCGGGGAGGATGCCTGCGCTCTCCGCTAAGCGCAGGAGCATTGTCGTTGCGACTGCGAAAATTCTTCTGGGAGCCGTTCTCTTGTTTGGACTCGCCCGCTTCGCCCCTGACCCTCTCTTAACGGGCTGGATTGGAATGATCGGGATGATTCTGGTTTTGCATTTTGGAATGTTCGCTTTGCTCGCAATTGCCTGGCGGGCCTACGGACTCGACGTGCGACCAATCATGGACGCGCCGCTGAATTCGACGTCACTCGGCGAATTTTGGGCACGACGCTGGAACGGCGCCTTCAATCAACTCGCATTCGAAAATATCTTTCGGCCCGTCGCCCGCAGCACTGGCCCGATTCTCGGCACCATCGTTGCTTTCCTCGCATCTGGTTTGATTCACGAACTCGTGATTTCGCTGCCGGCGCGCACCGGCTACGGACTACCAACCGCGTATTTCCTGCTGCAAGGTTGCGGCGTCATTATTCAACATCGCGTGCCGAGGATTCGCCATGGAATGGCTGGCCAATTCTTCACCGCTTTCGTCGTGGCAGTCCCTGCGTTCTGGCTTTTTCATCCGCCGTTCGTTCGCAACGTCATTCTGCCGTTTATGAAAGCAATCGGAGCTTTATGAAAACGCTTCTTGAATTTGCCGCAGCGCTTCAGTGGTCAATTTTGATTGCAAGCGCATTGACCCCGCGGGTTTTGAATTGGCGGACAAATCTAGCCACCCTCCATCCATTCCTGCGCAAACTTTTCTGGGTTTACGGCGCGTTCATTGTGATGGTGGTCATCGCGTTTTCCGCTCTCACCTTTTTGCATGCCGATGCGATGGCCTCACGCGAACCGGTGGCGCGCTCACTCTGCGTCTTCATCGCGATTTTCTGGTGCGCACGATTGTTTGTGCAATTCGCCGTTTTTGATCCGCGACCGTTTCTGACGAACCGGTTTTACCAGCTCGGTTATCACGCGCTCACCGCTGCCTTCGTATTCCTGGTCTTCGTTTACGGAAAGGCGGCGATATGAAACCACGCATCGTTTTGGCCGGGGGGAGCGGTTTCATCGGACAATCGCTTTCGCCATTTCTGATTTCGAAAAATTACGAAGTGATCGTGCTCACTCGCGCGGAATCGGATCAGCGCGGCGCCCTCCGTAAGGCCCATTGGGACGGTAAAGCGCCGGGTGATTGGATTCAGTTCGTTAACGGCGCGGCCGCGGTGGTGAATTTGACCGGCCGGAGCATCAATTGCCGCCATACTTCGGAAAATCGACGCGAGATTATCGATTCCCGCGTCGATTCAGTGCGCGTGCTGGGCCAGGCAATTGAGCGATGCGCGCAGCCGCCGCAGGTGTTTGTGCAGTTCGCGGGTGTCGGGATTTACGGCGATAAAGGCAAACGCCTTTGCGACGAGACGACTGCGCCCGGCGACGATTTCGTGGCCGAGGTTTGTCAAAGGTGGGAAGCGGCATTCGATTCTGTCGACGCCTCCAAGACGCGCAAAGTTTTGTTGCGACTCGGTGTCGTGCTTGGTCCCAACGGCGGTTTTCTCGAGGTGCTAGGCAGACTGACCCGCTGGTTCCTCGGTGGCCAGGTCGGGAGCGGACGGCAGTATATCAGTTGGATTCACATTACCGACCTGTCGCGCATGGTATTGGCGGGCGTCGAGAATCAGGAACTTACCGGCACTTTTAACGCCAGCTCGCCGAATCCGGTCCCCAATGCCGAATTCATGCGCGAATTGCGCCGGGCGCTGCATCGACCGTGGAGTCCGCCCGTTCCGGAATTCGCCGCCCGCATCGGCTCGTGGTTGATGGGAACAGAAGCAAGTCTAGCTCTCGTTAGCCAGCGGGGCGTTCCGAAACGCTTCCTGGAAAACGGCTTCGAATTCGAATTTCCAACTTTGCGCGAGGCGCTAACGAACATTTTTCCAAACCAATGACTACGCCCGTCATCCTGAGCGAAGTCGAAGGATCCCGCGGCGAAAGCTTAAAGATCACATGGAGGATCCCTCGACTTCGCTCGGGATGACGGCGCTAGCTGACCGAACGACCAAATGAATTCCTCACTTCTCAATCTCGCCTCGCTCGAACTTGCCTTGCGCGCAGTTGCAGTCGCGCAGTTCGCCGTCGCAATTCTGAATCTGTTTCTGATTCGCATCATGAAATGGAAACCCGATCTCGAGCGGGCTCCGCTCATTATTCGCGAAGTCTTCCGCATTCATGTCGTTTTCATTTCCATCACGTTGTCGATCTTCGGCGCCCTGACCTGGCGGTTCGCCTATGAAATCGCCCGCGCCTCCAGTCCGCTGACAATTTGGCTCGCGGTAGCGATCGGATCATTCTGGCTCGTTCGCTCCGCCATGCAGTGGCTGCATTACAGCGCGAGTCATTGGCGGGGCGATGCGCTGCGAACCGTGATTCATTGGGCGCTTTTTCTCGGTTATGGCGCCATGGCAACCGTCTATCTCGCGGCCGCGTTTTGGAGAAATGCATGAGCGAGACGCTCGCGGTTTTGGATGGAAGCGAGAGCGCGAGAAAGCGTTTATTATCGATCCGCGGCGAACCGCTTTTCTACGCGGACTGGGACAACGTCATTTTCATTCATTACCAAACCGATCCGCAAGAATTGCAGCGCTGCATTCCGTACCATCTCGATCTTTATGATGGGAGCGCGTTTGTCAGCCTCGTTGCATTTACCATGCGTGGAATGCGGCCACGACTTGGCGGATCATTAAGCGCGCTCTTCTTCAAACCAATCTCCACTCATCACTTTCTCAACGTTCGCACCTACGTCATACATAAGGCGGAGCTGGGAATTTATTTCATGCAGGAATGGCTTTCGAGTCGGATGGCGACGTGGCTGGGTCCCTGCAGCTTCGGGTTGCCTTATCGATTCGCGCAAATGGATTACCATCGCAATCACGAGCATAAGCAGCGGGGAAAAATAGAAGCGAGTGCAGGCTCGTTCCATTTTTGCGCCACTCTCGAAGCGAATGATCCCGGGATCTGCGCGCCGGGTTCGCTCGACGAATTTTTGCTCGAGCGTTACACCGCTTTCACGCAATTCGGGAAGTGTCGCCGGTTCTTTCGCATTTGGCACGAACCATGGCGGCAAGTTCCTGCGGAGATCCAAATCGCAACTGACTGTTTGATTCAGTCGACCGGACGATGGTGGCGGTCCGCGCGTTGCATCGGAGCGAATTACTCACCCGGGGTGAAGGTCTGGATGGGTTGGCCGCACGCGATCGGCGACTCCGGGGATCCCTTGGATCGGCTATGAATCGATTTTATGAATACACGGCTACGCATTATCAAAATCATCTCGCGAATCGCGCTCGGGCTGGTCTGGTTTTATGAGGGCCTAGTGCCAAAAATTTTGTTCCTCCGCGCGGATGAAATAGGCCTGGTGCAAGCATCACATCTGGTATGGCGGACACCGGAATTGACCCTGCAAATTCTCGGCGTGGCGCAGACGCTGGCTGGCCTGTGGCTCATCATCGGATTGGCGGAGCGAACTGCCGTATTCATCGCGACATCGTGGATGTTGATCTTGATCGCGCTGGTGGCGTCAGGAAATCCGTCGATGCTGATCGATCCTTACGGCGCGCTGGTGAAAGATCTTTGCTTGATCGCATGCGCAATCACGGTGTGGACCCTCGGCCGGACACAGTTTGCTCCTGGCTAGCGCAGGCGTGCAATGCGCGTGCTTTCCGCCAGGAGAATTCACGACGGCGCGACCAGATCGCGGGCAATCGTATCCCGCCGCTGCGTTATATCGAGAGCGAACTCGAGGATCAGCCAGAAAGCGAGGAATTGGGTTAGAAGCGTGGCGTACATTTGCACGGTGATATAGCGATGAACTTCGAGCGAATTGACGATCGCCACCTCCAGACAACTGGCGGCGTTGTATGCAGAACCAAACAACACTAGTGCTGCCAGCCACCTCAAACGCCGCCAGCGGGCCTGTTTCCGAAAAATTATTGCGCTTAAAATTAGCGCGAGCAAAAGCAAGGACATATAGCTGACCGCGAGATCAGCTAGTGCCGCCCGGAGAATGGGTTGTTGTTTGGTAGCGGGCGCGTTCTTTGCCAGTGATTTCGTCCGTTGCATAAAATCCGTGAGTGCCGGGAGCGATCGCGCAATTTTGCGATACTCTTCCAAGTCGAGGGAAGTAACGGCTCGTTCATAGACGTCCATCAGCGGCCAAATTTTCATCGGCGCATAGGCAGGGCAATTCGGGTAATAATAAATCGAAAATTGACGCGCGACTTTTTGGAGAGCGCGAAACGGTCGGCGCTGCCAGGTTCGCCAATAATAAAAGCGATAAAAATCGCAAAGAGCAGAGATGTTGCTGCCGAACTCTCGTCTCAATTGCGTCGTGATTGAGCTCGGATCGAACCACAAATACTCCGGGTCAAACTGGAGAGATGGATAATGTCCGGGGTAATTCGTCTCGGATTTAGCGATCTCGCTATTCAATGCGACATAAACGCGCTCCAGCCAGTCCATGGAATACGGAAGGCTGGCATTTTCCTTGAGGTCCGCGGCCATTTGATCGCGAATCAGATCGGCGTGAATAACGAAGAGCATTGTGGGCAAAAAAGTCTGGCTCGCCTCGTCCTTGCGACTGAGAATGCGCTCCGGCCACAGCACTAGCGATGCAATCAATACCATACCGAGGCCGAGCGCGATTTTTTGCCGCACCCAATTTGATCGCAGAAAGAAGGCGCTGACGGGCACCATTACGACGATGGCGGCGAACCAAAAGCTCGGTTTCGCCGATGCCAGCAAGAGTGAAGTCAACACAGTTGCGTTTCCGCAGACGACGGCGCTAGTTCGCCGGTGCTCTAGGAAAGAGCAGCTAATGAACTGAACCGCAAAATAGAGATTAATACTGATCAAAAATGCGCAGACGCCTTCAGGTCGAAGCTGCGTTTCAATCCGAATAGTATCACTGGCGAGAAGATAAATCGCGGTGCCGGCCAAGCCGAATGCATCATAAAGGGAAGGATTGACTAACGAGTCTGGGACAAAGGCAAGGAGACGTCGCCAAGTGAGCAATAAAACCCCGCCCGCCGCCACGCCAAGTAAATGCTGTACCACCCCGATCGCCCGAAAATCTCCGAAACAGCGCAACACCAAATAGAGGAAACCCGGATACAGAAAATTTCGGCTTTGGGTGTGACCAAATTCAGCGCCGGTCAGTTTGCGCAGAGCGGGCGAGAGATAGCCCCATGTATCGGGATCGGCAATTGGACTGAGCGGAAGCTTAAACCGTTGCCAAACCGCCCAGGCAAAGATGAATGCGACCGTAGCCCAATAACAAATCGGCCAAAGCAAATCTTTTCCCGGGCGAAATGATTGCCTGCTGGCGAGCTGCGCCATCATTTCGACGCGCGGCCCAATCTTGCGCAAGGGTTATGGTTTATCGCCCGCTCCTGTTGATTGAACCGCACCTTGCCTTCGGCACTCCCACATTTGCACGACGAATTCGAGGATAAACCACAAGCCGAGAAGCTGCGCCAACAGAGTAGAATACATTTGCACGGTCATGTAACGGCGAATCTCGAGCGAATGGATGGTTGCCACTTCAAGGCAACAGGCTGCGTTAAATGAGAACGAGAACACGACCAGGGTCGCAACCAAGTGCAGCCGTCGCCAGCGCCCTGAAGTTAGGGCAACGATCACGGCAAGAACGAGAGCTACGGCAAGCGAGGTCGAATAGCTAATCGACATCAGCAAAACAGCTATCGGAATTAGTGGAAGAAGCAGAGGCTGTCGAAAGCGCAACTCGCGCCGGGCAAGCTCTTCCGTCCGGTTCATGAAATCCACAGCCGGCGGATAACCCATCCAGACTTTGCGACAGATTGGGTCACTGAGAGAAACGACACTATATTGATAGTCGCCGCCCAGCTTTCGGCTTATTCTAGGGTCATAGGCCCGGCAGTACGGCAGATAGAAAATTTGCATCTGCCGCGCAACCTTTCCCAGAACCTGGAGCGGCCGTTTTTCCCAAATCCGCCCGTAATAAAACCGGTAAAACGCGCAAAGCGCTGCAACATCACCACGAAATTCGCGACGGACCTGGACCGCGATTGAGTTGGGATCGTACATCAGAAAATCAGCGTCAAAGCCGAGGGAATGGTAGGCGTACTGCCGAGCCGTACGAGATTTTTCGATCTCGGTCCGCAGCGCAAGGTAGAGGCGTTCCAGCCGATCGCGCGGATATGGAAGACTGACATTCTTTGCCAAATCGTTTGCCAACTGGTCACGAATAAGCTCGGCATGAAATACGAAAAGCGTGGTCGGCAAAAATGTCCGGCTCATTTCATCATTGCGACTGAGAAAGTGTTCCGGCAACAAAAGGACGGCGGCGCTAAAGACGAACCCGAGAGAAAACCAAACCTTTTGCCACCACCAACCACTCCGCCAAAACAAGGCAATGATTGGCGACAATACAAAAAGCGAAGCCAGACCAAAACTCGGTTTGATCGAAGCGAGAAAGATTGCGGTAAAGGCAAGCGCAATCGCATATGCAACCGTGGCCGTGCGCCGGTGCTGCAGAAAAAAACAGGCAAGAAATTGGATTAGCAGATAAAAAGTAATGCTGACGACAAACGCGCAGATGCCTTCGGGCCGGATCTCTTTCTCGAAAACAATCGTCTGCCACTGCAGGAGAAAGATCGCGGCCCCAACCAATCCCAGCAGATCGTGAGCAACGCGGCCGATCCGCGGATTTGGCACGAGAATGCGCGCACGCTTCCAGGTGAGTAAGAAAACTGCACCGGCCAAAAGTCCGAGGAAATGTTGAGCGATGGTGATGGCGCGAAAATCCGCAAAAAGGCGGAGAACCAAGAAGACAAAGCCAGGATAAACGAAATTGCGTCCGTTGGTGTGGCCAAATTGGGCACCGGTTAATTTTCGGAGAGCGGGCGAGAGATAGCCCCAGGTATCGGGATCGGCAATTGGATCGAGTGGGAGCTTAAAGCGTTGCCAAATCGCTCCGGCAAAAACGAGCGCAAGCAGAGTCCAATAAAAAAGCCGCCAAAGCGAATCTTCCCTCAGCCGAAACGATTGATTGCTTGCGAGCTGCGCGATCATTTCCAAGGTTCCGCCAATGTTTGAAGTAAGGGCGAAGGATAAAAGCACAAAAGCGCGCTCTGGGCGGCTCACAACTGGACACGGCGTGATTGAGACGCCGGCGTTCATGCCCGTAGGAACCCAGGGCAGCGTCAAAGCCGTTAGCTCGCGCGAGCTTCGCGAACTCGACACGCAAATTGTTCTCGGGAATACTTATCACCTGTTTGTCCGACCAGGACTCGACGTCATTCGGCACTTCGGTGGATTGCATAGTTTTATGAATTGGGATGGGCCAATTCTGACGGACAGCGGTGGTTACCAGATTTTTTCGCTCGCGAAATTGCGTAAGATTACGGAGGAGGGCGCGCATTTCCAAAATCACGTCGATGGGACGCCGGCTTTTATTTCGCCGGAAATCGCGATGCAAATTCAGACCGCGCTCGGCAGCGACATTGCCATGGTGCTGGATGAATGTCTGCCGTGGCCATGTGAGTACGATTTTGCGGCACGAAGCGCGGAATTGACGGCACGGTGGGCGCAGCGCTGTAAACGCGCTGTAGAGGCAGGCGTGTCGCCCGCAAGCCTTAACAATGCGGCCAGCGCGGCCGCCACTACAGCCAATCCTCTCCTTTTCGGCATCGTCCAGGGTGCGACGTTCCCGGAACTACGCAAACAAAGCGCCCTGGCGCTGGTTGAAATCGGATTCGATGGCTACGCCATCGGTGGCGTAAGCGTGGGCGAACCGGAGGAGGAAATGATGCGCGCGGTCGAATCGGGCGCGCAATTTTTACCGGAAAACAAACCCCGCTACGCGATGGGACTGGGTACGCCGCCGCAGTTGCTCGAGCTGATCGCGCGCGGAATGGATATGTTCGATTGCGTGTTGCCGACCCGGCTGGCGCGCAATGGTACCGCGTTCGCGAGTTCTGGCACGCTCAATCTGAAGAACGCCGAGTTCGCGCGCGACAAAAATCCAATCGAGCAAGATTGCGCCTGCCCGGCCTGCCAGGAGTACACGCGCGGTTACATCCGTCATCTTATCAAAGCTGAAGAAATTCTCGGGCTGCGCTTGATCACCCTGCACAACCTGCATTTCTATCTTAACCTGATGCGACACGCGCGCGCCGCCATTGAAAACGGAACCTTAAATGAATTCCGCTTCAACTTCGTTGCCAATTACAAAGGTCGGGAGGTCGATCTTACGCTGTCGTGATCGACCACCCTGAGTAGTGGGGCGCGAAGCCTTTCGACCGCAACAATCCCGGGCAAGGCTTTGCCACCAGTAAGCGGTGCATTTGAGCGCAGCGATTCGATTTCCTTCTGAAAAATTGCGGGTGACAGTCGCAAAGCTCAGTCCTGGAACTAAAAAATTGCAGGCGGCGCGAGTAAGATTAAGCTCCGACTCCCGTCTACTACCTGATGATTTTACTCACGCTCTTAGCTCAAGCGCAGACCGCCGCGCCTGGCAGTGCCGCCAGTCCCGGCGGCGGATTCAATCTTTTCGTCCCCCTCATCTTCGTCTTGATCATCTTCTATTTTATTGGGATTCGCCCGCAGGCGCGCCGGCAAAAGGAACAGCAGCAATTAATCAGTGCGCTCAAAACCGGTGATCGCGTCGTAACGAGTTCGGGCATTCACGGTCTGATTGCTAATGTGAAAGATTCCACGGTGATCGTAAAAGTTGCCGATAACGTGAAGATCGAGATGGAAAAATCGGCCATCGCGAGCGTCGCGAAGGCAGCGGAGTGAGAGAGTGACCGCCAAGATCGACAATCGGCACCTGGAATGAGTCCCGTATTCACATTTTTCATCGGGCTGTTGTTTCTGGTCCTTTTCGGGTGGTATTTCGCCACCGATTACGGGCTGCGCAAACGGCTCATCGCTACCCTACTGGCAGTGCTACTGGTCGCATTCAGTATTGCTACTATCTGGCCGCCGGAGAAAAACATCGCGCTCGGTCTCGACATCAAGGGCGGCACCTCGTTTCTGATCAAGCTCCAGCAAGTCGACAAGGACAAGCCGATCACTCCTGGTTTGCTTGATCAAGCCGTCGAGGTCATCCGCAAACGCGTCGATTATTTCGGCGGTGGCGAACCGATCATCAGCCCGGTCGGGCAGGACCGAATCCTGGTGCAGATTCCAGGCCTCGATACTGCGAAGATCCAGGAGGCGCGCGATCAACTTTCACGTGTAGCCAAGCTCGAATTCCGCCTGGTTTATCCGGACAACGGCGAACGACTGAAAGCGATCGACCAGGGAACCGAAGTAGTGCCGCCGGAATACAAAATCGAGACCTACAAACACGCTCCCGAAGATAATAACGAGAAAGCGACGACTGAACGTTTGCTGGTGAAAAAGAAAGCCGACCTTGGCGGTGATCGGGTGACCGAATCACATGCTTATTACGGCAATGAAGGCTGGACCGTGCAGTTGAAGTTCGATAGCGAGGGTGCGAAAAAATTCGGCCAAATCACCGAGCAATACAAAGGTCATCGGTTCGCCATCGTCCTGGATGGCATCATCCAATCCGCGCCTGTCATTCGCGATGCCATTTACGGGGGCGACGCGGTGATTACCGGTCATTTCACCGAAAAAGAAGCGCGTGGTCTCGCCAGTGTTCTGGAGAATCCGCTGCAAACGCCAGTAAGCATCGAAGAAGAACGCAGCGTATCCCCAACGCTTGGAGCAGATTCGATTCGCGCCAGCATCATGGCCGGTCTTGTCGGTCTGGCCATTACGCTGGTATGCGTTGCGGTTTACTATCGCTTTGCCGGCATCATCGCGTGCCTGGCGCTGCTGGTGAACATCGTGTTGCTCTTCGGCGCGCTGACCATGTTCCGCTTTGTTCTAACGTTGCCGGGCATTGCCGGAATTATTTTGACAATCGGCCTCGCGGTCGATGCCAGCGTTTTGGTTTACGAGCGCTTGCGTGAAGAACTCGCCCTTGGCAAATCGCTCAAGGTCGCGGTCCAGGCCGCTTACGAAAAGGCATTCAGTTCGATCTTTGACGCCAACGTAACTACGTTGATCACCGCGGTCATTTTGTTCTGGAAAGCAAGCGGCCCGGTCAAGGGGTTTGCTATCTCGCTTACGCTCGGAATTCTGGCGTCGCTTTTCACCGCGCTCATCGTTGGGCGCAACATCTTCCAATTCTTCGTTGATACCGGTCGCGTGAAAAAGATTTCGATGATGCACCTTATTTCGTCGCAAAATATTAACTTCCTGGGCAAAGGGTTTCTCGCCTGCATGTGCTCGCTCGCGCTAGTCGTTGCTGGTGCGACGTCGTTTTATCTTCGCGGTGAAAAGAACTTCGGCGTCGATTTCCGCGGCGGCGATTTGATTACCCTGAGCTCACCCCACGCGATCGATGTTGGAAAAGTGCGAGCGGCGTTGCAACCAATCAATCTGGCGGACGCAACAATTCAAGAATCGAACCAGGGCGGAAAATACTACATCACCGTCCGCACGCCTTTGCACACCAGCGACGCGGTCGAAAAACAAATCATGACCGCGATGCCGGAGGCCCAATTCAAAGTGGAAGGCGCGGAACGAGTCGGCGCACTTGTCGGGGGCGAACTGGCGCGCAGCTCCCTCGTTGCCCTCGGGCTCGGTATTCTCGGCATCTTGATTTTTGTGACCCTTCGCTTCGAACTTTCCTTCGCGGTGGGCGCGATCGTCGCGCTGTTGCACGACGTCTTGATCACGGTTGGCATGTTTTCGCTGCTTCACCGGGAACTGACGCTCACCATGGTTGGCGCTGTGCTTACCATCGCCGGCTATTCAATTAATGATACTATCGTTGTGTACGATCGGATCCGCGAAGGTTTGGCGAGCGGGCGCAAAGGTTCGATCGAACAGATCATGAACGAAAGTATCAATCAGACGCTGAGCCGGACTATCCTTACCAGCACCGTCACTTTGATCCCGATTCTGTGTCTCTTCCTTTTCGGCGGTGCGGTCCTGCGTGATTTCTCGCTGGCGATTATCATCGGCGTAGCTGTCGGGACCTACTCTTCCATCTTCATTGCCTCACCGATTGTGCTGTGGTGGACCCGTGCCCGCGGCGGGGGCAAAACCAGCCTGCAACGCGAAATCACTTCCAAGCAAACCAAGCCAGCAACCGCGAGCTAGCCTCGATGGTAAGGTTTTACCCGGGATTGCATGGATGACGCAGATTTAGCGTCTGAATTTTCTTCGTGGGCGGCCTGAGAGGCCATTCCCAGACCATTTGACGCGACGTGGACGGCCGGAGTAAATTACAGTTGCCCAGGGTTGAAATGGGCGAATTTTTTCGGAATCGAGGTGAATTGATGCCAGAAGTCATTGTTCGAAAAGGCGAACCAGTGGATCGCGCGCTCAAACGGCTGAAAAGCAAGCTGGACGCGGAAGGCATCCTCGATGAAGTGCGGCGCTTGCGCGCGTTTGAGACACCAAATCAGAAGAGCCGGCGCAAAGCCAAAGCCAACGCCAAGCGAGGCCGAACAAAGTTTCGGTTCAATCCGAACGGGTAACGGAAAATAGGCATTTTGATTTCGAGAACGCGGCGGAGAGCCGCGTTTTTCGTTTTATGACCGGCAGCCTTCAGGATTCGCATTCGCAGACGATCCGGAAACCCAGATCGTTGCAGGAGAAATTCGGGAGGTTGGCGCTGCGAGTAGTCGTGCGCAAACTGGCGAAGCGCGATTTCCAACTGCCGCCGCGATAAACGCGTTTGGTTCCGCTCGGGGGCCCGTGCGGATCAGTCTTCGGCGTCGGTTTGTATTGCTCAAAGAAATTGCTGCACCATTCCCAGATATTTCCCGACATATCCTCAATCCCGAACGGACTGGCCCCACGCGGAAATGATCCGACCGGCGCACTCTCCGCATAACCATCGTCGATCTGACGATCACTCCAGGCGAAGGAGGTATTTTTGTCGGCAAAATTGGCGAGATCGCCACGCTTATCGAAATTGCCCCATGGATATCTGCGTCCATCGGTCCCCTTGGCGGCGTATTCCCATTCCGCTTCCGTCGGCAGCCGATATTTTTTGCGCTCACGGATGCTAAGCCATTGGCAAAACTTCATCGCGTCCAGACTGCTGACATAAACAACGGGATGACGATCTCCGGTTGCAGGCGCGCGTTTACTTTTGTGAAGTGGATCGAAAGCTTCGTAATGCGCGTTGGTTATCGGAAAGCGCGACATGTAAAAACGGGTGACAGTAACGCGGAAATGCGGTGTTTCGTTTGGAGGTGCATCTGGAAACGGATTACCCATGATGAATTCTCCTGATGGAATAAGAAACATCTGTCCGCCGAGCGAATTGCTGTAATTGGGATATCGTTTCCGTTCCTGTTGGGGCGAAAGGACCGCGCGTTTGGGAGTAGCGACCGGAACCGGCTCTTCCACCACCTTGACCTTGGGCGACCCCTTCCCCGCACTCGTTCCATTCCGACCAACCGGGGTTGGGGGTTTTGCCTTAGCCTTGGTGATATCGGCGATTTGTTTCCGGTCGATTTCTTCAAGGTATTCATCCACCATGTCCTCGGCATCCCCCGGATCGAGGCCGGAGTTTTCCGCGATGTTGATTAAGGCGTCGCGTTGATCGTCAGTCATCGATTCCCCATCCAAACCGCTAAGCTGCAATACCCGTAGGAATTCCGATTTGGTGTCCCCCGGTGCGACTGCCACCATGGTTTCCACCTTTACTTCCGGCTCGGGAACGATCCGAGTTGTACCCGTTTCCTTTAATTTCGCTTCGATGAATTCGAGGACTTTTTCTTCCGAGAGACCGTGCTCCGCACCAAAACGCTGGAGCGCTTTCTCCTCTTCCGGCCGAAGCCCGCCATCCGCGATGGAGAAGGACAGAACCTTGTTAAATTCCGCGATCGCCTGTTGCTCTGCCTCGGCGGCCAGAACGGCATCAACTTTTTTTCGCCGCTCGGGATCAAGCAGTTCCATGCGCGCTTCCGTCAAATAGCGCGAAGATTCGTCCAGCCCGGCGCGCAAAAGCTGGGCAACGGGATTGCTCGGCTGATTTTTTAGCGGCAGTTTTTTCTGCCACCACCGCAAAAGCTCGCGGCAATGTTCTTCGATCAGCTCGTTAGTCGGATTCTCCTCGGCGTCGAGACAAAGACGCTCGTAGGGATTGGTCGATTTATACTTATTCCAACCATCCCACTTTTGGGGATCGTCGGGAAGGGGGGTTGGAAAAACAACTTCGCATTTCACGCCATCATGCAACCCGCAGAGATCCCAGATTCGCCGCCGCCTGTGCCACTTCGCTTGGCGCCAGACCGGTGTTTCGTTCGATGGAAACCTTGGCGCGGTTACCACTGGCCTCGACCGAAACTTCCAGAACTTGGTTGGGGTTATATTCGTAAGTCAGCTCAACTGGCGAACCCTTTGGCAAGAATGCCGGAAGTTCCACGTCACAAATCCCGAGCGGCGTACATTCGCCCGGCAACGTGCTTTCGCCTTCCACCACCCGGACAACGGCACGCTGCATATTGGACATGGCGGTGCCGAACGAATTTCGCGCACGCGCTGGAATCGCCGTCATTTTGCGGATCATTGGGAACACGTATTCCTCCAGGTGCACTTCATCCCACAGCACAACGCCAAGGGTGTGGGAAGTGATATCGGTTACCTGGATCAGACCGCCTTCGCGCCCAACAAATTGGTCGCGGGTGTCGGTCGGCAGCACCTGTTCGCCCGAGACTTTCTCTTCTTCAAGCAAGGAAAGAATCGCCTGGATCGAGGCGCCCTTCGCTACGGCCTCGTCGGGATTCACGTCGTCAATCACCGGCGCTTTGGTCAACTGGGAAACCAGGGTGCGAACCATCGGCATGCGGGTCATGCCGCCGACGAGCAAAATCTTGTCGATATCGTCCCAGGTCATGTTTGCTTCCTGCATCACCATCTCGCAAATGGTCTTGCATTTTTCGACCAGATGCTGGCTGCGGCGCTCGAATTCATTGCGTGTGATTTCGAGCTTGACGCTTTTGCCATTGTGATGATGAACGACCGCGCTTTGCATGCGGCTGGAAAGCTGGATCTTGGCTGACAACGCCCGGGTGTGCAGGTCCTGGTAACTTTGCAGATCAAGCAGCGGATTTTCTCCATGCTGGCGATCAAATTCTTCCGCCATGTGATTGACGATGGTATCGTCCCAATCCTTGCCGCCGAGCCGATGATCGCCATTGGTCGCGATCATGTTGATGTGCTGGCCCTGGATACGCATGATCGTGACGTCGAACGTTCCACCACCAAGGTCGAAGACGAAGACGGTTTGGTCCTCATTCAGTTTATCCAAACCGTAGGCAAGCGCGGCGGCCGTGGGCTCGTTGATAATTTGTAAAACATTGAAACCGGCGAGCTGACCGGCTGTGATGGTCGCGGTTCGTTCCGCGTCATTGAAGTAGGCTGGAACAGTGATGACCGCATCGGTGATCGGTTGCTTGAGGTACTTCTCCGCGTCGAGTTTGAGCTTCTTTAAAATCAACGCGCTACATTCTTCGGCTGAATAAACTTTGCCGGCAAATTCGCGATGAAATTGCTCCTTCGGTTTGCCCATCTCGCGCTTGACGAAGTCCACGATTTTCTCCGGCTCGGCCACGGCATTATTCTTTGCCGTCGTCCCGACGATCACGTTTGAGCCATCAAACAAGATCACCGACGGGGTGATCCGCTCGCTTTCGGCGTTCGGAACAATTTGCGGCTTACCGTAAGCATCGATATGGGCTACGGCAGAGAAAGTTGTGCCTAGATCAATACCGACTGCTTTGCGCTGGTTCATTTTTGGAGAAGTCAATGGGGCCGACTCGCCCCCACCTTGCAGGTGCAACTTTCGTGCCGCGCCGCCCTCGGAATTATCAGCGTTTTTCTGGGGCGCCAGCGGAGCCAGTGAAATAGAGACGCGATCAGTGCTCATGACAACGCAACGCGATAACCTCTTCCGGTCGTAAGACGTTTCCACGCCAAATGAAGCCGGGCTTAATCCGTTTCACAATTCGCCCGTTATCTTCGGCGCGCTCAGTCGACTCGTAATTAGCGACACGATGTATCGCTAGATCGACGAATTCTTTCGGTTCCACCTCGGTCACTTCCAAACGGTGAAACACCTCCAGCAAACCATGGATTGCGTTTCCCAAATTATCCTGCCAGCGCATTAACCGATCCGATTTCCGTCCCTCGGACGCGGTCTTGAACTGGGTCGCCAGAGTTGTGAGATCGTCGTATACCTCGATCAGGTCGCGAACGAACGGCTTTTGCAATGATTCGTAGAGGAAATTGTCGCGGTATTTCAAAAGTTCCTCGTGCAAAGAATCGAACAGGCGATGATTTACCGATTCGCTCGCGCGGATGGCGTCGATGCCTTCTTCGATTTTCTGAAACTGGGCCGCGGATTCGGTGGCATGTGCAGGCAGAATGATCGAGGCGATTTGCTCGACTCGGCGGGTCAGAGTTGATTCCAAGCTTTGCACGTTCTCATTGACGGCGCGGAATTCGCGCAGAAGCGAAGCGAAGTCATTGGTCTGCGTTTCTTCACGCGCTAACGTTGCTGCAGCGCTCAGTTCCTGCATCGTGCTGGCGAAGTCGTCGGGCATAAATCAGGCGCCGTAAAATTTCTGAATCGCCTCGACTAATCCCGCGATATCGTGCTGCTTCGCCTCCACGTCGACACTCAGCCCGCGCTCACGCGCCGTTGCCGATGTGATTGGGCCGATGCTGGCCACTTTCATCCCAGTCGGCCAAGGCAGCTTCAGATCGAGAAAATTTTCCACTGTCGATGAGCTGGTGAAGGTGATGAGATCGGCTCCTTCAGCCGAAAAACGGCGGCGCGCTCCGGTCGCGTCACGCGTTTCCGGAACGGTTCGATACGCAAACGCTTCGTCTACAATCGCACCCATGCCGCTCAGTTTTTTAGGGAGCAAGTCCCGCGCCTTCTCTGCCCGGGCAATCAGAATCCTCAGGTTTTCAACCCCACCCTCCTTCTCAAATTCCTTTACCACCGCTTCAGCCACAAACTCTTTCGGCTGCAAATCGACGTGAAGATGGAAATCCCTCACTCGTTGCGCCGTGGCCGGCCCGATGGCCGCAATCTTCGCAGGGCCGATCTCTCGCGCGTCATCATAGAGTTTGAAAAAAATCTCGAAAAAGGCGTCCACACCGTTCGGGCTGGTGAAAACGATCCAGTCATAGGAATGCGCATCCTGCACTAGCTCGGCAAACTCGCGAAGATCACTGGGCGCCTCGATCCTGATGGTGGGCAACTGGATGACGTCCGCTCCCAGAGCGCGCAATTGTGAACTCAACCCGCTTGCCTGTTTGCGGGTGCGCGTGACCACGATTCGCTTACCGAAAAGCGGACGGTTTTCGAACCAGTTTAAATTTTTTCGCAAGGAAACAACATCGCCGAAAATCGCGACAGCGGGCGCTTCGAAGCCCGCTGCGCTCGCTCGCTCTGCGATATTTTCCAGAGTACCAACAACCGTTTTTTGCTGTCCCACCGTGCCGAGACGGACGAGCGCCACCGGTAGGTTCGTTCGGCTACCGTGCGACAGCATTTCGCGGGTGATCGCAGCCAGTCGATCCATCCCCATTAACATCACCTGGGTGCCGCCCAGTTTCGCCAGTGCATCGAAGTCAATCGCGCTTTCGCCCTTCGTCGGATCCTCATGACCGGTGAAAAAAGTGACGTGCGAATTCTGGTCGCGATGAGTTACGGGAATTCCGGCATAGGCGGGCGCCGCGATGGCGGACGTAATTCCAGGGACAACTTCGAAATCAATTCCAGCCGCGGCTAGCGCTTCCGCTTCTTCGCCCCCACGTCCGAAAGTAAATGGATCGCCTCCCTTCAGCCGCACGACATTTTTTCCGAGACGCGATTTTTCGATTAGGAGCGCGTTGATTTCATCCTGCGAAAACGTTTTCTCGCCAGCACGCTTTCCAGCGAAAATGATTTCGGCGTCAACCGGGGCCCAGTCCAGCATTTCCGGATTGACCAGCGCGTCGTAAACAATTACGTCCGCGCGTTCGAGCAACTCTTTCGCACGCAGCGTAACCAGTCCCAGATCGCCTGGGCCCGCTCCGACCAGAAAACATTTTCCTTCCTGACTCCTACTTTTGCTCACGCTCGAGCTTTCTAAAAACTTCGCCCGCCAGTTTCTCCGGATCGCTTCCTCGCCCGCTCGCCGTCTTTGGCGCCAGTGCATCCCCAAATAGTTGGACGCGCAATGCCATTTCGCCCTTCATAAACCGAGCGCGCACGCCCACCGGCAAATCGCAATCTCCCTGCAATAACCGTAAAAACTCCCGCTCCGCTCGTAAACAAAGATGCGTTTCCACGTCATCAATCGACGACATGATTTCGCGCGCGACCCAATCGGCTGCGCGTGTTTGCAAAGCGATGATGCCCTGACCGCCAGCCGACAAAAAATTTTCTGGCGGGAGTATTTCGGCAAAAAGCCTCTGGCCTTCAAATTCAAACTCCGGTGGCAAGAATCCGAGCCGCTCCAAGCCGGCGCGCGCCAGAATAATCGCGTCCCAATCGCTTTCGATGAATTTGCGCAAACGGGTTGGCACGTTTCCGCGTAGCGCTACGACCCGTGCGGCGGGATTACTCCAACGCGTTTGCCTTTGTCGCCGCACACTTCCCGTCGCAATCGTTGCGACCGGCGCATGTGCTGTGCTTTTCCGCAGCAACAAATCTTCCGCTGCGCAACGGGGCAAAACCGCGGTGATCGTAAGTGCGTTATCCATTTCGCTGGGCAAATCCTTCGCGCTGTGCACCGCGACATCAATGCGCTTTTCCATCAGCGCCCGCTCCAGCTCAGCTGTGAAAATTCCTTTGCGCCCTTTTGTTCGGTCCAATTCGCTCGGTGCAACGTGCTCATGGTCGCCTGTCGTGCGAATAATTTCGGTTGCTACCTTGACGAAAGGCCGGGCCCGAGCCAGCGCTTCCTCAACCATTCGGGTTTGCGCCAATGCCAATTCACTCCCGCGAGTGCCGAGAACTATTTCCTGTCGCGGTGTTTCCTGAACGCCAGACCTTGGTGACTCTTCGACGCTCACGAAGCGTCGCTACAGTTCAGATGCCCGCAATTCTCCGCTGACACGCGTCGGGCACTCTTTTGTTGGTCGCGTCCCGGACTGAGACAATCCCAAATGTTTTTGAAAATCCGCGACGTGTTCGTCGATGATCGCTTCGGCGGCGGCGATTTGCTGCCGGCGAAGCTCGTGTGATTCGCTGGCAATCTCTTGCAAGGAATCAATGTCGTAGAGATAAACACCGTCGAATTCGTTCACTTCGGGAGAAACGTCCCGCGGGACGGCAATATCGATGATAAAAAGTGGGCGATCGGCTCGGTCGCGCAAAATCGGAACAAGCAACGGCGGAGTCAGGAGGTGCGTTTCGGCCGCAGTCGATGAAATTAGAATATCGATTTCGCGACACTGTTCGAGCCAGGTCGCAAACGGCACCGCAATTCCTTCCAACTCGTTTGCCAGCTCTTCCGCACGTGCCGGTGTCCGATTGCTTACGCGTAGATCTGAAACCCCGCGAGAAGCGAGCGCACGCAAAGTTTTGGCGCTCGTTTCCCCAGCCCCCAATACCAAAACTTTTCGCCCTCGCAAATCACCAAAAATCTTCTCCGCCAAATCGACTGCCACCGAACCCACCGAAACAGGTCCCCGCGTAATCTGCGTCTTTGAGCGCACTTGTTTTGCCGCCCGAAAAGCACGCTGACACAGTAGATGCAGCAACGGCCCGGCATTTCCACTCGCACGCGCGTCAGCATAAGCGCGCTTGGCCTGGCCGAGGATTTCGGTTTCGCCCACCACCATGGAATCAAGCCCCGCCGCGACACGAAAAAGATGCCGCGCGCATTCCGCATTCTCCTTGCGATAAAATGCTTTCAAATCGTTTTTCGAGCTTGGTCCGTCATCGATGCGCAAAGATTCTGCGATTTCTTCGTTCGCGATATTTGCACCCGCTGCGGCGTAAATTTCCACCCGATTACAAGTCGTGAGCAACAGCACTTCGCTGCAGCCGAGATGACGCAACAGTACGGGCGATCGGGCATGACCAGCAAAGCGTTCACGTGCTTCGATCGGCGCGGTGCGATGGTTGAGACCAAAGCAGAAAAGGTTCATGCGCGATGACCGACAAACTCGATGCTCCATAGAAGCGACAGCGCGACGGCGAATGCGACCACACACAGCGTGGCAATCCGCCGCGGCGCCATCCAGCGTAAATAGCGTCCCTGCAAAATTGCGCCGTACAAAATCCAAATTGCAATCGCCAAAGCGATCTTGGTCCACGGAAGTGGCTCCCCGACAAAAAATCCGCTGATTAACCCCACGCTATAGAGAACAAAGCCGAACCAAAGCAGCCGCGTCATTGCCGAAAAGAGATTAGGCAACGGAGGCAAATGATAGAAGATTGACCGCAATTGGTGGGTCTTGAGCTGCCGTTCCTGCACCAGATACATGGCGCCCGCGACGCAAGCGAGTGCGAACGCCCCGTAGGCGATGATCGAAATGGAAGCATGAAATTCCAACCAAGGATTTGGAGCGATCGGGAAAGCGCGCGGGGTATCTATCGGCAAGAGCAAAGCGGCGAGTTGCACTAGAACAACGAGCGGGGCCGTAAACGCGCCCATAAGGGAGAGGCGGTAGGTCGTTCCAATCAACAGGTAGATAAGGGCGATTGACCAGGCCAGAAAGACGAGCACTTCAAATAAATTCGTAATGGGACAACTCCCCAGAGCGTGTCCGCGAACGGAAAGAAATGCAGTCTGCAAAACGAAACCAAGCGCGATTGTTAGGAAAACAAATCGGCTCCGTCGAAAGATGCGGGCACGAAACGAAATAACGGTTCTGATTACCGCCGCCAGATAGCAAACCGTCGCGAGAATCAGGAGCTGTCGATCCATCGTGCAGCAGAGTAAAGCGGGCGCTCCGCTTCGCAACCAACTGCACGGCGTTTGACCTTTCTGTGCGAGGCGCTAGCATCGGCCCCGGCGATGGCTGAAGAGACGCTTTCTAAACTACGCGCAGCCGTGCGCGACGTGCCCGATTTTCCAAAAACCGGAATTATTTTTAAGGATATCACCCCAATTCTGAAGGATGGCGTGCTATTCCGCGCCTCAGTTGATATTTTTCTGCGCCAATTGTGCAACAAGCGAATCGATAAAATCGTCGGCATCGACGCGCGTGGGTTTCTTTTTGGTTCTGCGGTTGCTTACGAGCTTGGCATCGGCTTCGTGCCGTTGCGTAAAAAGGGGCGGCTCCCTTATCGGACCGAAAGCGCGAGGTATTCGCTCGAGTACGGCGAAGCCGAAATGGAGTTGCACATCGACGCGATCGAGCACGGCGAAAAAGTTGTATTGATCGACGATTTGCTCGCCACCGGTGGCACCAGCGCCTCCGCTGCGACCCTGATCAAAAAAGTTGGCGGCGATTTAATCGAAGCGATCTTTCTGATCGAGCTGGAGTTTCTGCACGGGCGCGAGAAGCTCGCTCCAACACCGGTGACATCGTTTCTGAAATATTGAACTGGTCATCCCGAGCCGCAGAGACGGCGGGGGACCTCATAGTTGGTCACACTCTATCCAAGCGTGTGTAAGCAATCATCAATTGAGAGGTCCCTCACATTCGTTCGGGATGACAGCCACATTGATCGTCGCAGCTACGAGCGGCCACCACTACTTCCACTCTAATCGCTTGTAGTTCGAGCTGGTCGTGGATCGCTTGCAACAATGCCAACGCCTCTTTGCCCGGCATGTACTCGCAGCGCAATTGGATCCGCGCGGTCCGACCGGCAAGTTCCGGATGCGCTTCTGTCATTTCACCGTCGAGAATAAATGACGCGTAAGCATTGAATTTTTCCTGCATTTCGTGCAGCTGCTGATGACTGCCATCCCACGGCCTGGGTTCGTTCATCACCAGCAACACTTCGCCGGTTTTTTGATCGACGCCGAACAAGTCGATAACCGCGGGATTGACAATGCCGGTTGATGTCTCTCTCATGTGCTCGTCGATTCTATTAAATAACGGCGACGGAGCAACGGTGCCGTGTTGGAATGAGGCGAACCTAGATTGGTGCTAGATCGCCATGCTCTAGGAACACAGACTTCCAAAGTGTTGGTTCAGCGGAGTTCTGCTCCGCTGAAACTGCGCTGCAAGAACAGCGGGGAGAATCCCCGCTGGGCGCACCGGCCTCAGGCCCCGTGTTCCATTCGCCTTGGTGGCGAGGTTTGAACGCCACTGATTTCGCACGATAATCGGGCGTGGCAAAAAAAGCGAAATCAGCGCCCTTAACTCTGCTCGGGCGGAGCGAGGCACGCATTCCCGCTTCACCCGTGGAGGCGACTTTGGAAACTTTCCCAAACCCGGCGCGACGCAATTACCGAATTCATTTTGAAACGTCAGATTTTACTTCCCTTTGTCCGGTAACCGGACAGGCAGATTTTGCCAAAATCGAGATCGATTACATCCCGGGGAAACTTTGCGTAGAAAGCAAATCGCTAAAATTTTACCTGGCCTCATTTCGCAATGAACGCGGATTCAACGAGGCGGTGGCGAACCGCATTCTTGATGACCTCGTTCGCGCCTGCCAACCACGTGAAGCAAACATCACCGCCTCCTTCTCCGCTCGCGGCGGGATCGCGCTGACGGTGCGGGCGAGTTTTCCTGATCGCTCGGTAGGGGGAGACTCTAGCGGGCCAGCGAAGAGCGACGGCTCCGCAGCGCGTCGACCTACCGGCGGGAGATGAAACCCGCAGTTGTTTTGCTGAGCGGCGGTGTCGACTCGGCGACGACGCTGGCGATCGCGAAAGAGGAAGGCTATGAAGTTTTCGCGCTCTCCTTTCGCTACGGACAGCGTCACGAGATTGAGATCGACTCTGCCGAACAAGTCGCCAAATCTTTGGGCGTCAGCGAGCATCGGGTGATCGAAATCGATTTGCGCGGGTTTGGCGGTTCGGCTCTAACCGACGCGATCGAAGTTCCGAAAAATCGCGGCGCTGACGAGATGGCGGGCAGAATCCCCGTTACCTACGTGCCGGCGCGAAACACAATCTTCCTTAGCTACGCTTTGGCCTGGGCTGAGGTAATACGTGCGCACGACATTTTCATCGGGGTGAACGCGCTGGATTATAGCGGATACCCTGATTGCCGGCCGGAATTCATCGCTCAATTTGAAAAATTGGCGCGGGTGGCGACGAAAGCGGGAGTAAACGGCGTCCACTATCGGATTCATGCGCCGTTAATTGAGATGACGAAGGCACAGATCATTCGGAAAGCGGTCGAACTTGGCGTCCAATTCTCGTTAACCCATAGTTGTTACGACCCGACGCCAGACGGCAGGGCCTGTGGCGAGTGCGATTCCTGTTTGTTACGCGCGAAAGGTTTTCGCGAAGCCGGAATTCCCGATCCGACGCGCTACATATCTTTTGCGCGCGGCCAGGCGGATCGACCGCTCCGCGGGCGATGTTAAAATGATTGCGGCGGCGTAGTTTCAGTCGCGCAATCCCGGAATGTGCGCGTAGCCAACGAATCGCGGGTGCACGTTACCATCTTCAGCCTCATCTTTGTCCGCGCGCGGCATTTTGAAATCGAACACGCTCACGCCGAATCGCTGCTGACTCTGATAAGTCCGGCCGTCACTCGCACCCACCATGACGCGGGCACCGGTTTTCTTCTCGCGTCCAAGGTAGATCATGGCGTGCGTGATCGGTGGATCGCGCTGGATCGCATAAGTACCGGTCCAGAAGAGCAAGTCGCCCGGTTTTAGATTATCGAATTCAAAGGAATCCTCTTTCCGACTCACCACCGGCTCGAATTTCCCAGCTCGTCGCACCCAGATGTATTGCTCGCTGGAGTCACGCGGCACGCCCTCCACGCCGTTTTGTTTGAGCACGAAATAGACAAAGCCTGAGCAATCCATCCCACCGTTATCTGGATCGGCTGAGCCGTACTTGTAATCCAGATTGCGTGTCGTGAGTTCGAGTGCCGAATTGAGAAGTTGCTGCACTTTTGGCGGATAATTCTCGAAACCAGTGATCGCTTCCGGTGACAACGTCGCGTTCGGCGCGCCACGCTTTCCTTTTTCAGGAGTTGCCGTGGCGGTTGACGAAAGAGAAGGGGTCGGTGTTGGCGGTTGAGGTGGCGTCTCGCTCGGCTCCGGCTTTGGCGAAGATTTCTTTTTTGCCTTCGACGACGGAGACGCGCTTGGCGACGAAGAGACGGATTTCTTTTTGGGCGACGAAGTCGGCGAAGGCGACGCCGATTCTTTTTTTGCGGTCGTAGATTTTTTCCGTTTGTGTGGTGTAGGAGTTGGCGTCGGCGTGGAAAAAATCTTTTTGATTTTTTCACCGACGGATTCTTCCGCGGCTAACGGCGGTGCAATTGTCGCCGATAAGATTAGAACCGACGCCAGAAACGTCGAGAGTTTAAGGATAGTGGGCCGGGATTCCTCGACTCCCCTGCGCTTCGTTCGAGCTAACATTCAAGCGTCGATTTCCTTCAGCACTGCTTTATTGATCCGGATTCCGGCATCGAGGTTTTCCAGCGGAAAATTCTCGTTCGGCGAGTGCGCGCGGCAGTCAGGCAAAGCGAGTCCGAGGAGGAGCGTCTCCGCACCAAGAATGTTACGGAAATCCGACACGATCGGAATGCTCCCGCCTTCGCGAATCAGGACCGGATCGCGTTCGAACGCTTTCTTGAGTGCCCGCTGCGCTGCCTCACCATATTTCGAATGCGGATCGGTCAGATACCAGGGACCGGCATGCCCAGCGGCCATGTCGAGCTTCACCCCGGGCGGGCAATTTTTCTGCAAATGTTCCTGCGCCAACGCGATGATCTTGTCGCCGTCTTGGTTCGGGACGAGACGGAGAGTGAGCTTGGCCATCGCCTCGCGTCCAATTACCGTCTTGGTCCCCTGCCCCTGGTAACCGCCGCCAAATCCATTGATCTCCGCTGTCGGGCGCGCCCAAATCCGCTCCATCGTTGAAAAACCTTTCTCGCCAAATAATTCCGGGACGCCGGTCTCTTTCAGGATTTCTTCATCGATGTTCACTGGAATTTTGCGCCACATTTCACGCTCCCAATCTTCCAACGGCAATACGTCATCATAAAAACCCGGGATGGCAATGTGCCCAGTCGCGTCATGCAAAGTGGCGAGCAAGCGAGCCATGGCCGTGAGCGGATTCGCGACCGCGCCGCCATAAATTCCCGAGTGTAAATCCATTTGGGGGCCGGTGATTTTCAATTCCAACCCTGCCACACCGCGTAACCCGTAGCTCATCGTCGGAACACCACGCGAAATCATCCCGGTATCGGAAACGACCACGACCTCCGGCTTTAACGCAGCCCGGTTCTGTGAAAGAAAGTTGCCGAGGTTGCCGCTGCCAATTTCTTCCTCTCCTTCGATGACAAAATGCAAATTGACCGGGAGATCACCGGCCGCCTCGATTTGCTCCTGCACTCCGAGAATGTGTGAAAGGATCTGACCTTTGTTGTCGGTCGCGCCGCGGGCGAAGACGTAACCATTTTTCAAAACCGGTTCGAATGGCGGTGAATCCCAGAGCCGCACCGGATCGGGCGGCTGGACGTCGTAATGACCGTAGATCAAAACGGTGCGGCGGCCTGCTTTTTGTTTGTTGTGCGCCCAAACCACCGGATGCCCAGGGGTGGGACAAAGTTTGGCGGACAAACCGATCTTGGTCAGTTTTTCCACCAGCCAATGCCCGCACTCAGTTACCTTTTCCGTGTATTGATCGTCGGTCGAGATGCTGGGGAAGCGGAGAAACTGATAAAAATCTTCGAGATGACTTGCGCGCATGGGTGGACGGTAGCGACGCAAAAGCGTTTGTCATCCCAAGGGGCGTCCTCCCCCTCGCCGTAGCTTTATGCGAAGGTGGGAGAGACTCCCGCGGCAAAACTTTAAAAGTAACGGGCGTCCCCTATCCGGAAAGACTTATAGTTGATCGCACTTTATTCGAACCTGTGTGTGCAATGACTATCGAGAAGTCCTTCGCATTCGCTCGGGATGACAGCAGTGCTAGCATGAACACATGGTCGTATCGCTCCGTTCCGCTGTCGTTTGTCTCCTCGTGATTGCATGCTTCGGGATTTCGTTCGGCCAAATCGATCGCATCACCGGAAAACCCTTTGCCACGCGCTCGGAAGTCCTGGCCCGGCACGGAATGGTTTGCACGAGCGTGCCCGCAGCCACGCAAGTCGGGCTCGACATCTTGAAGCGCGGCGGTAACGCGGTCGATGCTGCGATCGCGGCCAACGCCACCCTTGGCTTGATGGAACCGGTTTCAAACGGTATCGGCGGCGACCTTTTTGCCATCGTTTACAGCGCGAAAGAAGACAAACTTTACGGCATCAATGGCAGCGGCCGCTCTCCGCTCGGTTTGAGCTATGAACAAATGAGAGCGGAGCTCGACAAGTTGCATCGCAAAACGATTCCGCCGCGCGGCATGCTACCGATCAGTGTGCCGGGAACAGTGGATGCATGGAGCGAATTGCATAAGAAATTCGGCAAACTCAAGTTCAGTGACGACCTGGCGCCGGCCGTGAAATATGCCGAAGAAGGCTTTCCGGTGACCGAGCTGATTGCCTTTTATTGGCACTTTGGACCGGAAGTTTACAAAGACCTGCCCGGCGGTTTTCTCGAAACTTATACCCTCGATGGTAAGGGGCGGACGCCGGCAAAAGGAGACATTTTCAAAAATCCCGCGTTGGCAAAAACACTGCGATTGATCGGAGAAAAAGGTCGTGATGCTTTTTACAAGAGCGAAGTCGCAGACAAGATCGACAAGTTCATGCAGGAAAACGGCGGCTATCTGCGCAAAGCAGATTTTGAGAAGCACACTTCGACATGGGTCGATCCGGTCTCGACGAACTACCGCGGCTACAATGTGTTTGAGCTACCGCCGAATGGACAGGGCATCGCGACCCTCCAGATCTTAAACATTTTGGAAGGTTTCGATCTCAAATCGATGAGTCGGAACTCAGCGGAAACGCTGCACATCATGGTCGAAGCGAAAAAGATTGCGTGGGCGGATCGCGCCAAATTTTATGCCGACCCGGAGTTCGCGAAAATTCCGCTCGCCGGTTTGCTTTCGAAAGAATACGCAGCCGAACGGCGAAAGTTGATCGATCCCGGGCACGCGGCGAAGGCTGTAGAGGCAGGCATGCCGCCTGCCAACGGGGCTGGGTTGCAGCCGACGCGGGAGCCACGACAAGATTCTACCGCGACGCCAAAACGTTCCCCGGTCGACGATGGCGATACCATTTACATGTGCACGGCGGATGATGACGGTAATATGGTCTCGCTCATTCAGAGTAACTACCGCGGCATGGGCAGCGGGATTGTCGTACCGGGACTCGGTTTCATGTTTCAAGATCGTGGCGAGCTTTTCTCGATGGAGCCCGGCCATGCCAACGTCTACGCGCCAGGCAAACGTCCGTTTCACACCATCATTCCGGGATTCGTGATGAAGGATGGAAAACCGTGGGAAGCGTTCGGGGTGATGGGAGGCGGGATGCAACCGCAAGGACACGTCCAGGTCCTGACCAATCAGATCGATTTTGGTTTGAATGCGCAGGAAGCGGGCGACGCTTCACGCTGGCAGCATGAGGGAGATAATGAACCAACCGGCGAAAAAATGGAAAAAGGTGGCTACGTTGAAGTCGAGAGCGGAATCCCATATGAGATCGTCCGCGAACTGGAAAAACGCGGTCACGAGGTGCGCTTTGACGTAGGTGGCTACGGTGGCTACCAAGCCATCAAAGTAGAGCTGCATGATGGCCAGCGCGTTTACGTCGGAGCAAGCGAATCGCGCAAAGATGGTCAGGCCGCAGGTTATTGAACCTCGGAACGAATCGCGTCGGCATCCTAAAACGCTGAAAGCTTTGCCGTGTGGCATATCTCCTGCGCGCAGGCGATTCGATGTCTCCCGGTCGCATCACGGACCAATCTCATACCGGCCCTGCGCCCCCAGACCCGTTTTCCACCATCCGACTAGTTGGCTGCATCGCGGTCACCACAGCGATCTACTTCGTAACAGGCAAGTTAGCGCTTTTTCTCGCCATACCTCCCGGGTATGCGACCGCGGTCTGGCCGGCGGCCGGCCTCGCACTGGGCTGTCTCCTTCTATTTGGCAATAGCGCCTGGCCGGGCGTTATCATCGGATCTTTTCTCGTCAATTTTTGGACGTCCCTCGATACCGCAACATTTAACGCGATCATAAGATCGGTTGCGGTCCCGGCCTTTATCGGCGGAGGCGCAGCCCTGCAAGCCCTAACGGGGGCATTCCTGGTGCGCCGTTTCGTCGGTCTGCCAACAGCACTGGCCACTGAGAAGGAGGTCTTCCGTTTTTCGTTGGCGGCGACGGCGAGCTGCCTCATCACCCCTACGATCGCGGTAATGACCCTTTGGTTAGCGCGCCTTGTCTCTTCCGCCGATTTCTTAACAAACTGGGTCACGTGGTACGTGGGCGATTCAATCGGAACGCTGATCTTCGCCCCGCTGGTTTTGATCTGGACCTTTCGCACCGCGGACTGGCGTCGTAAGCTTTCCATTACGGTACCGATGGCCTTCACCCTTACCGTGGTGGTGGCTCTGTTTTTCCAGACCAACCGATGGGAACAAGGGCGGATCAAGATGGAGTTCGAGCAGCGGATCGGGAATCTCACCCAAAAACTCCAAAGCGATTTTGATGGTTATCTCGATGTCCTGCGCTCGATACAGAACTTTTTTGCAAGCTCACCCTCAGTGAGCCAGGGCAGTTTCCACTCGTTTGTGGCGAGAGACATCTCCGATCATCCGGAAATCCAATCGCTTTCTTGGAATGCACGGGTTCCCCAGTCGAAAGTATCGGCTTTTATCGAGGCGGCCCGCCGCGATGGGCTGGCAACTTTTCAACTGACCGAGCGCGATGCCCAGCAAAAACTGATTCCGGTAACCGCGCGTAATGAATACGTTGTCATCCGTTACATCGAGCCTCTGCTTGGAAACGAGAGGTCTCTTGGATTTGATATCGCGTCCGATCCGGTTCGGCGCGAAGCATTCGAGTGGGCAAGAGATAAGGGAGAAGCCCGCGCCACTAAACAAACTCAACTCATTCAGGACAAGGACACGGCTCCTGGCTTCGTGGTCTATCTGCCAATCTACACCAACGGCTTTTCTCACGATACGGTTGAAGAGCGTCAGCATCGGTTAGAAGGCTACGTCGCCGCAGTTTTTCGAATTGCGGATGTGATAGCTCAATCGCTCAAAGGGGTCGATCAAAAGGGCCTCCAACTGCGATTTTTCGATCAGGGCGCGGCCTCGACAACGCAGACTTTTTTCCAGAATTCAACCGAACGCGCGAAGCCGGCGGTCTTGCAAATGAAAACGAACATTGAAATGGCTGGACGGAAATGGTCATTGGAATCTTCCCTCTCGCCTGAGTATTTGCGGGCCCATCGCTCCTGGCAGTCTTGGAGCGTGCTCGCTGTCGGCCTGCTCTTCACCGGACTACTCGGCGCATTCCTGCTCGTCGTCACCGGACATCGCCAACGCGACGAGGTTTTGGTCGCGGAACGGACGCACGAGCTGGTCGCGGCTAACGCGATGCTACATCGCGAGATCGCTGAACGCTCCGTCGCTGAAAATGGACTGCGCGTTTCGGAAGCGAAACTTCGTTCTGTCACCCACTCCATCGGTGACGCGATTGTCTCGGCAGATGACAGTGGAAACATCGTTTTTTGGAATCCCGGAGCCGAAGCGATTTTTGGCTATAATGAAAGCGAGGCAATCGGCAAGCCACTCAACACCATTATCCCACAGCGCTACCACGGCCTCCACCGCGATACGATGGCGCGCCTCAAAGCCGGAGGGGAAACACGCGTGGTCGGTAAATCAGTTGAGCTCGAGGGCCTGAGAAAGGATGGCGCCGAATTTCCGATCGAACTCACTCTTTCCTCGTGGAAAACGAACCAGGGCCAATTTTACACCGGAATCTTGCGCGACATCACCAGACGCAAACACGCGGAAGACGCCCTCAAATCTAGCGAGTCGCGTTTAGCAGAAGCACAGAGAGTTGCACACGTCGGAAGCTGGGAATGGGACATAGTCACCAAACAAGTGTTCTGCTCGGAGGAACAGTACCGGTTATTTGGGTTCGCGCCGGACGAATTCCTGGCCAGTTACGATCGTTTCCTGGCCTCCGTTCACCAGACGGACTGCAAGCGGGTGCGGAAATGGTTGAAGGAATTGGTCCGGGGCAATCCGTCCAGCGGGATCGAGGCCCGGATTATTTTGCCGAGCGGCGACATTCGGCTCCTGCATAGCCTGGCCCGGATCGTCGTCGACAATGCCGGAAAAGTAGTCCGGATTATTGGAACGTCTCAGGACATTACCGAGCGAAGCAAGGCCGATCAAAAATTCAAATCACTGCTCGAATCCGCTCCCGATGCCATTGTCATCGTCAACGGCGGGGGAACGATCGTGCTGGTGAATTCGCAGGCAGAAAAAATCTTCGGTTACCAGCGCGAGGAATTGCTTGGAAGAGAGATTGAAATTCTTGTGCCTGAACGTTTCCGTGGGAAGCATCCCGGTAATCCGCGGGGCCTTTTCAAGGATCCACGCAGTCGCCCGATGGGTGCCGGATTGGAGTTGGCGGGGGCGCGCAAGGATGGGAAGGAGTTCCCGATTGAGATCAGCCTTAGCCCCCTCGAAACGGATGAGGGGATTCTGGCGATGGCAGCAATTCGCGATACCACTGATCGCAAACGCGCTGAGCGGGAGTTGCATACCGCCAAGGAAGAGGCAGAGCGAGCAAACAAGGCCAAAAGCGAATTTCTTTCCCGCATGAGCCACGAATTGCGGACGCCCCTAAATGCAATTCTTGGATTTGGTCAGCTCATTGAAAAACAGAGTCCGACCGGGACTCTTCGCACTCGGGCCGGCTATATCACCGGTGCCGGGCGTCACCTGCTAAATTTGATCAATGAAATCCTGGATATCAGCCGAATCGAAGCGGGGGCAATGCAGTTGTCCTTGGAGCCAGTTAATCTCGATGATGTTTTGCATGAAGCGCTCGATATCATGCGACCACTGGCGGCGGAGCGCGCCATCGAATTTACGGCACCTGTCCGAACCGACCGGCCGGTTTATGTTTTAGCCGACCTTCAGCGTTTCAAACAGGTTTTGCTCAACTTATTCTCGAACGCGGTGAAGTACAGTCCAGAAAAGGGAAAGGTTTCAATCTCTTATCGATCTTCCGGCGAGGGCGCGATGCGGATTGTGGTTAGCGACATGGGTTCTGGTATCGCCAGTGAGAAATTGTCACGGCTATTTACACCCTTTGACCGCCTGGGAGCAGAACAATCTGCGGTAGAGGGAACTGGCCTTGGCCTTGCTCTCTCTGCCCGTATCATACATGCGATGGGGGGCGGTATTGGTGCCAGCAGCGCAATTGGACGCGGCAGCACTTTTTGGGTCGATCTTCCTCGAGCCGAACCGCCTTCAATCGCAGAGCCGGAACACAGTGAGGATGAACCCGCACTGGACCAGAACCTCGCTGCCGGCAAGCGCACCATCCTTTATATCGAGGACAATCTTTCCAATCTCAATCTCGTTCAGGAAATTCTTCGCCAGCAACCGCAGATCGAGCTGCTGAGCGCAATGCAGGGCCGGCTCGGTTTGGATCTGGCACGCAAACATTCACCCGATCTCATTCTTCTGGACATACATCTGCCTGATTTGAACGGATGGGACGTCTTTTCGCAACTGCGGGGCGAGGTAACGACGCGAGACATCCCGGTCGTTATCATTAGTGCTGACGCGACCGCGCGGCAAATTCAACAGTTCATGACAGCCGGCGCTCGCGATTACCTGACCAAACCATTTGATGTCACCAAATTTTCCCGAGTGATTGAAGAATCGGCCTGGCCGTCAACCGATTCCAAAACGTTAATCCAAAAACCGAACAAAAGTCCTTTGGCGAGCGTGATCAGTTGACAGATGAAAACGCGCCCGAGAAAAGCGAACTAAAATCAACAAAGAAGGCTGACTCATACCAAATGAACACTACCCAATGGCAAAGCGACCTCGTAGCTTACGTGAAAATGAAGATCCTCATCGTGGACGACGAACCCACTAATGTCGCTCTTTTGGAGGATATGCTAAGCGAGCAGGGTTACACCCATCTGAAGTCAACGACTGATTCCCGCCGTGTCTCCGAACTTTGCCGCGAGTTCGATCCAGACTTGATCCTGCTCGATTTGTTCATGCCATATCTTGACGGATTCTCGGTTCTAGACTCCCTGCGTGCCGAGCGGAGTGAAGTCTACTTGCCAATCATTGTCCTCACGGCCGATGTTAACGAGGAAACGAAGCGCCGGGCCCTGCATTGTGGTGCAACCGATTTTCTGAACAAACCTTTGGATCACATCGAAGTGCTCCTGCGTATTCGCAATCTGCTCGAGACCCGGCGTATTCATCAGTTGCTCGATAATCGGCGCGCCGCTTTGGAAGAGGCAATCCAGGCGCGCACGTCAGAATTGCACGATGTGCAAGCCGCGTTTGTCGATTGTGCCAGACGGTTTCATCGTGTCTTGGAGGATGCCAAGGGTGGTTGAAAACAAACCCCGACTTTAGTTAAAGCTTTCTTTCGGGGCAGCTTGCTGCTTGTCTCCGGTCCCTGGACCGAGCACCATTCGCGGCATGGCTGACGACGCGACGCTATCGATCAAGCAAGCGGAACAGGTTGATCATCAACTTGTCCGCGGCATCGGAATTCCCGCGCTTACCGCCAACATTGTCAGCTCGACCATTGGCGCAGGAATTTTCGTGATTCCCGCCACGGTCGCGGCAGGACTGGGGCCGGCGGCGCCGCTGGCATTCATTTGCTGCGCAATCGCGATGGTTCTGTTCGTGACTTGTTTCGCCATCGCGGGTAGCCGTGTTTCGCTCACAGGGGGACTCTACGCCTATGTCGAGGTCGCGTTCGGGAAATACGTCGGCTTCCTCGCCGGCATGCTTTATTTTCTGACTGCGCTTGGAGCGGTTGCAGGGGTGGTTAACGTGCTCGCAAATTCAATCGCGCTGGTCATTCCATTTCTCGGCGGACCAGCGATGCGCATCGCCGTGATGCTTATAGTTTATGGCGTGCTCGTGTTTATCAACATTCGTGGTGTGCGCGAAGGCGCGAGCGCAGTCACGACGATCACGATCGCGAAACTTCTCCCGTTACTTCTGTTCATTGGCGTCGGAATCTTTTTCATTAATCCGCAAAATCTCAGCTGGCCCGGTTGGCCCGGCAGTAAAGCGTTAGGCGACAGTGTAATCTTGTTGATCTTCGCCTTTGTAGGAATCGAAGTAGCGTTGATTCCGAGCGGCGAAGTGAAAAATCCAGCGCGCACCGTTCCGCGCTCGGCGTATCTCGCGCTCGTCATCACCACCATCATCTACATTCTCATCCAGCTCGTGGCGCAGGGAACGCTCGGTGTCAATCTTGCCAACCACAAAGACGCGCCGCTCGCCGAAGCGGCCGCAAGATTTCTGGGCGATAGTGGCCGCGTCGTTCTGCTCGCGGGCGCGACCATCTCCGCGTTCGGCTTCGTCACCAGTGACATCCTCAGTTCGCCGCGCATGATCTTCGCCTTTGGCCGCGACGGCGCGTTGCCAAAGTGGTTCGCGCACGTTCATCCGCGCTATCGCTCGCCCGACGTCGCTATCATCACGTACGCCGTGCTCGCCTTCGCCCTGTCCATCACCGGCACGTTCGAGAAACTGGCCGTGCTTTCCAACGTCGCCGTTCTCCTAATGTATCTGCTCTGCTGCGCCGCGTGCTGGTTTTTGGTGCAACGCGACGTTCGCGCCGACGGCGCGCAGCCCTTCAACTTTCCTGGAATGAAAATCGTGCCCGCACTCGCGATTGTCGCCATCATCTGGATTCTCACGCACGCAACCGCATGGGAATTTGAGGTAAATGGAATTGTGCTCGCGGTGGCGTCGGTTTTTTATTTCCTGCGAGCCAAGCTGCGTTCGACCTGAGACCCGTCCTGGAATTAGAGTCGCAAAGAGGCGGCTTCGCTTCGAACGCGCCGGCAGGGCCTTCCACCCCAAAATATGGTAGTCGGGCAGGAGCCCTCCACGCCGAATTGTGTAGATTTGCCTTGCGAGCGCGTTCTTGCGATTATATTCACCACAACCAGGCGCCTTGGCGCCGCCCGCCATTTTAATGCATCTTCAATCGCTCGAGCTCTTCGGCTTCAAGTCGTTCGCCGACAAAACAATCTTTAATTTTCACGAAGGCGTGACTGCCATTGTCGGCCCCAACGGCTGCGGGAAATCCAATGTTTGCGACGCCGTCCGCTGGGTTTTAGGCGAACAATCCGCCAAATCGCTTCGGGGCGGCGAGATGGCCGACGTCATTTTCAACGGCGCCGAGTCACGCAAGCCGCTCGGTTTTGCCGAAGTTTCGCTGAACTTCACCGAGTGCGGGGAGGAGCTTGGAGTCGAGTGGCACGAGGTGCGGGTAACGCGACGTATTTATCGCGATGGCAATTCCGAATATTTCTTAAACAAAACCGGATGCCGCTTAAAAGACATCCACAGCTTGTTCGCTGACACTGGCGTCGGGCGCGCCGCCTACTCCATCATGGAGCAAGGCAAGATCGACCTGATCCTGAGTTCGCGTCCGGAAGATCGACGCAGCGTTTTCGAAGAAGCAGCCGGAATCACCAAATACAAAACACAAAAGAAAGAAGCGCTCCGCAAGTTGGAGGCGTCGGAAGCAAATCTGTTGCGCATCGGCGACATCATTAAGGAAGTGAAGCGCCAGATTGGTTCGCTGCAACGGCAGGCCGGCAAGGCGCGGCGATATCAGGCGCTGCATGCGGACCTGCAAGTGCTCGATACTCATTTCTCACACCGCAAACTGCAGAGCCTCGAGCAGGAACTCAGCGAATGCACCGCCGAGATCGCGCGGGTTTCGGAAGCCGAGCAAACGACGCGCGATCAGATTAATGATGGCGAAGCCCGCTTGGCCGCTGCGCGGCGCGGACTCGACGCCGCGGACGAAAAGATCACGGGCGCGCGGGCCAAGGTGCAGCAGCTCGAAAATGAGATCGCATCCCTCCGTCACCGGATCGAGTTCAACGAAAAACATGCCGTGGAGTTGCAGCAATGGATCGATCGCAGCCGCCGCGAGATCGAATCGGCGGAAATAAAATTGCATGAACAAAACGCGGAGATCGAATCCGCCAACGCACTGGTGGAGGAGACGGCCCGATTGCTTGAGCAAAAGAACCAACAACTCGAGCACTTGACGGCGGACGCCAGCAGGCGGCGCGAAGTTTTTCACGCCTCGGATCAGAAGCTGCGCGACGTTCAAATGAGTTTGTCGAAAGATGAAGTACGATCGGCCGCAATCGCGGAAGATTTGCGCGAATTACGCGAACGGCGCGATGCGACCGACCGCGATGCTGAGACGCGCCGTGCCAGGATTGCGGCAGCCGGCACCGGCCACAAAACATTACACGCCAAAGTCACAGAGGCGCGCGCCGCGACCGAAGGGGAACGACAAACGGTTGAGCAACTTTTCGCGCGTGTCCGTTCGCAGGAGGAAACGCTACGCCAGAACCAGAGCGCGCTGGCCGAAGTCGAGAGAAAACTAGCCGCAATCGACCGCGCAATCGCCGAGAAAGAATCCCGTCACGAAGTTTTACGTCAACTCAATGAGGAAGGCGAGGGACTGGCACAAGGTTCGCAAGCGTTGTTGAAGAGTAAAGAATTTGAATTTGCCGGCGCACTGGCGGCCCAACTCGACGTTTCGCATGAACTTGTCCCGGCAATCGAAGCTGCGCTGGGCCGAAATCTTCATGCGCTGGTTTTGCGCGATAACGCGCGCGCAGCGGAAATCGTTTCCTATTTGAATCAACAACAGCTGGGTCAGGCCGCACTTGTTCTCGAGCGAATCGACCATCGCGAACGTCCAGCTTCTAAAGATTTGCCGCAAAATGCGATCGGTTGGGCCGCTGATAAAGTGCGGACCCCCGCTGCGCTTGAGGCATTGGTGAAGGGCTTGCTCCATAACGTCGCGTTGTTTGAAAATCTGGAGGAAGCATTAAATGCGATCGCGAAAAATTCAGAGATCGCAGCCACCACTTTGCGCGGCGAGTATATTTCACACGGCGGAATTCTC